>OJMK01000143.1_pt1 | contig 80144 bp, 90 predicted proteins | sample 1597201 | NCBI WGS metagenome assembly OJMK01 (sample SAMEA2452125, study PRJEB22498) | human gut metagenome | reverse complement strand
CGTCTGACTGTAGGTTGCTGTCGGCTATCCTGTTTGCCTCATCCTTGGTACAGGCGGTATATTTTTGTGTATAAATTTCTTGTATTAGGATGAAATCGTTATATTTGTGATATGAAAACAAAGTCATTTAAAATACTTGATCAGTACTTTCTTCGGTTTTATAGATCTATTATGTCTAAGAACGGCAAGAGAAGGAAACATACGATCGTGGACAAGAATGATATCCTTGAGTGCCAGTCGTTGATCTGGAAAGTCATACGTGATAGGTATCTGGAGGATGAGGGAGGGGTTTATATAAACAACATCGGTTATCTATGTCATAAGATTAATCCTAACCGCAAGATATATCTGAATAAACTTACCGGTACTATTAATAGGCGTGGGACGGGTGGATATTCTTACGTCCATACGTGTATTGATTTTATGCCTCGGAACAAGTATTTCCATCTCTATATTTCTCCGGCGTTGAACAGGGAGTGTAGGTTGGCTATGGAATCAGGTAGGAGATATAAGTTCTTGTATCGGGAGGTTGAGTCGGAGAGTAAGGTATTTGGAGTTAAATGGGTTTACAAGCTGTAGAAGTTTTTTTGTGATCCAGTTAGCCCGTGAGGGTAGACTGGATTTTTTTTGTATCACGGATTCAAATACATATCTTTGTGCAAAAGACTTGAATATGACTATAAAAGGGTTGTTGGCCGAGATCAAGGCCGATTTACATAAATACGATGATAGCGGGGCTATAGATACCTCATCTGTTTATAGGTGGGCTGAGATCGCCTTGAAAAGGTTCGGGGGTGTTATAGCGGTCATGTCCGAGGCGGTTGTCAAGACCAGCAACAAACAGGCGGTATTGCCTTCTGATTTTTTCGATATGCTTGATGCCTATAGGTGTGAGCCTCTTGTCTGTGAGATTCCGGGCGGCGACAAGGCCAAGGCTGACCTCCAACACGAGATCGGCTGGGTCGAGCGCACCGAGCGCGGCTTCCGTTGGAACTCCTGCACGGAGTGCTGTAAGGAGGAGTTTGAGAAGACGATCACGGAGAAGATATATATCGGGTCTCACGAGGTTCGATTTCATTACCATCATCCCGTAAGGCTGTCTATAGGTCGAGGACTGAGGCGTGATTGCGCCGCCGACAAATATCGGGATAAGTACGATTGGGATAATTATGATATAACTATATCCGGCAATACTATGTATACCGGGTTTGATGGATTTATTTACATCATATATCGTGCTACACCCAAGGATGATGACGGTCTCCCATATATACCTGAAACGGCGTTAGGATACCTTGAGGATTATGTCGAGACGTATATCAAGATGAAGATCTTCGAGAATGCCGCTGTGAATGGCTTGATACAAGGCGCTGGTGATGCTTATAAATTATATGCTCAGCAGGAGCCTGGTAAGTTCGCTAGGGCTATGAAAGAGCTTAAGATGTCGATGATTACCTTGAATGATTATCGGGAGCTGGCTGAGGATAATAGGAGGAGGATGCTGTCTCATGAGCGTATGTGGCCCAACGCTTTTGATAAGTATATTAAACTTATTTAACAAAATACGATGATATGGCTGATTGGATACATTTAGATAAGACAAGTGGTACCGGTTCTGCTGAGGTTAGGGTTACCGCTGATATTAATGAGACTGGCGAGATACGTCAGGTAACATACAAGGTTATAAAAGAGGGGACCAAGGAGGAGAAGACGTTCGTGTGCAGGCAGGAGTCGGTCCCGGTGGTTATTATCCCGGAGTTCGACTACCTAGTGCTTAGGTATATCTGGGCTGACGAGGACGGCATTGACTTTGACACGGCTACCGGTTTCGATAACACCGGCCTCCCGGATGTTGACGGCAAGCTGGTTGGTTGGAGTAAACAGTATCAGACCACGCAGGAACGGGTAGGTGATTATCTTATCCATGGCGGTGATAACATGGAATCAGGTAATGAGGCTGCCTTAATCCAGATGGGGCCGTTGTTGGATGGTGATAATTACGATAAATTACCTCTTGAGATCAGATGCAGTATATACGGTAACTGGTATGGTGGTCGTGAGAAAGGTAATGTCACTATCAGGTTCACGGCATATAAGGGCGGTTCTATGGAGAAACGTGGATATGATTTTGTCAATATCGGAGGCGAGGAGGTTTATACCGGTGATGCCCCTACCAACGTATCCGCCCATGGTGAGGATAATTGGCAAAATATAAAGACCTTGTATTCTAAGGTAGGCACGATGATCTACAACAAGGAGTCTCGTGACTGTATTGTAAGAATAGGTGAGTAATTATTCTTTTTCATAATACAAATATCTATCAGCTCTCTCGTCCGTGAGGATGGGGGAGTTTTTTTTTGTTTATGACATATTTGATCTTTTATTGCGTGGGAATAATCTAGCTTTGCCGAAAACTAGTATTATGGTCACATTGAATGATGTAAATAACGAACTCCATGTCCGGTTATATATACTGGAGGTACTTAAGGATTATATAAGAGATGATGATTTCGATGGTCTTGTAGATAAGGCGTTGGATTTTGTCATGGAAGGCGTTTCTATGCCTAAGGCTCCGACCAAGGATACCACCATGAGTGACATATCAAAGAGCGTTTTGGCCTTGGTAGCGGGTGCTGGATTAGATGAGAGGTTAAGCAAAAGCTCTTTAGAGTTAGCTTATGACAGATGTAAGATGAGGTACGTATTCGATCCTCGAAATCGGGATATACACGGTGTAGTCGTAGGTTATTCCAATGACTTTAATAGTCTGGTAGCTGTGTGTGATGAGGGATCGAAGAAAGGAGTGGATAAAGGATCTACTGATTTTGTGGATGTCAATGAGAGATACGTGACTAACGGTTTCTTTTACATATCTGTAGAGGATGCCGATAAGCAATCGAACTACATGGGTAAAAATTTGTAATTGTTGTGTTTTTGTACTTTACACGAGCGTTTAAAAGTATTTAGTTCTCCTCCTGACTTGTGAAAGTCTGGAGGATTTTTTATTTTTGTACGATTTGAATGTTTTGCATAATACGTACTGTTTATTAGAATCCGCCACATAAGTGATTATCTGGTGGATTTATTATATTTGCGAAAAAGATAATGTCGTGCAAAATAACTCTAACATAGCGGTTCCCGACTCCGGGATGAACAGGGATAAGCATCCACAGGATCTATCCCCGTCTGAATATAGTTTCGCCTTGAACGCTACCATAGAGGGTGACGATGGAAGCCAGCTTAAGATCCAGAACGAGCCTAGTACCCTTTTATGTAAGCGATTTGATGGCTATAAGGTTATTGGGTATAAGAATGACATAGCTGGTGATAACACTTATTTCTTTCTATCCAATCCGGATGATAATACGTCTAAGATCACGTTCATGCGGTCATTGGATTATATCAAGACCGTGGAGGATCAATTATCCGGGTCTGATAAGGATATCCATCGTATCCTTGGCGAGAGACTTGAGGAGTCGGATGGTCGTTTTGATGAGATATGTGATTTGATGGAGGTCCTGATAGAGGACGGGGTTGATGATCCTTGTCTTAACTTCTCCATCCATCACCCGATATTCGACATAGAGATCAAGGACGAGAAATGCGGGAAGGTGATATACTGGACCGATGGATATAATCCCCAGCGATATGTTATGGTCGATAAGGCTCTTAATCCGGATGATGATGGTGACTTTTGGTATCATTACCATGGGTATAAGACATGTGGGGATGACAAGCCAATAGAGAGGTGTAGGCTGGCCTGCGAGAAGCTGCTGGTGTTCCCGTTGCTGACGGCCCCGTGCGTGGAGCCTGAGGTCGTGGAGTTCGGGGGGAGCCTGCGTGCCGGGACCTACCAGTTCTGCGTGGCGTTGTGCGATGAGTTCGGGATTGAGAAGACCGGATATTGCTCATTGACCAACCCAATCATGTTATTCGATCGTCAAGATATGGTTATCCGCGATGGTTTATGGGGTAAGTCAACCAACATGGGTATCCGCCTTACCGTGTCCAATATAGATAAGCAGGTATCTCATTATAAGATAGGTGTTATACAGAACACGGTTGGGTTTAATGGTGAGCAAAGCCCGGTTCTTGAGTATTTCATAGAAGGTATACATCCGATAACGGAAAGGACTATCTATTATCTTACGGATCAATATAGCGAGCGTACGACCATGGAGAAGTTATCCAAGGAAATACCGGTATATAAGACAGCCAGAGGCATGACGTCTGTCGGGAATCGTCTTCTTCAATACGGCTTGACCGTGGAGAATGAATGGAATCTTCAACCGGTCGTTAATTTCTTGGGTCATTTCGTTAAATGGCAGACATCGATAGCCACGGAGAATCTATATAAAGACGGTGTGGCTTGCTCTAAATACGCCTCTTTCATGCGTGACGAGGTATATCCGTTGGGTATAAGATTCTTTACCAATACGGGATACAGGACAGCTAGATTCCCGCTTATCCCTCGTCCGGCCACAAGGGAGGAGATGGAGGTTATCGTTGATGAGGACGGCAACTCTGAAGACCTATCAGCGGCTTCGGTATTGGAGAACAACCCGCAGTGCGCCGGGAACAGCCGCCGTTATCTTTGGCAGTTTAAGAATACGGCAAAGATCATAAACGACCCGTCTTGGGGATTTGATGATTTTGGAGGAGAATGCAAGAATCAGCTAGATGTCAAGCAACTCAGATATGTAGAGCAGGAATATGCCACGGTAGGAGAGACCCAATTCGTTATCAACACGATGGGGGAAGATGTTACGGTAGATGATGCTATTGATTATATCGCTGATAATATAGAGAACCTGTGTGATATCATAGAATCTAATGTAGGTATTACTGACGAGTTATGCGCTGCTATATCATTGCCGGAGGATCAAGACGGTATAAAGGCTCCCGATTTCCCTAGTGGATGCGATGATATTGAGAGGATAGAGACCAGGACTATATTGGATAAAAACTCTTTGGTGGATTCTAGGATTGATTTTACGTATAAGCTGGCTAGTGATTACGTGGAGACCGAACCTACGACATTAATACAAAGTAACGCCGAGTCTCAAAGGAAGTTTTCTGTATTGTGTGATTTTGATAATTACTCTAGTGGAGGCAAGAATATCATAGATCTGGTTCAAGAATGGCTGGATGGTCAGGATGAGGACAAATTCCCGTCTGATATAGACTCCTCCGCCTTGGTCTTGTGTCAGGATATGTCTAATGTCCGGCAGTTATATGATGAGGGTATATGCACTAATGGGTGCTCGGTAGGTGATCCTCATGTGAATCCTACTATTAACGATGTTCAACTTCCTACATTCCAAGGGGGTAGGTCATTGGGTAAGTGCACATATTTGTATCAATATCCCGGATGGGAAGGAAAGAAGCATACGGAGACGATGCTTGATCAGTTAATGGATACGATGGAGGCTTATTTCCCCCAATATGAGAGTCAGTTTGGTATCGAGAACGCCATGTGTCTTTTTGGCGATGGTGATAATTCTAAGTTTAATACCGGTATAACTACTGACTGGGAAGGTCGTGTGTCTATGCAGAATGATATTGACGCCAAGACCAATTGGTTCGGTAGAAGCAACTTGACTTATTTCAAGTTCTATCCACATGTATCCTCATACGCCAGATGGGTGGAGTTGGATTACGAGAAATACATAAGTGGTTTATCCGATCCTGATAACGGTATTATGTATATAGAGATGATGGGTAACTATAATTATCCGATCGGCGACTCGTCATCATACAATAAGGTTCGTATAACGTTTTTCTCGGACAAGGAAGGTACCGTGGCTCCTAATCCTTTGGCTAATGATGCCAAGAAAGGTGTTATAGTGAATTACGTGGATCATAAGATATTTATGATGCCAAAGTACTTGTTCTGGAATGATGACAAGACTACTTTCCATAAGATATATGTTTGCATCGAGCCTGCGGTATGCGTGTTCTTCACCGGTTTCGCCATGAGGCAGGACATGAAGGAGCTTGCCGGATTCTATACGGCCGGCACCGCCATCTTCCCCGCCCCGTTCTGTTTTGGCATTCGGCCACTGGAGGTGAAATACGTATTCTTCTTCACAAAAGAATTGAAATTAAGGAGATTCGTTACCTATGAGGCGAAATGTATCTCATGTGGGGATAAACCCGCTGACTGCGCTCCCAGACCATATCAGTACGGTGATTTCGGATATTGGGAGTCTACCAATAAGTATCCGGCTAATTTTGAGTTGTATGATTCAAGTAAGATCGGGATATCATCGGGAGGATCAAAGAGGAAGGACATAATAGATTCTTTGACGAAATACTATGGGTTTCCTAAATCAGTTGGGGGTAAGTCTTATTTCACCGGTAATGGGGGTAACGCTGAGTACCCCAATACGTCAACCACGTTTTGTCAGAGACCTATACGTCATTACAAGTTTCCGGATAACTCTGTCGCTCCTTTCATGGGTAATCCGTCTCAACTGACCGGTCAATATGGAGTTGACTCCTATATTTATCCTATGGGGGTGATGCTTGATGACGATATCGTTAATGAGTTTCTGGATATAGCGGTAGAGAACGGTCTTATAGATAAGGCTAGAAGAGGTTCTATAATAGGATATGAGTTGTATAGGGGCGATAGGACGTTGGATAAGAGCGTTATCGGGACCGGTCTGGCTTATGATATGTTTAAGTACGATGATCCCGACGGATCGGCTAACCTTTATCCTAATTACCCTTACAACGATTTGTCTGATGATATGTATATCTATAAGGATATTAATCGTGAGAAATTTATAACGCACCCGTTTAACAGGAAGGGTAATATCTGGTATTCATTCTTAAGTCCTGATATTGCCTTTAACAAGCCTGACGCTCCCACCGAGTGCCTTGTTGATGGTTATCAATTAGGTAAATCCTCCGGTATATTCAGGGAGGTGGAGGATCACCCTAAATGGACGATATTAGGGAGTAAGGCTTACAGTATGGCAACATCATTGGCTACGGTGGAGGCTATGGCTAATTTAATATCCGCTATAGCTGAATATACATATCAGTCGGCTTCACAACAATATGTCGGTGGAGGCGTGTTCTTTTTAGCCAACCCTGTCGGCATAGCGCTGACGGCTATCCGTCTGGCTACGGGTATCGCCAAGGCCACAGCCCAGTCCGTGGTGGATATAGGCAAGTACAGGTATCAGTGGTTAACGGCATTGATAGATAGGGGACCTAGACGGAACTATGCTTATTATTATACTTCTGTCGCTCATTATAATTTATTTTACCAAAAAATAGGGGAGTCAGAGTTACGTGGATTGTCAACGGCTAAATATATCAAGAGCGGATTATATCCGGTAACAGATATCTCTTCGCAAGGGGAGACCGTAGGCGGTAAGCCTATTATCATAAACAACCTCGATCGTGAGCACTCGTTATTCATGTCATTTGGTATGGATAAGTATATGCTTGAATATCCGGAATTGGTATCAAGTTACGATACCAGCCGTATTCAGGATGAATGTAATATTCGTAATGATGAGGTAGCTGGTATGACGCCTCATTTTATGACACGTGAATCTTTCGTATCCTGCCCCTATATGAGAATAAAGAAATATTCTCCGGCTCAATACGGGCAGATAGAGGATATTAGGTGGGTATCGTTAGGTGGTTGCGGGTTGATGGATAAGGATAAGCGTAAACCTGTTTTTGGAGGTGATGTATTTATATCAAGATTCTCACTTAAGAGGAAGATGCCTATGTTTTATTTGACTCAGTTCGGTCAGGGGGACATGATACCATTCCCTTATTATGATTATCGGAACATCGGGTATCCCCGTTATTTCGTTAATTACGACACCGGGGAGGATTATCTTAATAAGACCGATACGGATACCGGATCGCTATACTCTTTCCCTAGCCGGAAGAGCGCTTATGAGATGGTTTGCAAGACCGGAGATATGTATCTTAGCGGTCGTTTCTTCCTATATTTCTATGGCATACCTCAGTTCCTTGTGGAGTCTGAGATCAATTGCAATTTCCGTATAGCCGGGCCTGAGCCTTACGAGGGGTTCTATCCGGAGGTAGGGGATTATATATCATGGACTCAGGAGCGTAATGTCCCTATATCAAGGGATAATGTGTTTAAGATAAGTCCTGTGTATAAGAATCGTTTTACGCTAGGCGGAAGGTCATTACCAGAGACGTATGATAGCAATTTTTGGGACTGCGCTTACCAAAGACCCAACGGCGTCATATGGAGCACCGCCGACGTGTCGGAGAATGGCATGACCGATCCTTGGCTGTCGTACAAGCCTATGGATTACCATGAGTTCAAGACCTCTTTCGGGAAACTTATAAGCATGAAAGGGATAGAGTCGGATCAGATACTGGCTCGTTTTGAGAATCAGGTAGGGTTGTACAATGCCATAGACGTGTTGGCGGAGAGAATATCCCCGGAGAATAGCGAGCTAGGGACAGGTGGTCTTTTCGCCTCTCGTGGTATCGAGTATAATAATACGACGTTAGGATATTCCGGGACCCAGAGCCGGGATATGATCAGTTGTGAATTTGGGCATTTTTGGGTCGATTTAAGGCGTGGTCAAGTGTTTAAGGTAGATTCTAATGGTAGGAATCTTACGGAGGTCACACCGGGGCTTAGAAACTGGTTTAAGGAGCATCTTCAGATGAAGATCATCCGTAGCCGGATATATAACGCTGATACGGACGCTGAGTTGTCTTATTACGATATCGATAACAAGTTCTTTGGTATAGGGCTATCCATGGGCTGGGACAATCGGTTCAAGAGAGTTCTGATAACCAAGAAAGATTATATACCGGTAGGGAATCCGAGCGAGTACCAATTCCGTGGCGGTCGGTTCTACAGGAACGGGCAGGCGGTGGAGCTACAGGACGCCAGCCATTTCACGGACGTCTCGTTCACCGTTGGATATAACTGCCTGAAGGGTGAGTGGAAATCATATTTATCCTACACCCCTGATTATTATATCGAGCACCAGCATTATTTCCAGTCTGGAAAGAACTACTCAAGTGAAAGTCAGGAGATAGGGTTATGGTCTCATGGTTTGACCAACCAATCGTATCAAGTATTTTATGGTAAGCTATATCCGTTCGTTATAGAGGTACCGGTACGTGAGCAGTATGTGAATAAGATCCTCACGAACTACCAATATAGGATGGATGCCAGAAGGTATCAGGATGAGGTTAATTACCAAATTCTTAGGACTACCGGATTCAATAAGGCATGGTTTTATAACGATACCAACAACAGCGGTGAGCTTCGGATGGTTATCGCCGACAAGAACGATATGAGCCAGCGGTTAAGGTATCCTGTGACCAATGACGATAGTCGTGAGATACTGGTGACGGAGGTTGATCAGAAGATAAATATAAATGACTATTTTAACGAGGTCAAAGACGATACTAATAACCTCCCGGTATGGATCAAGGACGTGAATGATATTGACCGGAAGATCGACCCTAGGGCTGTCGATTATCACCGGAGGTGGCGTGATCGTCTTCGTGGCGATTGGTTTTTGGCTAGGTTCGTGAATGATGTTGAGAGTCGGTTCAAGATGATAGTTCGTTGGTTCAGTAATGATGAGAAAGTTTATTAATTTATTAACATATGGGGGGGGGGTATTTGCCGCCTCTCCCTTGTATATTAAAACGATATGGAAGATTTTATTGGTAAGTACAATGGAGGTCAAATAGAAAGTAGGCTTGATAAGGTCAAGGATATGGTTGGCGCTACGGCGTCTCAGGCTGGGGAGGGTGGATTGGTACCAGCTCCGGCGAAGGGAGATGAGGGTGGGTTTCTTTGTGGAGATGGCACGTGGAAGGATGTAGTAGTCAAACCAGATTATACAGTATTTGACATTGTTATGGAGATAACATCAAGTGACAATCCATCTATATCTCAGGAAAATTATAATAAATTATTAGAGAAGCTTCCAAGCAACGCTGTTAATATATTTCCAGTCAGAGATAATGGGAGGTATATATCAAGTCTTTTTGGTGGATATAATGTTAATGATGATAATTCTATTTGGTTTTATATAAAACAGGATGCGGGAATATTGCAGAATTCTTCTGCACAAATCTCTATATATCAAGATTTATCTGTAAATGTAAATGCTGGTATGAATTATTTAATGCCAGTAAGTGGTGGGATTGATGTATATACAAATCTAGTAAGTGGTCTTTCTGAGAATAATACTAAGCGGTTAACAATACATACTACAGGTGATGGAACTAAATCTTTAATGGATGATGGTAAATATCGTAAACTACCAGTATATGGAAAGAATTTATTGCTTGGATCTGGTACAGAGGTAAGTAATGCCGAGTATGAGATGGCTAATTACTGGCTAACTGAACAGATATCTAAAGGAACACAAGTAACATTGACTATTTTTGGAGAGTTGGGTGATGATAAGGAAATGTTCACTATATATAACTCTACTGGTGCAGTAGGTTCTATGGCTCAGTTCAGTAAGACTGACTTTGTAAATGGGAAGGCCAGTAAGACTTTTAAATGGATTACTAATATCGGAGATGCAGTAGCTGATAATACACATATGGCTGTATTTAGTTCTCCTAAAACTGGCACATCAATTTCCACCATCCATAAGATTAAACTTGAATATGGTGATATTTCTACTGAATGGTCTCCAGCTTGGGAAGATATACCAGATCTAGAAGAAAGATATGCATACGGTGTTGAATGGGATACTGCATCATCTAGTCCTGATGGGGTTAGAGTAGGTAATATGCAATTGCATAGGGAGTTGCCGGTGCAGAGTAAGATGAGAAGGTGTCTTTTGGATAGAGATGGTGGAGTTAAAGAATATTTGGATAATGAGCTTTCATGGGGTGAAAGCTATTTGGATTATGCCGTTATGACAGAGATGCCTGAACATTGGTATAAATTGTATTTTAATGGCACTAAATTTAGGATGATGTTGTCCGAAATTCCATTACCTGGGTATAAACATGTAGATAAGTTCTATATCTCAACATATGAAGCCAGAATGTATAGAACCGATAATTTATTATGTTCGGCGGCTGGAGCTAGTAAATTAAGTGATCCTAATTCAACTAATTTTAGAGGTGGCGACAATACCGCTGAATGGGATGATACCTACCGTTCCCTACTCGGCCTCCCCGTCACCAGCCTCACCCGAGACCAATTCCGACAAGCCGCGAGGAAACGTGGCAGCGGCTGGGAAATGTACACCTACAACGCCCACAAGATCCTGTTCTGGCTATTCGCCGTCGAGTACGCCACGCTGGACAGCCAGAAGCCTTTCAACGCCCAGAAGGACGCTAACGGTTTCGCCCAAGGTGGCCTAGGTCCGGGACCGACGCAAATGACGGGTTGGACTAACTTCAACAACGCCAATCCCCTTATCCCATGCGGCTATACCAGCGAGTTCGGGAACGGCTCGGGAGAGAAGGCATATGTCGTGAAGAACGCCTCCGGCGGTACTCACGCCACGTTGATGGCTAACAGGTATCGTGGTATAGAGAATCCGTTCGGTCATATCTGGAAATACACTGACGGGGCCAATATACAGGTCACCACGGGCGATGCGGGATTATCCATATTATGGACTACCGATGACCCGTCGAATTTCAGCGACACCTCTTACACCGGCTATGACAAGAAGGGCAATATCTGCCGTACAAACGGTTATGCCAAGAAGATGTTGCTTGGGGAAGATGGCGATATAGTGGCCACGGAGGTTGGCGGTAGCTCCTCTACCTACTGGTGCGACTACTATTACACCAACACATCGGCTAACCGCATGCAGGTGGTGCGGGTTGGCGGTAGCGCGGACGACGGGTCGTATGCGGGCCTCGCTTGCGTGTATACGCATTTTGCGCCTTCCGCTGCGTCTCGTGGCATCGGTTCGCGCCTTTGCTTTTTCCCCGAATATCGTAAAACGTCGGCGTAGCCGCACGTATCACGTCGGGAATTTTTTTTGTATAACGATTAAATAACAAGACATGAAAAGAACATATAGCGACACTATACCGATCACTATAGAAAAGGACGGTGACGGATCCTACCTTTACCGGTGGGATATTAAAGAGGAGACAAGGGAGATGGGTGGCGATATGGCCCCCGTGATCTCCTATAGTTACAACGAGGTCAGGATATGGGCCACGTTAACTGCCAACAAGATACTGGAGGCCTGTATCAACGCACTATGGGACAAGGACGTGGAGCAAAAGAAGCTGAACGACTACAACGCCGCCCAGCTAGGCATACTGGACTTGTCATACGTGGAGTCTTATAAAACGTTTCTCAACGAGAGGAAGGCGTTGAAAGACCGTGTGGATAGCGATTTCGCCGAGTGGGATAATAGCTAGTTAATATGCTTATATTCTTAAGGGCGGGTATGTGACGTGGATCATGTTCCCGCCTTATGTTTTAATATCCATTTGATTGTGTGTATATTTGTGAAAAACATGATTTATGGCAAAGAAGAATAAACAGGATGAGATTCCGTCGTGGATAAAGGATTTATATAAGGAGGATCTTGACAGGGTGGTCAAAGGTGAGCGTCCTATGTATTTCAGGGGGATGGATGACAGCCCTTTAAAGAACGTATCCCCGGAGTTTGATATCCTTAGTGGAGGAGCTGCTGTTAAGGGTATGAATGGGATAAGAGGTGCGTTGTCTCCGTTGAATAATGGCATGGGTAATTATAATTTCAGCATTAGGGGTATAAATAAGAAGATAGGCGAGCTGGTTGATGAGGCGGGATTATATTTGCCTGAGAAATTAAGACCTATATATCAGACTGTGGTGGACGCTATGTCGAGATCCAAAGATAAGGGGTTGGGTTATATCACGCAGCCGTTGGCTAACGCCCTGTACCCTGCGGACGAGCGACGGAACCGGCGTCTGGACGGGGAGTATCCCGTTGGTTATGTGGATGCCATAGACGGCATATGGCCTAGGGATAAATATGGACTATGGGGAGAGAAGATCAAAGATAAGCAGGATGGAGGTCCTATAAAAGTTGATGGCGAATTTTATAAGAGACCAAGATATCTTATAGATTCTGTTGTCGAATCTATAGAAAAGGCTATGAAATCTCCAGCTAAGAAATTAGATAAATCCAATGGGATGGTTGATTCTGATGGAGATAAATGGTATAAGGCTATCAACCCAGGTATAGAGACCGATGTTAAATCGGCGTTATATCATGGTCCTGGGATATTAGGCAGGATGATGTTTAATATTGAGAGGGATGATTATGCCACTGATCATGAAGAGGCTTTATGGAAGGCGTATGCCACTGGTGATATATCAGGGTTGCCTAAGAGTAATGTTAGGTTTGAAGGAGATGATGATAATGCCCAATACGTTGGACTCCCGCAGGAACAAGCTAGAATGATACAGGCTTTAGCTGATACGATGTACACTAAGTTGAATAAAGAAAAGGTTAAGGGTAAGTCGTATAAAAATATATATGAAGATGAAGGCATGAGAAGGGCTGCCTCAGAAGATAATGATGTGGCTGAGATAATCATAAATAGCCCTAACGAGTGGGTTGTTGTTAATGAATCTCATTCTCCTGTAAGACTGAGAAAGAAAAAAGAGGGAAGTGATCGCAAGTATAAGTATACGGGTCTTGGAGGGTTGAAAAACTTTTCTGTTAGATGGCATCCTGATACCAGGGTCTTGGATGTTAAGGATGATTATGATTTTAAGAGGTTTGGTGTAGAGGGTGTTATCCCAGAGCGTGATACTCCTCTTAGGATAAGAGATAGAATAGTATTGCCTAAAGAAGGAAGCTATGCTTATAGAAATCCTGGGTATTTTGAATCTATAGGATATGATGATAAGTTTGATAAAGGAGGTGCTGTTGAGAATAATCTTCCTTATGGAGCTGGCAAATACGTTGTTGATCCTCGTAGATCAGATGATAGTAAGATGACTGTGTATGACGAGATATGGGACTATCTGACAGAAAAGAAAGGGATACCACAAACGCAAGCTATCGGCATCCTATCGAACATCGCCGCCGAGTCCGGAGGGGACACCGAAGCCCTAGGAGCCGCCGGTGATTTTGGCATCCAACAATGGCTTGGACCGAGGAAGAAGGAGCTACAGCGCAGGTATGGTAGGAAACCGACATTAACCCAACAACTGGATTATCTCGTGGATGAGTATCAAGGCAAGGTTCCGGGGTTAGGTTGGAATTACATCAATCAAGGCAAGTTCTTTGACAAGGACGCTCAGGGGAATGAGTATAACTATTATATGTATTCTAAATCCGATTTCGATAACGCCGTCAACTACAAGGACGCTACCGTGGCATGGAATCAAGGATACGGTAGGTCTCTTGGATCGACCTTAAGAAATGAGAAGAGATTTGAGTTCGCTGATATGTTCGCTAATAGGTATGGTGTCCCGGAGAACGAGCCAATGAGATACGAGTTCGGACAGCGGGATTCGGGCACGGGGGACGGAGGTCATCAGCCCGTGCCTGAGACGGTAGCCCCCGCCGGCCCTTCTTTGGCTTCCCATCCTGCCGTGGATAGCTGGTGGGAGAAGGAAGGTCAAGACCTGTTATATAAGATGCTAGCTCAATCAGGCGCCAACAAGAAAGCTATAGAGGATATCGCTAACAACATCAAGAACGATCCCCAATCAGAGGCACAGGTAGCGGAAGCTGAGCGTATGCGTAGAGAACAGGCAAAAAGGCAGCTGGTACTTAATATGATACCGGGGTTAAGTCTTAACATAAAAGGTATGAGTAGAACTCGAAATTAATACTACATTTGTGAAATTATTAAATGTTTTAGATATGAAAAGATTGTTATTTTTATTTGCTATGTTATTGACGCCGTTCGTTTTGATGGCGCAAGAGGTAATCCCATCAGAAGGGGCTATCACTATTGATTTAACTACCTTCACCGGCATCATGGCTTTCGTCACGATGTCAGCTACGCAGTTAGCCAAGGTTGTGCCGTATATTGACACCCATAAGTGGGCTAAAGTCCTATCCGCCGTAGTCATAGGTATGCTGGTTTGTATATTAGCGTGGCTACTAAAGGTGTCTCCATTGCTTATAGGGAGTGAATGGTGGGAGGCATTGCTGTATGGGATAGCTGTTGGGTTCAGTAGTGCCGGCTTCTACGATCTGGTGAAAGCTATAGGATCACTGTTTGTAAAAAGGATCTAGCATCTTATAATTATTTGAGATATGTAAAATTTCAAGATTTTATTATCTATAATATAGGCTATTATATTTTGTAATAATATTAGTATTGCTTATATTTGTGCGCCTACCTACTCATCACGAGCGGATAGGCGCATTTATTAATTTAAAACTTTTAGTAAAGGTATGAAAAGTAATTTGATTTTATCATCAGAGAGTAGGGAATTATTAGGTAGGAACATTTCTGTTATGTCCAAGGACGGGTTTGTATGCATAACGGAAGTTATGGAAGCCTTGAATGAAAAACGTAAATCTATGGGGTTGGAGTCTAGAAGGCTTGATCATTTGTTTGCTACTAATGGATTTCAGGAAAAGATGAAAGCTCTTGTTAGGGAGCTGAGTATTAATGATATATGTAATGTAAGAAATCTTACGGTACAAAACCATGAATTGAAAATCAATAAGATAACCGATCTCAAGAAATACGGAATGGCTTACCGAAGAGGAAAGGGGGAGGGTCAGAAATGGTATGTAAATCCGTATTTTTTTGTTATGGTAGCATTGGAATTGGATCCAGAGATATACGCCAAGGTGATAATATGGTTGCATGATGGATTCATAGAGGACAGGAATGCCGCTGGCGAGGCTTATATCAAGATGAGTTCGGCCGTCGCCAGGTTGGTTAGCGACAAGAGTCAGTTGTCTGATAAGATATCAAGGGTAGCTAAGGCTATTAATTTTATCGTCTTTAACAAGCATGAGAGTGGGATAAGGAATACGGCTACAAAGAATCAGTTAAACGACATAGTAGCTGTAGAGAATGTTATCACCGGGGTTATAGATGGTGGCTTTATAGATACTTATGATAAACTTATAGATTATCTTGGTCATGAGTGGAAAAAGAAGTGGAGTAATCCTATAACGTGTTTAAAAGATTGATATTAAAAAGACTCATCGTTGTGAAATGATGAGTCTCTATTTTTTTAAACTATCTTTGTGTCAGAACGAAATTAATTTGATATGAGCAAGTATGTAATCAAGAGGAAGATACCTAAATATCAAGAGGCCGGGGAAGTCGGGTCGTATATGCTTGGTAATATGGACGGTATACAAGGGTTAGGTATAGAACCTTTGGTGAATACCAACCAAGGATTACCCGCGCCGGTCAATCCGCTAGGGATATATTCTTTGGACACTCCAGATCAGTTGAGGACTAAATACGCTAATGCTTTTGATCAGGATAGTGTGTTTCCGGCTAGCTTCAAGGGTAGTTTACAGCGTATAGCTGAGAATTATCAGGACAATGGTATTACGCTTAATAACATAACTGTTAACGATGTTGATAAGTCTAAGACCGGTTCAGGCGAGACGGATGTTTTTGATTTTACCACCATCCCCTACTATGGCGCTGATGATATAGGGTCTAGATTCACTCAGATGGGTCGTGGTATAGGGCGTATGAGAAGCGAGGGATATGGTGATTTATCCACTGGGGCTAAAACAGCTAATACGATAACCACCATAGCCTCAGGAATTAGTGGTATCATGGGGTTGGCTCGTAACGTGGTTTCTGGGATAGCGTCAGAGAAAGGTACTCGTACTAATATCAGGTTGGCTCAAGATCGTGAGGCTAGGCAAAGAAGGCAATCCCAGATGCAGTACAAGGATGGTGGGGGTGTTTATCTAGGGCCTAATAATAGGTTCGATAGCGGAAGCCTTACCGGTGAGTACCTGTATCCGTTACCTAAGTCGATGGAAGATCAAGCCAACGTAGAGGTCGAGAAGGGTGAGTACGTGACGCAGCCCGGAGAGGCGCCGATGGAGGCTATGGGGCAGAAGCACGCCGATGATGGAACCCCCGTTTCCTTGGAGCAGGGAACGAAGGTTATTACCGACGACACAACCATAGAGCCGGATTTCGCTAAATACATCAGAGATACGTATGGGATCAAAGCCACGCCTAAGGATACGTATGCTACGTTAATGGACAGGTATAAGGCTAAGATCGGTCTTAAATCGGCTTACGATGACCAGAAGAAGGCATTGGAGAAGCTGGAGAAAAATAATAAGATAGATGATGAGAATACAAGGCGTTTGAACGCCTCCGTATTATCCAAGGCTATAAATGATAGCAACGATATCGTTAATGGATTAGAGGGAAGATTTACGGACTTCGCTAACGTTATATACAAGGAGCAGGAAGACCGGAAGATGAAGAAGGATGAGGATACGTATTTCGCTAAGGGTGGTGAAATAGATAACATCATATCCAGATCCATGAAAGAATACGGTCTTACGGAGGAGGATGTAGCTGAGGCTAAGAAAGAGCTGCTTAAGAAAGTGGCTGGTATTCGCCAGAAGATGGAGATAGGAGGCACGTCTTTGTTCGGTCGTAAATTAACTTTCCGCCCGATCGAGAATAGGTTCAACAATGATCCTAACTATTTCGGTTATCAACGCCAAGGAACTGATGGCTCTTATGGAGGTGTTAATACGGATGAGAGGTTGAATTATTATAAGACATTCAATCCGGTCGCTTACGATGCTTATATGGGAGCTTCAGAGGGCGCTAGGGCTAGGGCGTTGCAAGACGCTATCTACGGTCAGACAAGTAGCTGGATGGGCTTGGCTACGGCTGAGAACCCGATCATCGCCAACGCCGAGGCGCTTCGGGATTACACGACGCTCGTTTCCTTTGGCGGTGAGGATAGTCAAGGTAATTACCCGGAAGACAAGAAAGCCGCATATCATGATAGGATGAGAGACAATAAATTAGGTTTGTTTACCACATCTCGCCCTATGATCGGTCTAGACGTTGTTACAGAGGAACAGCATAAGGCTCTTAACGATGCTGGTATCACCCATTTTAGCCAACTATTCTCTGACAAGAACAAGGATGTCGTTAATAAGATACTTGGGGAGGATATGCTTAAGATGCAGGCATTGAGATCCATGAAAGGAATGGAAGGTCTTGATTTTATACTTGACCCTCATAAGGTGGCTCCCGGTCCTATGGATATAGGTGATGTGGAGGAACCTGATGTTAAACTGGATATGCCTGAGCTGATTGACCCCAATACACTCCCTAAGACCAATACAAATGCCGGTAAGTCGAACAGCGGCAATGGAGGCAGGAATATAGTAGGTGGTGGTCTTGACTTTCCTGAGGTGTTCAGGATGACTCCGGGAGCCGTGACAACGGAAGGTCTGGAAAGACATTACGCTCCTACCGTGGACCCGGTGTTGAGATCGGCTGATCAGTATATGGTTGAGGCTAATCGTGCTTTCCAATCACAATTGGATCAGATGGGTAATGTCCCGGATTCCCAGAGAGGGGCTTTATCATCCAATTTACAGGCTATCATGAGTTCCAATATAGGCAGATACATTAATGAGGTAGAACAAGGGAACGTGGCTCAAAGGACTTGGGCTGATAATGTAAACGCCCGGACTTGGACTGATACGTATGATAAGAATATAGCTCAACGTCAGGGTTATCAAAGTCGAATATTACAGGCTTTGGCTAATACTGACGAGAACTGGGCTAGGTATTTTGATAGCGTAAATGACGAGATCCAACAGAAGTGGAATACGGCTACGACCATGAATACATTAAGGTCTATATTCGGGGATGTAAAGATTGGTCCTAATGGACAATTAATCGCTGATCCTCAAGGAGATATATTGAGTTATAGGAGATTATATCCTGCTCAGGAAGTAACTAAAGGCAAGAAAGGATAAAGGATGGCTTCACAATATAGTATATTAAGGAATTACGGCAAGTATGTATCGACCTACAACATGGATGTCATGATGCAGGGGATGGGGTACATGCAGCAGAAGATAGATACCAATCGGCAGGCTATAAACGAGTATGCTGATTATATTATCAATTCTGACATTATAAAACCTCAGGACAGGGAATATCTTCAGAACAGGTTAAATGGGCTGATACAGGATGTGAATAACGTGTATCGTAAATCTAATTTGGCTTCCGACGGTATAGCCAGAAGCATACAGGCTCGCCTTGGAGAAGCTCTGGATACCCGTGTGTTGAATGCTATTGCCGGTACTAGGGAGTATAGATCTTTCTCGCAGAAGATCGAGGATATGAAACTCAATAATCCAAAGCAATATAGCGCTATAAATGAGGCTGTCGCTTTGTTGCCATTTTATGAATGGGTTAATGACGGTCAGGTTGGGACAAGGATGAATCCTATTCATTATACTCCTTATACGGATTATAATGAGGAAATGAATAAGATGATGAAAGATTTCGTTAGTCTTAATAAAGGAAAGAAGTTTTCTGTTCCTGAAATAGTGGATGGTAAACCTACAGGGAGGATGAGGGATATTACTGTTGATGAGATGAGTCAATCTCAAATTAGATCAATAGCGGCTAGGTCTATATCTCAGAATGCTAAAGCTCAGATGCAGATAGAGGGACAGTATTTAGCCATGACCAATCCTAGCATGTTTAGTGGTATGACTACTGAACAGTTTGTTAATAAATATGTTTCTGGGTTTGACGCTGAAGAGAGCGTTCTTTTAGCCAAGCTCAAAGGGGCGGAGGCCAGCCCTTCCGCTAAGGCGGCTATCGAGGCTTCGTTGCAGGAGGTTCGGGAGCAGCGCCGTGCGTTAGTGGAGGAAGCTACATCCTTTATTGGCAACAACATGAATCCCGCTAGGGCAGGGGAGTTTATTGTCCGTAACGAGTTTCTTGATGGTGTATCTGCTAGATGGTCATACAATAATTCATCAGAAAGTTATAGTGCGGATGATTATTATTTTAAAGTAAGAGATCTTGATTTCAAGGAGCGGGAGTTCTCATGGAGACAAAAATCCAAGGAAATAGATCAGAATCTTAAGCTTAGGGAGATAATGACTAAAGAAGGTGGTAACAGTCCCGGCGCTTCTTCAGGTGTTATGATTGAGCTAGAAAAAGTTCAGCCTAATGTCACTCCTGAAAATATATTTGACAATCAGTATATTCAGAATGAAAACAATATATCAACAGGAGAGAAGGATTTAATATCGTCTTTAAACCCTGTTGATTTACGAGGTATAGAGAACGATATACAAAACAATCCCTCTATATATCCAGGTGGTGTTAATAGTGAGAATATTATGGCATGGATTACCAATAACGGTGGCGGGTCTAGTTCTGTGTTATCATCACCAGAAAAGGTAGGTAGGTATGAGGCCCTTATGGCGGCGAATGATAATAGGAAGAAATATAGTAAGATAATGGACGAGGAAGTTGATTATCTTACGAATGCTTTTGATGTCGCTACGAAGAATATCCTTAATGATGCTATCAAAGATCAAAACTATGTTACTGGTGGTATTGATACATATACTGATAATGGTATGGTTAACGCAAGGGATGTTGGTAAGAATGGAGCGGTTATTGGAGGAAGGGAGTATTCTCCGGAAGATGCTTTGAAAGTTTCTTCTATAGTTGGATTGATAAGCGAAAACATCAACTACACGGATAGGTCTATAGCTAATACGGAGTTGATGAGATCTTATATAAATCTGTTAAATAGATATTCGGGAGAAAATTTCACTTTGGATGATATAGATAATATAGCCAAAACTTATAGTCGTGTAGATAATCCAATAATGAATAGTGATGATGCCAATATGACTAATAGGGATAAAATGATCAAGATCATAGGTAAGAATATGTCTAGAGCTGATGGCCCTACGCTCAGAAGGGAATGGTCTTCTTCCAATGTAGGTCGTAATATAGCTAAGGCTGTTCAGGATTCTAAAACAGTCTATGAAAGAAGATATGATGAGTTTGCTCCAAGATCATGGTCATTTTCCAATTCTACCAACGCTTCTAAAGAGGATAGGCGTATGCATGCTAAATTAGAGAGTCTGCTTTTGGCGAGAGCCGGTTTCTTGAATAAAGATAAAGATAGTAGACTTAATAATTATATATTGTATGCTCGTCCTACAGATAATCCTAATACATTTGATTTGGTAGCTATGGCTGGTGGAAAGAATATCGCTACGGTTCAAGTTACTAAAGAAGAATTAGATAGTATGGGGTATAGTTTGTATGAAAGGGAAAGAAATGTGAGATCGGAAGATTATGAATCCAAGATCATTCCTGTGTCTTTTTCTGCTACAACCAATAGACCTTACCAGAAATGGGCGCAGGCTAATTCGCTTGGCGCTTTCGCTACTGTCGAGAATGCGGCGGAGGAGGCTTCTAGGATGGTTGATAAGTATGATATTCAGAGTAATGATCTAGCTACATCTGAGCTTAATAAGAGGGCTATTAGGATAATTAATACGGTTTTGAGGAATTACAAGTCGTATGATGTCAAAGCTAAGGGATTCCCAGGAGGGGTTGAAGTTGGTATTTATTTCCATGGTCAAGCAAAGACTGGGACACCGCTTAAGGTATTAGAGTATAATACTGATTATGCTGATAATATCATGAAAATCATAAATATGTGTCCTCAGATGTATCTTACTCAAGCTGTAGTTGAGGCTATTAATAAGGATGTTATTGTAAAGGGTAGGGATATTAATGAACAGCATTCTGACCTTAGCAATCTTCTTTCGGTGTTGGATAAAGAGACCATAGATAAAATAGATGGTAAAAATGAACAGCAATAATAATAATGATATGGGGAATGTGATGAGGGATCAGGGATATTATGTTCCGACTCCATCCATTCCATCCCCTATGATTTCTGGGGACAATATTTCTTCTATCCCTATTCCTGTCGGGATGAGTAGTTCATCGGATATGGATAATGATGTTTTATCCAGGGAAGGAGGTAGAAGCATACCGTCATTGGTTGAGGGTATAAAAAAATCTGTAGAGACATCTTATCATGATGACGTAAGAGCCAGAAACTCGCTTTTCCAGATGATAAATGAGGTAGGTATACCTAAGGGTAATTATGATATAACTGGGAGCAGGATCAATCTTCGTGATTCAAGATATAGGTTATCAACAGGTGAGTGGATTCCTAAATATGAGAATTATATCAATAATATAGATAATGACGATCGTCTATCGAGAAGTCAAAGTGGTTGGGAGAAAACTTATAGAGGATTAGGTAAGTTTATTTATAAGTCTGCTTTGTATGGAATAGGTGGAGTAGGTCAGTCTGTTTATGGATTAAAGGAGCTTGTTACAAAAGGGACGTTATCAGCTATGTATGATAACAGTTTTGCCAGATGGTTGGATGATATGGATAAGCGTGGTGATTATACGCTTAATCATTATTACAGTAAGGAGGAGCGAGATGCCGGATTTCTTAAAAGTATGTTTACAACCAATTTCTGGACAAATGATCTTTTGTCGGGGGCTGCATTTACGGCTGGGGCTATCTTGTCGTCTTATGCTTTCGCTGGCGCTGGTCTTATGAATGCCGCCCGTATGGGGGCTAGGATAGGAGCGACTGTCGCTGGATTAGGTAGGGCTGCTTCCGCCACGAAGAGCGGGTTTAACTCCATGCTGAGGGCCGCCCGCATAGGACGAGGCATAGGCAAGGGTTTGGACAACCTAACCTTTATTGGCACGTCAACGCTTTGGGAGGCTTCGGTAGAGTCAAGGAGTGGGTTGATGGAGTCTGAGGAAAACTTCAAGCAGGCTTACAGAAATGCCTATGGTAGAGAAGCCTCGTATGAGGAGCTTATGAGGTTCAGAAATGACAACGTCGATGCCGCCAATACTATATTTGCCGCTAATATCGGTATTCTTACATTGTCTAACATAGCTATGTTCGGTGATATGTTTGGTATGGATCTTGGTGTGGATAAGTTTATAAAACGTAATATATTTGGCGTAGGGGCTGAGAGGATGGATAACGGTATGTTAAGAACCATAACGCCAAAGAAATGGCAGAAAATAGCCGGGAATACGTTCAATATTATCAAGCGCCCAGTGTCAGAAGGTCTTTATGAGGAAGGTCTTCAGGGAGTGGCTAGCAAGTCCGCCGAGGATTGGGTAGAATCAAGATACAATCCTATGGCTATCCGTCAGAACATAGGTTATATGGAGGCTATAAAGAACGGGTTCAAGGAAACATACGGGTCTAGTCAAGGCTGGAAGGAGATCGGCATCGGTATGATTATCGGATCGGTTATGGGTGGAAAGACCTTTGGAGGTATAAAGGAATGGAGCCAAGACATGTCCCGGAACGAGGGGATGGTGGAGGCCTACAACGCCAATGCCGGCGCCTTGACCGAGGCTGCTGTCCGTGCTATTCGTGGCAGTATGGCTCTTAACGCTCAATTATCTGGCGTAGACACATCGTACGAGAGTGATGGTAGGATCATAAACAAGGATTTTAGTGACGCCGTATTCAATCGTCTCCGTTATGATTCGGAGATGGGGATGTTGGATGATACCAAGGAGAATTTCAGGACGGTAGTCGAATCTATACCTAACAGCGATATAGCCTCCGATATGAATATGACAGATGAGCAGGTAAATGAGTATAAGTCCAACCTTATCAGTGAGTTTAATAAGAAGGTAGATAATTTTACCATGGCCAATAGGTTCGCCGACTCCCTTACCGATGGTATATCCAATAGGTCGTTTAACGCCTATATCTCCAATATGGTTTATAATGGCCTTGAGGCGAAGGATAATTTGAACGATATTGCCAATCAGTTAAGAAGGATATACAATACGGATATAGGCCCCGCTCTTGATATATATTCTCGTTTTAATCCTGATTCGAGCAGGGATCTTGAAGAACTCAGGAAGCTTACGGATGATATACAGAGGATGGAGAAGAATATCTTGAGGCTTCAACAAAGTGTCGCGTCGAAGGACGCTCTTGAATCTGATAAGGCTAAGTTGGTCAAGGAGAATGATAGGCTTCTTAAATTAACAGAGGATAGGATCGCATTGGAGAGGAAATTAACTACGTTAATTAACTCAGAGGCTGATATATCTAAGTTGTTCTTAAATAGAAATGATTCAAGGATCAGTGCCGCTGATCTTATGGCGGCTTATGATACTATAGCTGATTTTGAGAACGTCGTATCTATCCGTGGGGTTGATAATTATAAGGAGGCTATGGCGTTGCTTAGCGAGTATCGTCATAATCTTGTGGCTTATAAGAATATAAACGAGTCACTTCGTCGTATGCGTGACAGAAGATTCATCCGGGCGCAGGAGCGCGGGTTCATGAAGATATTATCGAACGCATGGGGGAAGACTTATGAGGAGGATGACAGCAAGTATGATTTCAGGAATACCGATGATCCTGATGCTAATTCCCTTTATGCCAATGATCAGGCCATAGATAAGGCTTATCAAGATGGTCTTATAGGAGAGGACGAGGCATTTATGTTCAAGACCTATAATCATATGATCGCCAGATCTATGGAGAATGACATCAAGGCTGATGAGGGAGGTATCGTTGAGAATGTACCTGATAATGAGGATATCATAAATCCTTCTGATGATAGAATCAATAATATAGCTATAAAGATATGGAACGGTAATGAGGATATCTTATCTCCTAGGGAGAGGCAGATATATGATAATAATAAGGATCGTATCAATGATCTTGTAAATGGGTTTGGCGATAATCCTATAGCTAGGCTTAATAAGATTAGGTCAATGATAGATAGGTTAAATACCAACGATAACGTCTTAAATAACATCAGAGATACTATTGATGATATCATAGATATAAACATTAATGGTCTTGATAAGGATCAGGTTAAGGGGGCTATACAGACTTACAATGATCTTATGAATGATATTGACAACGGGAATGAAGTTGATCAGGATAAACTTAATGAGGCTATTGATATTATCAATAATTATTCCGATGGGCCTCTTCTTCAATTCGTGGAATGGATGAGGTTGTATGATAACGGAAGTATAGCTGTCAAGGATTACGATAAGTCTATACCTATGGGTGATGTTCTCACGGAGAGCGAACCCGGGACATCCACCGGCAGGACGGAGGTCAACGCCGCCCAGAATCCGGTGGTGTTGATGGCTCAAAAGAGGGAGATCGGTGGGGTCATGTATTATGAGGTAGGAGGAATGAGGCTTGACAGGTTTATGGCGGGATCCGGGCTTAAGGCTCTCGTCACGCCCGGTGAATATGTTATGGATGATAAGATGGTGATGGATTTTACTGATGGGACGAACATGTTCAGCGTTATTGAGTCCAAGAATCATTCAAGATGGATGATTGGTGAGGATGACGCTCAGGCTTTCGAGAACGCTACCGGTGTCATACTGGGGCGGCAGACCGCCTTATCGACCTCCAACTGGTTCATGGTGTATCGCAAGGGGCAGGATGGGTCTATTGTCCCTTATTATACGGGTGATACGTTTGGGTCTAATAACGAGTCGGTGAATCAGGAAGCAGCGGCTAGCCTTCGCAAGGGTGATATGGTAAGGTTTAAGATGGATATGTCAGATCCATACACCAAGGGACTGTATGATAAATACAATAGCCTTAACGCCGTTGATCCTAATTCTGATGAGACTAAGTCGGCTTACAGAGAGCTGGTTGATAATATGGTTATTAAGATCGTGGATAGTGATGGTAATTTTGTCTCGGTGCTAAAAGCCAATGATCCAGACTCAAAAGGGAGTAACGCTGATTTAAGGAGTATGGCCTTTGAGTTGTATAGGGATAATGTAGGATCTGTCGCTGGCGAGATTGATATACCGTTCGTAGGCACAGTCACCAGTGTTTTGCCGGGAAGACCTAATTTTAGCGTAAGTGATGATAATGGGACGTTGATGGTATCCGAGAATGACTTTACCAACGAGACGGTTGGTAAGGTCGAGAGCGTAGGGTATATAGAGAACGGAGAGGTTACGATGAGGGATAATATTAAGTATAATATATTCCCGTTCTGTACGGCTATCGTCAGGGACAAATATGGTGACTATAAAGATTCACGTATCCCGGTCGTAGCTATAAAGACAGGAAATGGAAGAAATTACCTATATCCCGTAAGATTGAAAAATCAGGATATATCGTCATTTTCATCCATGATCGGATCGATGGCTGATAGGATTACGGAAGGTCTAGGCGGAGGCGTAAGTATTGATGATATAATGGATCTTAATAACGCTATAGCCAGATCCGGGTTGGATAATAAGACATATATGATTCCGCTGGCGGGAGACGTGAATGTTATCAAGAACCGGCTTAAAGCTGTCAAGGAAGCGGTTAGCAGGATGCCTATGACCGCTGACGTAAGAGGATGGATAGGTGATTCCAGAACTAAGGAGGATATTTTGATGAATGACGTTACGATCAACATCGATCTTAACAACGATCCTTTCATAGCTCCTAAGTTTAGGATGAGTATCAAGGAGAACAAGGTATCCAAGGAGGAGACGGAAGTCTCGTTCCCTAACCTGCCGGATCTGCCATCGGAGTTCGCCTCGCCTACGAAGGCGGCCGAGGACAAGTCTTTGGTTTCCGACGGTAACGTAGTATCCGGAGAAAATGAAGCGGAAAATCCTTGCTAAATAAATTATCTTGATTTATCTTCGCGGTGTCAGTCCATCACCTGACGAGTAAGATATTTAAAAGTTGGTCCCTGTCGGGTGTGTGATGGCCCCGGTGGGGACTCTTTATATTATGCAGTTAGATAGTTTTTTACATCGGAAAATTATGCAAGACCTACGCATCCAGCGAGTGAAGGTTTTGATGATGTTATACACCAGTCATTATTTTGTCAATAACAGACAAAGGCGGTTGTTTGACCATACATACGCTTTAAGCAGGGATCAGGCTTTTGATTATATGACTGAGTTCAACAAAAGGCTTAGTGATAAGGTGGGTATAAAATGTACGATGGATATCCTTCTACCTACCGATGACGATAACGCTAATATCATAATCGAGTACAATGGTATCATCAAGAAGCTGATGAAGGAGGCCGAGAAGCTGGAACTTGACACTGACGCCATTAAGGAAATGATGCGTGATCTTCTTAATGAGTTGAAGGATGATATTGATCTTAATATCCTGATATTTGACGTAACCCAGTTACTTATAAAATACAATCTATTTAGGTTGGATGCCATAACCGAGCAGGAGTTCAAGGACTCTTTCGTCAGGATGGATAGTAGGAATATGGAGATAAAGAAACTAACCCTATCTGATATCAAGAAGGTGGTGATGATGATGGAGGATGGGTATGATTACGCTTTATATATGAAAGAGGAATGCGATTGTTGATTACAATTTTTGTAAAAATATCTCCTGTTTGTTTGTGGTTTCAAAATAAGGTTCTATATTTGCGGTGTCTATCCGTTGCTAGACCATAAGAAGATATTAACTCGCCTAAGCGTAGGCGATAGATGAGGGTCATCAGTGGGGTAACGGACGCTGGTGGCTCTCGTTGTTTTATATTATGAACAAAGATCATATTTTGGGGTTGTATGATGATTTAAGTCATTTTTGCCAAACAGGGAAATTGAAACAAGCTGATTATTCAGGTTATTCTAGAGAGTTAGAGATTATTGTTAAAAAATTTTCGAGCGATTGTGATCGTTCAAAAAATGACAATGTGTTTATTGTTGAGGATTGCAGAATAACTTCGAATGATAGCGATTACAGCAATTTCCTTTATATGGCGCTAATAACGTTATTCGGTAGAAGTGATTTTGATCTTGATTATGCCTTGAAGTTATATAATTATTTTATACTTGCAGCCATAGAACGACAAGATGAACTACATGATGCGGGTTATGATGAGTATATAATTGATAGAATGTGTTTAGATCATGTTTTTAATGGTGTTGTATATAATATCATTATATCAAATACAAACAAGGATGTTGATGATATTCATTTGACTATATCTAATGATCTGAAAGTAAATAACGCTATACCTATGTTGATGTCCAAGATAAGACCATATTCGACAGAATATGATTTTTATGGTTTGTATGATTCTATAATAGGATATACTTATTTTCTAAAAAATAAAAAGAACTATGGACTAAGAAATAGTGGACTGTTGCGTACCTATATAGGAGTAGATATTAGTAATGGTCTTGTAAAAATTGGTAAGTCTAAGGATTTATACACTAGGGAGAGTTGTTTAAGGGTGAGTAATATCCATTTTTATATGATTGCATATGTAGATATGGATATAGAGCGTGAGCTGCATATTAAATATAGTGTATATAATGTTGATAGAGAGTGGTTTCATTTGAATAAAAAGCAGGTTAAGGAAATTATAAGCAAATATAATTTTAGAATTATAGAATCAAATGCTAAATATATTGACAATATATATGATATTTGATGAATAATGAAATTCATTTTTGTTATTTAGGATTGAGTTTTTGCCTGTCCGTGAGGATCGGCAAAATGATTTGTACTTTTTCAGAGTAAACATAAGGTTTGTTATTATTGTTATTTGGCTCCCGTCCGCTCGTGAGAGTAGGCGGGATTTTCATATCTTTGTGGCAAAACGATTTAGCTATGGGTAGATCTTGTTATGTTATAAAAAATAAGGAGGGTGGGGTAGATAATGTCCTTGCCCCGAACGACCAACCATCCGGATTATACCAAAGGGCGATGGAGGTGCTGGGCGACCAGAAGCAGGCCTTATCGGTCTGGGGTACGGCCTACTCCCCCGACTTCGTGTCTTTCTTTGGCGATTGGATGTCCATGCCATCGGAATATGACCTAGATAGTAACGGGGAACCTAGGTATGATGATGTCATGTCCTTTATCAAGCGGAAGAACTATTTCGCTGGCAATTTCATGGCCGATGAGGTTAAGGATATCAATAACACCCTTACTTCCTTGGGAGTCGATAATATCAACGATCTTAATGATATGATCGTATCTAACTTCCTTTCCGGCGGTGATATATTCCTCAATAGGTACAATCTTGAGCGATCGGGGATGTATGATGCTGATGAGATTGATAATATCATGACAAACCGATCGGAGTATGAGCGGGTAAGGGATATGATGAGGAGGATTGTCGATTTTATGTCTGAGGGGGATCTCAATGAGAAGGATACATATTTCTTGTCCTCCGAATCAGGCCTTGGTGATGATTATATGATATATGAGGATGTGTATGATTCATTGGGAAAGAGAAGGGTCTTGAATCCAATGGAGGTAAGGGATACGATCATGAAGGCGGTAGGCGGTATCAGCGACCGCCGGGAGTTCGATCAGGCTTTCGCCTCCATCCCATACCCTTCCTTGGCGCTCCGGTATCAGGAGGATCAGGATTACGCCGATCGGATGTATGACACATATCGTAATATGACCCGTATGGAGGTTCGGAGTCAGGATGGAAATACGATTACCGACTCGTACTTCAATAGTACCACACCGTATATCAGTATGCCTAAGGATATGAAGGGTCTAAGGGATAAGGTTGGGGAGATAATCGATATGGATGATTTTAAGGACATCAAGGACGTTGCCGGACGTCTGCATGACATAGCCATGGATCTTGCCGACATGGGCGTGGATATAAGCGAGGCGATCAGCGATGAGATGGTTATATCCAGACCGGGGGATATCCGTGATCTTATGGCTTCGCTGGATGTTATGTTATCTTCCATACAGGCCGGCAATCCGGTATACGATAGCTTTATCTCCGATCTTGATAGGATAACAGGAAAAGGAAATCCGATATACGAGGTTCAGGATACTTATTCTACTGGGGATAGAATGGTGTATGTAAGGTCCGGGAATACGTCCCCTTCCGATATGTATGATAGGAGCATGTTGTATATGGGTAGGAATACGTACCATAACACAGCCCCGATAACCGACACCGATCAGGCCTATGAGATGTTGGCCGATATCGGGATAGAGCGGCCCTCGTACTTGCCGGCTGGCGTGGTTCCCGCCGGGGCTTCCCGTTCCGATATTGACGTGATCAAGGATAACATAAAGAAGCTAGTTATGTCCAACATCTCATCCTCGAATACTGAGAACATGATCCTTACCAGATTAATATACCAACATCCCGTGACTCCTGAGATGGATGATGTCGATATTGATCGGGAGTTCAGGAGATACGAGGCTAGACAGGGGAAGGATCGGGATTTTATCAAATCCTGTACATCGTTGAGGAAGATCCAGATCAAGGAAAGGTTAAAAAAATCGGATTTATATAATAATGTCTTACGTTTCCTTGATTTTAATGGATTTTATAACGTATCTTTGAACCACCATGACAGAGGTACGTTAAAAAGCATGGAGATGTCGTTGCCGGAAGGTCAGGTAAGGGATCTTCTGTTTGACGTGGCTATCGAGTCCGGTGACAGTAGCATGAGAAACCTTTTCTATCTGGATGGTCAGGATAGGATGATGGATGTCGGGTTTTACAGATATCTGTACCAAAGGAATCCGGGCCTGCTCCGGGAGGTCAACGGCGGCGTCGAGGCGAGACCGGACGGTTCGTTCTTGGCTCGTGGGAGGTATGATGATTTCGTGTCATTCCAATCCGGCTTATATGAGAAGGTAGGTGAGACGGTTGATGGTGCGATATACAGGTTCGTTGATAATCTTATATACTCCGATCCATCATCATATCAAGAAAATATGGTACGAAGGATGGGTGACGTTACGGTAAGGAGTGACGATAACCGCCTGTCAAGGATAGAGGATAATCCCTCATCCAGTAAGATAGTTAATGAATACACTGCTAATACAAATAAGTTGATGCGAGATTTTTCGTGTAGTTAATCTCTCTTTGACGTCGTGAGACGTTTTCTTTCGAGCATTAAAACATTGGATTTTATAGATTTGCGATGAATCCGGGTCGTAGTGATACGTTCCGGATTTTTTGTCTTGTACCGGTTCTTATTAATACCAATTGCATGACATGACGTGCTTTGATGATGACATATATCACGATCCTAGGATTATTAATTTTTGAACTTTGTAACGCCCACTATCAGGTGGGGTTATTATTAATTCAAAAATAAATAGACATGGGTACAAGTGGAGACAAAATCGTGCTGTTAGACGGCATGGGTTCCGGGAGCGGTAGCGCCGCTAATGGTTTATTATCTATGATTCAGGAGAAACAGGCTTTGGCTACTTCCGCCATCACCCAACAACAGACACAGAACATCGTTAGTCAGTTAGCCCCAAAGGCACCGATTCCGGCTTACGTTGTACAGAACCCGGGTTGCTGCTATACTCCTACCGTAAGGGTGGCTAACGAATGTGGATGCGCTTGCGGCACTACTAACGCCGTATTATAAGAAAGGGGGACAATATGGCTGATTTCAGAGGATATATGATCGGTTCATTCGCCTCCTCTCGTCTTGACAGGGGAGGCATCCCGGTAGTAGCCACTACTGGAAAGGTATCTGACGCTTCTGCGGCCGAACCTACGGTTGATTTTGGCATCAATCCGTATCAGTGGAACTCACTACCTCCGGAAGGAATATTGTTATGGAAAGTCCGTCATCCGGTGACGGAGACAGAGGCTAGTTATCCCGCCACGATCGTTCTTCCGTCTGGCTTATCCACTACCACTCCTGTTACGGTATCCAACGCCGGGGTTATCGTCAACAAGACACCTATAGTGGATAAGGTTGGGGCACATATGACAGGGCAGGATATTACGACTCCCGTGGCTTCTAGTGATCCTATAGTAGGGGCCTACACCGAGCATCTTGTGTATTATAACAAATGCACCGGCGTGTTCAGGATGTTGGGTCATACGGCTACGGCGGCTACCGCCCCTAGCGCATGAATTTACTAAGAAAGAACAGGGAGGGTAACCTCCCTCCCATTTAAAAAGATCGTTATTATGTTTAAGGATTTAAAGAAAGGATATCAGGTTTATACGTTGGATACCTCAGGGGTTCCTAAATTCTTTATGGGTACGGTGGTTAACGTCTCGGAGCCTAGGTTCGCCCAGTCCCAGTTAGGTCAGTATCAGCAGTTGCAAGATCGGGTTATGGATCTTACTATAGAGGTGGACGGGAAGTCCATGACATACGTAGTTCCAGAGAACCAGAACGTGGCTATGGCCAACGGCATTACGCTAGCCTGCTCCGTGGATCCGATAATGAACCACCTGAACGCCATGAAACGAACCAGTACGGATATCGTGAATAGCGTGGATAAGAATAAGGAGATCATAGAGGCATGCGACAGTATCTTGGAGGATATCAATCCTACTTTTAAGCAGACTAAGGATCAAGACCGAAAGATTAAGAATCTTGAGGAGAAGGTCGATAGGATGGGGTCTTCTTTCGATGAGTTAAAAGAGTTGTTAATTAAAAAATTAGGTTAAGATGAGAGTTATAGATTTAGGCAACGGCCAAGAGGAATATGATGATGAGATCTACGACCGCAGAGGCGGTAGGGGACGCTCACGCCGCTCCGACGGCACTTATATGGGTTACGATGGTGGCGTATATGATCATTACGGTAAGGAACGTGACGGGATGATGGAGGAGCTTGAGCGCCGTGAGCGTGATCTCGAAAGACGCGAGAGGGAACTGGAGCGTAACGAGCGGGAGCTTGAGAAACGTCAAAGACATCATGAGCGGGAGGATGAGATGTACCGTAAGGGCTGGTTCGGCGAGCGTGAGATCCGTGACGAGTATGATAGCATGGATCCTTACATGCGTAGAGGTCGGAGAAGTCGTTACTACTGAGGAGCAGACGCCGATGACCCTGATTATAAGCGGTATATAGACACCCATGGATATCACTTTTCCAAGGAGCTGGCTAGGGAAGCCGCTGACAAGATGCTTAACGCCGACGGGTCCAAGAGAAGATGGACGATGGAGGACGCTAAGCAGATGTTCGATAAATGCGGGGCCAAGAAACCTGATAACGCCACTTGGGGAGATATCCAATATCTGTTCGCTATGTTCTATAGCGATTACTTTCCTAAGGTATTGGATTGCGACCAGAAAATAGTCAAGGCTGTCTTGGCTTATCTGGAAGACCCTGACGCCCCGGAAGGGACGGCGTTCGTAAGGTATCTGGCGGTGCGGTGCTTCGTCGGTGACACAATCAAATGGAGTGATATGATTTAGTTTGATACAACGTTGGAGAACCCTGTCGGCAATAGAATACCGATAGGGTTTCTTTTTGCCCGTAATTTTATAGGGACTCGCATTTGAAAACCCCTGAATATTCAGTTTATGGGATGAAAAATGCGGGTAGCCCCGCTACCCTTGGCTTTCGATGTACTTCTTGATAGTTTCCTGACTAACATTTCCGACTTATTTGATGAGAAATTTCGAGTGGTTCTTTGAAATGTAATCTTTTTGTATCATGGTCTCGTTTTAAATCGTTACATTTGCCGTATGTTACGTGCCTATAAGTATAGAATATATCCGACAGAAGAGCAGAAGGTTTTGATTGCAAAAACCTTCGGCTGTTGTCGTTTTGTCTATAATTGGGCATTGAACCTGAAAATCACGGCATACAAGGAACGCAGGGAAACGCTCGGCAACGTATACTTGACCAATTTGATGAAGAGTGAACTGAAAGCGGAGAATGAATGGCTTTCGGAAGTCAACTCCCAGTCCTTGCAGAGCGCATTGCGCAATCTGGATACCGCCTATACCAACTTTTTCCGAAACACCAAGGCTGTCGGCTTTCCGCGCTTCAAGAGTCGCAAGAACAAGCAGAGCTTCCTTTGTCCGCAGCATTGCCGTGTGGATTTCGAGAAAGGGACAATCACAATCCCCAAGGCGAAAGATATTCCTGCCGTTCTGCACCGCAAGTTCAAGGGAACGGTAAAGACCGTAGCCATAAGCATGTCACCTTCGGGAAGATACTTTGCTTCCGTTCTGGTGGACACGTCCATGCAAGAAATGAAGTCTTCCGAACCGATGCGTGACACGACCGTCGGCATTGACTTGGGAATCAAATCGCTTGCCGTATGTTCTGATGGACGCACGTTTGACAATCTCAAAAACTTTAAGAGAAATCTTGATCGCTTGAAGTTTTTGCAAAAGCGGTTGAGCCGCAAACAGAAAGGCTCTTCCAACCGCAACAAGGCACGCGTCCGCATAGCCCGGCTGCATGAACACATCGCCAACAGCCGTAAGGACAACCTTCACAAAATCACCCATGCACTCACGCACGACAGCCAAGTGCGCACCATCTGCATGGAGGATTTGAACGTGAAAGGAATGCAGCGTAACCATCACCTTGCACAGGCGGTCGGCGATGCTTCTTTCGGTATGTTCCTGACGATGCTTGAATACAAGTGCAGGTGGTATGGTGTGAACCTCATAAAGATAGACCGCTTTGCCCCAAGTTCGAAGACCTGCGGCAAATGCGGCTATGTGTATAAAAGATTGAAATTGAGCGAGCGCAGTTGGATCTGCCCAGAATGCGGCACGCGCCACAACCGTGACTTCAATGCTGCTTGCAACATCAAAGAATTTGGCTTGAAAGCCCTACCCACGGAGCGTGGGAAAGTCAAGCCTGTGGACTGTCCTCTTGTGGATGATCGACCTAGTGTCCTAAAAAGCAATGGCAGGAAGAAGCAGGAAAAGAGAGGAGGTATTGGTATCTCCAAAGCCGCTAAATATTTATTTTAGAGGTAGTTCACTATGATTACATTTGTTCGAGGTAGATCTTTTTGTCATGGCAGGGTGGGCGGGAATGAAAAAAGGCATCCTCACGGACACCCTTCCCCTTTGGTTGAAAATCACTTAAAACATTATGAGTTACTACACCGCAAATATAGATAATTAAATACAAACTGCAATGGGTAAGGGGTATTATTGGATAGAGCCAGTGGATCAGACGTTGAATGATTTTCAGTTTTATAAGGCACGTATCGTAGGCGATCCTGAATATGACGAGGAACATCATCATGTTATATTAAGGATGGATAAGTATTTCCCAGTAGGAAGTATCTTCCATGTCCTTAATGATTCTGAGATGTTTGTTATCGAAAGGAAGTTCAAGACATGGGGGAATAAGTATGTCGTTAAGCCTTGTGAAGGTGAATGGGAATGGGAATCTGTCCAGAAACTTAAAGACAAGGCTATTATATTCCGTAGCGGATTCCTGCACGGGGACGGCAGTTTCTGACACTTACCCGTATCTCTCCCCCCCCCTCGATTTCTTGGTATTTATGTATATAACTATATTTGAGCAAAAAATAAGTTTGATATGGAAGATTTTCAAGGTAAATACAATGGTAAGCAGATAGATCAGCTTTTGGATAAGGCTAATGATATTGATCTTACCAAATATGCTCTTAAGACGGATAATGCCCCTACCGCCACGAAATTACAGGCGGCTAGGACCATAGCGCTGTCCGGGGCTGTTGCCGGTAGTGTCTCATCGGACTTCGGAGACAACGTAACTATCTCCACGACATTGGCCAATTTTGATGCCTCTAAGATCGCGTCCGGAACCATCAGCATAGATAGGTTACCTAAGGCGGCTTTGGAGAGATTGGTCGTGGTAGCTAATGATACGGCTAGATTCGCCCTTACCACCGCTACGGCTCAAAGTGGTGATACGGTAAAGGTCACGTCTACAGGTAAGATGTATCTGATAAAAGACGAGTCTAAATTAAACAGTGAGGATGGGTATGAGCCTTACACGGCCAGTCAGGCTTCCTCCGTGCCTTGGTCAGGGGTTACGGGCAAACCAAGTACCTTCACCCCTCCCACGTCCTCCGCTACCGTTCTTGGCGGTATTAAGGTGGGATATACGACTTCCGGGAAGAACTATAAGGTGCAACTGGATTCGTCCGGCAACGCTTACGTTAACGTTCCATGGACGGATAATAACACAACGTATAATGAAGCCACGGCCGACACCTTAGGATTGGTTAAGATCGGCTATGCTTCTAATGGAAAGAACTACGCTGTGCTCTTGGCTAATGGCAAGATGTACGTCAATGTTCCTTGGACTGACAATAACACTACATACTCACAGGCCACAAGCGATAATCTGGGTCTTGTTAAGATCGGGTACTCAGCTAATGGGAAGAATTATCCGGTAGCTCTTGACGGAAATGGTAAGATGTATGTGAATGTTCCGTGGACGGATACCAACACGACATACACCAATATGGGAGCCGCTTCTTCCTCAGCGGCGGGAAAGGCCGGCTTGGTCCCCGCACCTGCCGCCGGAGCGCAAGCCAAGTATCTTCGTGGTGACGGGACATGGCAAACGCCTCCTAATACCACATATAGCAACATGGGTGGAGCGACGTCCTCAGCCGCGGGATCGGCGGGATTGGTACCCGCTCCAGCTGCTGGCAAGCAAACCTCTTTCCTTCGTGGTGATGGCACATGGGTGGTCCCGACAAATACCACATACGCTAAGGCTAATACCACGACCTTAGGATTGGTGATGATCGGATATTCGGAGAATGGCAAGAATTATCCGGTGGAGTTGGATAGTAGTGGTAAGATGTATGTCAACGTGCCTTGGACGGATACTAATACAACGTATGGTGTTGTAGGAGCTAACGGGTCCACGGGGTTGGTCAAGAACGGCAGTACCGTGACAAGCGCCTCTGGATATACAGCTTGTCCTATTGTCGGTGGTATCCCATATTATAAGGATACGAATACTACCTACGCCAATATGAAGGCGGCTACGGCCTCGGCGGCTGGTGCTGCGGGATTGGTACCGGCCCCAGCCGCTGGCAAGCAGGCATCTTTTCTTCGTGGCGATGGAACGTGGGTAGTGCCTACCAATACCACATACGGATTGGCCTCTACTACAGCTAACGGCTTGTTGAGACAGCTTAATGGAAGCACATCCAGTTTCATGCGTGGAGATGGCACTTGGGCTACACCTCCTAACACGACATACGCCGTAGCCAACGAGTCTACTAACGGGTTGATGGCGGCGGCTGACAAGAAGACCATGAACAGGCTTATAGGAGTTAATACGGTCACGACATTAGCTCACCTGCCTATTAGCAAGAGAAGTATCACGGCTACGTTATCAGCCGCTACCACCCTATCCGTGCAGTCAGGGATGCAGATAGGGGAGGAGCTGATGATCAGGTGTGTCCCCTCAGCGGCTTTCACCCAAGCGATACCTAATTCCGGGGATTATGTCAGCATGAGCGGAACTTCTATAACCACTACGGCTAACAAGCCTTTCGAGATAAATATCTGGTGTTACGCTTCAGGCAAGTATAGCATCGCCGTTAAAGAACAAGATTAATAAGCTATGAGTTTTACATATATAAACAGGGAGATATATCCCAAGATGTTGGTTCAAGATGAGCCTCTTGACGATAATTACGCCAAGGGCTATAGTTATGATGATTACTCCAAAGGTATTCCCGCCCCATGGATAGAGCTTGGGGAGGAGCAACTGGCGTTCAAGGAGGCTAATCCTAAAGCTACTGTCAAGGAGATTATCGAGGCTAAGCTGGATGAGTCAAGGCTTCTTAATGAGGAGAAATCAGTTAAATACGAGGAGATAAGAACTTATGAGACCGGAAATCTATATGAGTTCTTCTTGGATGATCAGAATATCTATATTCCTGAACATGATAGACGTAACGCCTTGTCTGATGGGGCTATAGCTGGCAAGATAACGATCATGGGTCTGGAATTCGATATAACGGAAGGCAAGATCTTGATCGGGATGATGGATAAGTATGATAATGATCTTATGTCGGCGTTAGGAGCCAAACAGAGGGAAGTAAGCTTAGCCACTACCGTAGAGCAGGTGAGGGCTATTGACGCTCAGTCCGGCTATCCCGATAAGGTAAGTGTTACCACGGCGTACATCCAGCAACAGGCGAAGGAGAAGGACGCCTCTGATCCTCAGAAGGTGGCTGTAAAATTTTCTAGAATGGTGGTTAATAATAAAGACTTATCCTTATCCTCTAACGATAAATTGGGTGTTAAGGTCCTATTCCCCATATGGGGACAAGAAGGGGCGGAATTCGGGCTGTCGGTGGATGCCGGATTCTGCCTCAGGGTGGTTAAGGAGGATACGGATATCCTTTATGAGGTTATCCAACAACATACGCTGTCGGAGGAATGGGAACCCGGACTAAATACGGCTTCCTTATACAAGGTCATTGATAAGGAGCATGCCGGGACCATAGGGGATCCTATCCCGTATTTCCCTCCAATGGAGATATTCAAGGATAAATATTACATCCAGAACGCTGATGTGTATAAGTGTACTAGGGATAGCGGAACTCCTCTCAGCCATAATCTACAGGATTTAATAGGTCTGTACGTGGAGCGGGTGTAGCCGTAGTGCGATCTACCCCCCCCCCATATTTTGTGGCTAACATTATATAAGTTATTTTTGGCATAATAAAAGGACATTTTTTAAAATTATTTGAATATGGCATCACAAAAATTTGGTTTTGTAACAGTCGATCCGGTATCAGGATCAGGTGATCAGGCGGTATCTATATCAGGAGATAAATATACAGGTCGTCTTGGGCGTACAGCTAATCTTATTGTCGTTACTAACGGTGGCGTTCAAAAAGCGTTGGTAGTTAATCAGGCCGCCGCCGCTGAGTCCGTGACTTCGGATAGTCCTACGGCCACTGTCGCTAAAACCGGTGGTAATGTAACTATCACAGGTAAGTCTAATAGTACTAAGCTTACTTTCGCTGCTACTCCGGCGAAGGAGAATGGTCTGACTTTACAGCTCCCCGAGAATTATACGGCGGCTGGTAAGCAGACAGCTAACGGCGCTATTATCGCTGACGATCCTGGTGCTACCGGAGAGTTTGTTTGGAGTATTACTATCTCCAATGTTCCTGCCAATGTCTCTATCGAGGAGTTGGTGGCTATGCTAAGCGTAACGGCTGCCGGTGGACAAAAGGCGCAAGTTACCATCACTCAAGCCGCTGGTGACTCTACTCTTGAGATTGATAAGGAAACTATCAATTTGGATGTTAACGGTTCCGCTCAGACAGTTAACGTAATATCTAACGATGAGTGGACATGGAAAAATGCTGCCTCTAGAACCGTGATGAGGATGTTAGGAAGATTATAATCGATTTTCATTGTTTATTCAAACCCCGATCGACTTAAGCTGATTGGGGTTTGTTTGTTTTAGTATATTTGTAAGAAAAAAGATTATGGCTAATATAGATGATTATTTAGTGGCTTCTTATAGATGTAATGGTAAGGGCAACAGTGACGCAGATAGAGACGTGTTAAAGGACTTGTCTGGAAACGGTCGCGATATTGTGTTGAAGAATTTTGGGTTTACGCTTGGTTCTGGATACGAAGGTGGCGCTCTTGTATTTGATGGTATTGATGATTATGGTATATGCGAGAATTTCCCGGCCATCAATGATTTTACGTTTGTATATAAAAGAATTAATTTGAATCCTTCTAAATCCACTAATTGCTTTTTATCTAAAAGTGTATCAACGAATCAGGCTCAGCAATTTTGTAGTGAATTAGCGTATTCCAAAAATGTATATGTACGTCTTGGTAGTAAGGATATTGCTGTAAAAGATATATATAACCCTGAATTATCGATCGTTTATGTAACTAAGGAGTCTTACAATGGAGAGATGGATCTTGTATCTTCAAATTATACATCAACCGTGGATAATTTATATATAGGCACTTTCTCTAGGGGTGTTCAAGCTTATGTGTGGAATGGAGCTCTTTATGCTCTTGATATTTATGATAGGACATTAAGCGATGAGTATTTATAAAAAGCATTAAATAGGATGAATGATATAGATATTAATTGGAAAGACGGGGTAGGCGAGGTGACGGACCAGCACTTGACCGTCAGCCCCGGGTCCGGGACCGGTAACGCCGCTGTTTCTTTTGGTTCGGTAATGAACAAAGGTCTTGATCGTACCCTTGAGTTGGAGATAACAACTCCAAAAGGTGTTAAGAAGACGCTCACGGTGAATCAGGAGGGATGCCGGCAGGCTTATATTACGAGTGACGGCAAACGATGGCTGACTAGCGACAATCGGGTGTATGGGGTTTTGAAAAGCGATGCTCCGTGCGAATGCACAGGTGATTGTCCTTGATATTTTGTTTTTACGAATTTTGTAATTACATTTGTGGCGCATGTCCATCACTATGCTTTTCGTCGCTAATTTATTATAAGGGATACCGGTCTGTGATGGGATCGGCATCCCTCTGTTTTTTAATATGGAGAAGATAAATGTTTTCGATGTTCAGATTCCTGATGGGAGACAAATCCGTTGTATATCGTATAATAAGGTTACTTATTTTGATCTTGACGATATATGTAAGTTATGTTTTGACTCATACGACCTACATGATGTGGCTGACACTAAGGTTATGAGCGAGTTCCTACACCGTGAGGGTGGTCGTTATTGGACTACGATAGATGGCGTAAGGCAGTTGTATCGTAGGATTGAGTGTAAGATGTGTTTTGAGGTTATAGAAAAATTAAAGAAATTATGAGAGAGATGGAGTTTGATTTCGTGATATATCCGTTGAAGTTGATTATCACGGTTGGGTTGGATTATAAGACATTGTGTGATCGTTTCGAAAATATGGAGCCTGAACACGAGGGGAAATGGGGAGATGAGGATGATATGGACAAGGAGGCGTCTTTCGCAAATTTGGTAAAGGATAGGGATGATGACGATAAATTCGCCATACTTTGGAATTTTTCGAGCGACGATGATATAATGATGAGAAATATATGTCATGAGTCGTTCCATATAGCAATGAGCGTATGTCAGTTTTGCAATATGTCTCTTGGTTTTAAGGTTGGAGAGGATGAACACGCAGCGTATATAGCCGGCTTCGCTGGTGATTGTGTTAGCGAGTTCATCAATAGTAAGAATACGGATTAAGCCATAAATTATATAAGGAACACAAGAATATCAGCCTCCGCTTATTTGTGGGGGCTTTTTGTTTATCTTTGTCAAAAACATGAAGTTATGTCGAGTTGCGTAATTAAAAGGAATAAGGAGGGTAAGATAACCCGTGTCTTGACCCCTTCCGGCGAGGTATCCACCTTGTTCGATAAGATAGCGGGTATAGCCGCCGTAAGTGACCTTAATAAGGCCGCTGAAGCTTATATGACTATTTATAACGACAAGTTCAGGTTCAAGTTCGGTGACTGGGCTAGATCCGTGCCAAGGAATAAGGAGGCGGCCAGATCCATAAGCGCCAGACTTAGCTCCAGCGAGTGGGGGCAACTTATGTCAGCCAAGGTCCTGTCCGCCATAAGCGATATGGATGCCCCGGCGTTGGCCAGAAGTCTCGGGAATAGCGACAATGTCGTGGCTTATCTTACCTCCGGAGAGGTAGGTGATGTCAATGATATGGCTGTGGTAGATACATCTACGGTACAGGAGGTGGATCTGGATTCCATAAACGAGGATAATATTGGCGATACGATACTGAAAGAGGCGTCATGGGATGATATAAGGGCTATCAGGGAGAATATAGATATTAAGGAGACAGCCCGTATGTTATGGAAGGTTGTGGAAAGCGCTTTTACCGGTCAACGACCTAATATCAGGGTGAAGGGCGGAAATATAGATGGGGAGATCATATTTTCTGGTAATGTCTTGCCGTTAAATGATATTGAGAATTATACGCCTCCATCTTCAAGATTGGTATATGATTCCGGTGAGCCTCGCCTGTTCTTTAGATCGGATGACGGCAAGATACACGAATCTTACGCCAACGCCATAAAAGGATCGTCCGGCGGGCGGGTTGAGGCCGGGTTCTTGGCCGGCAGTGTCGAGGAGAGCGACGTCCCGTCCGGTACGGCTGACATCTCCTTTGGCTCGTCCTCCATAACCCTTAACAACAGTGATTCGTTCATCCCGGTCCTTGGCATCAGCTCAGATTCTAATATAAGTACCCGCGGAGGGTTTGTCAATTACCTTATCAAGAAAGGTCTGTTGAGCGGGGATCGTATAAGGCTAGGGGATAGGTATTATCTTACAGGGGCCGGCAACTCCGATGGTCTTAAGATCTATAACGCTATGGATGCCTTGTCTAGGCTAAGGAATAGGTTTGGAAGTCAGTCCTCTGAGATGAACGTATTAGGCTCCATCGGTTTTGATACGGAGGTAAGTAATGATCTTGATCTTATCACGACATCAGGGGATAAGGTTACGGTAAGCAGATCGGAGATCAAGGGCATGTTAAGGCAAGGTAAGTTTGAGGAGCTTAATAACAAGTATGATGGGTTCATGGAGCTAGCCTTGTCGTTGATGATGGAGGATAACGCTTTGTACGGAAGCAATGTCCGTGGGGTTATCGAGAATGAGAAGGCGGAGGATCTTCAGAACAGGACTGATATCACCAACATCTTATCCACGTTAGGTATCCGTGTGATGGGTATGTCCGAATATATGGATAAGTATAAGATGCGTAATGGTGTCGAGCCTTCGGCTAGGGCATTGTCCGATATGGCTAATGGAGTTATTGCCTTGGCTGAGGGAGCTACGGTAGAGGATCTTAATGAGGAGGTGGCTCACTTCTTGATCGATACTTATCGTAACCAACAGGAGATTGACGAGGTTCTGGACTCTGTTGTCGGCACGCCATTATGGAATCAATTTGCCGGTCGTTACTATGAGGTGTATGGGAAGGAATACCAAGGGGAGGAACTGGATCGGATGGTGAAGCGGGAGATCCTAGGCAAGACGTTGGCCCAGCGGTTCGTGCCGGGCATGGAACAGGCGGTGGAGGATCTGGCCTCGTCCGAGGACGCCCAGCTATCCTTGTTTGGCAGGATAATCCGGGCTATACGGAATTTCTTCTCTACTCAAAGATCAGACTTGAATAAGGTTCTTGATAGGATAAAGGAGTCGGCGTTAGCTGATGACCCAAGCGCATTTGACGTGCTTCTGTTAAAGGATAGCGACCATCTCATGTACTCATTATCGGATGTTGATGTGGCTAATAAGCTGATCAAGAACGGTAGGTCATTGGAAAGACTATATACCAGATTGCAGAGGATGAGGTCAAGCCAGAGCCAGAGGATCGGTGAGAGCATCTCCCTTCTTCGTGATATAGGCGAGAAGGTAAGACAAGTCGGGGGTGAGCTAAATAAGAATAACAACCTATTATCCACCAAGAGTGTCATAGCGACCGCCAAGGCTGAGGTGGAGTATTTGGTCACTGTCGCCAGTAGCCTACGTAAGAGCGGAAAAGGATTGGATTATGAGACGATACAGGTTATCGATAACGTATATGGGGAGATAGTACCGTTAATCAGGAATCTTCGTGGATTCGTCAATAATCAGGCGGCGGATTATTATGGCAACAACAAGGTTGGTATGGTAGAGGATATGGATGATATATTACGTATGGCTGAGACATCCATGTCAGATATAAACGCCCTTAAAAGTGATCGTAACGAGGATTGGCTGGATGGACAGCTTCGGATGTTCAATATCCCGGAAAGGTACTGGAATGGGATAAAGAAGTTGGTGGATAACATCCATAAGGATATCAATGTCATGTCCCGGTTCTTTGGTACGCTGGAGCATAGTGGTAACGCTATTTTAGGTATGTTAGGCCAACGTCTAGCCAAGGCTCATAGTGAAGCCCATACCGAAGGTATATCCAATATCAATAAGATGACTAGGATGATGAAAGAGCGTGGATGGGGGATAAAGGATAATGAGGATCTTATACAGAAGATAAATGGGAAGAACTCGGATTACCTTGACTCGTCCCGTGATTTCGCCAAATACGATTTACTATACAGGACCGAGCAGGCTAAGGCTATTATCGATATATATGATCTTAAGAATGTTACGGGTAAGACCGAGAAACAACTTATCGACCTTCTTCTATCCGATAGAGGCCTTAAGGTGAAGACCCGTGACGACATAGTAGGATATGACGGGGATAAGCCTATCACTAAGGAGGTATATCATATATTCAAGCCTACCATCCAGAATTTCGATATCTCGGACATGACGTTCGAGGATCAGCAACGGTATCTGGATACGATAAATAAGTGGTTGGATGAGAACCGGGAGAAACCTATGGTGCAGGCTTATTACGATAAGATCGAGAAAGTCAATAAGAAGGTCGAGGAAAGACTGGGTCGTAGGGTATCGCAAGCTACGTCCGATTTCATGACCCGTATCCGCAGGAGCCGGTATGTGGCTATGGATAAGTTCGTGAGGAACGGGAAGGTCGATTGGAAGGCGTTTCAATCCGATCCTATAGCTTGGAGATCTTATCTGGATATTTTACGTGACAGGGCTATAGCTAAGAGCGAGTGGTATTCCGATGGGACACCAAAGGAAGAGGGATCAGAGGCTCTGATGATGTCCGAGGAGATCAAGGCCTGGGACGAGGCATGGGCCGAGGAGTTCGGGAATACCAACGAGGGTCGTAAGGCTTCCGCCGAGTTCAAGGAGATACTTCGTGGGATAGAGCGGTCCGAGGGCGGCAAGGCGGCGTTTGAGTTCCTGCTAGCTGGCGGTCATCTTGGCTTCTCCAAGGATATGTGGGGATCCGAGGAGGGTGATTATTACGAGAATCTGGTTGATAAGATCACGGAGCAATCTGTATCATCATCAAGGATAGAGAAGGTAGAGGAGGCGATGGCGACAATAAACGAGATCAATGACCAGCTAAGGCCCTTGCTTATCCAGTACCGGGATAGCACGAGATACGGGGAATATGATTTCGATAGGTTGCGTGGATCCGCCTCGTTAAGGAAAATAAACGAGCTATACGACAGTCTGGCCGAGGCCAAGAGTGTTATTAACGCCGCCGCTTCCGCTGAGGATATTGAGATGAATATGCCCGATACGGTGGAGAGTGGAGTCACGGATTCTTACCGTAACGCTTTAAGGGATGCCATGGCATACGACAAGGGTATGGATGAGATTAAATTCGCCAAGGAACATATGTCTGCCCGCTCCCGGAGTCAGGTGGATAGGATGGCCGCTAAGCTATCTAGGAAGAACCAGTCATGGACGACCGTGGAGGTATCGTTTTTGAGAAGGAAATACGGTCCTGACTTCAATAATAAGCTAGCTAACGACATAGCGATGGGTAAGACTGATGAGATCCTTGTCGAGTACGCCAGAACCCGGTTGTATCCTTATATGAGGAAATACTCTCCCAAGGGATATTCTGATTTCGTCAGGAAGATAAATAACGGTACGTATAAGGTATCCGAGTTCTTTGATGCGATGGAAAATGGTATATCCAAGGAAGAGAGCGTATCCCGTTTCGGGTTCGATATTAATATGATTGACTTGTCGATCAACAACCAGTGGCTTGATGAGGCCGACGCCGAGAGTTCTTTCCGTAATCCTAATTATAATCCCGATCTGGGTTATGGGTATCATACGCCTAGGTTCGATAAGTACAAGAACGAGGCTTTTTTCAAGAAATACGGTATTACCAACGAGGGGGAGGAAGCTACGATCAATAAGGATAAGTGGGAGATGAGGAAGGAGCTGCTTAACATAAGCCGTAAGGCTATGGAGGATTATGACGAGCGGTTCAGGAACATCTACCAGATACCACAAATATCCAAGGGCGGCGTGGAGAGGATGGTGCAGGCCGGGGTTGACCCGAAGGCGGCCATCGGCAACGCCGTACGTGATATCGTTGGCGAGAGGGTGGATGACCCTATACATGGTCAGGGGCAAGACCTAGGAGGGATTGATGAGAACGATAACAAATATCGTATGATCCCCAAATACTATCTTAGTAAGTTGGAGAACGCCGATGACGTGTCCCATGACTTCGCCTACTCCTATTCCATGTTATCCTTACAAGCGACCTCTTACAAGTATAAGAGGGCGGCCTTGGATGATGTTATGGGATATAGGAATAAGATGCTTGAGATACAATACGACGGAGGCAAGAACCCGGAGGCCACTCACGCCTATAGAATGTTTCAGGACTGGGTTAACGCCAGTATCTATGACGTCAGGATAAACAATAAGCGGGCGGAATGGAATATAGGCAATTATAAGGTAGATCTTAATAAGCTTGCTCTTATGTTTACTAAATTCGTATCCAAATCCAACTTAGGCTTCTCCCCGTTCGTCGCGGCTACCGGCGCCCTTACCGGGCAGGCCAACTTCCTTTTGGAGGGTATGGTAGGGCAGTATATAAGCAAGGATTCCATGAAATACGCCTATGGGGAAGCCCAGAAGCAGTTGAGTACGTACGTGTCGGAGATCGGGGACATAAACCGTACCAACAAGCTATATGTCGTTGGAGAGGCCCTAGGTGTGTTTAATGTCCGCAACCGTGTACGATCGGCGGCGTACAACAAGATCTGGAGAACCTTATTCCGGGATCTGCCGTTTAAGATGATGGAGGTTCTTAACTCCCCGTTGGATCCGCAGGTTATTATCTCGGTCATGGATGATACCCGCCTATACGAGGGTCAGTTCTGGTCATACTCCAATTTCAAGGAGATGATGATGAAGGACAGGAATATGTCCGCTAACGAGGCTAAACGCGATTGGGAGCGTTTAAGGGATTATTCTATGTGGAACATGGTAGACGTCAAGGATGGAAAGATCGTGGCTAAGAACGAGGCTAACAAGGATATTATAGACCGATATATACCCACCTTGTCCAGTAGGGTAAGGAGTATGGTGCAGATCTGCGACGGCGCCTTGAACGAGCAGAACCGGGTGGGGGCTAGCCGGAACGCTATCCTTAATATGGTGCTGCCTCATCGTGGATGGTTTATATTGGCCGTGCAGCGGGCGTATAAGAAAGCCGGTTTCAATTTCCAGACCAACCAGTTCGAGGAAGGATATATGAGGACATTATGGAGACTGGCCGGGGATGTTTACAATACTATGTCCGAAGGAAGGATGGGAGAGATATATGATGTGATGAAGGAGGAGTATAATAAGCTTAATCCTTATGAGCAGACCAACATCAAGCGATCGCTTGTTAATATGGCGGTATTCGCTACCATGATAGCCATAGGACGGGCGTTGATGGGATATAGGGAGGATAATGAGGATAGCTGGTTCGGACAGTTCATTACCTATATCGGGTTCAGGACGATCAATGAGATCGCTTCCCAGACATCCCCGTTCATGGAGCTTAACGCTATAGATATGTTACAAGACCCGCTGGTCACGGCCCGGAAGCTAGGTGATCTCACCGATCCTCGGAATTGGGATCCGTTCGCTACCGTCCAGACCGGCGTGTATAAGGGCGAGAGCAAGCTATGGAGGCAGCTCATGAAGTTCTCGTTTGGTAAGCAATGGTATAATATCAAGACGGCTAGGGATATTAAACAGACGTCCGACTACTGGTTGATGACCAACGGCATGACGATGGGATTCTTTCTAGGTGGTAGAAATAAGGATGAGTCCGGGGAGGACGCTAATTGGTACTTTGATAGAGGAAGATAGCCGATATAGTATGACAATAAAAAAAATAGCCAGTCAATTGTTTAAGACAATTTGATTGGCTATTTTTGCATTCCCATCTATCCATCCCGGACGGATGGGAATAAACATTCTATTCATGAATGCAAATGTAGATCTTTTTCATGATTCCACGAAGAATAGTAGTGGAATTTTGACGTCCGAATCCAACGAAATGGATTTAAACATATTAATACCGGTAGTAGATAATAACAACCACAAGGTTGTAGACGCAAGATTCCTTCATGCGTTTCTTCAAGTAAGGAGGGATTTTACGTCATGGATAAAAGATCGTATATCTAAATATGATTTTATTGAAAATCAAGACTTTGTGTTGATAAAATATGATTATTTAGGTAACTTACTGAATGACAGACTCCCCGAAACGGGGGAGTCTGATACACAGATAGTTGCTAAAACGGATTATCTGCTATTAATAGATATGGCTAAAGAGCTATGCATGGTAGAAAATAATGATAAAGGAAAGATAGCCAGAAGGTATTTTATAGAGAAAGAAAAAGAACTGAGAGCCTTAAAAGAGTTAGAGGATAATCGAAAGCATTGTTTGCGCATCCCCGACTTTTCTGATCCGGCTAAAGCCGCAAGAGCATGGGCTGATGAGTATGAGGCCAAGGTGAAGGCCGAGAAGGAAGCTATGTTGGCACTAGAAGCCAAGAACAAGGTCGAGGAGGAAAAGAAGATTGTCCAAGCCGAATTAAATACGGCTATAGATACGATAAAGGAGAATGAACCGGTAATTGATATGTTTAAAAGGTCTATTCCAAGAGAAGGTGTTCTTATCCGTGAATCATCAAAATATTTTGAGCAGTTCGGATATTATATCGGGATAAAGAATATGTATCCGTTATTACAGGAATTAAAATATGTTTTTAGGAACGAGAGAGGTAGGATAGAAGCGTATCAATCCGCCCGTAATTCCGGATTGGTTATATATGGATCTGATCCCGGTGATGAATATTGGGAAGCTAAGGCCGTGACTGTTATGATAACATTAAAGGGATTTGTTAAACTGGAAGAATTGTCAAGAAAGAAAAGGAGCGTTTTTGAGAAATATGGTCGGTTCACGCTTCCAGATCACGTCCAAAACACTCGCCATCAGAAGCGTAACAACGCCATTCGTCATACACGTCGTTTATTCTCAAAGGTGGAAGAGATTTGTCATTTTCAGCCCTGCCGTAGGAGTTGAACAGATGGAAGCTTGATATGTCTACCATCTCTTGCGGTAATTCGTCCTTAAGCGTATCTAGCTCCTTATCGGTATATCCTCTTACGTTTATGGCAAAATTCACATATGGTATAAACTCACAAGCCGAGATGATGTTCTTGAGATAATTGGCGAATTTAATGACAAACCTATGGCTGAATACAGTTTTAAGGTAGGTGTTGTAGGATAACTTCACGGTTATCCTCTTCTTGTTCCTTACCGCTATTTCGACGATCTTGTCGATATGCCTGTCGATCGTGAAGGCATTGGTGTCTATCACGACCTCTTCCACCTTTTCGAGCGTGGAGATATATTCCATGAATAAATAGAATTGCGGATGCGTGGTAGGCTCTCCTCCTTCTAGTTGCACGATATATGGTACATCCATATCTTTCATGATTTTATGGATAGTATCAAAGTTCATGAATGATTGCTTTTTGCTGTCTGATTTCATACAACAAAATGGGCAACATACATCACAATGGTTTGTGATATTTATGTATAACTTATTTCCACGTATCATTACCAATCTCCTCCATTTTTCTTATAATCTCCTTATATTTAAGGTTGTATATAATCACCATATCTTATAATAAATATTCCTCTATTTTTTTAGCCATGTCAATAAGCATTTCGCATTTAAGGTCGTTAAACTCCCTACAAAATCTCATTTCCTCCTCATGTTTTTCCTCTGGCGATCTGCTGTCGTTTATACTATAACATGGCGATGAATATACTGGGATAGGTTTCATGGCCTCTATAGCCAATTTAATAGCCTTTTCTTTGATATCGCTCATACCATTTTCTTTTTGCTCCCAGATCATGCCGCTATGAAGGCAATTAGGATCATTAGCATGATCTATTGAACAAATCCCTTTGTCGTAAAAACAACATCCCGTACAACTCTCTTCTTCTATCTCAGGGATAGCTATGTATTCTTTCCCTTTATATATTTTAACTTCTCCTCTTCTTATCTTATTCATCTTATCAGATTTTTGTATCCTACTTTCTTCATCTGCTCTTCGGTAGCTTTCTCCTTCGGAAACTTCCCGTGCCATTTACCGGGTACCACGACATCACGTCCGTCCTGGGAGGTAGTAAGCCTGCCGCATTCGCTGCACAGCCCCATACCCTTGTACGGCTGTAGTTCCTTGGCATACTCGAATTTGTCCACCATATACTCGTTTGTCAACATCCAGTAACTAGACGTGGCGGTATTATCGACACAACCGCATTTAGCGCATACAAACAGGCTCATAGCAAGTTCTTTTTTGCCTCATTAAACAACCGTTCTACCAGATTCTCAAATTCACCATCAGGCTCTATTATATTTCTTATCTTTATCTGTATGTTTTTATGTTTTGCCAAAGAATAATAATTGTCCTCTACATTATAATGAGCCACAGGGCCATCTACGTAAATAGCGTCATTTGGATCTAGCTCATTTTTATAATAATCTTCTACGGTATTTATAGGAATATAACGTAGATTATCTATTCTCATTATAGAATATTCATCGAATTTGACGTATTTCCCAACGACCAATTTATAGTTCTCTTTTAGATTAGCCTGCATCTTGTTTTTTTCTTCCTTCAACTTATTTTCCAGTTCTTCAATCTTATTCATATTCTATCTATTTTAATGTTATTGTTATTAAATCTGTTTATCATCTCATCAAAGAATTGACGGTCTATCTCCACAAGCAGGGAGTCCCTTCCCTCCTCGTAAGCCGCTATCCCTGTCGTTCCGCTCCCGGCTACCGGATCCATATGGTAAAGTTGGATATTATCCATACTATAGATATCCAGAACGTTGTACTTAACATAAGACCTATATTCCTAGGTATAGGATCTACTCTCCTGAATGTCAGGATCATGTATATAAATGTTTTTATATTCATAATTTACGATATTTTTCTATATAGTTAACTATCAAGTCTTTAACTCCTTTTGGGACATCTACCAGTTTGAGATTACCTTGGAATATGTCCTTGCCGTACTCATCCATAATCTCCCCGAATGAAGGATTCATGACTCTTGTTGACATGCATATCGGTTGATCAGTGTCAAATTTGATAACGATCTTCTTTCCGCCGTTTATCGCCTTTTTAAAAGCCACGTAAAGCTTTCGACCTTTTATTATATCACAATTCCCTTTCAGGATATTAGACATATGTATGACATATTCTTTCTTCGCATCTCCGGGGTTGTCCATAAGCTTAAGATCTCCTCCGACATCTTTCCATTTCCTGAAGCACGGGAAACATAGACCGTGATTTGCCTTGGCATGCTTAGGTATCATCCTGCTGCTGCCGGCTGGGATCGTATCGCCACAGCAGACACACGTCCTATCCTTGTTGGTGCGCATCGGCACATAGCTCTTTATTGGGTATTCTTTTCTTTTATACATCTTCTTCTGTTTTCAAAATTATCATCACCATACTCATAATTAGGACAAGCTTTGTTGCTTGGACGCCTTACGTATGTTGTTTGTTTCCTATTATGTTTCCTGTTAGGGTTTATATAATGGTCACACACCTGCCAAATAGAACAACATACCTTGCCATATCTTTTCGCCCATTCATTATCATGCAGATGTACGCAAGTGCCGCAAGTCGGGTTCTTAAGCTTATCCCTGTTGTTATCTATAATATCTTTAATCTTATCGAGAATAACATACATATTCTCAATATCCATATCATTAAATTCATTTGGTACTGGGAGATACATTATCGAGCTTATATCTATATCTATTCCCTTTGACTTGTCGTAAGCTGATTTGTATTTCCTTATCATCAAATCTTTTAACTGATTTACCTTCTTCTCATATGTTCCCATATCCTATTCAGTTTTCCATCCCTGTTCCCTTAATAAATTCACCATCATCTCCTTTATCTTAGGGCTAATGGCTTCGGTAAGTATATCAGCGGCCAAGTTAATAGAGAAGCTGGTCATCCTAGACTCCCCTATATATTTCTCGCTGGTAACTTCTTTCACATAATCGTGAATATCCTTAATCATCTCATTTTGAGATCTTAGGAGATCCAGTATCTCATCAAGTTTATCATTCATCTTTTTTCTCAAATACACCTGACAATAACCAGACAATCACCATCAGAAAGAAACACAACCCAAGCGCCTCATCCGGGTAATCATGCATAGCCTCTAAAATTCCCCTCATAACTTAACATCCATTTTGTTGATTATCTTATAAAATATATCCCTAGTCAGCTCAATATCATAAGTAGCGTCATGGAGTTTATTCTCATCAATCTCAATACCCATGGTCTTAGCCACGGTCATCAACTTAAAGTTCTCCATATCGTTTCTTGCACCCATTAGGAATGGTGTCACCATAACATATACATCCATACAGTTAGGATAGAACCATGATCCGAAATACTTATCCCCACATTGCTGGAATAAAGCCCGTAGAAACTGGTTATCGAACCCGGCGTTGTTATATCCCACCAAATACATTTTATCCCTCTTGTCGAACTTATTCACGTACTTGGATAATATACCAACTAACTGTCTGTACCCTTCTTCCATGGGCTGATACGACTGCACTTGCTCCAAGGTAACGCCGGCCACGTCCAGCGCCTCTTGCTCTATCGTGGCGGCAGGATTCGGGGCTAGGCGGATGTCGAACCTCTCAGCCTCCTGCCCGTCGATATCCACGATCCCTCCTATTTGGTGTATCCCGTTTCTCCAAAACTTAACCCCGGTTGTCTCTAAATCGAAAAATAGTAATTTCATATCTATTGATTTTTAAAATGTTCCTTAATCTTCTCCAATGCCTAAACAATTAAACGCCAACCATCCACTTACAACTCCCATCGCAAAAATAAACAAAACCATAAGCGAGAACAGCGCCCAATCTTTTGTATTTAGTTTATTGCTCTCCTTCTTTGCTTTTATTTTTTCAAGAATATTCTTGTCAACATTGAAATCGAAATCAAATGTCGCATTATTAGCTATCTTCCCATCGATGTCTTTGTTATTAATAAATATCTGTCTCTTATCACTCATATCCCTAATATTTCTGCTACATAGACAAATCCATAACATATATAATTATTATCGTCATGCTCACCATAATCCACATGCCATACAACGGCGCATGGGAAATAAAGTGGCATATCCTCGCCCATAGGCTCCTCTTTGAAGTCATCAATGTTTATCTTCTCCCTCCACCTCCACAGGTCTTGGATATCGTTTAAAATCAATTTATCCATAACAATCTGGTTTTTAATGTTGATACAAAAGTACGATTTAAACAAAAATAAAAGCATGAATAATATTAAAATAATATTAATCATGCTTAAATATAAATATATCCCTTCTAATTCTCACGGATATACGTATTCGTACTCATCTGGAGGGGATGTCTTGTAGTTGTAAATTTCATAGAAAATCATAGAAATAATTAAGATATTCTACTCCATTTTAGACGCTTCAACACAACTGGCAACCCGGCTGCTCTGCGTCCGTATAGCCGCATCAACTCCTACGGCTTGTATGTTAATCGCGGCGTTGAGATCCCTGTCGATCTCCAAGCCACAATCTTTACAAACAAATGTTCGATCCGATAATTTCAGATCTTTATTCTTCCAACCACATCTTGAGCATGTTTTTGATGATGGGTAAAAACGATCTATAACAATCAGTTCTTTACCATACCACCTACACTTGTATTCAAGTTGGTTACGGAACATCGAGAAAGAAGCATCATATACAGAACCGGCAAGTTTGTGATTCTGTAGCATACCGGAAGCATTTAGATTCTCAATACAGATAACATCGTAATTATTTACCAGCATCGTGGTCAAATTATGCATGTACCATGAACGCTTGTTGGCTATATCACGATGAAGTCTTGATACTTTTAGCCTGCATTTGTTTCTTCGATTACTTCCTAATTCCTTTCTTGATAAATGCCGTTGCATCCTTTTTTAAGATGTTTCTCCTTGCCCCAATATATAGGAATATCATCTATATCCCTATATAATACAAACCATACGTTTTCTAGCTTATAACATTCGAATGTACAACCCTCTATCTCATATGGGAGTAAATTCAGTAACGTCCCTACATCCCAAACAGGGTTGGATATATCCGGGGTAACGGCCTCGATCAGTCCTATACGACCAGCGTCATCCTCCATAGAATGTAATTGATCCAGATACTTGTCTCTGAAACCGCTGGCGGTGGAGATAGGGAGGCCGGCCTCAACCAGCACTCTCCCCTGTTCTTTTGTGGTAAAAATCCGTTCCTTCATGGTTTTTGCTTTTTCGGTGACATATCATCCAGTTTCTTTATTCCCATCAATATCGGGATACTATCATGCATACCATCCATCATCTTCCTTTCTACCGTAACGATCGTATCATTATGCCATCCCCCATGGGCCACGAGAAGAATCTCCTGCTGCTCGAACCCAAGCCCTGCCCCTATACCGCCGGAGTTCCACGCGCATGTAATGACCACCCCTCCTTTCTTGGTGATCCTAGCTATCTCCTTCTTCTGTCTAGCCCAATAACTAGATTGTGTTGTTTGCATATTAACAGATTCTCCAAGCTTTTTATATGACTCGGATACCTGTCTAGCGGAATATGGTGGATCATATAGTACCATATCAGCTATATTATCATCAAGATGACACAAGAAGTCCGTGGCGTCCTTATGATACATAGCCCTAGTATCAGGATCAAGATCGTTGGTTATCGTCCCTATATCGCTGTTTCTGGCGAATGGATCCACTATAACCATCCCGTCTTTTTTATATCTATCTATAAGTTCTCTTATCGGTTTTATGCTGAATGTCTCGCTGTTCGGCATCGACCATTTCTTGCTTATAATCATATCGCTATAATTTTTCAGGCCTAAAAATATCCTTTGCGATCATATCAAGAGTAAGTTTATGTATCTTAGGTAAGACCTTAACCAATTTAATGCCAAAATTTTCTCCCCTCTTAACAAAAGTCCATTTACCATATATGATTCCATGCATCATATTCCGTATTACTTCCTCACTGTCTGTCAAGAATACTTGGTAATAGATACTTTTGGTATAATTAAAATCCTCCCCATGATCATTTGCTGGTCTTAATATCATTACAGCCGAAGAGCATCCACGAACGAATCCGTGTATTTCAAGGCATTCATCAAACTCATAATTATCGCGTTCCTCATCATGAACATCCTTAACCCATTTACATGGTCTCCCGTCCTTAAACGGGATCTTTAACTGTTTCTTTGTCATAATCTTTTTAAATCATATTATAATGTTAGGTAATTTCATGAAACACATCCACATGGTTTTACCACTCCTGCCTGTTGTATGTCCAAATAAAGGTGATTGATCAATAGCTCTCAAAACCTCTTTGACGGTTATTTGATCCTCATTCCATTTAAAGATAAGAACACCATAATCATCGAGCACCCGGAAACACTCATTGAAACCCTGATTCATCAACCTTGGCCAATCCTCCGGCAATTTGCCGTATTTCTTGGCAAGCCAACTATTATCACCTGCCTTAAGCAGATGAGGTGGATCAAATACGACAAGCTTGAAACTTTTATCAGGAAAAGGCAAATTGGTGAAATCAGCGATAAGATCAGGATGGACTTTTAAATCTCGACCATCACAAAGAACGTGTTCCTCGTCCCGGATATCAACAAACAATGTCAAAGGATTCTTTTTGTCAAACCAGAACATCCGGGAACCACAACAAGCATCCAATATAATTTTATCCATTTTTTCTACCTTATTGTTCTATATTTATAACTTTCAACTTATCATATTTATCGGTAAAAATCTCATGATCAAACAATTTGTTAGCTTCTATCTTAAAACTTCTATACTTGTCAGTTATATTGATATTAACTCACAAGTTTAATCTCCCCTTATCATTCAATTGTATATGGATAAAACCTTTTGTCACCTTCTTCCCGGCTTTAAGAGCCTCTACGTCTTTATCGGTAATCTTTTTCATGCTTTTAATATTTTATCGTTACAAGTGAACTACTCACGCCTAAAGGCATGAGCTTCGGAGGCTGATGCCTCCTCTCTTTTCCTGTTTCTTCCTGCCATTGCTTTTTAGGACACGAGGTCGGTCATCCACAAGAGGACAGTCCACAGGCTTGACTTTCCCACGCTCCGTGGGTAGGGCTTTCAAGCCAAATTCTTTGATGTTGCAAGCAGCATTGAAGTCACGGTTGTGGCGCGTGCCGCATTCTGGGCAGATCCAACTGCGCTCGCTCAATTTCAATCTTTTATACACATAGCCGCATTTGCCGCAGGTCTTCGAACTTGGGGCAAAGCGGTCTATCTTGATGAGGTTCACGCCATACCACCTGCACTTGTATTCAAGAAAGGTCATAAACATTCCAAAAGATGCATCCCCAATCGCCTGAGCTAGATTGTGATTACCCATCATACCCTTCACATTCAAATCCTCCATGCAGATAGTACGCACTTGGCTATCGTGTGTCAGCGCATAAGTGATTTTATGAAGGTTGTCCCTACGTCTGTTGGCTATGTGTTCCTGTAATTTGGCAACCTTAATACGCTCCCTGTTACGGTTGGATGATCCCTTCTGTTTGCGGCTCAACCGCTTTTGCAAAAACTTCAAGCGGTCAAGGCTTCTCTGCAAGCTCTTCGGATTGTCAAACGTGCGCCCGTCAGAACATACGGCAAGCGACTTGATGCCTAAATCAATACCTAAAGCCGTATCTCCCTGTATCGCTGAGGCCGAAAGTTCCTGGATAGCCGTATCAACCAACACGGAAGCAAAGTATTTGCCTGAAGGTGTCATGCTGACGGCTACGGTCTTCACCGTACCCTTGAACTTGCGGTGCAGCACGGCAGGAATGTCTTTCGCCTTGGGTATGGAAATGGTTCCATTGACAAAGTCCACGTTGCAATGCTGCGGACACTGGAAACTTTGCTTGCTCTTCCGGCTCTTGAATTTCGGGGAACCTACCGCATGAGTGTCACGGAAAAAGTTCTTGTAGGCAGTATCAAGGTTACGGATGGAGTTCAGGAGGGCTTGTGAATTTACCTCTGTCAGCCATTGATTCCCCTTCTTCAGTTCGTTCACCATCCGGTCTTGAACTTCCTTGTAAGTTACATACTTCTTATCCTGCTTGTAGGCTTCAATCTTCAGGTTGAGTGCCCAGTTATAGACAAAGCGGCAGCATCCGAAAGTCTTGGCAAACAAAACCTTCTGATCGTCTGTCGGATAGATTCTATATTTATAGGCTCTCAACATGGTGTATTCATTTGATTTTCAATACTTGAAGATACTAAAATTCATCTAAATATACAAGTATTCAGTTGATAATAAACTAAATAAACCTAAATATTCTTCATCCTCCAATCTTTTCCCTATCGTTTCTTCCAAAGAACGCTCCGACAAGTTCCGCTCCAATACTTCGATATCACCCCCCCCCCGCCTAAAGTCAGGGAAATTCACGCTTAATCCTTAAATTCATCTTTCATCCTGATCTTTATGCCTCCATATGATAATTCCTTATGAGCTGTGACAAAATAATCAACCGCATCTTCATCTAATAAACTATGCGGACACCTTTCCCATACAGGACTTTGATCTAGATGATCCCATGTGGCTACAAGTAACCTATTCTTGTCATCATCAATAGCTATTTTGTATGTCCCTGTAGTAGCCTTACGTTTAATGATCGCTCCATTTAACATCTGTTTCTTAGCCCAGCTCCATGAGCCTCTCAACCCAAATGTTCTTATAACCCAGTTATTTATCTTCTTCATTTCAAATTATTTGTTAAAAGTGTAATATAAATATAAATACATAAATTGAATAGGGCTATTCACCATGCCCTTATCAGTAGGATCATCGTATTTGTCAAGCCAAAGACGAAGCGCCTCCCAATCGATATCCTTACGGTCACATACCATGCAGGCTAGGTTAGCCCCGAACGGCTCCCCGCCGCCGCTCAGCGACCTGTTAAACCTTTTGGCTAGTCTTTCCTTGAATCCCTTACTATACCATATCCCGGAGGTAGCGGCATAACAATAATAAGCGTTGTACTTCATTTTCACGCCCATCTTCTCAAACAATGGTGTATGCCATATCCGATCTAAAAAGAATACTATTCCACGATATATGAAGGTTCGGAGATTTTTCCTGTATTCTTTCCCCAAGAAATTATCCACACAAGATATAGTCCCGCCTGAATAATACCAATTATTGGCGCCTCTCTTAACCTTATCCGTCATCTTGAACTTATTCTTTCTGTCTTCTACCCTATCCCACGGCTTCAGCTTATCCTCATTAAATGTCGGGCAATAATGATAGTAATGATTGATCCACGAGAGGTAGGGATTGTATATCGTGTATCCATTATCGCTGACATATGAGTTCATATCATACCCAAGTTCCTTGGCTAGAATAGATCCCTCATCAGCTAATACCTTCAATATCGGGTTCAAGTTCCATATCTGATCTTGACTGACGAACATCGAGTAACATGGATCCTCATCCTCCCCATACCATCCTCCCATCCCGCTCACTATTTTATCCAAATCAAGTGAATAATCTTTCCCGGGTAAAAAATCATCTCTAAGAAAAAAACCTCTATATGGGATCATATCATGTATGCCGGGTTGGTCGTCAAATATGAACTTAGCGTTCTCGGTCAATCTAATCAATGTTTGCAAGACAGAGGATATATCTATGGGTGCATATTCACACCTATAGACCTTATTATTTATCCAAAGATATTGAAGAAGCTCGGCTATATTAATAGTCCCGTCCTCTACATATCCTGTCTTGTTATCGAAGTTTATTTTGGCTAGAGGTATATTACTTCCTTGTGGTTGGTCACTTTTTTCATTACAACAATGCACGAACCTGTCAAAGAATATATCTTTCCAACCAAAATATTTATCCCTTATCGTCATAAGCCTATTTCTTGTCGTATAACGACATGACGTTAATAAGATCAGCTTTTCTGGCCATCCCCTCAAGTTTATTAAAGCCATCCATGTTATCTCCGCTGACGATGATAGTAGGATATACCTCTATACCGTACTTGGATATCTCCTCATCCGTGGCTTTGTTCTCCGGGATCTGGTTTAACGTGACCTCACCCTCATACTCCTGTAACGTGTTGGCGATAATATATCGCATGTAATCGCTGTACTCAGCGTCTTTCTTCGTGAAAAAATCAATTCTTACCATTTTTAAATAGTTTTTAATTTGTTAATAATTAAATCCGCTGTAAATATAGCGTTATCTACCTCATCTACACTCAACCTCCTCCCATCGAAATCGTTGGACAATAAATCTTTTACGATCTGATATCTTCTCAACTCCCAATCTATATCAAAATTAAGATGCCTTACACAATCATAATTCAGCTCCTTACGATTCTTATCAAGGTACTTAACTATCGGGAATGAAGTACCATTGTCAATAGTACGTGCGATCACATTAATGTACCTACCAGTCCTTTTGTCAATAGCTTTTAATTTCTCGTCTACTATTATTTCTCCTGATCCTTCCATTCTATTAACCCTTTGTTATGTTTATCGTAATATAATAACGCTATGGCGTTCCAGCAAATTTGTGCCAAATGCATCAGCCCTGTCTCCTTATCATATCTCTCGCCTTTCATGTACGCCGTCATATGGCGAAGTAAAGCCGCTCTATATCTCTCAAATCCATCAGGTATATTCTGCCATGAATTGTCGGCGTATTTCTTAGCCCCCTCCGTATATACCCTCACGATATCCTCTATCTCAGCCAAAGGAAGGAGATCCCACCGAAGCTTGCCGTCGGCCCGGTCGTCCTTGCCGCTGCCGTCTTTCCCTACAAGCGGTCCGCTTTCCACCACCGCGTCTCCTATTTTTGGCTTCCCGAAATTCATCGCCTCATCTGCCGTCTCATCATCAATAAGCCTTAACTTGATAGCCCTGCTTAACGAGACAACCATCTCCTCATCAACCCAAATAAATTTATATGTCTCATCAAATAACGGTTCTATTTTCATTATCCCCGTATTGTCGGCGGTTTCAAGTACCTCAAATACCTCACCATCATAAACAACCTTGTCGTATTTGCTAAATTCCTCTTTCATTTCAAACTCCTTTTTGTTTTATTAATAAAATTCACTAAGATCCCTGCATTCCGGTGTCTCTCCTGTCATAGAATAAAGCTCACCAGATGATAGATATACGCAATGCGAGGTCTTCCCGTCTCTCCACTCGCTTTGCTTCGTAATTCCGCAAATAGCGCAGCGTTGGATCCCCGGCCCCGCCTTTACCCACGAGTGCCGTACGTTTTTCTTTCTTGTCCTGTTGGTGTCGTCAAGTTTTCTCATGATCAATCCTCCAAGGCCGTTACAATTTTATCTTTCCCGATAATAACCTCATTCCCGCTTCTCACATCAAAGCATCTTTCACCCTCTGCCTCCTTGAAATAAAGAGCGCCATTGTACTCGAATAAACCGAAGCCGTAATCGTCTAGCTTCATTTCGTTAAGTTTCTTGAATTTGTATACGCTTTTCATATTCTCCATATTATATTGCATTACGATTTTATCCAAAGCCCCTCTTTTTAAAGAGGGGATAGTATCATATTTCATATATTCTTTTGATTTTCAATGTATTTTATAATTGTTTGTTCGGATATATGCCCTACCGATTCTACATAAAAAGATCTTGTCCATAATGTAGGAAGCTCTCTTCTAAGAGATTCAAATTCTTTTCTTAACATGTTAGCTGTATATCCTTTCAATTGTGAAACAATATGAGATACACAATCAGAAGGAGTTGCTTTTATAAATAAATGAACATGATCCGGCATTATCTCCAGTTCTTTTATTTCCCAATTGTTTTGACTAGCTTTTTCGTATAGAAGCTCTCTTAATCTTCTTTCGATATCTCCTACGAGTTTCTTTCTTCTATATTTAGGGCACCAAATTATGTGATACCCCAAATTATAGACACTTCCTCTGTTTGTTTTCCACCTGCTATCCATTTTTTACTGATTTGTTTTGCAAATATAGTATACTGTTATTATATTTGTGCCGTAAAAATAATTAAAACATGATCTCATACAAGTACAATATATATAAATCTAAGAACACTAAGCATTTAGATAAAATGCTTAGGGAATGTGCATTTGTATGGAATCATGCCTTGAATTTACAAAAACGTTATTACAGGAGATTTGGAAAATATATTTCACTGAACAGGCTTCAAAAGCACTTTGCCAAACGAATCAAAAGAATCCTTTTGCATTCCCAGACCGTACAGGAAATCCTTGGACGTCTTGACAATTCCTATAAAAGGTTCTTTAAAAAGTTATGCAAAAGACCTCCGAAGTTCAAGAAAGCAGAGAAGTTTAACTCCTTTGTATTTAAACAGGGAGGATTTGCTTTGAATGGAAATGTTTTCACGATCAATAAGATAAACAAGCGTTTTAAGTTCTCATATTCCCGTCCTTACGATGGGAATGTAAAACAGGTCAGAGTTTTAAGGGAAACATGTAATAGATATTCCATTGTCATCGTAACAGACTCGAAATCGAATAAGACCTATGAAAAGTCACGTAATGGTGCATCTGTAGGAATCGATTTCGGACTTAAAACTTACATGACATTAAGCGATGGAAAGTCTATTCAGTCTCCTTTGTTTTTCAATAGATATCAAAAGAAGATAAAGAAATGTAATCGCAACCTCTCAAGATCTGAAAAGGGATCGAATAACAGGAAAAGAAGGTTGTTCGAGCTTCATCAGACAAACAGGAAAATCATGAATCTACGTAGTGATTTTCAATGGAAGTTAGCACATCAGTTGTGTAAACAATATGATTATATTTTCATTGAAGATCTAAACATTGAAGGAATGAAACGTTTGTGGGGGGAAGAAGATTTCCGATCTCAGTCATTCTTCTTTTATTAACAAACTTACGTATATCGCTTCAAAGTATGGAGTGATAGTACATAAGATTGACAAATGGTATCCTTCTTCCAAAACTTGCGAATGTGGCTGCATTAATAAAGGTCTGTTGTTACGCGACCGCACATGGGTTTGTCCCGGATGCGGTTCTATCAACGACAGGGACCTCTTAGCCTCTAAAAATATCCTTCGGAAGGGCATTTCCGAATTGGAGAGTACGGGTAATTCCAACGGTTGCAAAACCGGGGTCCCGTACACTTGTATCCAAGAATCCCAATCACTTTAGTGGTGGGAGTATGTCAATATAGCCGCTGACATTACTCCGTCAAGGTCAGCCTCATGATATATACATCCTGTCATAATCTGTTGTTTTTGATTAAAAAATCTATATATTCTTTTATATCCTTATTTCTATTATTATCCCAGTCAAATGTCTCGTTTATGAATTTGAGGTACGATACTGGGATCGAATGCAACATCCACCCACAATATTTCCCGAATGTCATCACCGTAGATCCAAGGGGATGATCCGGCCTTCCGGGAACAGGGGCGGCGGTTACGCCCTGCGCCAGCCCCCTCCTACGATCTTTCTTGGCGGCTTTGATATCCAGATCTGTTTTCGTTACCTTATCCCCCATCGGGATATTAGTTATTAGCTTATCGCCGATAAACATTCCCCATCCATACCCCTTGTAGTTCTCTATACTAAGTTTCCTTATATCACCGAACCTTGACGAGTTGTTACAACAATCAACGACCAAAGCACTATCCTTTCCGTCTTTTATACGGACTGCCCTTCCAAGCCACTGATAAAACGACGAGAACGAGAATGTCGGCCTTCCTACTATCACGCAATCCAGACCCGGATGATCGAATCCCGTACCGAGGGCGGAATAGTTGAACACTACCTTCGTCTTACCTGACTTGAACCCCTCGACTATAGCCTCCCGCTGTTTCTTTGGCGTGCCTCCGTGAACCACTTCCGCCATGCCAGCGCATATCTTTGCGTTCATCCATTCGGCGGCGGTATTGCAGCTCTCAACAGAATCCATAAACACCAGTATAGATCTGCATACGTCTTTTAATACCATCAACCGACGTAAAATAAGGTTGTTTAAGCCGTTTTTTCTCACCGCCTCACTAATAGACTCGGCCGTATATTCGGAGCCGTTAGAATTAAGTTTAAGGGCATCTCCATTGAAATCCCATGTCTCATATTTAAGAGGTGTCCAAAATCCTTGCCTTATCATCTCCTCCACCTGTATGACATGGATTAGGTTCTTGAAATATACCGGTCTCATACGAGTGATGAAATTAAGCTGGGAATATGACACCTGCCCTATCGACATCGTTTTAAGCCTGCATGGTGTAGCGGTAAACCCTATCACCTTTTTCGGTTTCAGTTCATTCATGAATGTCATGAACTCACTGCCGTCCTCCGGGCTATACCCGGCATGAGCCTCATCTATCAACACGTTCCTGATCCCCATCTCCTTAAGCTGACCAACAACCTTCTTGATAGACCCTAACGTGGCGTATATCATGTTAGACAGCTCTTTCTTTCCACAGGAAGCGGAGTAGATGGTAGCCGGTATGCCATACGACGTTATCTTGTTGTGGTTCTGTTGCAGCAATTCTTTTGATGGTTGTAAAATCAGCGTCTTATCTCCCATCAATCTAGCCGCCTCTGCTATCAGCAGTGACTTACCGCAACCTACAGGACCTACGATCAATACCGGATCATGTCTATCAGAATTTATGTAATCGGAGATACTTTTAACACACTCCTCTTGATATGGTCTTAATTTGTAAATCATTTGGATTTGTAGTTATCAAAAACGTCTTTTATGTACTCTAGTCTTATAGGGCATTCCCGACCATCATCCATCTTCACCATCAAAGTCTCTTTGGTCTTGCTTATGGCTATCACCTCTCCTACTCCTATCTGGGTATGGACTATATCGCCTAGCTTTATATTACATTTGATCATGGTCAAGCTTTTTATTAAATTCCTCTATCTTGCTCCTGTCTGTCTCCTTGGTCATCTTAGCCTCTTCCTTAAACATATCATACCCTTCCCGGATATTGTCGCCAACCATATTCTCTATCATCTCCCTTAGCTCATCGCTTCTTACGGCAAAAGATATCTGGAACGATTTACTTGTGCCTTTCATCAGGTAATCAATCTCCTTCTTACATTCTGCCATTAACCGATCCAGATTATCAAACTTAACGAACTTGGAGTTGCCATTGGCTTTTCTTACCCCATCCTTGAAATCCTCCAATATCCCGTTAAATACATCCGCCATACACATCATGGAATGTAGCCATACCAGCATATTGAATTTATATTCATTATCAGCATTATTCATCAAGCCTATCAAAGACTCACTTTTTGTCAACATGATTTTAGATTCTCGATCTACGATATCCTTTATCTCTTGCCGGTATTTCATGGCGCCAACGAAATCCATCTTAGAATAACATTCATTTGATTTCTCTACCAATTTCCTGATATCCTTTCTAGACATCAGAAGATCCAATACCTGTTTTTCTCTTTCGTTTTTATCCATAATCATTTATTTATTGACACAAATATAATTAAAGCCTAGATATTTACCTAGGCTTTTTAATAAAGTTAATCTTTTTTATTCTTTCTTTTTGACTCATCCCAATCCGATGAATACCTACATGTGTTTTGTTTGTGGATTGAGAAATCGCACCAAAAACACAAGGGCTTGGGGCGGGGTTCAAGGCAGGCCGGCTGGCGTCCCATGAGGTAGCGCTTCTCGTACTTATACCCCTGTTTGGCGTCGTCCCAAACGTGAGCTTGATAGCTATCTATTTTATTTGTCTCGAAATCATACATGTCAAGGAGAATATCGTTAAGCTCCTTGACCGATCTCTCTACTTTCTCCTTATCTACCTTCACGTTTTGATTGTCCAGCATACGGGTAAAGAAATAGCTACACATATCCGGAAGTACCTTATATTTCCTTAGTATGTAAAAGGCGTATATCGGGTGCTGGAGATTGTGAAGCAATTTATCCTTATCGAATAATTTTCTCCCAGACTTCCAGTCTATCGTATACATAGCTGTTCTGTCTTTTGTCTTATACTCACCTCTCCAGTCTACTGATCCTATGATATGTACCTTATCGTATGTCACGCCATCCAATGTAAGGGGCTTGGGTAGCTTATAAGGCAGGACGAAGCCCTCCTCCACGCCGGCCGGTCTCGACCCCCGGATCACCTTCTCCATTGGCGTAAGATCGGACCACGTCTTCTTATAATTGCCAGCGGCATCCTTCTCAAACAACCCCACAATCCATCTTATTAACCTAGCCGCATGTTGCATAGACTCGATCTGGGATTTTACGCTATCAAAAGGAATCTTCTCTATATCCGCATAGTAATTGAAAGCCTTACTCATATCCTCATAAGAAGGTCTACATCCGTTCTTGAAGAAATACTCCATTGTCTGGTGGATAACCGTACCATATGACGTAGCCTCGTGCTTCTCCGTGGATCTATTCCCTTCCACGTAAGTCTTATACCATTTATATGGGCACTGGACGAACGTATCTATCTGCGAGTAAGAGGCGGCGAGAACCTTCTCTCCGTTTATAACCTTACATAACAAATTATTCTCCGGTATTACCATAAAGCTTATCTATTTTTATGTCATGTCCGTATAAGTCCATTAACAGGTTTTGTAGATGGTGAAGATTTTTAATCTGAATAGGATTGCTTAGATCATCTTCCAGATCCCTAAGCCCAAGATAATACCCATCATCAAAAATCTCTATAGATATTCCGTAGCCTCGATATACATCCCGCCCCTTATCACGCTTGAAATCGATAGTATCAAGTATATTATCATCTATTTCAATAGGCATGACATCATCTTCCCCGGAATACCATTTCATTATCCCATCATCAACCTCACGTTCAAGGATCAACGACTTACTTTCATTACGCATACCAGTAACGCACCCTACTCTCCATATATTGCCAGCCTTGTCTTTTACAAGATCCCCTATCCTTGGTTCTTTAGCCGAAATCATACTCATCCTCCTCATTGTGATCGTCATCGCAATCATCGACAAGAGGGGTTTCTAGCCCCTCTTCCCAATCGTCATATCCGAAATCCATTATTTGTCCTTAAAATAAACATACAACATATCAGTTAAACTTCCTACCGTTATTTCATCGCAAGGGGTATTGCGAAACACCTCATCTGGTATGTATTCACCTGTCATCTTTTCTATATCCATTATCACTTCAACAAGGTCCAATGAATCCATAGCCATATCGGACGATAGGTTACTATCTTCCTTTATGTCTTCAATATCATCAAACTCAGATGTTTTCGCAAATATTGCGTCTATTACTACTCCTAATACTTGATTTCTTTTCATAACTCTTAAATCGACATTTTTAATCTTCTACCTAATTCTTTTTTTATATTTGATATTCTTTCGATGTCCATCTTAACATCTCCAGTAATAGTATATTCCTTATCCATCCTCTTGGGGGGGTCCGGAAGCCGGCTTACGGCGAACAACCATGCCAGCTCCTTATTCTTATTCTCCCTAAGATACAGATCGGATGTCATGCCATACATCTTTATGATCGTATCGAATAACGTTGATTCCGATAAGCTCATATGTACGCTATAGACATTTGATGGCTTCCATATAAGGTTATCCAACCTCATCGTATACTCACGTTTAAGATCTATGTGGGATATTACGGCTCTTACTATAGGTTCTTCCTTGAAGTTAGTATTAGCCACGAACCATACGAGCCGTTTCTCTACCTCCTTGATAGCTCCTGTATCCTTACCCATATCGTTATATACCCCAACGATACGGTCCCGGATCCCCTCGACCTCCGGTGTCAGACCGGGTGTCTCTATCAGCATCAGCAGCGATCCTCCCCTTGGCGTTATCTTCCACTTCCCATTCTTCTGAAGCTCAATATAACCAGATGCTTTATAACTATCTATTTTCTCCTTTGGAATGACGCTAGCCATCTCCTCTTTCTGCCGGATCATCAAAAGATATCCAACATCAGACATCGTTAATCCTGATGTCATCATCTGTTCAAAATTTATGTACATAAATGAATGAATTAAAATATTGATCTTATTTTTCTAGCTATTCTCTCAACTATGTCAGAATGATCATTATCATTGTATATATCAATCAATCTACGAAGTATATATAATCTTGTGTCCTCATCCAAAGAATCAAACCATAACTCATCGATACGTTTATTAATCGGCTTAAACATTCTTAACTCAGGTATAAGCTCATATGCAAAATCATCTTTTCTATCTGCCAACTCAAGCATATCAGCCGCTTCAACTATAGCCACACATATAAAACTCTCATGTCTATTCTTTATAAGATGATAAGCTCTTATTAATACCCTAAGGCCGTCTGCTTTCGACAATCTCTTTCCCTTTTTCATATTGCTTTACAGTATAAGATTCATTAGCCATGCCAACCCTACCAACTGATATGGATTGATTTATTGATTGATTAAGATGTCCTATAACCGACATTTTAGCCCTAACCGTATTGGCGCATCTTAGAAGAACTCGATAATCCTCCAATGCCCTTTCATACCTTACGTCCACCCTAGCTCTTTTGTCGGCGTCAGTCATGCTCTTGCATGTCCCGTCCTCCCTCAGGCTTATAGCGATCTTGTCCCGTATGATTCTGATATCATCCTCGGCTATCACCAGTTCGGCGTCAAGAACCCCCTTGTATGAGCTAAGAAGATCCTCCACCGCCACAACTTCCCTTTTTAGGTTCTCCAATTCTAATATCATTGAGTTGTCATTTATCCTTTTATACTCCTGTACTTTATTGGATACCTCATCACAGATACTCATGATCTCCTTTTCCCGTTCTCGGTTTATGATATATCTGATGCTGTATTTAGCCATTTCCTTTAACGAGGATATAATTTCCTTTATCCCCATCTTATCCTCAACCGACAATACGGTCTTCAAGAACATTTCCAGCACCTTTATCACTACAAGCAAGTAATTATGTCTCAATCTCATGTCAATAAGGTGTTTCGTCATGTACTACATTGAAATCATCGCTAGGCGGTATATATTGTTGCTCCAATGGAATACTGGGAGGCGGGGGCGGAAGCGTCACCACGGTCGTATCCGGCTTGCCGCTACCCACAGGGGCATCCGAGCCTCCCGGTCTTTCTTGGCGCACCACCCCTCCATCAGGATAATATCGCTCATATCCTTTCATGATATCCACATGTATAGCGTCAATCTCCTCCAATGATCTTTGACGAACCTTTACGATATGATGGAACAATAATCCATCTACACGGAAAGATCGTCTTGACTCGCTCTTGAAACGTTCCAGATTAGGATACCATCCTTGCGGAAATTGCATGTATGAGGAGTACCCGTATCTCCTTGGGATATTCAACACTACCATAGCCGTACACAGCTGTCCCAATGAGTCAGACTGATAGAAATCAGACTGCCTTGGCATATGATCCTTTGGATCACGTCTGCCCTCTATCTCTCGATTGAGTTGCGATACGATAAGGAAGAAGATGTTTGGGAACGTTCTTTTGGCTATATTGCACATATTCATCAAACTATCTATATTCCTCTTGGCATCACCCGAACCTTGTATAAGAGCTGTATGGTCTATGGATACAAATACAATTTTCTTATCCTTATTCGCCGGCATATATACATTCCATAGAAAATCTTTAAGCTCATCAACTGTTGTAGGTATGGGTATATACGTTATTCTGTTTGAATTTTCTTGTTTAAGACATTTTTGCATTTCTAGCATCTCCTCTTCATTCATTTTACGAAGGAGGATATCTTCTATGTCTTTGTTCATTTTTTTTGATAGTGAACGTAACACCAAGTCTTCCGGATTCATCTCGAACTCACATCTTAACCATACATAATCATCTGCTTGTGGATTGATATTGACATTCATCACATTGCTCATGATTTTTTGCGCCAGATAAGATTTGCCAACTCCGGGCCTAGCGCCTATAGCCACCGCATGTTGTGGGTAGAACCCGCCCAGTAACGCCTTGTCAAGATAAGCGTATCCAGTACGAGCCGGGAGAAGCTCTCCCGACTGATACTTTCTTATCCTCTCATAGGCATCCATGATAATCTCCTTGGATGACCTCCATATCCTATCCTCACTCATCCTCTTGCGTTTCTATCGCCAGCCGTATCGGATTTAGATCCTCTGTTAGCTGATCTTGATTTATATCTTAACCCCTTAGCCGTATGGCATAGATCCTTCCCCTTCCGATAAGCCTTACCCTTTAGCTTATCGGTCTTGTAGTTCTTGCGACCCAACTCCCGTCTCTTGGCTTTCTGCTCAGGTCTGGCGTTGATCTTCTTATCCGTCTCAGCCTTCTTCTTTCTGGCTTCCGGATGTGTTCTGTAATATTCAGTCGATCTCCCCATCCTCGTCCTCCTCGTCATAATTATAATCCTCTACGATAATATCCTCTCCATCTAAATATGAGGCTTTATCTCCGAGTCTGCTTCTCATGCTCTCGTAAGGATCATCCCCATCTTTTATTTCCCACACACATAAGTGCGGACCTATTATATCAATCAGCATATTAGCCTTATCCTCGCTTATGCCTTTTTCTATCATCTTATCCCTACATTTGTAAAAACCACATGTCTTGTTAAATACTGATCCTCCTACATAATATCCAGTAGGCTTATGAATAAAAATTACTTTCATCTTTTATACAATTAATATTATCTATCAAATTTATTTATCTTCCTTTATACAGTCTCCATAACTCATATCCATATCACACACCACCGTATCGGTCGTGTCGTTTACCACATGGAACAGGAACTCCGGACATCCGTGGCAGGCGTTGCTCCCGATCGCCACCGCTCCGTGCCTAGGGCAAGCCTTCTTTACCATGGTTCTATCATATATCCGTATATGATTATCGCCATACTTTTCAATATATCTCATGGTATTAAGTAGTGATGGCAAAGACATCTTATATGGGGATACATGTTCTATTGGTATATCCAATTCACCAGATAGGCTTTTGTAAATATCCTGCACATCCCGTTTTGTTCTATACGCAAATATATTAATCTCAGTCATTACCATATCCATACTCCTAAGAAGATCCGGCTTAGCCAGCCTCCCCATCGGCTTCCCAAAAGGATCGGATCTCATCCAAGCCCCACACTTCTCGCACCCAACTTGCTTCCCCTCTACCGTATTTATCATAGTGGATGGGTTCTTGCAATACGGGCATACGGATCCGTTTAACATAGCTTTCTGGGCTAAAGACAGTTCTTTCATACCTTTTCTTCTATCTCAACATTAAATAGATTGCAGAATCTATCAAAATTTCTGTTCTCTATTCTCATATCCTCCTCATACCTGTCAACCGATTTGATGAAATCATTATAACAGTCCTCGCACATCCATTGATTGATTACCGCTACATAATAGCCCACGGACGTAGGTCTGTTACACATATCGCAAATACCTAAGCACCCATATCTGGTGAGCTTATCCATCATCTCCTGTCTTGTTATTTCAAGCACCTTGAATTTCTTGTAATTGTTAACTACCTTTGCCATTGTAAATTTGTTTAATAATAAAATAATCCGCTATATCCATTCCCTCATTTATATTGGGTTTTGATTCTAGAAAATTACTTATCTCTATATTCATCCCCCTCATATCCTTGTCTACCTTCTTTCTCCATTCGTTGAAAGCGTCGCCTTTATCAGGGTACAGGACTATCCGCCTCCTACCCAATGTCTCTATCATCTCCCTCTTCAACATATGGATACCGCCACAGGCCATAAACAACCTACTAGGGTACACAATATTGCAGATAACAGCCGTCTTCTCTGACTCTACTATATACACCGGAGCGTCATTGGGATAGAAGTTTATAAGGAACTCCCCGAACAGGCATTGCCTAAGCAGGTAATCCTGACCGTCCAGTATATGCACCCAACATACGTGATCCATGGGAACTTTTACCCTCTTCCCGTCAGGCCCGTAGTCCATTATCTTCCCGGTCCGCACCACCCAATTCTTATCCAGTTGCCAGAACACACAGCACTTACCCCAGTCCCCGAATCTCATCATCCCCACCTTATACAAGCTAAATGCCCTATTGGTATGATACGATCCGAAGATATTGGATAGATAATCCTGAAGATCGGATGTCTCGAAAGGATTAAGGGTCTCAAACATCTTGTTTACTGGGATACAGTTGGCTATATCTGGATTCACGGGAGGCCTATACCTCCTTAATACTTTGTTTGAATCGGTAAAAAGATCATTGCTCCCAAGCTCATTGCCTGTTGGATATTTAAAATAACCACATTTATTTTTGTGATCACATACTCCAAACTGCTCCCCTACTATCTGTCCGGTGGTTACGTCCACGTACGGCGTAAAACACTTATCCTTGCCGCATTGCGGGCACGTCATCTTCCTCCTTGGCTTGCTATGATCCAACTCATACCGATATACGCTCTTGTCAAACTCCCTGAATTCCATTATCCCCTCCTCTCGCTCATCACTCTATATATATAATCTCTCAGCGACTCTTTTCTTATCAAACCATTCAACTCAAAATCACCCTCTATATCTAAAGATCCGATCCTTGACGTAACCGTATAATTGGTTTTCTCGAACTTATACTTTCCTTGAAGATATACTACGGTAGCCATATTCAATATAGGGTTGTCGGTCTGTCTTTTCAGCTTATATTGGCTGGTCTTTGCGGTAGGATCACCCGGAGCGAAGTTATATATCTCCTCTATCTCCAATATCTTTCCGTAGTTCTCCAGTATCATTCTTCTATATAGCTCAAGCTGGAAAGCGTACTCGTCATAGAAATTGCCTTTCCTGTTTGATTTGAAGTCCAATATAGCGAATATCCTCCTGCATCTTTTTATCTTCTTTTTCTCCGTCTTAGGCTGACCTTTCTTGGCTCCCGTCTTATAGAACTCTCCTGTCTCGACCTCTATCTCCACTGTCTCCGGCTCGCTGTCCATCTCCACCACGGCGTCCACCGAAGAAGCTACCTTTAACCTGCTTGACCTCAACATCTTCTCGATCAATACAGGTTTTACATGTCTTTCCTTGCAGAATATGGCAAATGATATTAGATCCTCTATTAGCTCATCAATGTTATCCACTAATATCCGCTCCATCCTATACTTGTCTATTCTTAGCTTGGCTTCCTTGACCACCTTCCTGATCCATGTCGGGATCAGCTTTATGTTAACCCCGGTCAGATACAACCCAAATAGATAATGCATGATAGTACCTAAGTCAGCCCTATAGTTAGCGTACTCATCAGGGTCCTTGCCCTTGAGTCTCATCTCATTCTTCCATTTCTCCAAGGCTCCGGACGTATCACAATACCCATTGGCGATATTGTTAGTGGCTCCATCGTATATGATAGGATACCCATCAACATCCATCTCATAATACACGCGCTTGCCGGCAACAGTCATTCTATATAACACCGGCGTCGGGATATCCTTTATCCATTCAGCGGCATAATACTGCTGTTCGGTCTCCAGATCATACTCAACTTCCATTTCCTCTTTAGGCTCTTTTTTAGGCTCTTCAACAGACTTTTCCTCCTCACCCATATCTTTCTTTGGGATCGTTGACAAAACATCTAATATGCCAAAGAAAGCGGTAAATTTAGGATCTGTATGATATGATCTTAATATTGGTAATGATGATCGCCAATAATATGATGGCGCATTCTCGTCCATTGACTTATTATGAACAAACTCTATTACAACACCATCATCCGTAATAACCACATGATGTTTTTTGGATAAACGAACTCTCATATCATCAAACGATTCTTGATCGCTTATGACTTCCATATCCATTCCTTTCTTATATATCGTATCACTTATAGCCTCGTATCCAAGAGCTAAAAGTAATTTTTGTTTTCTTCTATCCATGATAATAATCTGGTTTTTAATTTACCATCCTCCTCGACTCTAGGTGCGAGATCCCTCATCCTTCTGGCTGCCAACAGCCATACGTTGCCAAACTCGTCCAAGAGCCGGCTGAAATCCATCGTATCTAATAGATAATCGAATCTTGTATGCTCATCAGCCGTCAAGTAGATAATGTTATCATTATCCTCAGCAACTGATTTATATTTCCGTTTAGGGTATAAGTGGCATATGTTGCTTACCCCCGGGCATGGTATGTATGCGCCGGTAGCAGATCTCCTTGTCATACTCAACCTAGCCACATGGGCGCCAAAGAAAACGGCTAGGCTCTTCCCCTTCGGCTTGGCCTTCACCCGTATCGCCGTCCTTTCCTTTGGCGGTAGTTCCTTGGCTCTGCATGCGGGACACAGCCCCTTACTCCTTATAGTTACCATCCTCCCACATCTCTCACACGGCAACATCCTACCTCTCATGCATTTTTCTTTTTATAACTTTTATTGAACTCCATAAGGCTCATAGCCCTATACCTCTTAAGCCTATCGATCTTACCCTCCGTCCAATCTTGATCCTTGAAGTTGATGATCGTATCGAATATCTGAGCCAGCTCCCGGATATTAAAATTCCTGTTCTGTATTTTTTTATAGAACCCGGACCTACTATACCCTAACTTAGAAGCCAGATAAGTCTTATTAGATAATGTGAGGATACGATAAATCGTACCCTCCATCTTACTTATCTCCATCAACTTCTCGGCTATGGATGATGTGGTCTCATAGCTAGCTTTATTGCTTACTATTCTCATGTTTCTCCGGATTCCTGATCTTACCATCAAACTCGTAGAAGTCCATCAGTTTCTTCTCTTCCTTGATACAAGTGACAACGAAATCTGATATGGTTCCTTTCATGCCTTCCTCGAAATTCTTTTTGGCATGATCAAGGTCATTGGCCCGAACGATGTAGTTAAACGCCTTGCGTTTCTCATTGCCCGATTTCTCGTCTATCGTAATATAATCAGCCGTGACCTTATAGAACCGGTCTCCATCCATGGCAAATAATTCCGCTATCCGGAATCGTTTGATATCAACGCTAAACTCACCAGAGATAAACGGTCTCATCTCCTCTATAATTCTAGCCTCACACTCTGTATAAGAAAGGGCATCCACTAAATACTCTTCCTTTACCTTCTTCTTCATGCCGTTCTCGGCATCGGTCTCATAAGAAACCGTACATTTAAACCAATTGTGCATCTTATTAATCTATGTTGTTGTTAAACAATGGGTAATCCTTTATCCCTTCACGAATATATCTTTCCGTATCATCATCCACGTCATAAGCTTTCTTAAAAAACGTCATAGCCGTATTCGTATCATGATCCACCAACGGAAGATATTCCTTTACAAAAAGGAATCTAAGATGATTCATATGATCAATCTTATTTCTTACATCGATTACCTTCGACCAGATCTCGGCATGGATTTCACTCATTCTTTTTATATCCTTCTTGTATTTATCTACCTGATCTTTATACTCCTCCTCAATCTTATTATTCTTGTCCTTTATAGATTTGTAGGACTCCTCATCTTTTGTATCAAACATTGGAATATGTTTGATATTGATTATATCCAACTTATTATATATCTTCTCATTGGATATAGTGAAATCGTATGTAGTCTTGTATAAATCAAACTTACTTAAGAACTTAGCTATTTTAATAGCATCATCCTGATTAAAAACAGCTATGCTCAATCCTTCTAAAAGGTAGAAGAAATTAGATGGAGAAATAGGTTTATAGTCGTATGCCTTCATAACTGGAGGTTCGTCCACAAACCTAACACCCTCCTTAGCGCATCTTGTTATGATCAATCTATCTATCTGCTCGTCAGTAAGATCATATATCTCCTGATCGGTCATCTTATCAATTGTCTTCATCATCCTCATCCTCCGACATCGTTATAGCCTTTGTAAACTTTTGTTTATAGACCTCACTCATAAGGCAGGCGAAAGTCCTATCATTCATACTAGCCATAATGTTGGCCTCTACCGTCAGATCCATCTCAATGTTCTTTACCGAGATTTCATAGTTATCATCATCTTCTTTATAGAAGATGACTTTACCACCATACTCGAAACCATCATCTTCGGTCTTAACCATATCGATGATCTTCTCCAATGCCTTTACAAACTCACTCTTTTTCATATATGTAATTTTATGTGTCTACAAAAGTAGACATTTTGTTTTTGAATTAAATTAAATAAACATTATTAATAGTTAATACTATCCTTTCTCCTATCATTCATATTTATTCTTTGGTAATTATACCCTAACATCTGCTCCATCTTCTTTAACCCAATTAACCGTATCGCAATGCCAGCAATACCCTGTCTCAGAATCCTTTTTATGAGAATGAGAACCACATGTAGCGCACCAATAATTATCATCTATATTGTATGTGTAACTTTTATCCTCATGCATCTTATCTATTCTAGCTACCCTATCTTCCAATAGATCCTTTAGATAATGGCATTCATAAGGCCTATCTTCTTCCCTTAATATATAAACATCTATGTCCATCATATTCCCCATCCTGTCCGTGCACATCAGCTCGGCGGCATGACGTACATTCCCTTCCGGCATCCCCGGGACTATCTCCCGGATCACTGCCTCCATCTTCTCTTGGTATTCGGTGTCTACCTTAGCCACCAAGTCTTCTAGTTTATCTATTAAGCTCATAATTTTTATTGTATATAATTACTATTTGATATTTATACATATTTATTCTGTATCATCTTCACATTCACCTATCATATCCGTATGACCAAATATCATATCAATAAATTCAAGCATCTCATCATTAAACGATCCGCTTTCTTCTTGCAGCTTCCTACATTCATCCTCGGTCAATCCACAAGAAGACACCAGTTCCTCTGCGGCCTGCGTCCATCGCCCGTCGTGGGCTAGCTCCTGAACCGCCAGCCATATTCCTTGGTTCATACCCTTCTTTCTTTCGTTCTCATCCATATTTATCCCTCCTATTCACTCATTTTTTTAACAAAATCTTCCCATGACATGTCAACGTCATTGTGATGTTTACAACAAGCATTCTGTATTCTCTCTATCAACGGAATGAACCATAACTGAGTTAATCCGTAACGAGTCTGAATTATTCTACATAGATTTATTTTTATTATCTCCATGTCATGGATATCAGGAGATGTATTGTCGTTCTCACATCTATCCAATATCGTTTGAATTATAGCCAAATAATGATCCATATCTTAAATTATTAATCATATTACCATTTCCCATTCCCTGGCGTAAACAGTATCTCCCCTGTCCTCACCCAATGATTCCAGTTATTTTTAAGTTCATCAATATCATACACCTCAGCCGACTTACCGTTATCAGATCTTTTTATGACCGACATAATACTTTCCGCTCGCACGCTCCAATGACTATAACAGTCTGTTCCGCACCCGCACGCCGTGAATCTCCCGTTATCGAACTCCCAGACCAGAGGCCGGAGGCCGCATCGTGGACACGGCAACCATTCCATTGGATTCTCCGGCTTCTTGTAAACATCAATACACTTATACTCTACTGTCATAATTAGTTCTATTAAATTGATCTGATCTTTTGATCTCTCATCTCATTCTTATCCTTGAACATCATTATCCTATTTACAATCCCCTCCGATTCCATGTACGTCGAGAATCCATGTATTCTTAGATATTGGATGGCTGATAATGATTTTTCTAGCACATCTTTATATCCTACATCTATCTTAACTTCTTTACCCATAGTCCTCCTCCATTTCTCATATCCAACTTCTACTCATAACACTATTATAATCTATTCCATTATTCATAACCACTTTATTAAAGGCCTCCTCGGTATACGCCAAAGACTCGCCCCTATTAGCTCTCTCGATATTTTCGCTCATCATCCCCATAGCCTCGATCAAGGCCGCTGATGAGTTGGCTATTAACTTAGCCGCTTCCATTATCTTATTGTCATCCATAATCATATTACTTTAACTTCCTCGTTCCACAAATGTCTTTCATATACCATGGTTGTTCCTATTAGGATTCCGGTATCTTCTCCCCAATATTCAAGTATTTGATTCCTGAATTTGTGACGCAATTTTTGTATTCCTCCCTTGTTTTTATCATAAGAAGAGTAATCTGATAATCTTACTGTCTCCATCGTTTACTTCCTTCATTTGTTCGTATGCCAATCTTTCAAGTTCCGGCATGGTGTTTGTTTCTTCTTATTTTCCCCCATACTTATTTCTCATTTCATTAATATAGCTCATATACCAATCTTTTATATCCTCTTCACTATCCATGCTATACTCTTTATTGAATGGATCGTATCTGATAAACTCCTCTGTTCGGCAGAATGGGCATGGAATTTCTTCCAATGGCTTGATTAGAACACCATCATCACCTACATTATCCAGATCATATAATATGCCATCTATGCAAGTTGCGTCTGGATAATTCGCACCGAAAAGCGGAAATTCTGGACATGTGTTTCTCATGCTTGTACTATTCAAATTCGTTCTCATATTCCTTTCTCCTATCCACTTACTTTAAATTCAAACCATCAGGTGTCAATATCTTCTTTTCCAACAAATCAAAGAGAAGCATCGCCCTTGACTCCGCCTCTGTTTTCCCAAATCCGCTATACACTTCTGTTGGCGAATCGTAGGCATTGTAACGAACATAGGCGGCTTCGTAATATCTACTATCCCTATTCGGGAAATATTGTGTCAACTGCAACCATTCATCCCATATTTTTGATTTACTGACATTTATCATACTTGGTAGTATCTCTCCAAGTTCATGACTCATATAAGCCGGTATGAGGTCGCCTTCTTTTCTATATGAATACCTCATTGTATTTTGCACGACTGAATCTATCTGGGTTTCCCCTCCTTTCATCTCTTTCACAAAATAAAATTCCGACTCCGAATTTACGCCCAACTCATGCAACTTTAGCGCAAGCTCATAAGGGCACATAAAATTTTGATATTTCATGTTATTCTATATTTTCGTTTCTGTAATCCCCGGCATAGTCCAACCATACCCTGTAATCATTTCTGTACTTGGTCGCCTTTATTTTCATATTCCGGGATATATTCTTATTCACATTTTCGCCAAGTACTCTCCTTACCTCCTTCTGTAAGACCGCCCCGATAAGAGGATAGACGTCCAAATAATTGCCTTCGCACTTTTCGAAATCTATTACCTTGTTCCCTATTGCCCGTTCCAATGCCTTATCCATTGCCTTTACGATGGATTCTTGTACATCTTTATATCGATTGATAAAATCCTGTTCTTTATTTTCCATTTTAATACATTTTTTTACAAAAGATGTTCGTTACCTTCATAAGGAATACAATAGATCCATCCCGTCCCATTTAAGCATTCATATTTTTCTTCTTTATATTGAGCATCAGCAATTTCCCTAGCAAACAAACTTACGTGCCAATCATCGTCTTCTGTATCTCTTACTAAAACTTTATCAAATGGCTTGAATTTATATTCTGACTCTATCTCAATACCAAAGAATTGTTTCAAACACATTTTGGCTTTAGGTTCTTCACTTGCCTTAAGATCGTTAATAAAATCTCGCTTTTCGTCCTCAGTGGCATATCTATATCTCTCAATATTATTTCGATTGGCAGCCCCATTATCAAAATATAAATAACCCCCTTCTTGCCAAGAGGCATGATAAGACGTAAGGTATTCCCCGTTTGTATTCAATATGAATAAGTAATCACCTTCTTCATTGCTCAATATATCCCCATCCTTAAATGCCGTATATTCCGGAATATTAATACAAAGCCTACATCCTCTTGCTCCTAGTCCATTATCAGAGAACCAATCAGATATTATACCGCTATCAGAATAAATCACTCCTAGTGTATTAAACATCCCCCTATCTTTATTATAATACACTAACTCTACCTTATGATTATGTCCGACCGTTACAATCTCACCATCATATTCACCATTGCTAATTTTCTTTGCCAGCTCTAAGTCAAATGGTTTTGTTATCATTCTCTTTTCCATAATTTTACATGTATTTATATTGTTATTTTCACTTTAGCTATATCATCACCTTGTAGCTCTACCTCATAATCTCTTATAAACTCTGTTAATCTATTTAATATAGTATTATGTTCTCGTGCAGATATAATGCCATTGTCATATAGATATCTCTCGCACGCAAACATCTTAGCTGATTTTTCTTTGTTTATCTCATCTAATCTTGCTTTAAGGTCATCCATAGTCCTTAAATCCATATTGTATGTGCATAGATGAGTATTCCCGTAGCCGGTTAAATTGTCTATTATAGCCACATGATGTCCGTTACCTATACCATATACTTCCTTGACATTCCATATATCCCTACTATCATATTCATATCTATTTTTTTGTCTATAAAATCTTGCTTTATAGACACCAAATCTCCTTCTTTAATATTCATATCTTCTTACGTGTTTATATGTTATTTTATTACTCAACCAAGCCAACGGGCAAGGGCTGCGCCTTGTCTTCCCCGACCGCCTACCCATATACGCCGGCTCCACCGGTAACGCTACCCATGACATCTTGGATGTCTCTCCCGTAAATCTGATAGTGATTGCCATAGCTCTCAAATGTTACTTGATAGCTGTTTTAATCCCATCCTAATTGTCTCGCAACACCTTCCATCTCGCTATACGCTATCCGGTGACATCCAGCAACCAATATATCATTCTTATAGCTATTGATCTTCCATTTGTGACCGGTTGTATCCAATACCATATCGTGTTGGAATTTACTGCCATTATGGAAGAACTTTATCAATTTCCAAAGTCTCTCAGCCTCAGCTCGTCCTATCTTGATATTCTTGCTAGTCTCAATTATGCCATTCTTGATGCGAAGCCATACGTTAGGCTGGTCATCCTCCAAATAATAATATAGATATAATTCCAGAATCTTGCCAGACTTCCACATCTCGATCTGTTCTTCAAATTTCTTCTTGCGATCTTCTTTTTCTTTTCTTCTTTTTTCAAAAATTAAAGCCTCTTTTTTCGCCTGACTATCTTTCCATCTCTGACATCTGGCCACATACCCAGCCCACGTTCCTTCACCACAAATCTCATCTACTATCACATTGGTCGTCCCTAAAGTTTCTAACGCTTGATGATTTAGCAATACCTCAAACACACGCTTTAACTCATGGACATATCCACTTTTAATCTTATCCGATTCATAAGATAACGCATGTTTAGTTCCAATCCAGGTGTTTGCGCTCTTTTTAAGAAGGCTCTCGGGAGTACCCATATTAAAGAACTCAATATAATCCATTAGACTTCTAAATACTCCCCAAACATCCCTATAAGACAGGCTTGTTCTGACCTTCTTGTATTTCTCGATAACCTCTTTGATAAGCT
>OJMK01000130.1_pt1 | contig 83361 bp, 122 predicted proteins | sample 1597201 | NCBI WGS metagenome assembly OJMK01 (sample SAMEA2452125, study PRJEB22498) | human gut metagenome | reverse complement strand
CAAGAAGAAAGAAAATTTTGAAATTGACCAGAGGTTACTTTGGTGCAAGAAAGAATGTATGGACCGTAGCTAAAAACACTTGGGAAAAGGGTTTGACTTACGCGTTCCGTGACCGTAGAAATAAGAAAAGAAACTTCCGCGCTCTTTGGATACAACGTATCAACGCTGCTGCACGTCTTGAAGGAATGTCTTATTCTAAATTGATGGGCGGTCTGCACAAAGCCGGTATCGAAATAAACCGTAAGGTTTTGGCTGATTTAGCGATGAATCACCCGGAAGCTTTCAAAGCTGTAGTTGCAAAAGCAAAAGCTGCTTAAGTTTCAACAGTTTATGATTTACAAAATGTCAGTTACTTAACCGGTAGCTGACATTTTTCTTTTGTTAGGCAGATAAAAGGGAATGAAAAAAATGTTAGTAGGCAAACAAAATCCTTTTTTTTCTTGCTATTCTCCGGGATTCTTATTATATTTGTGATACAAAAATATTAGCCGTATCGACTGGATCGGGAAACTCTTCAAATTAATCTGATGCACCGAGAAAGCTTCGTTCTTCAATGGCGGGCCACATCCTTCGGGACAGCTTTAAGCCGGTGGATTACAAAGGGGACGGGCACTCAAATCTTGTTCTATCAGAGTTTCATCACATCGTCGGTACGGCTTTTTTATATACTCTCCTATGATATTTTATTTCTCCGGTACAGGTAACTCTGAATGGATTGCAAATCAGCTCTCTAAAGGACAAAATGAAGATTTGGTCTTTATCCCTGAGGCGTTGAAAAATGAGGCGCTGGAGTTCGATTTGCAGAAAGATGAAAAGATTGGTTTTGTGTTTCCGATTTACTCATGGGCTCCTCCTGAAATTGTACTGCGCTTTATCAATCGAATTTCTTTGAAAGAATACCAGAATCAGTATTTGTTTTTTGTTTGTTCTTGTGGGGATGATACGGGACTTACTCAACAAGTGTTGGTGAAAGCGTTGAATGATAAGGGGTTGCTGTGTCATGCCGGTTTTTCTGTTACTATGCCCAATAATTATGTGTTGCTTCCCGGTTTTGATGTGGATACTAAGGAGTTGGAGAGGATTAAGTTGGCAAATGCAGTTCCACGGCTTACTGAAATAAATGCATTGATAAGCAGGAGAGAGAAGATTTTTTCTTGTCACGAAGGAAGCCTGCCTTTTCTAAAAACGAGAATTATAAATCCTTTGTTTAATCGTTTTCAAATGTCTCCTAAACATTTTTATGCAACAGATAGTTGTATCTCATGTAAGCGTTGCGAGAAGGTTTGTCCGGTAGATAATGTGAAACTTCGGGAAGGGAGACCTGTTTGGGGAAAGAATTGCACCTCTTGCTTGGCGTGTTATCACGTTTGCCCTCAGCAAGCGGTGCAATATGGGAAAAGAACGAGAAACAAAGGGCAATATTTCAACCCTGATAAATCTATTCGTCTTTGATTTTAATGCAACAGTTTGACAAGTCCTCGATGATAGCCAGGCTTTCTACTCTAACGCCTTGTTCTTCCAGTACTTTACGGCCGTTTTGAAAGGCTTTTTCGATAATAAAGCCCATTCCTACTAGATTTGCTCCGGATTGTTTGATGAGGTCGAGAATACCCAATGCGGCGTTCCCGTATGCGAGGAAGTCATCTACGAAGAGAACATTGTCATCGGGAGTGAGAAAATCAGAACTGATAACGACTTCATAATCACGGTCTTTAGTGAATGAATGTACAATTGTGCTTAATGCATTCTGGATTGTTTTGGGTGATTTCTTCTTGGCAAACACGACTGGCAAGTCCATTAGATAACCTGTCATAATAGCCGGGGCGATACCGCTGGCTTCAATTGTCATGATTTTATTTACGTTTGTAGCTGCAAAACGGCGGACAAACTCAACCCCGATTGATTTCATCAGGACGGGGTCCATTTGATGATTGATGAAACCGTCTACTTTAAGGATACCTCCTTCGTAGCATTTTCCGTCTTGCAGGATTCTTTTTTTAAGTAATTGCATACTATATATGATGTTAATTAATAATGTGCTAATATTCCATTCCGCATGATAAAGAAAGCGGTAGTGGTATATTAGCACATATACAGTTTAAATAGTTACTTATTGTCTCTTAAGTCTTTCACCCGGACGGCTTTTCCTTCACTTTGCGGAAGGGAGCCCTTTTTCACTAGTTTCACTTTGGGCGTCACTAGTATTTCGTCTTTCAACTGACGGGTAATATCCTTGCGGATTTTTTCCAGTTCTATATAGTTATCTGTCGAAAGATCACTTAGTTCAACTTCGACAATCATTTCATCCTGATTGTTTACGGTTTCGAGCGTAATCAGATAATTGCTACCTAATTCGGGGAACCGTACCAGAATTTTCTCGACTTGCATCGGGAAGATATTAACTCCCTTAATGATAAACATATCGTCACTACGTCCTTTGATACGGTCGATACGAATGTGTGTACGGCCGCACGGACACTTGCCGGGAAGAATCCGCGTTAAATCCCGTGTGCGATAGCGAATTAACGGCATCATCTCACGATCAAGGGTTGTAAGTACCAGTTCGCCGATTTCTCCTTCAGGGACAGGCTCGCAGGTTTCGGGGTCAATGATTTCTACCAGGTAGCAATCTTCCCAAAAGTGCATTCCGTTTTGTTCTTGGCATTCGAAAGCGACACCGGGACCGTTCATCTCTGTCATGCCGAAACTGTTGTATGCTTTCACACCTAACATTCGTTCTATTTTACGACGCTGTTCATCAGTGTGGGGTTCGGCGCCGATAACGAGTGTTTTCAATGTTGTTCCCTTGGGGTCGAGTCCTTCTTCTTGAAAGACTTCAGCCAAGCGGATTGCATAGCTGGGGATTGCATGCAGGGCAGTAGTCTTGAAGTCGTTGATGAACTTGATCTGGCGTTTGCTATTTCCGGCTGCCGCAGGGACTGTTAGACATCCGAGTCGTTCGGCGCCATATTGGAAACCTAGTCCGCCTGTGAACATACCATATCCTGAACTGTTTTGGAAGACATCTGTTTTACGAATTCCTACGGTATATAGACAGCGGGCTACCAAATTAGCCCACGAATCAAGATCGTGCTGTGAATGAACAATGACGGTTGGATTTCCGGTTGTACCACTGGAAGAGTGGATACGTACACCGTCATTCTGCATATCACCGGCTACTAACCCAAAAGGATAGTTAGCGCGCATATCTGCTTTTGTAGTAAAAGGAATTTTACGGATATCATCCAAGGACTGTATATTGTCAGCAGTAATGTTATGCTTGCTAAAAACTTCCTTATAATAAGGTGCGTTAGCGGCTATGTTGATTGTTTTCTTGAGCCGTTGAAGTTGCAGTTCCTGCAACTTCTCGCGGCTCATGGTTTCTATTTCTTCTTCCCAGTACTGTGTATTCATGGTAGTGACAATTATTACATTAGTTTTTCTGCAATTTCCTTGCCGGCAGCCAATGCTTTAAGATTCATTTCTACAATTGCTTCTCCTTTGCGCAGAAAGATTTCACGAATGCTGTCTTGCACTTTCTCGTAATCAATGCCGAGGAATGGAATTGTTGCTCCCAGTAAGACAATGTTGGCAACGCGGGCGGAACCTACTTCTTTGGCTACTTTGTCAACGTTCAACACAATCTTATGTGGCAGTTTGTTGATTTCTGCCATTACTTTATCTTCCTCCGGATAATTGGGAATGTTGACAAACGGAGTTTCATTGGTAACCAACCAGCCTTCGGGGCTGAGATAGGGGAGATAACGCAACCCTTCCATTGGCTCCAGTGAAATGATGAGATCACATTTTCCGGAAGGAATTAAATCCGAAGCAATCGGTTGGTCGCTAATACGGAGATTGGATTGAACATCTCCACCGCGCTGACTCATTCCGTGTACTTCTGCCTGTTTCATGTACAGACCCTCTTTTAAGGCGGCCTTGCCGATTACTGTGGCGATAGACAGAATACCCTGTCCACCTACTCCTGATAATATAATATCTTTTTTCATGGCTTACTTACTTCTTTTTTTGCGTGCTAATGTCTGGATACACTCTCTACGTGGAATAATGACGGATACACCACGATATTCGATTTCTTCACGTATGATACGTTTCATTTCTTCATAATTCTTTTTCAATGGAACCACTACACGGATATGAGCCGGATCTACTCCGAGACCTGCACATATCGCTTCGATACGTCCGGTTCCGGCGGAATCCTGGCCGCCTGTCATAGCGGTTGTTTCATTGTCAGAGATGACAATCGTGACATTGGCATTTTCATTCACGCAGTCCAATAATCCCGTCATTCCTGAATGAGTGAATGTAGAGTCTCCGATTACAGCTACAGCCGGATAGAGTCCTCCGTCGGCAGCACCTTTCGCCATAGTAATGGATGCCCCCATGTCTACACATGAATTAATCGCATTGAATGGTGCATTAGCCCCTAATGTATAGCAGCCGATATCGCTGAATACTTTGTGAGACGGGTATTCTTCTTTGAGAACTTCGGTTAATGTGATGTACATATCGCGATGTCCGCAACCTTCGCAAAGTGCGGGCGGGCGCATTTCTACAACAGAAGGAATGCCGAATTCTGATTTATTTTCTTTTCCTACTGCACGTGCTACGGAGTCAGGATTCAGTTCTCCGTCCTGAGACAATGTGCCGTCCAAGCGTCCTTTTACTTTAATTCCAATACCCAGATAACCTTTCAACTGTTTTTCTACAAACGGCTGTCCGTCTTCCAGAACAAGAATCTCGTCGCAAGATTCAACCAACTGAAGGATTTGTTTTTTAGGTAATGGGTACTGACCAATTTTAAGTACAGGGTACTCACAGCCTCCAGGATAATTCTCCATTAAGTAATTGTAACCGATGCCACAGGCGATGATTCCTAATTTCTTGTTAGGGCCGTCTGTGTATTTATTGTAAGGTGATTCTTCGGAAGCTTTGATGAATTCATCCTGGCGTGCGAGCAGAACTTTATAACGTTTGCGTGCGTTTCCCGGTAATAAGATAAATTGACGGGGATCGTCACTGAAAGATATACCGTTCTGTGGTTTTTGTTCTTTGCGCTCTACTCCGGAGCGAGAGTGCGCCAAGCGGGTTACCATACGCATTAAAACCGGTTCGCCTAGTTTCTCTGAAAATTCAAATCCGTCATATACCATATCGTATGCTTCCTGCTGGTTGCTGGGCTCATACATCGGTATAAGGGAGAAGTCCCCATAAAAACGGCTATCTTGTTCGTTCTGAGAAGAATGCATGCTTGGGTCGTCGGCTGCTACTACAATCAGTCCGCCTTTCACGCCTGTAATAGCAGAGTTGACAAAACAGTCGGCAGCTACGTTCATACCTACGTGCTTCATACAAACTAATGCCCGTTTACCAACGAAAGACATACCCAACGCAGCTTCCATAGCTGTTTTTTCATTGGTACACCAACGGTTGTGTATATTCTGTTCGGTCGTTATAGGGGCCATTTGAATATATTCCGTAATCTCAGTTGAAGGAGTGCCGGGGTAGGCGTAAACACCTGAAAGTCCGGCATCCAGTGCAGCTTGTGCAATGGCTTCGTCGCCAAGTAAGAGTTGCTTGCTCATATATTTCTTTTATTAGTGTTGATCACAGTTTGTTATTATATCGCGCAAAGATAGCCTTTTCAGTTCGTTTTATCACAGAATTACTTGAAAATCTTTCTTTCATTCAGTGCTTTCCAGTATTTTCTTGCATTTGCCATGTGGTCGGCATAATTGGAGGCAAAATTATGAGTTCCTGAGAAATCTTCTTTCGCGCACATATATATATAGTTATGTTTTGTATAGTTTAATACGCTGTCTATTCCTTTTTTAGTAGGAATGCGGATGGGACCGGGGGGTAATCCGGTATTTGTATAAGTATTATACGGTGAATTTACTTTAAGATTCTCGTTAGTGATACGTCTTAAGGCGAAATCTTGCAAGGCGAATTTTATGGTAGGATCTGCCTGTAGAGGCATATCTTTTTGTAAACGGTTGATATAGAGACCTGCTACCAACGGTTTTTCTTCATTATTATTGGTCTCTTCTTCTACGATCGAAGCGAGTGTGCAGACTTCTTCCGGAGTCATTCCGATTGCCGTAGCCCGAGCTAGCCGTTCGTTGTTCCAGAAGCGTTCATGCTCTTTTTGCATGCGCTGAAAAAAATCGTCTACGCTCATATCCCAATATACCTGGTAAGTTTCCGGAATAAAAAGACATGGAATCGTTTTACTGTCATATCCCAACTTGGACTGAAAGGTAGAGTCGAATAGTTGACGAGCTATTTCGATAGAATCTATCATAAGTTGTTTACCTATACTCCGTGCAAGGCGGTCTATAGTCCGTACACTTCCAATAGTGAGATTCATAGGCTCTTGATAGCCTCTGGAGAAACGGCTATACACATGGTATACATTGTCATTCGGGCGAATAGCATAGCGTCCGGTATGTATATTCTGATTGAAATTCTTGTATTTAGACATCCAATAGAAGCCGGTGAAGTTCTTTATATGTCCTGAACGTTTTATTTTATTAAATATGGAGTCGGCCGTGTCGTCCCGATCTACATAAATATACACGGTTCTGGAGGGGTGGAACTGAGGAGCAAACAGATAGTAATAAACAGTGCCTCCTGCAATGGCGCATAGGAAAATGGCTCCGACCAGAATTGTCAATAAAATCTTTCTTTTCTTCATCTTATGAGACGTTATTTTTTTGCTGTGCCAAAGATAGGAAGAATTTGGATAGGAGTGATTTCTTTCTGTGATGAATCGCTGAAAAGGAATAGAATTTATTTAGTTTTTCTTTATATTTAAAGAGCCGGATCGGCAGATTGTTTTGGTTGAATTGCAATTTCTTATTAGTGCCACATGTGGAACTAATAAGAAAAGATATATGGGTTACTTGCTGTTTACCAAACAGATAGTTAATTCGGCCACTGGTGATAATTGGCTTCGGCTTCTATTTTGTTTTCAATTTCATCAGGTAGAGTTGCAAAGAAATCCATGTGTGTAAGTCGTTCGATACTGTCTATGGTAACTACATATGAGTGAAGAGGATCTGTTGCTTGTTCATTATTGAATAAGAAACCAATGGCTCGCATGGGTTTGACAAAAGGAGAGAGGACTACTTTGAAAAACTGTTGGGGTACTGCAACTTTATTTTTTCCGATTGTTTTCGATTCTCTTTCTATGATAGGTCCGCAAATAACGATGACAGCGCTGTCTGCAATAGCCCAGTCCCGGATCTTTTCTTCCAGATTTTTCCAGCCTCTTCTATTTAATTGCGGATGTTGTGGGCACATATTGCTAAAATAGAACGACTCTTTCATCGCTTTCGGACTCCATTTCATATCTGCAGCCGGTGCCATGTGTCCTTTATCATATCCTGAACGTGTATAATCCGCATTTGTTGCAATAGTCCCTATTGCTAATGGATCGGCAATGAAACGGTTACTTCTTTTTTCTTTTCCTTTGGTTTCTTGTCGGGTAAGTTCATAGGATACCCAATTCGGAAGTTTTAAATCTTTATTATAAGAAACGGTATATCCTGTATGTCGAATGATTTGCTCTTGTTTGGGAGCTAATGAGACAGGGATCTCCAAATTTCTGCCGGAAGGAATTTGAGAAGATGTATTAACTTGTGGTTCGTTGCTTTTTTGCGTTTGGGTATTAAACTGTTGGCAATACAAATAGACACCATAAAGAACAGGTATAAGTATAACAATAGTGATAATACATCCTAATTTATAATTAGAACGTGATTTCTTTTTGAATAATTTCCTGTTTTGATTTCGTTTCATCAGATGCAGTTCAATATTATGAAAAAAGCGTTAACTATGATGATAGTTAACGCTTTATTATCAAGAGCCGCTAGCCAGACTTGAACTGGCGACCTACGCGTTACGAATGTTTCTCCAAAATATAGAATAACGGTTTGATAATAAAATAGTTAACTTGAAATGAATTAATGTTAAGGATAAGTTTTTGAACATTTACTCATCAAACATATTACCTTTTCCAAGTATGATCCACTCAACAGATATATTATAATCTTCGTGTAAGTAAACAATCCATTCGGGTTTTAATACGCTTCTATTTGGATAGAATTTAACTTGGTTTACGTTCCAACGATTCAGATTGTGCTTTCTTGTGAAAGTCTGTAATCCTCTAATCTTTTTTTGCTCCTTTAATATTGCTATTGCTTTGAAGAAACGTTGACTTATAGCTATCCCCTCTTCTGATATTTTCATTCCTTATTTATATTTTGGTTCTTTATGTCGTTTGTTGAAATATCCGACCCACTTACATGAGCACATCTTACATCCTTCCCCTGCTGGACAAGAAATTTTCTATTTTGCTCTTGCATAGATTCAATTGTTTTTTGTTGAGACAACACCGTTTCTGTTAATCTTGATATTTGCTCAAACACCTCTCGACTCATAGAAATAGATTCATTTTTACCCTCTATCCTTTGTGTTACAAGTTCTTCCAATATCTGCTCTTTTAATTGGTCTCTGTTACTTTCAGGAATACTTTTCCCTATAATACCGGCTATAGCATCGTATTTTTTTAACATAGGTACATCGGCACCGGATAGCCATCCTGTTGTCAAGTGATACTTATCCTCTATTATTTTCTTGTATACATCTTTGAAAGCTGTGATACCATTTTCTATTCTTGAATAAGTATTCTGACCAACATTCAGTAAATCAGCCATTTGCTGTTGCGTCATATTCATGTAAATCCTGAACTGCTTCAGCCTGCTTTCTTGCTCTTTATCCATACGAATAAAATTATTATCCATTTTAAGGATATTTAAGCGTGTAAATATCCTATTTATCCATAAAATGGATATATTTGCATTACTATTAATTATATAACACTGCAAAGATAATGAAAGATGAATTAAAAACAAGAGTTTTTCCTAATGAAGGTCATAAAATGACCTTAAAAGGTTATTATCAAAATCTACCGGAATCTACTCATCCCAAAACAGAATTTATCAACGAGATAATGAAACGGACTGGAGTATCTTTCACTGCTGTTAGAAACTGGGTTATTTATGGTATGAAACCTAATAAGCCCTCTCATGTTTCAATACTTTCCGAAATAACAGGGATACCTCCCGAAGAATTATGGTCTAAACAAAATGATTAAGCAATGAAAGATTTAGAGTTCTACATATTTGAAGATGAACTTTGGTGTCTGTTCCCTGACGGAAGCAATAAACCTGTAACAGATAAAGATATAGGATTAATAAAAAGTATATTAGATCGTATACGTGAATGTTACTCGGATGCTTATAATTCATTGATGGAATGTTATAAAAAGAGTTCTCAAAACATTCCATACTTCCAGTACCTTATAGTTAGACGTTTTTGCAAATGTAATTTTGGAGAATTGGATAACACAAGTCGTGATATTGATAAAAAGGGAGGATTCAACTTCGAACGCGTAAAATGTCCTATGCGTGGAGAATGTAAGTACGAAGGTATTATATGCTGTCCACAATTTTACAGCCGTATATCAGATGCAGAAATGAGAGTGATGCAAATGGTATACCAAGGAGCTAATAACGAAGAGATAGCAGACAAACTTTACCTTTCTCCTCATACTGTAAAGAATCATATCAAGTCTGTATATATCAAACTTGGTATTCATGAGAAATCAGAATTTATTCAATACGCGCACAAGAACAACCTTTTTAAAGATTAGACAATATGATTAATGAGGACGTTTTGAAAATTGTACTAAATGACAAAACCTTCGGACAGCGAGAAGCGGCTGATATAGTTGGGGGGAGAGGTCGGTTATTCAGATTAGTGGGGTCTGGTGATATTCGTGCAGAAAAAATACCTCCTAATCGACAAAATGGTAGATGGTATTGCAATGCCTATGATGTTATAAAAAATGCAACTTTAAAATAACTGATAATCAAAAAGTTATATCAAGTTAAAGACAAATATTTTACAAGTCTATTATTTGTTTTAAAGTAAAAAATAAAGTAGTTTTACATTGTAATTAAAAGATAATCAATTTGTTATGAAAAAAGATGCAGCTTTAACACTTTGGGCTCTGTCATTTATAGCGATGGTGGTACTGGCGGAAAATCCATATAATATTTCCTTTTGGATTTCATTGGGAATTTTCGGATATCTCTCGGTGTATATCGAAAAACACAATAAAAGATTCGAACATGAAGACGAGTAAATCTCCGTATATAATTCAAGAAATTATTCTGATAACATATAGCGGAAGAAAACTTCCTCTTACAATTGTAGATAAGAGGATTATAGACATTCCGATCGGATTGACGAAAGACAAAATACTCAATGCTTTCTCTTCTATGAAAGATAAACCGATAGATGTGAAACTAAAAGTAAAGTACATATAAAGTGTACATAAGAGCAATGAAAACAAAAGAAGAATTACTATCAATGAGTCATGAAGACTTAGCTTCACTTACATATAAAATTATGTATGAACAATGTCTTCTTGAAAATAAGGAAAAAGAAAACAGAAGATTAAGAGAAATACTTGATGCTATCGGTATCACGTATGAAACTTTCAAATCAGAATTCCATGAATGATGAATTACAGCAATTAGAATCTGAGTTAAAAAAGGTGGAATATAGTAATCTTGAATATCTTCCTGAATATGGATATTCACCGAAAGAAGAAATAATCCAGCTTATAAAGGAAGACATATCCGATGTCAAAAAAGAAATCAACAATAGGTTAAAATTGCATGCTTCAGGCATTTCATCAGGATATACAGAAAAAAGCTTAGAAGAAGAGAGAACTAACCTTTGCATAATGCAAGGGTTAGCGAGATATTGTTAAACTTTAAAATATTTGAGCAATGGAGGAAAACAAATTAACAAAACAGGAAAATGATGCATTGGCAATATTTGGTAAAGGCAAAACTATTTATCAAGTTGCAGGTAACGACGTGGCATTATCTTTTGATATTGTACGTAACTATCTAACTAAAGGTAACGGACAGGTATCCGATCAAGATATTGTTCAGTTTATTAGTATTTGTAAATTTAACCAGCTTAATCCATTCCTGAACGAAGCATTTCTTGTTAAGTTCGGACAACAGCCGGCACAGATGATTGTTAGCAAGGAGGCATTTTTTAAACGTGCTGACGCTAGTGAAAAATATGAAGGTTTCAAGGCGGGTATCATTATTATTAGAGACAACGAAATTGTAGAGGTGGAAGGCTGTTTTTATAATGAAAAGACTGATATACTTGTAGGTGGGTGGTGCGAAGTTTACCGGTCTGACCGCAAATTTCCGATTATAGCGAAAGTCAATCTTGCCGAATACGACAAAAAGCAATCTATATGGAATGAAAAAAAATCCACCATGATTTCCAAGATTGCTAAAGTCCAAGCATTACGTGAAGCTTTTCCAGCCCAACTGGGTGCAATGTACACGCAAGAAGAACAAGAAGTTAAGTTTGCTGAATATGAAGATGTCACAGACAAAGAATCTAAAGCCAACAAACTTGCGGAAATTGCTCTTAAGAATGCAGGAGTAGAAGAACAACCAAAAACGGAGCAACCTGTAAATCAGCCTCAAAATAACACGAATGACAAACCGGCTCAAAAAACATTATTATAATGGAAGCACAACATACAATTGAATGGTACAGAAAAAGATTAGGATGTATCACAGGAAGTGAATGCGGAGTATTAATGAAGAGTGGTCGTAATGGCTGTTTTTCAAATGCCGCCAAAACTTATATTTATCAAATTGCAGGTGAAAGATTTATGGATCCCGATATTATAAATGATGATTATACATTCGAGATATACTTGCAACAAGTAAATGTAAACTCCAAAGCAATGCAGTGGGGTAATGAGCAAGAGGAATATGCTCGTAATCTTTATGCTAAAAAAACTGGCTTGCATATTATAGAAGTCGGTTCATGTAAACATCCTACTATTCCTAATTTCGCAAGTAGTCCTGATGGTTTCTTTTATGATGAAGATAGCCAAATCAAATTATGTTTGGAAATCAAATGTCTTGATCAAGGCAAATTTATGAGATACAAATCTGATGTTCATGACAATGACTCATTGTTAGAAATGAATCCTAAATACTTCTACCAATGTTGTGCTCACATGATGTGCACCGGAGCTCAAGGTACTGATTTTGTAGTTTATAATCCTTTTCAAATAGATCCTATTCATATTGTACACATACTACCTGATGAAAGGGTCTTTGCAGAAATGGAGAATCGTATTAGAATGGCGGACGACATTATTAACCAAATAGCTGATATAGAATAATGAATGACCTGTTAATAAAAGAGACTCAACTCCAGCGAATTATACGAAAGACAGGTAGAAAGCCATGTGAATGTAAATGTTCATTATGTAAAATGCAATGCCATACTCCATGTTTAGGAACTCCGCAGGATATTGAAAAATTAATAGATGCAGGTTATTCAGACCGGTTACTCCCCACTCTTTGGGGAGCCGGAATGATAATGGGAGTTATTAATTTCCCAGTTCCTATGATCCAAATTGCATCGGGCGATGATTATTGTTCGTGCGAACTTCACTACAGAGGATTGAAGCCTACCGAAGGGCGTTTGTCGCATCATTCTACACGCATTGACAATTTCAAAGCATCTAAAAGTATAGCTTGGAATGTCGCTAAAGAATGGCTTTCCGAAGAAAATGCAGATACCATAGAACGCATAGCTGACAAATTTAGTAGAAACTTAAAAATGTAGAGCAATGAATACACAATTAGCAATCCAAGAAAGAGACCTAGAACTGGTTGTAAGTGAAAAGACGTTAGGTAGTCTTACTACCAACGCAAAGCAAATCCGAGATATTGTAATGGCGAATTTGCCAAAGTATGATATATCCAATTATACGGATGACAATATCGATCAGGCAAAGAGAGATAAAGCCTCTCTCAACAAAGCTGCCAAAGCTCTCAACTCCAAACGCCTTGAAATAGAGAAGGAGTTTATGAAACCTTTTGGAGAATTCAAGGAGGTAGTAAATGAAACGGTAAAGCTCATCGGTGAATGCTCCGCCAAGATTGATACTGTAGTCAAACAGAACGAACAGCAATACAAGGAAAAGAAGAAAGCGAACATCAAAATCTATTTTGATGGCATGAACACTAATCTCGTGGACTTTAACAAGGTTTTCAGGTCTGAATGGCTCAACAAGTCATCCAGTATGAAATCTGTTTGTTCTGACATTGATGCTATATTTGCTAAGGTAGAGAACGAACTTTCTACCTTAAAGGGGTTTGGTGAGGATTTCGATGTCCTCCGTACTTATTATATGGATACGCTCAACATCACATCCACCATCCAGTATGCCAACCGTCTGAAGGAACAGCGTGAGCGTGCCAAAGCAGCAGAAGAGGCGCGCATCAAGGCAGAGCAGGAAAGAAAGGATGCTGAAGAAGTGCATAAAGCCTCTGAAGTAGAACAAGCCAAATCCGGTCCAATCAATCCGTTTGCCATGGCAGGACAAAAAGCCAACGAGCAACCTCCTTTTATTAATCAGCCCGAAGCACAACAGCCTGAGCTGTTAACGAGAGCTTTCAAAGTCACCACCACTCGTGAGAATATCATTGCCTTGGGTGACTTCATGAATGAAAAAGGTATTGATTTTGATAAAATAGAATTGCCATGAGTGAAGCTGGAAAAGAATACAGACTATTTTTAAAACAGCGAAGAGAAGAACGCTATAGTCAATTTGTAAACTCACTCCTTCCTGCTATCAAATCTTTAGGTTATGAAGTTATTCAACGAAATGATTATGGATTCGAATTCATTGTTCCTGAGAAAGGATTTGGCTGGGTTATATTCTATCCCAAAGGTGATAGGTTATTATTATGTAAACAGAATAAATGGCTATATGGTGGTTTCTCTTGGATTCGCAAACATATACTTAAAGACAATGGAAGTATGCAAAACAGATGTACAGACTATTATTCGGCTCCTTGATAAGAGTGCAGAGCTAATTGATAAATATTGTAAGAAGCCTTGTGAGTGTGATAAAGCAAGACAATGCAGGAAAATTAGTAAGAAACTTAAAAATAAAATAGACAATGAAAACCTTACAAATCAGTGAACAAAAAGCTAGAGAACTCTACAAAAGTGGTTCCTGCGAGTTAAAATCTATTCTAGAAGAGTCTTTTGGAAAAGATTTTTTCTCTCAAAAGATAACAGATAGAGTTAAAACCTATGAAGATGCTTGTACGGAATTAGGCATTAGTCCTCTCAATGAGGACAAATTAATGGATCTCGGACTTACCAAACATGATATAGCTTATCAGAAGTTGGCAACCATTGTCAAGGCCCTTAACGAAGGTTGGGTACCGGATGTATGTGATGATAGGGTTTATAGATGGTACCCATGGTTCGTCACTAATGGGTCTCCTTCCTCTTTCGCTTTCGGCGTTTCGATTTACGATGATGCGTTTGCGTGTGCGGGTAGCGGGTCTCGCCTTTGCTTGAAAAATAAAGAATTGTCAGAATACTGTGGTAAACAATTCATTGACCTTTGGAAACAGTTCATTATTTAACTAAATATTATTATCATGAAAAAAGAAAATAAAAAGATTACAGATTTAGTCAAAACTTTTGATGATGCCCGTAAGTTGACCGGTAGACCTGATGTTCCTGACTTTTCCAATCTTCCCACTGACATGCGTAAACATTTTGAGGCACAGTATAAGATGATTGTAATTGCAGAAGCCCTTAACGAGGGATGGATTCCTGATTGGGATACTTATAATGAATATAAGTATTATCCTTGGTTTGAAATGTCTCCTTCCTCTTTCGCTTTCTACGTTTCGCATTACGTTTATGCGGCTGCGGGTGCGGGTAGCGGGTCTCGCCTTAAATTTCGGACACGCGAGCTTTCAGAATATGCAGCAAAGCAATTTATTGATATTTGGAAAGATATCCAGATAGCATAGGATTAAAGGTTGCCTGCCCTTGTCTCCTTCCTCTTTCGCTTTCAACGATTCGAATTACGATAATGCGAATGCGAATGCAGGTAGCAGGTCTCACCTATGTTACAATAATCCAATGGGCAGGGACCTCACCTCTTGGTGGAAAATAACAATTCAAACGGTGTTGGTAGGGCTTATCCGAAGACTCTTATTAGAAACAAAGGCTTATGAAACGATTTGGAAATTTATACTATCGTATTTGTGACATTGATAACCTTTACCTTGCATATACCAAAGCAAGAAAAGGCAAGGGAAATACTTATGGAGTCATTCAATTTGAGAAAGGGCTGGATGACAACATAAATGCCCTTCATAAGGAACTGTCAGAAGGTAAATACGTTACTTCTGAATATCAAACTTTTATCATACATGATCCCAAGGAACGTGAAATATACCGGCTCCCTTTCCGTGATCGCGTTGTTCATCATGCGATAATGAATATCCTCGAAGATATATGGACTCCGATATTCATTTCACATACTTATTCGTGTATTAAGGGCAGAGGTATCCATGGAGTAATGAAACATCTAAAGAAAGATTTGAAAGATATCCAAAATACAAAATATTGTCTGAAAATGGATATTCGTAAATACTATCCGTCAATAGATCATTTGATACTTAAGAATATTGTCCAAAAGAAGATTAAGGACAAACGTCTTCTTGAGTTACTCGACGGTATTATTGATTCTGCTCCGGGAATACCTATTGGTAATTATCTTTCACAGTTTTTCGCAAACCTGTATCTGTCTTACTTTGACCACTGGCTCAAAGAAGAAAGGCGCACAAAGTATTATTATAGATATGCGGATGATATGGTAATACTTGCATCCAACAAAGAAAAGCTTCATTCCCTACTTGGAGAAATAAAATTATATCTGCATAATAATCTCCGTTTAGATTTGAAAGATAATTATCAAATATTCCCGGTTGACAATAGAGGGATTGACTTTGTTGGCTATGTTTTCTTTCACACCCATATTCGCATGCGAAAAAGTATCAAAAAGAATTTTTGCAAGAAAGCGTCTAAGTTGAGCAGGAAGAAAACTACATCCCATAATTGTAAAATCGCACTTTGTTCATGGATCGGCTGGGCAAAGCATTGTAATTCAAAGCATCTAATTAAAAAGATAATCAAAAATGAAGAAGTTCTCTGATTTTGGAATCGACATTGATGCGGGACGTAATATTTTCCCTGTACAGCAAATATCAATAACCGATATACTCAACTGTGAGATAGAGGTACTTGACTATGAATCTGGAGTTAAAACTCAACATGGGGATAATCGTTGCGTAGTCAAGATTAGACATGAAGGAGTTGAATATAAATTCTTTACTAACTCCTCTCCGATAAAAGAGGCACTTAGTAAAATACCCCAAAAAGATTTTCCATTTATAGCCACAGTACGTAGCAAGAAAATAGGCACAGGCAATAGTAAAATGTATTATTTCACTTAAAAGATATTGTATATGAAAATTACAATCAACAAACCAACAGAGTTTGAGGCAGTCTACTTGAAAGTAGATGCTGGTGTCCGCTATTGGGAGGATGCAAGAGTAAACGGAATAAAAGACATTGATTTACACGAGAGTAAAGGTATAGGCAAACCTCTTATGCCTTGCGCTGTACAGATAAAAAAATACCCTGACTATAATATATATTCAGATCATTATCGTTGGCGACCTATTATAGCGATTGAAACAGGGCGAATAGTCAACTGGAGGCAAGGGACAACTGCCAATGTACATTATAAAGTGTGCGATGATTTTATATGTGATATTATTGATGAGGATGATACTGCTATTGTTTCTTATAATGGCTATGTGCCGAAAATCATGTGCCCGGCAGAGGAAGGATATGGTGACTATATCATTATGAATATTGATGAAAACGGATTTATTCAAGGATGGAATAAAGAATTAATTGAGAAACTTATAAAAGAAGAGGAGGATTGACAATGAGTGAAATGGAAAGACATATTGGCAAAATTAAGAAAGTCGATTTGAATAATTATACTGTCGAAGGGTGGTGTGAACAGAAATGCAAGACTCTTAAAATAGAGTTAGGGGCATATTATAAGACTTATAAAGAAGCATTGTTAAATGATCCCTATCCAGCTATTGTGATTGAGGTCAACGATGTTCTTTGGGAAGTCATTGAGGACAAGGAAGAAGAGGATACACAGTACATTTCAATCCTTACTCCTAACAATGACGGGACGTACAGCTACATTATGCAATTCTACAATGGTGGGACATGCTTAAATGAAATGCTTGAAGATAGTATCAAAAATTTAAAGGAGGATTAATTATGGCAATGCATACATGGTTTGAGTGCAAGATCCGTTACGAGAAAACAATGGAAAACGGAATGCAGAAGAAAGTGACTGAACCTTATCTGGTAGATGCACTCAGCTTTACAGAAGCAGAAGCACGTATTATCGAGGAGATGACTCCATTTATAACAGGAGAATTTACAGTATCGGACATTAAACGTGCCAACTATAGCGAACTTTTCCCCAGCGACGAAGAAAGTGCCGACCGTTGGTTCAAATGCAAACTTATTTTCATCACGCTGGACGAAAAAAGCGGTGCAGAGAAAAAGACTTCCACACAGGTATTGGTACAGGCTGCCGACCTGCGCGATGCAGTTAAGAAACTGGACGAAGGCATGAAAGGAACCATGGCAGACTATCAGATCGGCATGGTATCCGAAACTCCGATTGTTGATATATTCCCCTATGAAACTAAAGAGGAAAGTAATACAACAGAAGATAAAGAAGTAGTTCGCTTTATTGATAAGTTCCCTGAAGGGCAATGTACCGAAACTACAGTAGGTGGCAAACCGGTTATCGTTGATAAAACTGGAGGTAAAACAAAAGTAATCCCTAACAATAAATCAGATACTAATGAAGGAGACCAACAGTGAAGAATATTTGCCAGATTGGGCGATAATTGAAGATTAGTTTAAAAGGGAGGAACGGTGTGTGTTATTTGTTCCTCTCTATATACTATAAAGAATAAATAAATTATAATTATGGCAGAATTTTATAACATGGGGGAACTTATCCCTATTAGAGAAAATAACGGTCAAAGAGCCGTTAACGCACGTGACTTACATGCATTTTTAGAAAGCAAACAACAATTTGCAGATTGGATTAAAAGTAGAATTAAGCAATATGGCTTTGTTGAGAACCAAGACTACCAAATTCTTGCTTCAGAAAATTATGAAGCAAGTTGGGGAGGAAGCAATAAAGTAGAATACGCTCTTTCCATTGATATGGCAAAAGAGCTATCTATGGTAGAAAGGACACAAAAAGGGAAAGATGCTCGTTCCTATTTTATTTCTTGTGAAAAGATTGCCTCTAATAAGGTGGTAGAAGAACAGAACAAATCCAAACGTGAACCATCACTAACAACTAAAGTCCGTGTTGGTCTTGAATGGGTAAAAGGCGTAAGTGAAGTGCTTAATCTAAATGATTCTTCTAAATTGTCTTTAATTAGTAAAGTAGCTGCACCTCTTGGACTTCCGACACCTGATTATACTCCATCGCATGGGATACTTAAGTCCGCTACTGAATTGCTCAAAGAAACGGGTTTATCTATCAGCGCACAAGCGTTTAATCAAAGAGCGATTCAGAAAGGTATCTTATGTGATATTAAAAGGAAATCATCAAAAGGCAAAGATAAGCATTTCAAATCAATAACCGAATCCGGTCGGTCGTATGGTGAGAACCAAGTCAACCCTAATAATCCAAAAGAAACACAGCCTCTTTGGTATAAAGAGAAATTCAATGAGTTATTGATGTTGCTTGATTTTAAACTTGCTAGGGTATTATGACATACGAAGAAATGAAAGCTAAATATTGCGGAACCAATATTCGCAGAAAGCCAAAAAGTGAAGAACATAAGATACAAGCATCTTGTATTAGATGGTTTCGCCTCCAATACCCCCAATTAAGAAACATCTTATTTGCTGTTCCTAATGCAGCAAGAAGAAGTGCTAGAAACGGGGCATACATGAAAGAAGAAGGGATGCTTTCGGGAGTTGCAGATCTGATACTTCTTAAAAGTAATCGTTTCTACGGTGCTTTGTGTATAGAAATGAAAAAGCCAGGTGAGTACCAAAGAACAGTACAAAAAGAATGGCAAAAGGAATGTGAAGCGGCTGGAAATAAATATGTTGTTTGCCGTTCTCTTGACGATTTCATTAAAGTGGTAACTGATTATTTGAATAACATGTAGTATGGCTGTTTCTCAAATCATAAAAGATATGCGTTGCTTAAAGAAACTGATAAAAGATGCTACTGGATTGAAAGTCTATGAATCAGAATCAATTTCACATCATGATTTATATTGGAGTATTTCTGATGAATATAAAGACAAAAATAATCCTCATATCACAGTTACTCATGGTAGTCATTGGAGTATAGATGAAGGGGCGGAATACAAAATATCTATTTATGCTCCCTCTTTGTCGATTGGTATACGTAGAAAATTAAACACTCCATTATTTCAATCTTATATTGACAGAATAGTTCAGGCGTTTAATAACCGTTTTGGAGAAAAGTCGTGGAACTGCTGCAATGAAGAATGTATTAGTTGGCGTCCAATGTCTCGGTTTAGTTTTTATGTGCAAATTCCCAATTTTAAAGATTGACACCTATGAAACCGAATGAGTTAGAAGAATGGCATAAGCTATCAGGAAATCTTGTTGCATTTACGAGTAATTGTAGTGAGGATATAAAACCTTACATCGTTGGACAATTGCAGGCTTTGTTAGAAATATTGTCTGCGCAAATTGATTTTGAAAAATAAAACCTGTGTCGATTGGCTCAACTCCTATTATCGGCAAATCGTTCTTTGACATTTTGTTTTCAGCTTTTAATCTGCCTTATTACTGCATTGGAATAAATAAAGCCAGATGTAATGTCTGGCTTTATTTATCAATTAGTCCGAATCTTTTTAATTCGGCTTTATTGATTCGAGAGTTACTCTTTATCTTATCGCAAACAAGGCTAATATCTTCCTCATCCAATGTGCCTAAACTAGTACTTTTAAGAAGCTTGTTCTTTTTCACTATTTTAATTGAAGAGCAATCTATGTAGCTGTCATATGAAAGGAAATTATAACTTTCCCCTTTTATAAGATGCTGCATTGCTTGTACATTAGGTGGCAGATTCATATTAATAAAGGAGTTAAAAATGACACCACCATAAACGTTTCCATCGTTATCAAAACCAAGTACTACAAAAAATTTATCACGGCTGGTATCTCCAGGTTTTGGTACTACTCCATTGGCCTTGTTCATCGTAACGTAAAATACATCTCCTATCTTAATTTCCGAAGGTTTCATCAAATGCTATTGAATCATTAATATATTTTACAAGTTCATCATTAGCTCCTCCGTCAAGGGCAATATCCCCCGGATCAATAACATGATTCCCCTTTTTGTCTCTCGCTTTTTGCCAACAAGTTGTATGAGAAGTTCTTTCCAACTCCTTAAAACTCATTTTCCCGTATTTGGAGATGCATAAATCTAACGTATCTTTATCATATTGTGAAAGATAATCCATATCCGGTTCACGTTTGGATAATAGATAGTAATCTACGACATAAACATCGTCTTTCATTTTTGAAAGAACACTTTTTTGCCCCTGTATTGTACTATACAAAATTGTTGGTACTGGTCCATGGGGAAGAGCACAAAATTTATCCGCTATCATCAGTTGTCCCCAGTCAACCAAACTTCGTTGATTGGCAAAATATAATATCTTGAACAGATGATAATAGTCCATACCCCCAGTTTTATTAAGGATATAAAGCACTATTTCTATAATTCTTTGTTGTTCAAATTTTGTCATTTTGTTTAGGGTTCTTGGTTACTTATTTATGTGAATGCGTATTCAAATATATGCATTCTAATGCAAAGTTAACAAATTCATTTGAGAATCAAATCACAAAATAGTTAAAAGAATACGTTGATTGTTGATCGTATAATCACTTTTAAAAATTATTATTATATTTGCAATGCGTTGGGTTATACTTATTAAAATTAGAATTAATCAGAGGATTAAGATATAGAAAGCTGTGTAGGTCATAACCCCCTACATGGCTTTCGCCTTTTTATCTCCGCATGAAGAAGTGCGGTACGTCCTCGAACGAAAAGACATTATTATGAAGACTAATCAGATTATGATTCGCCCAATGGGTGAATTTAAGGTAATTCAGAGAACGAAAGATGCATTTTTCAATGCTACAGATTTATTAAAACAGTGGAATCTATTAAAAGGAATGAAGAAAGAAGTTAATGACTACTTCGATTTGTCCTCTACTAAAGAGTTCATTTACACTATAATGGAAAGGGAAAATTATGATACGGGTAATTACCCCTATCATAAATCAAGGGCAAATAAGGGTGATAATGCGGGTACATGGATGCATCCACTGCTTTTTATTGATTTTGCAATGTGGATAAATCCCTCATTTAAATATGATGTTCTCAAATTTGTATATGATGAAATGATAAAATTCCGCAATCTCGCTGGTGATGCATATCCATCCATGTGTAAAGCTGTGAGTTCTATTTTACCTGATGACCTATTTAAACAAAAAGTTAGAGATTTGGCTAAATCTCTTAATATCATAGTCTATGGTAAGCATGAATCAGAAATGCGTAATAAAATTGGCGATGAAGCTAAAATTCGTGAATTGTATGAGTTGGAATTACAGATAGCCCAATGGATAGATCTAGGCTTTATCAAAGACTATAACAGCCTTAAATCCACATTGACTAAATTGTATTATCGGAAATATCCGAATGTTCTTCCTATCTAAAATATAGGGATATTGGGTCGTTGAAATAAATAAAGGGATGCAAATGCATCCCTTATATTCATCTATACATTGTGGTGCAGCTTATAAATAAGGCTATAACAGACACGATAAGAGAAAGTATCTCGACTGTTATTTCTAAGACATTCAGGCTCAAAATTCCTCTTTTACATAATTGAAAGGGCCATAAATTATACGGACAGAATATTCAAATCCAGCATTTTTTGCTAATTCTTCGTCATAATTTATAATGTCTATATGGACAGCCCCTTCATATCCCCCTTCTAAAAACGATTTCCAACGACCGTTCCATAATGGGGATACACCTCCAACGTATAAGTCGAATCCATGGTCATCCTTAAAAGAAGATAAATCGTATTTTTTAGATAAAAGATTTCTCATCTCTTCTTGTTTGTCAATGGCTTCTTTTTTCGTTTTTGCATTTAGGATAAATATGCAAGCATTAAAATAGCTATTAATACCGTCTGATTGAAAAAGGAAATATACGGAGTTAAAATCTACACCTGCATATTTTATGCTTTTAAAGACTATGTGTTTATTGTCGGAAAGATAATCTTCTGTCCCATATTTGTTTCTTAATACAGGTAGGGCTTTTTCTCTGGAAATTCCAAAAGGTATTCCACCAATAGTTGTTATTTGCTCTTTTTTTAATTTGACTTCCATAATAGAATCAACAACAGACTGTAAAGAATCCGTGTTTATATTCAGTGAATCTTTGGATGCCAAATTGCAATATTCTTGCGCATTTGCAAAGAGTGGTACAATAAACATTAATACGATTAGGGTCTCTTTCATACTATTTGGTTTTAAGTTCAACATTCACACTAACCGGGAACTCGTTCCCGCAGTGTGGGCATTTGATAGAATGGGCGTTTGAGGGAAGCTGCACCTCTTCCGGGGACGCGAATAATTGCCATATAGGGACGTTGAGGGCGGTAGCGATCTTTTCAAGTGTAGCAGTTGTCAATGATTCTGCCGCAACCATTTGTCTAACAGCAGATAGGCTTACATTCATTTTATCTGCCAGTTCTTGTTGTGTGTAATGTTTCTCTTTTAAAAGTTCCTTTATTCTCATAATTATCTTTTTGATTTCAAAAATACAGATTATTTATGAAGTATACAGTATATACTATATTAATTTATGCAAAAGAAATAGTATATTATAGCTATTCTGTTTGGTAATATACAGTAAATACTGTATCTTTACATCAAATAAAAGAACTAATAACAATTTAACTCCTAAATATATGAAACGCTACAATTTATCAGAAATATTCAAGAACGCTCACAGAAACTACAAGTATTCAGGTAAGAAGCAAGGTAAGACCTTCGGTGAATGTTTAAAGTCAGCTTGGAGACTTGCAAAACTCCAAGCTAACTTCACAGTAGAAGCGGTAAAGGAAAGAACTGATAAATTCTTGGCAGAAAGAGAAGAAGCGATGAGCAAAGCTGCTAAGGCTACAATGCACGAAGGCTACAATAACAAGAACATTCCTGCATCGGCTTATTACAATGTGAATAGTACTGGTAGATTCGGTTCACGCTACGTAGGTGATTAAGATATAACTAACACTTTAAAATATAAAACAATGAAATACGAAGTTTCTAAGAAAGGTTCAAGCGTAACATTCAAGTTCGAAACATACGAACAGGCAGCTGATTTCTGCTATATGTATGTAATGGCAATGCACGCTAAAGGTGATAGATTCCCTGAACTTTCAATTAAAGAGATAACCGAGTAATCAGAACATTAAAATTTAGAGTAATGGACAATATTTTGAACTCAACCGTTGAAATGAGTCAGGCGGAACTGATATTTCAGTTAGCCAAGACCAATGTCGAACAAGAAAAAAGGCTTAAGTCGACAGAACTAAGATTAAGCGTACTTGAAGAAGAGATGAAGAAATTGTCTTCAAAGTGTATCGGTAATTATGGATGTTCCACTATGTCTGCATACGTACAGAGGCATAAACTTCCTATTTATGTAAGTGACATTGCGAAACTCGGCAATGATGCCACACGCCTATGTAAGAAAAGGGGATATCCGGTTAATAAGGTAAACATAGACCGTTTTGGTGTTGTAAACGTCTATCCGGATTTCATCCTTCATGAACTACTGGATGACTATATAAGAACTACACAGCGTCTAAATGGAAGTATAATGAGATAATAATATAAACTATAAAGTAATGATTGAAGTAGAAATAAGCCAATACCTCGCAATGTTAAAGTCATTCACAGAATGCTCTCAATACAGAGCGGAGTGTTATCGGTTAAAAGCTGAAAACGAAAAGTTGAAAATCGAGCTGTCGAATAGCTTAAAGGTTTCTCGTTCTTCCCGTAATCAGGTCGAGCATTTTGATTACGCTAGTCGAATGGGAGCTAACTAAGTAGGAAAGTAGTGTCAGGGGATTCGTCCCGCACATTAAGTTGATGCCAATCGACACAGTGACAATCTGAAAATGGTTGTCACTGTTTTACTGGTTTTAAGTGGTTCTAAGTGAATCATACAATTTGAAATAACAACTATCATCCTTGATTATTCGAGGTAATATAGAGTTGAAAAATAGTGTATAAAATGATTTTGTAATTAATAAATATAGAAAAATGATCGGATTATTAAAGAACGGGCAAAAAGTTGAAGTAAAGAAAATCATACCTGATTGGAATCGGGTAGAGACTAATGATAATCAGATATTTGCTCTATGGGAGTTTGAAGTTATATATAGTTCTTAAAAAATATTCGAATATGAGTAAAATGAAGCAAATGTTACTGGCAACAGCAGCGATGTGCGCAGCAGCACAAAGTAACGATCCATACTCTGTGAATCGTAGAGAAAGAATGACTTTTAATCCTGACTATAAAGTTAAGTCATCAATTAAAGAGTTAAGAGAGTTTACCATAAAAGGACAGAAAGTTATGGCATATTCCAAAAAGGACGCTATTAAACGACTTAACCATAAGAAATAACTAAAATATCAAATTATGAAACAAGAATCAAGCGCAGTTAATCCGTATAACGGAGTGTTCGGGCAGCAAGGTTGGATTTGTCCGAAGTGTGGCAGGGTATATTCACCTTTTACCCAAATGTGTTTGTATTGCAAACCCAATAATACAAATACAATTTCTAATACGACCGTCAGTGAAGAAAAATTAAGAGAAAACCGTAAAACAGAGTAGTATGAAACAGATATTAGAAGAAGCGGCAAATAAATATCGTTCGGAGAATGTTCCGAGTTTAGATAAATTTCCTAAAGCGATTAAGAAAGCGTTTATCGCTGGTGCAGAATGGCAGGCAAAGCAATCCCCGTGGATAAGCGTGAAAGAACGGTTGCCGGAGGAGAATACAGGTGTATTTTTTGCTGTAGTATGGAAAGATCTCCATAAAGGATATTTTGTTGGGGTATATTATGGAAGTGGGTACTGGGGATCCGAGTATCGAATATTTCTACCAAATTCACTAATTAGTAAAGTTACCCACTGGATGCCAATCCCGTCTTTCGATGAAATACTTGAAGCCAACAGAGATGTATTAGAACGGATTAAAGAGAAAGGAGATTGATTATGGATAAACTTAGATTAATAATCAGATTGTTGCTTACCCCTTTATGGTTAGCCTTATTTTTTGTTTACCTGCCAATATGGTATATACAAATGAGCTGGTACTACTTTAGATTTAGTGACTATTGGGAGGGCTATCTACTATTATGGGATAGGATAATGATATTTTTAAAAATCAAATAACAGTGAAAATTGGAGGATGAATTATGAAATCAAAACAGGTATTATCAGTCGAACAGATGAAACATTTACAGGAACTTAGATTGGACACAAGTGATGCAAGTATGTGTTATTGCTGTTTTTATGGCAATATAAAGGAAGAATGGGAACTTGAAATATATGAAGATGTAATTAATCAAAAAAGAGATAGTACATTTTGGGAAATAGTCCCTACTTACACCTTTCAGGACATAATAGAATTACTGCCGAAAGAAATTAAGATAGTTACAGATTATTATCTTACAATATCCACTTATGATTGTGATGTATGGTCTATATACTATTCAATGTCTGATGAATTTGATTACTATAAAGAGTTTAAATCAGATTCATTAATTGACGCAGCCTACGAGATGCTTTGCTGGTGTATTGAAAACGGATATATTAAAACTAAAGAATAGTTATGAAAGTAAGAGTAAAAGAAACTGGAGAAATTATCAATATTGCTGATTACGCACGTGTCACACTTGATAAGTGTGATAGTTACGGTAATCCTATTGAATTAAGTTTTGATGATGTTGAAATACTTCAAGAAATGTCTGATAATATTGATTGGGAACAGAGACGCTATGAAATAGCAAAATCAGCCATGCAAGGGCTTTTATGCGCTCCCATTGTTGAGGGAATAGATCCTAATCCAACATCCTTGGAACTGGCAAGGGCAGCAGTAAGAAACGCTGATGCTCTTATTGAAGAATTAAAGAAGGAGAAATAAAATGGAAAAGTACTATTACTATACTTACCAACGTGGTAAAACAACAGGTCATGCAGTATGCTGTACTGATAATGGACGATTTAATATACTTGAAAGACTTAAGTTTGTGCAAGGTGATTCTCTGGAATTTTGTATTATCACCTTCTATAAAGAAATATCCAGTGAAGAATATGAAGATATGATTAATTATTTTAATGAAACCAATGAAGAAAATTGAATTTTACCCAGGAATCAATCTTGATAAAGCATATCAAGAATTGCAGGACAATGCACCATGTTATGGTGAATTTAACGAGAAAACGTTGTATTCTACTGATTCTCTCGATGAAGTGTTTGTTAAAGTGACTGGTAAGTCAAAAGCAGAACACGATGAATATATCCGCAAAATGCACGAAGAGTATGATCGTAAGGAAGCGGAGTTCAAAGCTAAAATTCCTCAATTAACTGAAGATTACAGAAAGCGTGCAATAGGCATTATTCCAGAAGAATATTTGGAATTATGGAATGAAATCGTCCCTATCAGATTGAATGACCTGTATCATGGCATGGAACTTGACTGCTGGTTAGAATTGGTTGCAGTATTGAATGATACCTCTAAAAAAGAACTGGAAAGATTTGAAATATGCCGGTCTTTGTTCTCCAAGCAAGGTCACAGCGTCATGAGTGCAGGGCTTGTTTTTAATGGTCTTAAGTGTTTTCATCCATTAGGAGAAATGTTGGTATTATACATTAACGACTCTATAAAAGCATAGTACCTCTTATGGAAGAAAGTAAAAACATTGGTGAAATTACCATTGGATTTGATAATGAATCTGCAAGAAAAGTAGCAATCACAGATATGGTCCGGTGCGAATTTTCAGATCACCGTCTTGTTACCATTGCGCATACAGAAGAAGATGCCTACCTGCTATCGGTAGAAAATCCTCAAAGTTCCGGACGCGCTACCCAAACGAATATGTATTTGACAGAAGGAAGCGCAGCTGCTCTTTTCTGTACATACATCTTATATCTGGAACATAACGGAATAGATGTAAATGAGTTATTCAAGAAATACATACTTGACGATAAAGAGATCAAATATGAATTTTCACCAAAAGATTAATATTACATCATTATGGAAATAAACTGTAAATACTGCCCTAAAAATGACGGTATATATTGTTGTGGTAAAATTATTCCTCATGAGACATTTTACAATCCTCACAATTTAGAGGGGGAAATATGGAAACCAATTATTGGATATGAAAATCTATATCATGTATCAAATTATGGTAGAGTCAAAAGTCTTTTAGGTGGTAATTTGAAACAATCCACTGTTCGAATTCTTAAAAATAGGGTTATGAAAAGTGGGTATCATGAAGTTGTTTTATATAAAAACAAAGTTGGCAAACCTTTTAAGGTTCATAGATTGGTTGCTACAGCTTTTATTCCTAATGCGGAGAATAATCCATGCATTGACCATATTGACACCAATAGAATAAACAATAATGTCAAGAACCTTAGGTGGGTTACTATAAAAGAAAACTGTAACAATTCAATATCTCTGAAGAAATTTAGAAAAAGAATGCTTGGTGAAAACAATCCATTTTATGGTAAGCGGCTCTCTGATAGTCACAAGAAAAAAATGTCTTTAGCTAAAATGGGTATATTAAATGGGAATAGAAGCATCCCTGTTATTCAAATCAATCCCCATAATGGGCAAAAACTAAAAGAATATCAATCCTCTGCTGAAGCTGAAAGAAATACTGGGGCTAAGGAACCTAATATCATAAGATGTTGTAAACATAACAGACCGATAGCTGGCGGCTTTGCTTGGGCATATAAAACAGAATATGATATGTGTAAGGATACATCTGTTTATGTTCGCCCCATTAAATACAGAAGTTTATTAAAACCTATTTGTCAATACACTAAAGAAGGGATATTAGTTAATGAATACAACAGTTTGAAAGAGGCATCTCGTGTGACAGGAATAAGCAAGAATAATATAAGTAGATCGGCAGTCAAGCAAAAGTCATTGGCTGGCGGCTATATGTGGAAATATAAAATTAAATAATATGATAACGACAGATTTTTATAGAGAAATAGATGAAATGAGTGATTATATGAAAATTACTTGTTCAAATAATCCTGTAGAAATACAGGAACGTATATCTACCATTATGGTATATTCGATAAGAAGTGGAGAAATGCTTGCTGAAGCTAAACGAGAACTAAGAAAGCGAAAGTCTGATGAAATACAGAATACAATTCTCCAAATTGCTCGGGAGAATTGTTTGTCTGCAAAAGTCCAAAACGCTCTTCTTGATAGTATAGCGGAAGAAGAATGCTTCGTTGTTGATAGGCTTGAAAGATTATGTGCATCTACTTCACATCAGTTAGACGCATTACGCACTCTATTGAGTTATGAAAAGGAAGCTTTACGGCTAAATAAGACTGGATATTAGAAAAAAAGTTAATCACGGAAAAATAATAGATATTAAGTGATTGTTTTTATGTCACTTTTGTTTAGCTTTACACCGTGAAAATAATAAATGCGATTGGTGGAACTCTCGTATAATAAAGATATAAATCAGCTCTATATGAGTAATTATCTCCGAGTTCCACAAATAGAGATAATGAAAATATGGAGCTTATTTTATTTCTATCCTAGCATCCTTTTTTAGAATAATTAAACATAGGCTTGTAGTAAATATGTACATTATTTGACAATATATGACTTATATAGAACTGATAAATAAGTTTTGGTCTCTTGACGAAGACTGGGAATTTACCTGCTGTGAAACGAGGCTTTATTTTTACTTGCTAAAAACAGCGAATCGTTTAGGCTGGGTGGATAGCTGGACGCGTAGTGATACAAAGGTATCATCTGACGTGGGAGTGTCGGTCAACTCAATGAAATCAGCACGTAATAGATTAGTTCAAGCGGGCCTTATCACATTCAAATCAGGAGGTAAAGGACAACGGGATAAGACAAGGTATCAGATTAGCTATCAAAATTTGACACCTAAAGTTGAACCTAAAGTTGAACCTAACCTTATACCTAACCATGAACCTAAAGTTGAACCTAAGCCCTTACAGTATAATGTACGCGCATTAGATAAAGACAAAGATAAAGATAATTATCTCTCTCCCCCGTGCGCGTATGAGGAGATTCCAAACGGGATTTTTGAAAAAGGACTGGATGAGTGCTATGGAGAACTTAAGTCGAACACTTCATGGATGGAGGTTATCTGCATGAATACTCGTTTATGTGGGTATAAGGATTTTGCCCCTCCTGATTTTTATGATTATCTGGATAAGTTCTTCATGAAACTTCAAAACGAGGGAGAAATGGTAAAATCACCCCAAGATGCAATGTCACATTTTGCCCGATGGCTAAATATTGAACTTAAAAAGAGAACCAATAATGAATCAAAATCAACTACCGGCAGTATCTACGAGCAAAAGCGAATTGATTCTGAGCGGAGAAAATCTAAACTCATGGCTGAGTTCGCAGAAGCGGACGCAAAATTCCTTGCAGAGCAAGAAGCTAAACGAAAAGCAGTTGGCTTTATTGGAGAAATACCCGACACCTTCTCGGATGGCGGTTGATTACAATCCTGATTTGCAAGGTAAACTGGCGAAATCAAGCCTTACACTTGCGGATATTGCAATGAATGAGAACATACCTTCACTTGCCAACATCCGTTCCGTGTACGGTGAAGACAACGCGGTAAGATGGCTGAAGGTACAGTTCGACAGCCTTAACGATTACTCGGAACAAGGAAAGGGGATAACGGATTCACAACTGGATGAACTTTGTAACCTTGTTCTAGGTGAATATTATTGGATGAATCTTGCGGAAATATGCAATTTCATTTCCAGATTCAAATTAGGGAAATATGGACAATTTTACGGGGCTATTGGTCCAATGAAAATATCTTGTTCTCTCTTAGAGTATGTTAAAGAGCGTCGAATCGATATGGAACGTTATGAACGTGAGCAATACCGCATTCAGCAACAAAAAGAGATAGAGGAGCGTGGTAGTAATAGCATATCATACGCAGAATATCTTGAGCAAGAAAAGATGCTTGTAGAAAATGGTGATAAGGATGCTATTGAAAGAGCTTCAAGGCGTGTTGTAAGCTCTTGCTTATCAACAAGTTAATTTAATATAAAGCCATGTAAATAAGGGAAGTAACGTTTGTTTACAATTAGCAAAATGAGTAACTTTATACCTGTAAATTAAAAATTATATAAGTTATGAAATCAAGCAACATTAAACGTTTAAAAAACTGTTCTTATTTTAAGGGATGTATTTATAAAGTTTATAGCCCCAATAAACCAAAAAGTTTTGATGACGAACTGTCGGCTATGGATTTTGCTAGTAAATTAAATGCTCCTTGTCGAGTAATTATTGCAGTTCAATTAACTTTTGATTCTATAAGTCAAAAAGAAGCATTCCTTATCGCTAATCAAGATTTAAGAAGTGATATTGTAAAATCATCTAATTCTAGTCTTGAAATCGATTGTTCCAACGCTTTATTTCTTTATGGGAAAATAGTCAATACAATGTCTGGATTTAAGACTAAGTCAATGTTTATCAATAAATAAAAATATAAGAGCAATGAAAACAATTAAAAAATTAACTGAAAAAGAAGTGGTACTTAACAGGCTCACACAATCTATGCTTGTGATCTACCTACTAAATGACAATGCTAATACCCGAACAGATGATACTCCAAGGTTATCCGGTAATCTGTAACGGTATTCATTACGACGGAAGGCATCTGAAACCAATATGCAAACGGTGCCGGTTATATACAAAAGTAAAGCAGCCATTTCAGAAGTCATGGCGTATAAATGGAATCGATAAATGTATAATAAATCATGTTAGTAGGAACAACAAATCTTAATACAACGCTCAACTTAACCTATGTGTTGACAGATGTTGTAGAAACCCTTCTCTATGACTTGAGAAGTGAAATGGGTAAACAAGGATATGAACTGCGTTACGATGCAAAACGTAATTTCAACACTGCAATAGCCGCTATCCGTAAATTAAAACAAGATGTTGACAAAACCCAGTTCTCCACTCAGGAAAATTTCGGCAACGACTCCGATTGTCTTCTTGCGTTTATCAGGTTGTTAATTGACAGATGTGGAGATGATGATAAAAAGATGTTTGAATTTTATAATTACATCAAGCGTTTTCCGTCACAACTTGGACTCAATCTATCAGACGAAAAAAGTACGTTCGCTCATATTTTCAAAAGTAGTGAGGAGCTGGATTAGTTATGAGAGTGTTGCTAAATATCCTCCTTCTCCTAGGAGTTAACATCTTATTTTATCTGGTAGTCTACGCAATATCAGACTACTTAATGGATACAATTAATTAAACAACGAATGATATGAATAAAACTCACGGTTCTTTATTTAGCGGGATTGGCGCTCCTGAACTTGCATCTGAATGGATGGGTTGGGAAAATGTTTTTCATTGCGAGATAAATGATTTTTGCCGTAGCTTTTTAGATAAACGATTTAAAAGTACAAGTTATGCAGATATTACCAAAACAGACTTTAATCTTTGGAGAAACCGAGTGGATATCCTTACAGGCGGTTTCCCCTGTCAAGATGCAAGTAAGGCAAAGCAGGCAGGAGGAAAGGGTCAGCTCGGCCTTGAAGGAGAAAGAACAGGATTGTGGTGGCACATGTGCCGGGCGGTTGATGAGATCCGACCTCTCTGGGTTGTCGCAGAAAATGTTGCCAATATCACAAGAGTTAACAACGGAAGAGACTTTGCAAAAATCCTCCATTCGCTTTCCAGATTGGGGTACAATGCGGAATGGAAGATTATGTACGCTTCAGACGCAGGTGCGCCCCAAAGAAGAGCTCGATGTTACTTGGTTGCTTACTCCGACGGCATCCGATTACCGGAGGGAGAATCTTTCTTCTCCAATGTATGCAAGACGATTGTCAAGGAGCGCAGGCTGTTTGCCGAAACAGCTTTATCGGTTGGGGTTGCGTGGGCTGGTCAACCACCAGTTTGTAGCGTGGGTTATGGGCTTTCCGATAGATCATCTGAATTGTATGGCAAATCTCGATTAAAAGAAGAAGTATTTCATGCTTATGGAAATTCAATGTGCCCACAACTTGTGTATAATATTTTTAAGAGAATAGCAGAATTAGATAATTGATTAAACCTTGCAAGTTCTTGAATTATTATCAAGGATTTGCGTATAACAAGAAAGAAAGGAATCAAATGAAGATAATAGTAAGTTTTTCTGGCGGAAAGGATTCACAAGCTTGCTTGATCCAAGCTGCCAATAAATATGGAGCCAATAAGATAGAAGCTGTATTTTGCGATACAGGCTGGGAGCATCCGGATACGTACACACATATACATGACGTATGCGAGTCGATGGGCGTTAAGTTAGTAACGCTAAAGCCGGAATTAGATTTTGTATCTGTTTGCAAAAAAAACAAGCGTTTCCCAGAACCTATTCGCCGGTTCTGTACGGTAGAGTTAAAAATTAAGCCAATGATTGATTACATCCTCTCTCTGCATGAGAGTTGCATCATTATAGAAGGTATTAGAGCGTTAGAGAGTCATAAGCGTGCATCAATGCAAGCGGAATGTATGTACTTTAAACTATACTATACTCCGAATGAAAAGGGAAAGTATGCCACATATAGGAAGAGGGATGTATTACAATGGTGTACCACCTATGATGCCTCGGTTATTCGCCCCATATTTACATGGACAGCACAACGCGTTATTGATTGCATTCTTGATGCAGGGCAAAATCCTAACCCTCTTTATTCAAGAGGATTCTCGCGAGTAGGTTGCTTTCCTTGTGTGATGTCTAATTTGCAAAACATAAAGATGTTATTGAATGATAAAGCGATGTGTGATAGACTTTTAAATATCGAAAAAGAGGTGATTTCTTTAAGAAGTAACGCATCGTTCTTTAAATCTGGCTTTATTCCAAAATATGCTTGTGCAAATGGGAAATACCCGACAGTAGAAGATGTGTTCAAGTATGTTAGAGATAAAAATGCAACATTGGATATGTTCGAGTCGGAAGGCGGTTACGCTTGCATGAGTCTTTATCATGGACTTTGTGAATAGGAGTTTAATTTAAAACAGAACAGAAATGAAAGAAATAGAACTATATAATGATCATTTCCAAGAAGTTTGGAAAATTATTCCTGAAACAGACTATTCATACCAAGCATCTTCTTTTGGTAGAATAAAATCTGTTGATAGAAAAAGATATTGTAAAAATGGACATACATGTATACATAAAGGAAGAATTATTAAATACGGTATTCAAAATAATGGATATTGTATCGTTTGGCTAAGAATAGGGAATAAAACTAAGGCTTTCACAGTTCATAGACTTGTTGCAAAAACCTTTATAAATAACCCTTTAAACCTTGAACAAGTTAATCATAAAGATGGTAATAAATGCAATAACCATGTTGATAATTTAGAGTGGTGTAGCCGAAGTGATAATTTAAAACATGCATATAGGGAATTACATCAAAAGAGACATTCTTATACAATGGTAAAATGTGTTAACACAGGCGAGGTTTTTGAATCTGTAAGATTAGCAGAAAAATCAAAAGGTTTATGTAAAGGGGATATATCTCAAGTATTAAATGGCAGGAGTAAAACATCAGGAGGATTAAAATGGATAAAAATATAAAACCTAAGTTATTCAATGACCATTTCCAAAATTTCCGTTCTTATGGAATCCCAAAAGCCCAGTTAATTATAGCTGATGTCCCTTATAATTTAGGCAATAGTGCTTATGCTTCTAACCCTTCATGGTATGTGGACGGAGATAACAAGAATGGGGAAAGTGACAAGGCCGGCAAACAATTCTTTGATACCGATAAAGATTTTCGCCCTGCCGAGTTTATGCACTTCTGCTCCCAGATGCTTGTAAAGGAACCCAAGGAAAAAGGCAAGGCGCCTTGCATGATAATCTTTTGTGAGTTTGAAGACCAGTTCCGGTATATTGAACTGGGTAAAAGATATGGGCTGAATAATTACATCAATCTTGTATTCAGAAAGAACTTTTCAGCGCAAGTCTTGAAAGCCAATATGAAGATAGTCGGCAATTGTGAATATGGATTGTTGCTTTACCGCGATAAGCTTCCAAAGTTTAACAACGATGGTCGGATGATCTTCAATTGCTTTGATTGGGTGTTGGACAATGAAACTCCGAAGGTTCATAGCACGCAAAAGCCGGTTCCTTTGCTTCGTAGACTGATAGAGATATTCACCGACAAAGGTGATGTCGTTATTGATCCATGTGCCGGAAGCGGTTCTACTTTATTGGCTGCTGCCCAGCTGGGACGCAGGGCATACGGATTTGAGATTAAAAAAAAGTTCTTTGCTGATGCGAATAAATTTGTGTTATCACGTATCCAGCAATCGCTATTTGTGTAATTTAAATAAAAATAGATATGGATATAGATAATTTTATTAATAGTACTATCAAAAGCTATGAATGTTATCGAAAGAATTGCGACATTATAGCTAAGGAGGCGCAAAGATATATCGAATTTGACAATTTCGTTTCTTGCGAATATATCAATGGCGTAGGACTTAGTATATTGGTAACATTACCTGAAACAAATGATTATACTATTCCCGAATGTGTATGTCCTGTAGTAGGATTCTTTGAATATGCCAAAGGAAAGGATAAATTATCAGTAGATGACATTAAAAAACTATCATTATGAAACAGACATTAGAAGAAGCAGTAAATAGCATCAGCGGCGTACATCCTGATTGGAGTCGATTAGAATGTTTCAGAAAGGGATTTAAAGAAGGCGCTAAATGGCAGGCAAAGCAATCCCCGTGGATAAGCATGAAAGAGCGGTTGCCTGAAGATACAAACGAAAAATTAGTAATGCTTGTAGATGGAACAATAAGAATAGCGCATTATGATGAAGATTACAACGAAGATATGGAATATCACTTTTGGTATGACTGCGCTGCAAGTGAGAGTTATCATAGAGATGATGTAATCTATTGGATGCCTATTCCGTCTTTCGATGAAATACTGGAAGCCAACAAGGATGTACTGGAACGGATTAAAGAGAAAGGAGATTGATATGGATACAAAACGGACATTGTACGAGATAGAAGTAGCTCTATCCAAACATGACAATTTTAATTTTATCCGGAATATAATAGCTTTCAACGTAAACGGATTATCGGAGGCGCTAAATATCTTCCATGAATGTGATATGCTTGTTTTATCAAAGGCAGGATATCTAACAGAAATTGAGATCAAGCGTAGCTGGTCTGATTTCTTAGCTGATTTCAAGAAAGCACATTCACATGGTGGGAACGGTATTATCAAGTATTTCTATTATTGTATTCCAAAATCTTTGCTTGAACGTGCTTATGATAAGCTGGATGAATTAAAAGCTTCCTATACAGGGATAATAACATACGATGAAAACATGAAGATAACACTTCATGGACATAGACGAGTCACTCATGATGGAAATTATTCATATCATTTTGTTGAGCAATACCCATATCGTAAGTTGTTTCTTGAAGAACAGCTTCAAGTGGCTCGTTTCGGTGCAATGCGAGCAATAAAATTAAAGGAAAAGTTAATTAATAGCCATTTGGCGTAAAACTCTACTGGAAATGAGTGAAACGAAAATCATATTAGATGCCTGTTGCGGTAGCCGGATGTTTTGGTTCGACAAGGAAAATCCTTTGACCTTGTTTGCTGACATCAGAGATGAAGAGCATACTCTTTGCGACGGTCGAAGCCTGAAAGTCCATCCGGATATTGTATCTGACTTTACCGATATGCCATTTTTGGATGAATCCTTTAAACTGGTGGTATTTGACCCGCCCCATCTTCTAAAGGTTGGTCAAAATAGTTGGTTGGCCAAGAAGTATGGTAAACTTCCCGAAGATTGGCCAAGGGTGATAAAAAAAGGAATTGATGAATGCTTTCGAGTACTTGAAGATTACGGCGTTCTCATTTTCAAATGGAATGAAGACCAGATAACGGTTAGAGAAGTATTGAAAGCCATCGGACGGCAGCCGTTGTTCGGTCACACCACCGGAAGACATGGCAAGACTATGTGGATGTGTTTTATGAAACTACCAATTTACGAATAACAATGAGTATATTATCAGACGAATGGTGTTGCATGAATTGTGTACACCAAGAAGAATGTTTATTGGACGATCCAGAGTTGAACTTATTAGGATATTGTATGCAATACGAAGACGAAGAATGGGAGGATTAACTATGCCAGCAATACTAAAAGAAACTTATCCAACAGCTAAGAAAGAACATGTGTGTGAGTTTTGCGCCTGCAAGATAAAGCTGGGACAAAAGTATGTCCGTCAAACAAATGTCTATGACGGAGTTGTGTATGACTTCATAACGCATCAAGAATGTAAGGAAGTTGCCCGTGAATTGAGAATGTACGATGATTGTGGCGATGAAGGTTTAGACGGCGAATCTTTTCGCGAATATCTAAGTGAATACGTTAATGTCAATCATTACGATGATGAAGTGGATGATATCTGTTCTGACTGGCAGTTGTCTCACTATGAGATAGCGAAAAATGTATTGGAAGAACTTAAAAAAGAATGACAATGAGAAAGTATAGAATATCCATATACGGTTTGTTTGGCCACATATTTGATGTGGAAATGAAAATGTGGTATGGTTGGATCGTGATAAAGAGGTTTAAGGCAGATGTAAGCGATGTGAATAGAATGATAGATAATATCATTTATTGCAATATGTTAGCTGAGGAACTTTTGGAAAAATTGAAGGAGGACTAACTATGGATTACTTATTAAAAGTGTTATTTTCAATAGCAATAACAATGATATTTGTACAATTAGGACTAACAATTGCATTACAATGGGATAAAGAATATGAGAATAACCAAAAGTTAAAAAAGTACGTAGGCAGATTTGGTGCTTTTACATTAGGAACAATCGGATTGTCCGTTCTTGTGGCGATTCTTAAAGTTATATGGATTGATTAAATTAGCAAATTATGGGATTTATTACACCGTGCTTTATACGAAAAAATACACCGGAATTGCGGAAGAAGTTGGAAAAGTTGGGATATTATTTGCATCCTGAATGTATAGATGATGATAGAGGGAATTATCTATTTGTAAATAGAGAATATTATTTAAACAGACCTTTAGGGTATTTGGAAGAACTATCTCGTTCTATTGATTGCGGAGATAACGAGGAGCTTTTCTTGTCTATCGCTTCACTCAGGGATGATACAGACAAGTATCAATGGTTTATAATGGATGTAGAAATATATGTTTATATTCCTAAAGGTACTTGGTTTCAATCTACAGATCGTAACGGAGGAAGGCATGTTGGAACTCAGATAGAATCACTTTATTGTCACAAGGCTACCGTAGAAGAGCTAATCGAACACTTTAAAGAGAAGGAGGTGAATCATGGATAGCGTACAGACACAAACCTTTTCTATCAGAGGGAATGACGATGCTGTGGCATATTTCGATTTTTGTGACGGAGATTTGTGTGTCTCTGTTGTGGTAGAGGGCAAGCAGGCAGACTTTCACTTTGAGCCTGTTACCTTGAAGATGCTTGCCTATGCTTATAAGTTGCATTGTGAAGAATTGAAAAAGGAGGAATAAAATGGAAGACTATCAATTTGAAGAGATAACGTTTTGGTTGTCATTTATATGTTGCCTGATATCTTATCACTTGAACATATCATGGTTGACAGGTATTCTCGTAATTGTAACAGCATTAAATCTATTCTGGTTAATAATTGCTGCTTGGCAATATTTGAGAAAGAAAAAAAAATCAAAGTGAACAGAATAAATAGTCGGAAGGAGATATGAAATGAAGAATAAGATCATAGCGGGTGTTATAGCTACGCTATTTTTACCTGCGATTTTTGCTATACGTTGGTCTGTTGAACAGTTCTTGTTAGCTAGAATTGTATTTGGATTTATACTAATAGTACTTATAATTGTGTTAATGTACAAGTTTTCCAAACTTTTACTTGACGAATGGTCTGAAAAATGTAAAAAATCATGAGAAAAACTGAAAGGATAATTAGAAATAAGAATACATGCATCCCGGAGAAATACAAGAAGATTGACGCAACGGAAACGGATATACTAAATAGATTGCAGAGATGCGCAAAGAAATGGATGAAAAATAAGGGTTAAACGCATAGGCTACTATTGTTTTGGTGTGTGTTGGTTGTATTGTAAGCAAAAGTTAAATCTCTGATTATGAGTGTTTTATACTTAAAATAATTGTGTAAATATTTGGCTAACTCATTGAAAATGAGTATCTTTACAATACTAAAAGAAACCAATATTACTAACAATTAAAAGACAAGAGCAATGAAAGCAACAAAGTACACAAATTCGAAAGGTTTATCTAAAGGAGCATTTATTTATTCAATCAAGAAGAATGGCGAAAGATACGCCCAACCTACATTCTACACTTTTATCGGTTTAGAAAAGAGTGCAGAAGACATTCTCAAAAGACTAGAAACATATAATCCTAACTGCAAATTCGAAATAGCATAACGATTTAATATATAAGAGCAATGAACACATATTACAAGTTTGCGCCAAACGTATTTTTGGCAAGGTGCGAAGAAAAGCACGAGAGAGGTGAAGTAATTCTAGTTACCACCAAGTATGGCAAAGAAAACGAAAGCATAGTTTTCAATCTGATTTTCGAGAAAGACGGTTTTTACTATTACTCTATCGTAAGAGCTGACGGATTCAATGTTCAGGAATGGGCGAAGCAAAGAGCGGAACGCAGGCATGAATGGGCGTCATCGGCAGTACAAAAAAGTAATGAGTATTTCAATCGCTCGAACAAAGACAAAGATTTTCTTTCTCTTGGAGAGCCAATCAAAATCGGACATCATAGTGAGAAACGGCACCGAAAAGCGATTGAGGATGCTTGGAACAACATGGGAAAAAGCGTTGAGTTCAGTGATAAGGCAAATGAACATAAAAGAGTGGCCCAATATTGGGAGAAACGTGCCAACACGATCAATTTGTCTATGCCGGAAAGCATTGACTTCTACGAACACAAGTTGGAACAAGCGAAAGAATACCATGAAGGTGTAAAATCCGGCAAATACCCACGTGAACATGCGTATACTCTCACTTATGCCAAGAAAGAGGTGAACGAACTGCAAAAGAAATACGAACTGGCTAAAAAGTTATGGGGAGAACAAGTATGAACATATCATTATTAAGCCTTACTGACAAACAAGAGTATGCGGTAAGTAATATTCTGCAATCATTGGATAATGCTAAGACCTTCTGTTCGTATCTAGATAAGGATGATTTGCGATATGAGTTGGAAGAGATGATAGGTAGGTTTGTCAAACGTGTCGAAAAGAAAGTAGATGAAAACTATTGAATGGGGTACAATGATATTACTAAAAACAGCAATGCAAACGAAAACAAGTAAAGCCATATCCCAGTTCCGCTCTGGTCGCCTGAAAGAAGCATTGGCGATCTTCTGCACTTTCCGCATCGGATTCACCAAAGAAGAACGCAGAACACTGCAAATTGCAAATGAAAGTCTTTCCGGAAATTCCTCGTTCTATCATCAACTCGGAATTGATACCGATAAAGCGATAGAAAAAAGTAAGTCTATTATTACATCGAAGTACTTGAAAATGAAATAGTTAAACAAAGTTTAAGTCATGCATATTTATGATTTAACTTATTGGTAATCAATATATTATTTGTATCTTTACATATCAAAAATAACAAATTAATCAATAAGAGCAATGAGTAAGATAGAACAAATGACAACCGAACTTAACCAGGCATTACACTCTAATACCTACCAGTTCGAGATTGATACCGAAGATTTTGTTTTTGGATTCAAGAGCACCATAAGAAAGCGTACCAAAAATCTAGCAAAGGCGTTTAAGCTTGAACAAAAGGTAACAAGGGACTGCGGACGTTTCCTGTCCGACACCGTTAGAATCGTATCTGTAAGAATTTACAAAAACGGTGATTTGAGAAAAGAAATTCATGCTGAAAAAATAACAGCATCATATAATGGATAAAATATAGAGCAATGAAAACAACAGTAAAAGTGTATTTAAAAGACGAACAAGGCAATAAAGACTGGTTCGTTACCCCTATCAACTTATCAGAACAAGAAGCCCATAGATACTATCTCGGTAATATCTTTAACATGGGACGAGAAACAGATCACATGATGAAATGTTACAAAGTTGAGACAATAAAATCATCAAATTAGATAATTTTATGACTAAAAGTGACGCTTTTTATGTCATATTTTGTATCTTTACACCATAAAAATAAAAAAAAGAGCAATGAAAATTTACACAAGTTATTTCGGTAATAGCCGAAAATTGAAAGAAGCAGGAGTTAAAATTATTTGCGTAGCTATTGGAAGGCCAAGATTTATTAGTGGAGTACCACAAATGGTTAATGTGGCTCCAACAAGGTATATGATAAGTGCTGCATGTTCTCATGACGAGTATCTTAGACTTTATGATGAGATTCTTGCAAATCAAGATGCTTACAAAGTAATCGAACAAATAGAATCGTTAAGTGAAGGCAAAGATGTCGCTCTCTGTTGTTACGAAAAACCGGGTGATTTTTGCCATCGTCATATTTTGGCAAAGTGGCTTACTGAAAAAACTGGTATTGAAATAACAGAGTTCGGAGTAGTTGAGAAGAAAGAACCTAAATATGAACAAGCAAGTTTGTTTTGAGTATGAGAACTATTAAATTTAGAGGAAAGCGAATTGATAACAAAAATGGGTATATGGATACCTTGCCGATGAAGACTACATCAACGATATTAATTCAATTGATTTGTCTTCGATAGAAGTAGACAGAGACACCATAGGTCAGTTCACCGGACTATTTGACAAGAACGGAAAAGAAATCTATGAAGGAGACATTGTGGAACGTATTGTCCATCAAAATCCCTGTTTTGGATTTATTGGCAATGTCGTATTTAATAGTGATATTGCACTTTTCTGTGTTGAGCATAATGAGTTTGGCCCTAATTCAAGCACACCGTTTGTCATGCCCGATGATTGGAAGGACAAATATTCAAATAGGCTAGAATGTGAGTTTGAAATCAAAGGTAATATTTACGATAATCCGGAATTATTAGCCAACCATCAATAGTGTTTGATGGAATACTGTCAAATTTGCCAAGCAAGCGGTGGTTTGACAGCATAGGTAAAAGGGAATTTAGCAAAGTTGGTCTATGCGTCGGACTGAAAATCCGAAGAACAAGGTTCGAGTCCTTGAGTTCCCACAGTCTTGTATCAATGGACGCACCACTCTATCCGAATTAAAGACGGGTGTCGGGTCTGTCTGAAGATAGGAAAGCCGATAGAGTAGTAGATAGAAAGGGGAAGGGTAAATCCGAAATAAGTCCCAGAGAGTATCTATCAAGGTGGATCTTCACAAAATCATGTGAATGTTGACGGTGACGACATGGCGGTTCATAATGTTGACAGCTTGGAATAGACAGGCATTTGCGGAAATAGCTCATCGGTAGAGCGTTGGCATTCCAGCCAAAGAGTGGGGTTCGATTCCCTGTTTCCGCTCTAATGCCGTTCAAGTCGGCTCGGTGATTGAGGTTGTGTAAAGTAAGCGACAAGGTTCGATTCCTTGCATTTAGTTGGTACTGCAAACAATCTGACAGCGTGGAAAGACACGCAAATTTGGTAGTATGGCGGAATTGGTAGACGCTGACAACTCTTAGTAGACTTGGTTACGATGTTATGAAAACTGGGCATCATTGTAAAACGAACCAATCCAGTGTTACACGGAAGATGTAGAAGATTGCCAAGCATTGCAGGTTCGAGTCCTGCTGCTACCTCAACCCTTATAGTAGCGATAAGCAAAAGCAAGAACATTAAAGCTTATGCAATTTACGGGGTGATGGAAATTGCCATCTGACACGACTGAAAGAAGCCGAATAGATTGCATAAGTGTTCTTGCAAGTAGCTTGCAGAATGATTGAATTTTGTGTTAAGCCTGTCGGGAATACGCTCGGCAGGCATTTAACGCAAAATGTATATGAAGTTATATACAACCCAATAAAGATAATAATATGTTTCAGGGAACAACACCTCCAGAAGTAAAGATTCTCCTCCAAGACTTAATGAAAGGAGTTGAAAATAAAGATGTTTTCATCGGGTGCTCTGGTAATTTTACAACAGATAAAATTATGAGTAGTATGGGATACACAGTACATTCTAATGATGTAAGTCTATATTCCAAACTAATTTCTGATCTATTACTTGATACAAATACTGATATTGAAGTTGTGAATCCTGAATTACGTATGGTTTTTGACACATGGGATGACACTAAATACAAAAAGCTTATTCAAGTAATGTTTGCAATGAGAGTGTCGAACTTTCACCAAAGGAAAAACGATTACCAAGAAGAAATGTTTAACGCTTTTATTGAGCAATCAAAAGTTTATTATCATAATACTATATCTAAGATTGAAAAAGGCGCACTTAATTTTAATATTAAGAGTTTCTTCTATGGTGATTTTTTTGACTTCCTAAAAAGCAAAAAAGGTAAAGGTGTTGGTATAAGCTTTCCTCCTACGTATAAAGGAGGGTATGAGAAGATGTTTAGCTATGTCGAAGAAAGCTTTAATTATATGCGTGCTACTTATAACGTCTTTGATCCCAAAGAGGGTGGAAATATATTCAAGAACCTCCTTGAGAATGATGAAAACATCATCTATTCTGATAGATATTTCAAGGAGATAGACAACTTCCTTGTTGGCAAAATAAACTTGGGGCCAGGCAAGAATCCTATATACACTTACTCTAGCGTAAATCAAAATAAGCATTATTACATTGAACGTGATAAAAATGTAAAGTCATCATATACTCATATTTTACCAATAGATTATGAATTTACAGATAATACGGTAATATCTGCAAAATTATGTCCGGTTAGTGATGTGAATTATTATAAAGCGTTTTACATGGCAAACAAGGTTAATTATACAACTGGTGGAGATTTAGGTATGGTATTTATGGCTGACGGTAAAGCGTTTGGATTTACTTCTTTCAGCAAACAGTTATCTACACTTGAGAAGATATTTATGCAGAGTGATTTTGTTGTAAACTCAAATACACAGAGGCTTAGTAAATTGCTGATTATGCTTACTAAGTCCCACGATGTGAGGATGCTCATTGCAAGAAAAATGGGTCACTATTATGAAGGGATTAAGACAACTGTGTATACATCTTCACCAGTAAGTATGAAATACCGCAGTGTATTCAATCTTGACAGGAGAGATGAAGGCAAACTAATGTATTCTGCTAGTTTTTTAAATGATTCATTAAAGGATTTATATAGATTATGGTTGAAAAAATACAAGAAGTGAAAGATGTTCATCTTATTCAGGGGAAACTGGATGATGTAAACAAATTGATTGCTCCGTATAAGTTAGCATATGTAAGCCCTATAGATGATTGCATTCCGTTGGAGAAGAATGCTCACTATATGGAAAAATCCACACTGGATAGACTAACTGCAAATGTGGCTGAAGATGGTTTTTTATCTCAGCTTCCGTTCGCAATGAAACGAGATGATGGGAAATATCTTATTTTGTCGGGAAATCATCGTTTAAAAGCTGCTATTAAAGCTAAGCTGGAATATATTCTAATTTTGTATATTGAAGAGGTTGATAAAGACAAACAGATTGCCTATGTGCTTAGTCATAATGCTTTAGTAGGAAAAGATGATGCTCAAATGCTTAAGGAAATTTATAGCGAGATGCGCACTATTGAAGCAAGAGAGTTTTCTGGCCTTAACGGTATTCAATTTATTGATACAGATAAGATTCCTACCGTTTCTATTAATGATGGGGATATAGAGCTTACGGAAATGAAGTTCTTGTTTACTGAAAGCAGGAGTAATGATGTCAAAGCTGTTCTAGCTGAACTTGAAAAACAGAAAATATCTGCAAATAGTTCGATAGTTGTAGGTTCTTATGAAGAATTTATAAAGGTAGCTACAGAAGTAAAGAAGAAATTTAATATAAAGAGCAATACTGTTGCTTTTGCTCGTATGGTTGATATCTGCAAAGCTTATTTGCAAGAAATGAAAGACAAGGAGGTGTAATATGGCAGGTAGAGGTAGGCCCAAATTAGAGATGTCTCTTTATGATAAATATATAAAAGGTAAAGAGGATATTATTATAGCAGACTGTAGGAATGGAGCTGATAACAAAGGTTTATGTGTACGTCTTGGAATAGGACTTACTACATTTAAAAGTATATTAAAAAAGCATCCTGAAGTTGTAGATTTATTGAGAGAAGGTAAGGAAGAAGCTGACATGAAAGTAGAGAGTGCTTTATATAAAAGAGCTATTGGTTATGATATCGAGGAAACTACAACTGAAGTGAGAATAGGAGAGGACGGATCAGGTCAAACTACCGTTGTTAAGAAGACGAAAAAGCATGTCGCAGGAGATACAACGGCACAAATATTCTGGTTGAAAAATCGTAGGCCAAATGAATGGAAAGATAAACAGGATGTAAACGTTACTAACAATGATTGGGTAGATGCTTTAAAATCATTAACCACTTCATATAAGAATGGTGACAAAGGATGAAAAGAAGGAACTAATCAGTGAAATTATAGCATACTGGTCTAATGACTGGAATAAGTTCGTTCGTGACGCATTATGTGCAAGATTAGATCGTGAGCAGCAAGCTATTATTGAGTCTGTTCAGCATAATCCAATGACTGCTGTTGCAAGTGGAACTGCTCGTGGAAAAGATTTTGTTGCTGCCTGTGCTTCGCTATGTTTTATGTATCTAACTCCTAGATTTAATGAAAAAGGTGTGCTTGTTGGGAATACTAAGGTGGCTATGACAGCACCAACAGGGCGGCAAGTGAAAAATATTATGACTCCTGAAATAAGAAGGCTGATTCGTGCTGCAAGGACAAAATTTCCTTTTTGTTGTCCCGGCAGATTGGTTGCTGATGATATAAGAACGGATTATGAAGAATGGTTTCTGACAGGATTTAAAGCGGATGATAATGCAACCGAATCATGGTCTGGATTTCATGCAGCGAATACCATGTTTGTTATCACGGAGGCATCAGGTATATCTGAAATTGTTTATAATGCAATAGAAGGTAACTTGCAGGGCAATTCTCGGATGCTCATAGTATTTAACCCGAATATTACTACTGGTTACGCAGCTCGTTCCATGAAGTCTGACCGTTTTGCGAAATTCAGGCTTAGCTCTCTAAATGCAGAAAATGTAGTAAAGAAGCAAATAGTAATACCCGGTCAAGTGGATTATGAATGGGTTAAGGACAAGGTTATAAATTGGTGCTCCCCCATTCAACAAACGGACTTCAATGAGGGAGAAGGAGATTTTAATTGGGAAGGTAAGCTATACCGACCTAACGATTTGTTTCGCGTCAAGGTACTTGGTATGTTCCCGAAAGTATCTGAAGATGTTCTTATTCCTTATGAATGGATAGAGATAGCAAATAGGAATTGGCAGGAATTACAGGCAAGTGGTTTCATTCCAGCCAAATCTTGTAAGCTAGGTGTTGATGTTGCCGGTATGGGACGCGACAATAGTGTCCTTTGTCCGAGATACGGGAATTATGTTCCACAATTTGATGTTCATCAATCTGCTGGACGTGCGGATCACATGCATGTAGTAGGTATGACAATACCATATTTAAAGAAGAAGGGAGCAAAAGCATTTATTGATACGATAGGAGAGGGGGCAGGTGTCTATTCTCGTTTGTTGGAGGAAGAATTTACGAATGCTTTTTCATGCAAATATTCGGAAGGGACAGATGGATTGCATGATATTACCGGAGAGTACGAATTTGCCAACATGCGTGCATATCTGTATTGGGCTTTACGTGATTGGCTCAATCCTAAAAATGGTTTTGGTGCAGCTTTGCCACCGTGCGACCAGTTGATGGAAGAAGCGACTGAAACCAAGTGGAAATTCCTTAGTGATGGAAAGGTTATTATTGAACCTAAGGAAGATGTCAAAAAACGTATTAAGCGTTCTCCTGACTATATGGACGCATTAGCGAATACGTTTTATCCTAGAGATTATAGTTTTATTAGTGATGAAGAGTTGCTCAAAGATTTTTTGTAGTTGTGTTTCTTTTAGTACCTTTGCGTTTGAAAACACTTCTAATTTGTGTTTTCATTGCTCTTATGTGCACTGGCTTGTGAAAGTCGGTGCATTTCTGTTTATAGCAAAAGTTAAATCTTTGATTATGAGTGTTTTATACTTAAAATAATTGTGTAAGCATTTGGCTAACTCATTGAAAATGAGTATCTTTACAATACTAAAAGAAACCAATATTACTAACAATTAAAAGACAAGAACAATGAAAGCAACAGCAATCCAACAGAGAATAATAGAAAAATTCATCATGTCAGAGTTTGCACAAGGTAACTTAGATACCAAAGAACAAGTTAGCTGTATGCTTCTACTGATTCAAAAGAAACTAGATATGTCAGTAGAACAAGCAAGTGATTTTATGAGAAACGCAATTGGTATTAACGCTTAATACATACGATTATGAAAGTGTATGATATAAATGGGAACGTAGTAGCAGAAGGATACTTGGTACCCAATCCTAATTTCATTCCCAAAGGTGAATACAAAGAAACAGAACTGGATTATCAAAAGAAGCAAGCTGATATGTTAATAACTTCTATTGATGGCAATTTCTATGAAATCAGTTTGCCTAAAAGTGCTACACTTCGCCAGAAGATAAACAAAGACATACAGGGATATGGTAGAAACGTAAGAAGGTATAATGAAAATATAATTCATGTAACAGAGAAGGTTCTAAAGATTTTGCAAACTAAATATACTATAATGTGTGACTTTTAAAAATAGATATGACACAAGAACGACTTGATATATTTGAAAAAGTACTCTTCCTCTATGGAGAATACGTCTTACTCGATCTTTATTCTTTTGCTAAAGTTACGGAAAGATATGAAGATTGCGCTATCATGAGAGATTTAATGAAGAAGTACAATATTGATGAACGTGATGATATACAAGATTGGCAGGCTGAATTATGGCGTTGTGGATATTCTGGTAAGATTGCTGTCATAAATTTCCCTTATTATATGCATAAAGCTATCAAATTAGTTGGATATTTATAAATAAAAGTGATATAAATTACGCGACTTTTATTATATTTGCACCAAGTAAAAACGAATATTAAGTAATATTCTACTCAAATGGACGAAATCACCTCTATCTTAGACAGTACACGGCCCGTTGATAACATAATCAACGATTTGAAAGAAAAGTCTGTAACAGTCCCCTCATGGGATAAACTTCTCAAAGACTACGAACCAACAGAACATGAGATAGTATCTGACACAGTTACTCGTAAAGACAAGATTCGATCTAATGGAGATATAGAAAAAGCTTCCCGTATCTACATTGGGCTTGAAAAACTTCTCACCAAACGAATGACTGAATTCATGTTTGCTATCCCTGTTAAACGTGTATATCACAATATAGAAGACAATGAAACCCGCCAAAGTATTGCGAAAGCGATTGAAGCGATATATAAGTATTCCCGTATTGACAGTGAAAATATTAAGCGAGGAAATGCTTACTTTGCTTCATGCGAAGTGTTTACCATTTGGTACACAGTTGAGAGTTTCAACACTCTATACGGCTTTAAAAGTAAGTATAAGCTAAAATGTAAGACCTACTCACCAATGGACGGTGTTAGGTTATATCCTTTACTTGATGAGCTTGGCGATATGATTGCAATGTCTTTTGAATACACAAAAAAGGTCAAAAATGTAGAAGTTACGTATTTTGAGACATACACGGCAAATATTCATTATAAATGGGAACAACAAGGAAACGGCTGGGAATTAGTTAAATCAGAACCAGTCGTTATTCTGAAAATACCTGGAGTATACGTTTATCGTCCTGTTCCCATTTATCACGGTCTTTCCTATATCAGAAAAGAAATCGAATACACCCTTTCACGCAATAGCGATGTCATAGCATATAACTCCGCTCCAATCCTAAAAATAGCTGGCGGCATAAAAGGTGGAGAAGATAAAGGAGAAAGCCGTAGAGTTTATCGCGTAGAACAAAACGGGGATGTGTCCTATGTTTCATGGGCACAATCTATCGAAGCGTTAAAATATCATGTCGATACCCTTATTAAGTTATTTTGGTCACAATCACAAATGCCGGATATTTCTTTTGAAAACATGAAGTCTCTTGGCAATATCGGATTTGACGCAAGGCAGACTTTACTTACTGACGCTCATTTAAAGGTTGGAGATGAAAGTGGTGCATGGATAGAAGCATTTGAACGTGAATGTAGCGTAATCAAAGCTTTCCTAAAAATGATGAATGTCTCTTGGAAAGACGAAGTAGATAATGTTGAGGTTGAGCACATCATAACTCCGTTTATTCAAAATGACGAAAAGTCAGAAATAGAAAAGTGGGTTACGGCAAGTGGTGGAAAAGCAGTTGTCAGCCAATTAGAAGCCATCAAGAACTTAGGTATCTCTACTGATCCACAAGATACTCTTTCCCAAATTCAAAAAGAAGATGCAGAGGCTTCCAAAAGCAGGATAAGCAATATTTTCGAACAATCGGAATAATAATCAAAATATAATCATTATGGCAAAAATAGATGTATTAGAATTTAGTAAAGAAAAACAAGGTTATTCCTGTGAATTTACTTCTGTTGGGAAATGTGTAATACAGATAGATAGAGAAATGAATGGGACACTTAGCCTATTTGCAAAATTGGAGGGTATGGATTATGCACTGTTGTATCAATACCCTTCTGCTCAATTTAATGATAATGTGATTTTTGAGCTTGACGTACAAAAGGGGCTTTCTATCAAGATCCTAAGCGCAGTCGGTGTTATGAGTGCAAAGATGGCTTATGAAGATGAAGATTTATAACCTATTTGCCAACTTGTAGAAAAGGTAAAGGCAGCGTAGACATATGTTTATGCTGCCGACTTAAAACTTAAAATCATGAAGACAAAAATATCAAACTGTCTTATTAGATTAGCAGAAAAAATCAATCCACAAGAAAGATTGAGTAGTATTGAACGAGTTGATAACTACGAAGCGAAGAAGCTTGGTATCTGCCTTGTCCGAACTAAAAAAGAAATCAAGGATTACCGGAAAAAGAAGAAACTTGATGAAGGTTGGTCTAATCGAAAATCAGATGAAATGTTCCTCAAGGAAGTTAAGGATAAAGTTCGCCAATCAATTATCAGTTCGATCAACCAAAGGGGACTAATAGAATACTCCGTTGAAAAAGTTGGTGATGAACTCTATGTTACTGGTGAAATTAAAGTATATATAAAAAAAGAATAATATGCAGGTTCCTATAGATAACATAACTTTTAGCGAAAGTGAATATCATCGTGGAGACAAGATATGGAAAGCTCAAACACTCTACGATTTTGCCAAGGCAAAGGAATACCCAGTGCTTGATATGCCGCTATGGAATATAGACCTTACAGCTGAACCATTTGAATGTAATCAGCTTCACAGTTTCATTTTTCAATGCAAACGGGTGAATCAATGTTCTCTTGAATATCCTATTATCCTTGACGAAGTAGGTCAAATTGCTGATGGCTACCATCGTTTATGTAAAGCGATATTGGAGGGAAAGGAAACAATTAAAGCTATCCGATTATTGGAGATGCCAGCACCTGATAGAATTTCGGAGGAATAAATATGAAAAAGCATACTAGAGTAGTCACAGTGGAATACATAGTCAGGATTGTCCTATCTGTGGTAAGATTATAGTAAAACACCACCTCTACCCTACCGACGACAAGGATAAGAAAAAGCAAATGAAATAATGGCAAAACCCAAGATTCCAAATCAGAAAAAGAAGTACCAAGAACTCAACGGGAGATTAAACAGATATGTAGCCCTCGTTGAGCAAATATACGATACCCTGAATTTGGAAGCTGCCAAAGCCGTTTCACGTACTAAATATTCCCCTGATAGCGATAAGCCGTTTAAATGGTCTGACTACCCTCAAACTAAAAAGCAAATTGACGATATACAGAAGCACTTTGTAGAGGATATAAATGCAACTATCTATCGCGGTACTACCGAAGAATGGAAGAATAGTAATGAAGCGCAGGATTTAATAGCAAACAAAGTACTAAAAGCATATAACGCCCAAGTTGACAAAGAGAAATATAAAGTTTTGTATCAAACAAATTCAGATGCTTTGAAAGCATTCCAGAACCGAAAAGATAAAGGATTAAATATATCTGCAAAACTTTGGCAACAATCTATGATCTACAAAGAAGAACTGGAGGCCGCGATCTCATGCGCTATTCAAAAAGGAACCAGTGCTGTTACGTTGAGTAAGCAAATAAGTAAGTATCTTCTTGATTTCCCATTACTGCAAAAAGATTACAAAGACAGATATGGCAGTGCTGAACATATACAAGATTGTGAATATCGTTCCATACGTCTAGCCCGTTCAGAAATAAACATGGCTTATAGAACAGCTGAAAACGAAAGATGGAAACAAATGGATTTCGTAGTCGGATATGAAATAAAATTAAGTTCTTCTCATCATAGCCGTATGCCACATGGAGACATTTGTGATACACTTGCCGGTAAATATCCTAAAGACTTCACATGGACAGGATGGCATCCGAATGATTTATGTTATAAAGTTCCTATCCTCAAAACAGAAGAAGAATTCTGGGAATGGGATGGGCGGAGCGATGTTTCTACAGAAAGTATAAATGAAGTAAAGGATGTTCCTGACGAATTCAAAAAATGGGTACTCGAAAACCAACAAAAGATAGAAAAAGCCTGGAAAAGAAACACCTTACCTTATTTTTTGAGAGATAACAAATCAATTATTCAGAATATAAATACCGATAATTCAGCTAAGGAGCTTGTTAATCGTGCTTCTTTAGTTGGTAATGAGGTACAAAGTTTAGCGGAATCCATAGCTAAAAAGCACAAAGGATTTGTAACTCCAATCAATTACAAAAGCATTTCATCAATAACAAGAAAGGTGACAACGGAGAGTATAACTCCATACGATATAAAAGACGCTGTTAGGACGACAATTATAGTTCCTAAATCACAAATAGATCAAGTCTTGAACGAACTGTTTGAAAGCGATTCATTTGTTCGACTGAAAAGACAAAAACCGGAATCGTTTATGGGATATAGTGGGAATATAGTTAATATCCAAGCGTCTAACGGATTAATTGCCGAGATTCAAGTCAATACAGATCGTATGATTTATGCCAAAGAAAAGCCGGAAGACGCAAAACGAATTCTTGGAGAAAAACGTTGGAAAGAAATACAAAAGCAAACAGGTATGAAAGGGGGACTAGGACATAAATATTATGAAGAATGGCGAGTATTAGACAAGGCTGATAAAAAGGCGCAAAAAATAGCTGAAAAATCAATCGAATATTATAGTCATTTCCAATAAAAATCACTATCTTTACATATAAAAATGAACCAACAGGAATTATATAATAAATTACAGTCAGGCGAAACGGTTTATTTACTTGACGATTTTGAAGAAGCTGTTGTCCGTTTATATCTCGATAACGGTCAAACAAAATCATATATAAAACATCGTGGGCGTAACGAGATAGGAATTCCTCAATCCAATGAGACAGTTTGTGATATAATTCTTGGAGGAAAAGAAATTTCAAAATCAGAATATGACAAATACTAGTACTTTATTAGAAAAAGCTCTTCAAATCGCCGTCAAAGCCCATAGCGGACAAATCGATAAAGCTGGATCAGCCTACATCTTCCATCCTATCCGTGTCTCAAACAGATGTTCTACTGATGACGAAAGGATTGTCGCTTTGCTGCACGATACAATAGAAGATACCGAAGTTACCACTGAATATTTACTTATGGAAGGGTTTCCTCGTAATATAGTAGATGCTATACTTTCTGTCACTCGCAACGAGGATGAAAGCTATGACGATTTCATAAAACGTTCTAGACTTAATCCTATAGGAAGACAAGTAAAACTACATGATTTAGAAGACAACATGGATATAACACGTTTGAATGAACTTACAGAAAAGGATATTTACAGATTAAACAAATACATAAAAGCATATAAATATCTTAAAGAATAATCGCTGATGTACAATTACATTCAGTTTCACGGCACGAAGTACAAGATTACTCTCGTGCCGTGCGTTTATTATGATAGTTTAACATTGAAAGTGACGTTTTAAACGCCACTTTTGCTACCTTTGTGTCAGATGCGTATGAAGACGTGCGCCACAGAACTTGTCGTAAAAACTCATTGCTCTATTGTTTGGTAAAGTTCTAAGCGAATAGTCTGCTGGTATACGTGCTTCGCAGACTATTTTACTAACCAAAACATTGTACAATGGACAGAAAACAACAAGTATTGTTGAGATTGAAACCGAAAGTGAAGGCATTCGGGTTCAATAAAAAGGAACTGATGAGTGTCGCTGCCAAGATTGCCGACAATCTAACTTCCACAGACGATGCCTCCGATGAGGACGTAAACGCAGAAATTGATACAGCTATTGATGCGGTTCTCCCCTACCTACAAGTCAGCCAGTCTTTTGCAAATCGAGTAATCGAAGAAAACCGCAAAAAGAATGACGACGACGATGAAACCGATGACGATGATGACGATGAGTCATCAAATTCCACTAATCGCCAGCCGGGTTTAAACAAAAAGAATCCCAAAAACAGAGGAAAGAATGATGATGCTCCAGAGTGGGCTAGAGGTTTGGTTCAAACAGTACAAACACTGAATGACGAAATCGCAGCATTGAAAGGTGAAAAAGTTGTCACTACACGTAGAGAAAAACTTGAATCCTTATTGAAAGACGCTGGTACATTCGGAGCTCGCACATTAAAATCCTTCAATAAAATGAAGTTTGAAAATGATGAAGAATTTGAAGAATTCTATTCCGAAGTTGAGGAAGATTTGAAATCTTACAACCAAGAACGTGCCGATGCAGGGCTTTCTAGTTTAGGTAATCCTCCAGGTCCAGGTAGTAAGAAGCAAGAAAAAAATGAAGTATTAACAGACGAAGAGGTCATAGCAATAGCTAAAGGCCTTTAATCAAAAACAAATTAAAAATGGGCGCAAAAGCTGATTTAGTCAACGAACAAGAAACAATCTTAACCGGAATGGATTCGATTGTTATTCGTAACTATTTGGGCGGAATTATGAATGGCCGGACGCTAGATATGACTGGATTTAAACAGTCTGTAATCAAAGCCGGACATATCGTTATCCGCGATACAGAGAATGATACTTATAAGCCGATGCCTGTTAATTCAGCAGGTACAGCCTACGAATCATTGCCTGGTAATCATGAATATGTTGGCGTTGTTGTTTGTTCCAAACCCGCCGACAAACCATTTGTAGGCATTATGTATGCTGGCGAAGTTAATGATGTGGCGAGTCCTTATCCTGTTGACAGCATCAAGGCTGCATTAAAGACGGCATTACCACAATTAACTTTTCTACACGATTAAAAGGAGGTGAAAGATGAATGAATCATTGTTTATTGAATTTGTAAGAAGAATATGGCCTAAATTAAGCCTGTATGTGAAAGAAAAGATCAATGATACAAACAAAACATTGACCTATCTTCACAAAACGATGCTTACTAAAGTGTACTCCCCTGATCAAAAATGGGAAGGAACATCCGCCAACACCACATATGTAGCTGCTGATATGGTTGCTATGGATTCTCCGCTTTCACCCAAAAAGCGAGATTCTATCGCGCGGTCAAACGGAGAATTACCTAAGATTGGAATTAAAAAGATTCTAAGAGAGACTCAAATTAATGCTATCAACATTATGAGAGCTCATTTATCCAACGCCAGTACGGATGCAGCTAAGAAATCTGTTCTTAACCGTATAATCACTCGCATGTTGGATGATGGAACAGCTTGTTCTATTGGTATTGATGAGAGAAATGAAGCGAATTTCCTTACAGGACTATCCGATGGTGTCATCATTGTTGAGGGTGACGATGATAAAAATACTGGTATAGGTCTTCGTGTTGATTATGGTTATTTGCCAGAACATAGTTTTGGTGTTGTTACTACTGGGGAAGTTACAGGAGATGATATTGAAAGAGTTATAAGCAAAGCTAACGATGACGGCAACAGTATTTCAGTCATTATGCTGGCTTTATCTACATACAACAAAATGCGTCAATCTCAATGGGCTAAAGAACTAGCCGCAAATTATCGAGGTCAAACCTTTGATAATGAGACTAAGCTGCCTGTACCTACTTCTACATTATTTGATGAAGCGTTCTCTGACCAATATAATGGTATTTCATTCTTGAAGATTGATCGTTCAGTAACTTATGAAAAGAATGGCAAAAGGGTATCTTATAAGCCGTGGAATGCGAATAAACTGATATTCCTCCCTTCTGCTGATAATGTAGGTTCTTTTGTATGGGGAACTTTGGCTGAAGCAACTAATCCCGTTAATGGAGTGGAATATACTACTATTGACGAATATAAGTTGATCAGCCGTTACTCTAAGACAGATCCGTTACAGGAATTTACAAATGGACAGGCTATCTGCTTACCGGTTATCGAAAACGTAGATCAAATCTATTCTTTGGATATATTGGAAGCCCAAACAGTAGACACAACAGAAGAAGGGAAAGATACTTCTGATGTTAAGATTACAATTTGGGGAGCAACTTACAAAAAGCCGGAGTTTGTGACGGAATATAACAAGATTGCAGGCAAGAACCTTACTTCCACCGTTTCCGATGATAAGCTAATCGCAGCAGTCAACAGATTGAGTGACGCAGACGAAGAAGCATTGAAAAAGGCGGTTGAATCTCATAAAGCATCGTAAACCATGAAGACAATTCAGCAAGCCCTCATAGACGAAATACATTATCCGATCCCTATCGGTTTTGTAGAGAATGTTATGATTAAACGTAATCTCAATGGTGATGATGAGTTTAATTACGACATAGCTCATTCTAGCGAATATCAGGGAGCTCTAGCTGATTGTCTTTGGTCTTTGGTTCAAGCTATCAATTTCTCTGAAGCTGACAAGTCTTTTGGGGCTTTGTCTGACAAAGATAAAGAACGAATACTTTTACGCGTAAACTACATCTACAATACTATTGGTGAGCCTTCAGTAGAACTGGAAGCAAAACCAATAGTATATGTGGGTGATTGCTTGTTGTAGTATGGCAGTAGCAAATAGAAATCCACATCGTTTACAATACCTAGTTGCTGTACCTGGCTACGAAGATGAAAATGGCAATTATCATGCCGGTTCATCTGAATGGAAAGGCTCGATTCCTTGTGATGCTGTACCTTCTGGAAAGGCAGAAGAAAGGAAATTTGAGGATGGTGTTGTAAGGAGCTATTCATATACGGTCTGTCTTCCAAGCAATTGTCATACCTTTACTATTGGTGACAGAGTCAAGATAATGCTTCTTGGAGGAATTGAAAGAGAATTTGAGGTAAAAGGTTTTCATCGATACCAACTTCAGTGTAAAATTTGGGTTTAGAATATGGGAATAAAATTATCTGGTAAACTAGACGAAATACATAAGGTTTTAATGAAAGAAGCGGAACGCGTAGAAACACTAACAATACGTGCTTTAGCTTATCTTGGAGAGCAATGTGTAAGAAGAATCCGAGATCGTCCCGGAGAAAAGAGCTGGTTTGACCAGTCCGGTAATCTTAGAAGTTCCGTTGGATATATTATTTCCCATAATGGCAACATTGTTTCAAGCTACGGTTTTGATAGTAGTATGGGAAAAGCAGCTCATGCAAAACAAGTTGAATATGTTACTAAAGAGGGCAAAAAAGTTTCATTTACAGCACGTGTCAAAGCTGGAGGTCAGGAAGGCGCAAAAGCTGGTAAAGACCTTGCTGAAGAACTCATAAAAAGGTATTCAAATGATTATGTACTTGTCATTGTCGCCGGAATGAATTACGCTGAATATGTAGAAGCGATGGACAATAAGGATGTACTTGCATCGACGGAATTATGGGCGACAGACAAAATTCCGCAAATGCTTGAAAAGTTAAAAAGACAGATTGCTAAATAATGAAATCAGACATTGAAATACAAAAGTTTGTCTATCACAAAATTAAAGGCACTGACCTTGAACGGAATGTTACTGGTAAATTGAGTGACAGAGGAAGGCCTAACAAATCAGATAAAGAGGATATAGTTATATCTATACTTGCTAATGAGGGGTGCGGGCAGATTCAAAGAGCTTATGTAAATGTCAATGTGTATGTAAGTGATCAATGGAATTCAGAAACAAAATCATGGGAAATAGATACTGAACGTATAAGTGAACTGTGTGAACTATGCAAGTTTCTTGTTTCCATACGCAAGGATGAGTATCATACGGTACCTTCAAAATGTAGTCAGAATACTAATCCTACAAATGTTTCCTTCGAAAATGGGCATACCGAACATTTCATCAATAACAAACTGTATATTGAGATAAATAACGAATAAGTATTAACTATATTAAGTGATATAGAACTATGGCAGTAATCGGATGGGGAAAACCCCGGATTTTCGTAAAAGACTTGGATGCTTCCTCTCCTAAGTGGGAAGAACTTCCTACACCAGTGGAAAATTCCACACAGTTGACAACAACAAAAGGCGATAAGCAAGAAGCCAAAATTGAAGGCGGAGAAAACGAAGATGTCAAATATGGCAAAAATACCTATGCTCTTGTACTCAACATACGTGCAGCAAAGGGGCGCAAAAGACCTATCGGCGATAGTGATGGCGTAGTCACTCACAATTATGCTATTGCGTTACAACCGGAAGATCCTGAAGTTCCTGGATTTTGTATGGAAAAGACAACTGTATCAGTTGAAGACACATTTACTAGTGCAGATGGTGGTGTGTGGGCATATACATTTGACGCTTTAAAATCTGCTGCTAATAAGAATCAAGTCCAATGGGGTAAAATTATTGTTACTCCTACAACTGGATCTCCTATTACAAAAATTGAATGCGATCCGGATAACGAAGAAGGTGATGGAGATAAGTTTGAAGTCGCCCCTAATTCAATGGTATAATTTCTAATAAAGTAAAAAGGCTCAGTGCATCAGCTTTATAGATGCACATTTGCGGATTAAGCACACATAGACGTGCGTCGTTCTACCTGAGCGAAGGGAGTGGTGCAGTTCCACTAGTCCGCTCTAATGAATTTGATTTGTTGTCATGTTTTGAATTGGCTATCTGTGAAGATAGCCAATTCGTTTTAAAATAATCAAATATGGTTGAAGATAAGAAAATAATAGAAATGAATATTGCGGATACCATAATGGAAAGGCCATACGGTTTTCGGGTTAATAAACGGCATTTTTATTTATATCCAATAACGCTAGGTAAGACATATCTGCTATCAAGACTTATAGAAAGCCTTGATATGAATACTGATATTATTAAATCAAACCCATATATGGAGGCATTAAGATTATGCCAAGAAAAAAAAGATATTGTTTGCCGACTACTATCTTATCACACGCTCAACAAGAAAGAAGAACTTTTTAATAATAGAATTGTAAATGGCAGATGTCAGTTCTTGAGGAAAAATCTTTCAAATGAAGAAATGGCTCAACTTCTTGTTATGGTTATTACTAAAGATAATACGGATGATTTTATCAAATATTTCGGGATTGATCGGGAACGTAAAGAGCTAGCTAAAGTTTCAATGATAAAAAACAAGAAAGGCAATTCTATCACTTTTGGCGGTAAAAGCGTATTTGGTTCTTTGATATTACCGGCATGTGAAAAACTCAATATGACTCCACAGCAGATTGTATGGGAAATTAGTTTTTCACTCCTTCAAATGTTGATGGCAGATGCTATTACTTCCGTATATCTTACTGATGAAGAAAAGAAAGAAGCCCGTATTTCTGATGATAGGACATTTGTCAATGCGGACGATCCGAAAAATATGGCAAAAATTAAGGCTATGAAATGGGACTAAATACGACAAATAGAATAATATTAGAAATTGGGGATAAAAAAATCACGAGAGTTATACAAAAAATCTCGTGATTTTCCGGTGAAATAGAACAATATTAATAATGTGTAATTAGAATGCAATTCTTCCATTTTCCTTATTCAAGGCCAGATGATATTTCTTTTTCTCTCCTGCCTTAGTGGTTGCTTCAACGTCTACTATTACGTTGTCTCCTTCCAACGAATATGAGGTCTTGTCTACTCTTATTTCTTCATCGGTGATAGGGGTGTGCCATAACAGATAGTCTTTATACGAATATTTTGATACATCTACACATACAACCTCATTATTGGATATATATACCATATTTTTTAAAGATAAAGATATATAGTTATTTTTTCCTATATATTCGGTCCAATTGTGGGCATAATTTCTACCATATACGTTTTTCAAATCTTTATCTAATATAACTATAGCATCACTACTGGTTCTTATCGTTGTATAAATGGCAATATACTCTCCATACCAATCTGCTATTGCTTCAGGATATAAAAGCACTTCGTCATAACCATCATAATACATTTTATCAAAAAATTCTTTCTTAACCACTTTTCCACCCTTTATCTTTAATATAAATTTATGTGGATGAGCGATTAAGTCACCATATAAACTGACCAATATGTAGAGATAATCATCCTTTTTCAAAGTGCTTTGTATATAGCAGCCTCTAACAGGATACTCTTTTGTCTCCCCAAACCCTAAATCCTCTATATATCCTTCTGCTTTGTCCTTGATAGTAAACGCCTTGTTGTCTGATTCGTCAATAGCCTCTATATAATAATCTCCTTCAAAAATATAAGATTGTAGTTTGATGTCACCTACTTGAACTGTACTATTAATATTGTATTTTTGGGGTTCCGGTTCATATATAATAGGGCTTTCATTTGAACTGCAATTTGTTAATAGAATTATTGCTATAATAAAAAATGATATTTTCTTCATAATTTGTTGGTTATTATTCTTTCATTGCCATTTTAAGTGACCCTTCTAGTTTATCTGCATATTTAAATATATCATCTATATTATCAATTTGAATCCATTCGCAACTTTTATAGTTATCTACTGGTATTCCAATTTGCTTCTTTCTAGCTCCAATAGAAATACGACATATCCAATACCATTGACTGTTGTCTAAACTTATAACGAAATAAGTCTTATAGTCTTTATATGTAATCCGTGAAGCATCTACACTACGCCTAAGTATGCTTCTCACAATATTATAAGCGTCCATTTCTTCTTGCGTGGTGACAATCCCTGTTTCCTTATCCATATAAACTACTCCGTCAGGTAGTTTGCTGTCTGCATTTTCTTTGGAGGAATTGGGTAAATTACTAGAAGGATTAGTAATATCTTCGACCTGGTCCTCATTTTTCATTGCTGTATTAAGCCTTTCAGCTATGATATCATTTATTACCATAGACATTGACTTTTTCACAAGTGGGTTGAACATTTCAACTACCTTTTGTGTTATTTGCCCGGTTGTGTATATTTGTTTTGCAAAGAATCTAATAAAATCAGATGTAGGTGATTGAAGTTCATTGTTGAAAATTTCCTTTATCTCTGTTGTGTATTTTAATTCATTGGCGGTTCCTAATACATTTTCTTCGTTGTAATATGACTTGTGGAACTTTTTGAGCTGTTCTATGTCTGAATCAGATAAGTCTAACATATTTATTAACAGAAATGGTTTAGTATCCATTATATTGGGTTTCTCCAAGTCTGTATAAAACTTATAGACAATACCGTTTGTCAAAACTCCAAAACGTGCGTTCGATGCAACGAAATACTTTTGTAATTGGGTATCATGCAAATTCAAATCCTGTTTGCAATGTTTACACTCAATAAGAAGAATCGGAACATCTTCTCTCATAATAGCATAATCAATCTTTTCTCCTTTCTTTCTTATAAGATCACAATCCATTTCAGGGATTACCTCGAATGGATTGAATACATCATACCCCAAAGCTGCTATCATTGGCATTATGAAAGCATTTTTAGTTGCTTCTTCTGTTGCTATCCTATCCTTTTGCTTTTTTATATTATCGGATAGCTGCATAATTTTGTCTTTAAAATCCATTGCTCTAAGTTGTGTATTTATATATATGTACAAATATACTTTATACGTCAATACAAACAAAATTAAATATAAAGAAATAAACTTTTAAGGATGTTTTAAATGTAAAAGTGGCATTAAGAACGTCATTTTTTGTATATTTGCAATGCCGTGTGATGTTGCACGGAACTATTTCTATCGAAAAGACTTATGGCTGGATTACACTTCGATATAACTGGTGACAACTCCAATTTTATACGTAAACTTCATGAGTGTGAAAATGGAGTAAGAAATACTTCCAAACAAATAGAACAAAGCGGGCTAGGCATTGAAGATTTGTTTAATCGTATGACTAAAGCTGCTGCCGCTTTAGGAGCTGGATTTACAGCAAAGGAATTAATTACGAATATCGCAAGGGTTCGTGGTGAGTTCCAACAGTTGGAGGTCGCATTTAAAACAATGCTTGGTAGTGAAGATAAAGCGAATGCACTTATGCAACAGCTAGTAAAGACAGCCGCTACTACACCATTTGATTTACAGGGAGTCGCTAATGGAGCTAAGCAACTTCTTGCTTATGGAGAAAATGTTGAAAACATAAACGATGATTTGATACGTTTAGGAAATATTGCGGCTGGTTTGTCTCAACCTCTTGGAGATATCGTTTATCTTTATGGTACTACTATGACCCAAGGGCGTCTATATACACAAGACCTGAATCAATTCACAGGGCGTGGTATTCCTATGATTCGCGAATTGGCAAAAGTGTTCGGAGTAGCCGAAGGAGAAGTAAAAAGTTTAGTTGAAGCAGGAAAAGTAGGATTTCCAGAAGTCCAGAAAGTTATCCAGAACCTTACAAATGAAGGAGGAATGTTCTACAACCTTATGCAAGAACAGTCCAAGACAATCACTGGTCAGATTTCCAATATAGAGGATTCGATTTCTACCATGTTTAATGAGATAGGAAAAGCCAGTGAAGGAATTATTAGCGATGCATTATCAGGAGTGTCCTATATGATAGAAAATTATAAGGAGATAGGTGTGATAATTGCAAGCATTGCAGCGTCTTACGGTACATATAAAGCTGCACTTGTCGCTGTAAATATTGCCGAAAGGGTTAATATCATGCTTTTAAGGCAAGCTGTTGTGGAAAAAAGATTAGCTGCTGCCGCAAATATTACATTGTCTAACTCTATGGCAATAGCTGCTGCACGTGGAAAGATGTTTGCTCTGATTCAAAGAAATATCATTTCCTCGCTTAAGGGCGCAGGTAAAGCATTGGCTAACCCTTATGTATTACTTGCAGCTGCTGTCGGAACTGCAACGTATGGACTGTATAAGTTCTATACTCGTGAAACAGAAGTAGAACGCATGCAGAGGCAGTACAATGAATCCAAAGAAGCTGCCGCAAAACGGGAGGAAGAACATAAGGCCAAGATTGATGAGCTTATAAATTCAATAGAAGATGAAACTACAGCACAAATGGATAGAGTTGGGGCTATTGAGGTGCTCAAGCAGATATATCCAGATATAATTGAAAAATATATTGACGAAGAGGGACATTTAAGGGATCTTATAGCCCTGAAAAAAGAACTTGCAGAATTTGATGCCAATAAGAAGGCCAATCAAAATCAAGTAGACTTACAAAGCTATGATGAGCGCATAAAAAATCAGGAAGAATATATCAACCGGATGCACACTAATGACCGGTCTGCTTTTGATGATGAGATAGCGAAATTAGAAGAATTAAGAAGACAAAGAGAAATTACGCGCCAAAAAGTAGTTTCTGACTATATAAACAAATCTATATCTGGTGCAAAATCGATGTCTGATGATGAACTAAAAGATACAATAAAAGCCTACAAGGACGCTTTGTCTCAAAATATGGGTGGGGAATGGTTTGATAGTAATCAAGAATTTAAAGTTGATGAGATAAAAAAATATGTCTCCGCATTGGAGGATCTTCAAAAAGCCCGTTTGAACGTTGTTCAAAATAAGAAGTATTGGGAAGAAAGAAAAAAGGAAGCTGAAGATGCCCGTGCAGCTTTAGACTCTTCTAAAGAAAATTCAGAAGAATGGAATAGATATACCAAGCAAATTCAGGAAGCGCAAGCGCAAATTGATAAGTACTCAGATTCTAAAACAAATAAATCTCTTTCTAATTCTCAAAAAGAAGCAGATAAACGTAAGAAAGAACAAGAGAGGCTCAATGAGGAACTTCTTGCTATCCGCCGCCAAAACCAACAGGCCGAAATAGATCTTATGAAAGAAGGTACGGAAAGGAAGTTGAAACAAATCGATTTGGATTACCAGAAGGAAATAGATGCCATTAAGAAACAGAAAGCTAGTTGGGAGTCGTCTCAAAGCGGAAGATTGACAGATGAGCAAACTAATCAACTGGGAATATGGGCTTCTAACGCTGCAAGAAATAGAGAAAAAGGTATAACAAGTACTAATAATGAAAGATTAGAGGCTGATAAAAAAGCATGGCAGGAATATTTCATCCAATTTGGTAATTATCAAGAGAAACGGAAGAATCTTATTCTGAAGTATGATGATGAAATAGCTAAATTGGAAGAACATAGTGCTGAAAGAGCTACTAAAATTGCTGAGAAGAATCAAGCAATAGCTCAGCTGGACGAACAGTTCGGGAAATCTACTCATGTCATGGCTGATTTGTTTGAAGATGCAAGTGAAAAGAGTGTATCATCTATTCAAGATATTATTGATAAGTATGAATTGTTAATCAAGTATATGTCTGGAACGGATGAGTCAGTATCTCTTATCAATTTAAAATCAGTAGGTTTCACAGACAAGGATATCGCAAATCTTGAGAATGGGACAATCAATATCAAGGATATAACGGATGCCATAAAAAGGCTAAAAGAAGAAGTTAAAGGTAAATCCCCTTGGTTATCCTTTTTCTCGGATATGAAAAAAGGAATCGATGATATAAAGAATGCTAATGGTGATACAAGGAAGCTCGGCCAGGGCATATCAACTATAGGGGGAGCTATAACAGAGTTTTCTCCTGCTATCAAACAGTTTGGGAGTGATATATCTTCCATATTTGGAGAAGATTTGAACGATGAAATAAATAACGTTATTGACGGTCTTTCCGGTCTTGGGCAAACGGCAGTAGGAGTAGGACAAATAATGTCTGGAGATATTGCCGGAGGTATCATGAGTGCTGTAAGTGGAGTCTCTCAACTTGTCAATGCAATGGGTAATTTGTTCGGGCCGGACGGTACCGCTTATTATGAAGGAGTAAAAGAACAGCTTGAAGCAATAAATGAGGTCTATGATCGTATTATTGACAAAAGCAAGGAAGATATAGTTTTCGGTGGTGGATTTGCATCTGTTCAAGCAGCTACACAAGCCATGGATAATTACGAGAAGAAAGTAATCAATCTCCAAAAGATTGCCGCAGCTTCAGGGCGTGCCGGTGCAAGTTGGAAGTCTCATAGTGCGGAATGGCATTCTAACAAAAATGTTGGTGCAATAGGTGGTTTTGAGCAGATGAGCGACATCCTAGGTAAATCAATAAGCTCCATGACAGACTTGTATAGTTTGTCAGGAGATGAATTGTTCCTCATTCAGTCCCGAATGCCGGAAGCATGGAGTTTAATTGATGCCAGAATTCGTGAAAACCTGGATAGCATCGTAGCCTGTAAAGATGAAGCGAATGAACTGAGGGATGCTCTTAATCAAGCCATGACAGGGGTTGATTTTGATTCCTTCTACAATGGGTTTATTGATCAGTTATCCGATATGGATACTTCTTTTGAAGATATGTGTGATAACTTTGAGGATTATCTGCGTAAGTCAATCATGGCAGGATTAGTCGCTAGTCAGTATCAAGACCGTATAAATGCTCTTTATGAGCAATGGAGTGATGCTGCGAGAAGTGATAGTAAAATTACTAAAAACGAAGCAGACCTTCTCAAAGAACAGTATCAGCAGATTGTAGAAGATATGATGCGTGATCGAGAAGAAATGTTTAAAACATTTGGGTGGGATACTTCTGCTACTTCTCAGGAATCGTCAAAGAAGGGCTTTGCAACTGCTTCTCAGGATTCAATAGATGAACTTAACGGACGTTTCACTGCTTTACAGATATCTGGAGAAGAAATCAAAAATCAAATGATATCTGTTGTAGTTGGCATTAATTCCCTTATTGGAATCTCATCATCTGGTAATGAAATCCTAAATAACATTTTAAATCAACACGTTATTTCCAACAACTACTTAGATGATATTGCAAAATATACTAAGTTGTTGAATGATATAAAAACAGATATTTCGGAGGTTAGGGCCAATACCAAAGGTTTATCAACACGTTAATATTGAATCTTATAAAAATATAGAAATATGCCCAAAGGTGAACTTTTTATAAACAACAAAGATGCCTATGATAGCTGGGGAATCAGCATGGATACGTCTTCTCTATCAGCATTGATGACTCCCTCACCTAATAAGGAGTTCATAGAGAATAAGTCAAGATTAGAACATGGGAAACGTATAATAACTTCCAATCCTAAAATAGATGAACGGAATCTTATTTTGACTATTCATCTCACGGCTAAAGATGAAGAAGAATTTTTCGAGAAGTACAATAATTTCTGTAAAGAACTCGCTACCGGTATATTGAATATTAGAACAAAGTACCAACCTGATATTATGTATCGTACAGAATATCTTTCATGTAATCAGTTCACTCAGTTTATGAGAGGTATAGCTAAATTTTCACTTAAATTGGTTGAATATAATCCCTCACCGGAAAATCGTACTATTTAACAATAAAAGTGGCACTTTTTATGCCACTTTTATTATCTTTGCAGCAAACATCGTATGAAGGTATACGAAACTTATGATAGACATCAAAGACATATCCGGCAACATTCGCTTTTCGACTCCTATCAATGAGGGTTCAAAAAGACACTTCCTTTTGATGCAGGAAGATTATGTAACTCTAAAGTTTTCCCTTGCCAGTCCTATCTATTTCAAGTTAGGGGACTACATAGACAATGAGTTGGGAATATTTGAAGTAGTAGACCTGTATAAACCTACCTATAATACCACTACCGGAGGCTATGACTACGAACTCCGCCTTGACGCTTATTACTGGAAATGGAAGAATAAGAAATTCTTCTATACTCCACAGAGTGGCGGTAAAGAGGCTAGTTGGAATTTGACTGATACCTTAAATGTCCACATGGATGTATTTCTAAAGAATCTGGAGGTCTTAGGATATAAGTATAAAGATAAAGCATTTACTTATGAGATTGATGCTTCTGTTGATGAATCGTCCAAACTGATTTCATATAATAACATGAATATGTTAGACGCCCTATCTCAGATGGCGGAGACTTTTGAATGTGAATGGTGGGTAGAGAAAGGGGTGATCCATTTTGGTCGTTGTGAACATGGTGATCCTGTTGACTTTGAGATTGGAGTTAATGTCGGTTCTATGAGTCGTAGCGATAGCCAGACTTCCTACGCTACTAGAGTATATGCTTTTGGTTCTACACGAAACATTCCTTCTACTTACCGGAAGAATTTGATATTTGATGTTAAAAATGTTACAGGAAGAGATATTTCCGATACTTCAAGGCCTCTAAATATAAACTTTTTCCCTTCTTCTTCTCATACAGGGATATCTCCTATCAACATGACTGTTTTCAAAGAGGGAGAAATGGAAGGGGAGCAGAGTGCCTATAAAGTTACGACAGATGTTTTTGCTTCTTCTATGCCGGCAAGCAAATATCGTATATCATTCAATTCAATGACGCTATACTTTAGCACTCGATTTACATCGAATATTGAAAACTTTAAGGCAAAATTATCATTGGTTTACCATGTCGGGGGCGTAGAGAAAGTACTGGATATTCAAGAGAAAGCTTTCAATGATTCAGTCTCAAGTCTTACTATTGGATTTAGCGACACCGATTTCTCTCTTTCTGAAAAGGCCGATAATTGCAAGCTCTTGTTTACATTCAGCTTTACTCTGAATCATCCAGGAAAAACGGTGATATACACTATCGGAAGGGCAGGAGAAAAGAATGTCAAAATAGAATGCCTATCTGCATCGGCAGACGTCTCTGTAACCTTTCTCTCCGGTACTAATTCGGGAAAAACTTTTTCGGCTACTTATAATCCTGATCTGCTAACGGGTGATGACTCCAATGTTATACGTTTGCCGGAAGGGGTCACAGCTTCCATTGGTAATCGGTATACTATCGACAATATAATAAAAAGTCAGGTCCCTATAAGTTATTTTTCTGACGATAAGGATCTGTTGACCGTTGAAGGGATTGTAACCAAACGCTTGATGATGCCGGAGGGAGTTCCATACATTGACGCATACCCCGACATGTATACAGAGGAAGCAATTGAACAGATTGTTGTTTTTGACGATATTTATCCAAGTCGTGTAGGTGGAGTAGGGGATGTATATACGCATTCATATACTGATATAACAGAGAAACCAGATGGTAGTAAGGATGAAGAAAAATGGACCGCGTGGCGATTTAAAGATGCTGACCTAGGGTTTCATTTCTCAAAAAGTTATCAATTACCCGGAGAGGAATTGCGTGTTATATTTCAATCAGGTCCTTTAGCCGGTATGGATTTTGAAGTCATATTTAACCCCTATGACCCCTCATCTGACATATATCAGTCTGAACTTCTTGAAGACGGGACGTGGAATCCCAAAGCGCAGGTATATGAAGTAAAGCGCAACGATGATTATGGGCGTATGCTTCCGGATGAAATATTGCATCCTACCAGTGGCGATACATATATCCTTTACGGATATGATCCTCAGTTTATATCCGATAAACTTATTCCTGACGCAGAGAAAGAAGTTGAAAAAAGAGCAAGGGAGTATATCAATGAATTAAAGCAGGACCCTTCTACTTACGACACTACGATGATGCCGGACTATGTCTATGGTATTGACCCTGATACTGGCATGTATGACCCCGCATTTTCGAAGCGGTTTTCCGTCGGACAAAAAGTGAATCTGATCAATAAGGCATATTTTGAGGACGGAAGAATATCACGGATAATTGGTTATGAATACCCCTTGGATATTCCGTATGATTCCTTGATATATACTGTCGGTGAGACTGCTCCTTACTCTAAGTTGGGGGATCTGGAAAGTAAAATTGATTCTATTACTTATCGTAAAGAAAAGATTAAGCAACAAGTAATCAGTAGTGGAGGGACATCTACCGATACAGGTGAAATAACTGCCAAGTTCACAAAAAATGTAGAAGTTACCGTCGATAAGGCCGGATATTTTAAGGCCGGTGATGTCATTCTAGAAGGAACTACGGTGGTAGATGCATTTATTCGAATGTTATCTCAAAAATCAGTAGGAGAGTTGAAAAGCAAAATATCAACTCCCAATGATGTTGAGTTCGGTACAGACAAAGGTTACATCACGTATACTGCATCAAGGAACGGTCAGGGACCTATGGAGTCTGCGTATTACGACGGTAACCCTAATAATAAACTGAACTTCTCAGAAGAAGTTGGAGGTATCCAAACTGCTGTCAGACAGTTGGAGGGTATATATACTCGTAGTGAAACCTATGAAGCAATGATTGTATATGCTGCTAGTGAGGATGGGTCACTGCCAAGACAAGAACTTAGAGATACAATCAGTGTAAATGTCCGCCGTAAATGGTTTGCCGGTATATGTTCTTCTGTTCCCACCACTTCTGCTGAAGTACGTGCATTAGGAACAAGTGGACTTTATAAGGGTCCGGGCACATATAAGTTCTCTGTAGATAAATGGAAAACGATTGCTGTGTGTATTCCAGCAGATGTGATCAAGGAATTGACATTGACAGCTTACCCGGGTAACTTCATAGAAGATACGGGTATTACTACCGGTCCGGTGGATATTTCCGTAGAAGGAGCCAATGGAAGTGCCGCTATTAGTTATAAGATGTGGGTTATTCAGACACCCGGATTGAATGACCCTGATACTTTCACTTTTAAAACTGCATAAGTATGGTGAAGATAAACGGAAGTAGTTTTGCATTACAATATAAAAGAACAACGGGAAGACCTATTGATTCCACTGAAACCTTCAAGACATTGGAGGATGCGACATCGTATGCCCGCAATACGGATGCGGAAGAGTATTTCCCGTATGCCGGTCAGATTATTTCTGTTGAAATAGGAGAAGGCGTGTATAAACTGGTGAAGGATGATTCTATATCTGAAGAAGACGGTAGAAAGCATTATCGATTATCTCCAATTATTACGGAAGAAGAATCCGGGAACAAATATCTTAGCAAGATAGAGGATGATGAAGCTAGAGGGTTGATAACTTTCCTTGCCGGTATTAATGTTAAGATCAAGGCTGTTATTCAGAAATTGATAGCCGAAGACGCAACTTTCTCAAAGGAAATATCATCAAAAGACTACGTGCAGAACCTCCTAGGCTGGCTGATTACTCCCGAAGGCCATATTGACGCAAAGTCTTTGCGGCTGCGTGATTTCTTGGAAGTACCGGAGTTGCGGTATAACCGTGTGTCTATTGTCTCCGGTGAAGAATGGAATGCTCCCGGCGGTGGTATCATTGAATCAGTAGATGTAGCGAACAAGACCGTTCATTTAAAGCTGGAACCCGGGGAGGTATCACAAGTAGAGATTGATGATATCTGTAAGGGAGTATTCAATAACGATACCGGTTTCCAGACTGCGTATTTTCGGATTACAGAAAAGATAGACAACGCTTCTTTTAAATACGTCCTCCGTAGTGGATATACTTTTAATCCTTGTAAGGCGATGCACTTCGTTGCATACGGTAACTTCACGAATGAAGAACGCCAAAAGTCATGTTACTCTACACAGAATTACATCCGCTTCCTTAAGGGTGTTAATAACTGGGAAATAACGAAGGACATGATAGCCATGCAGTTAGGCGACTTATCTAACCTGAAGCTGTTTGGCATTGATATGTCCGGTCATAGCGCATATCTCAATAGAGTCTATATGACCGGAACTATCAGGCAGATATCCAGTGACGGTGTGACTGAGGCTCCCGTTCCGGTATTCAAGGGTAAATGGAAATCCGGCACATACTGGTACTACGATGAAGTGACTCATAACGGCAGTACATGGATTTGCATTGAGTCCACGACTACGCAGGAACCGTCAGATTCTTCTACGGACTGGTTGAAAGCTATATCTAAAGGGGATACAGGCTCACAAGGAGCGCCCGGAAAGGACGGAATACCTGGGAAAGATGGTGCTGACGGAAAAACTTCATATTTTCATATCAAGTATTCTCCCGTCCAGAATCCTACGGCTTCTCAAATGACTGATACTCCCAATAAATATATTGGTACTTATGTTGACTTTGTTCAAGCAAGTAGCAGCGATCCTTCTAAGTATACATGGGCTAAATTTGAAGGAGGTGATGGCATACCTGGTACAAATGGAGAAAATGGGAAGACCAGCTACCTTCACATCAAATACTCTGATGACGGGAAAACCTTCACCGCTAATAATGGTGAGACTCCCGGTGTATACATGGGTGTATATGTAGATTTTGTACAGGCAGATAGCAATGTGTTTGCCGATTATACTTGGTCTAAAATCAAAGGCGAAGCAGGAAAAGACGGTAAAGGTGTACAGAGCGTTGATGTTCTTTATTATCTTTCCAGTTCTTCAACCTCCCTTTCCGGTGGTTCATGGTCTACGAACTCACCAACTTGGGTAGATGGGAAATACATTTGGAGTAAAACCAAAGTGGTCTATACAGACGGTTCGTCTATTGAAACCAATCCGGCTTGTATCACTGGAGGTAAAGGCAGTACTGGAGATAATGGTAGGGGAGTATCAAGCATTGTCGAAGAATATTATCTATCTACTTCTTCTAATTCCTTGGTTGGTGGCTCTTGGAGTACAACACCTCCGACATGGGAAAATGGGAAATATATTTGGACTAGGTCAGTAATAACATATACAGATAGCGCATCAACGACAACCGATCCGATATGTGTGACGGGTGGTAAGGGGGCTACGGGAATTGGCGTTAAGAGTGTTTCCGAGCAATACTACCTATCTACATCATATAGTACCACTACGGGTGGTTCATGGTCTACTACTGTTCCGGCATGGAAGGACGGTAAATATATCTGGACACGTTCCATTATAACTTATACAGACAATTCTTATACGGAAACTAACCCCGTATGTGTGACAGGCGGAAAGGGGCCTAGCGGGAACGATGGCGTAGGGATAAGTTCTGTTGATGTCTTATACTACCTTTCGACTTCTTCCAGTTCCTTGGTTGGTGGTTCTTGGTCTAGCACTTCTCCCACGTGGCAAAACGGCAAATACTTATGGTCTAAGACCAAGGTCACTTATACGGATAATTCTACATGGGAAAGCGATCCGGTTTGTATTACTGGGAGCCAAGGACAAACAGGCCTACCTGGTGCTATGCTTCGCCCTCGTGGGGTATGGGCACCAAATACTGAGTATTATCATAATGATGCATTTATAGATACTGTGATCTATAACGGTCAGAACAAACTCTGTAAGGTTACTCATACATCTACTTCTTCTTTCGATTCAACGAAGTGGGAAGAATTCAGTGAATTTGTGAACGTAGCTACCAACGTCCTTTTGGCTCAGAACGCAACTATTGATGTGCTCGGTACTTCGGGGATATTTGTGGGTAATTTGGAGAAGACAGAGGGTTGGATGATAACTGAAGGAGGTATCAAGCATAACCAGACAGGTTTTGAATTGACTCCTGATGGTGGAATAAATACTGCCAACGGTCAATTGATATTGACTGCTAATAGTACTCTAATCCGCACTAACACAGGTAAAGATATAGCTCTATTTAAAGAGGTCGACGGTGTTCCGATGATTGATGCAAAGAATATCAATACGGAGAATCTAGTGGTTACTGCGGGAGCGAAGATTGGGGAATGGAACGTAAGTAAAACAGGGTTGGAGATTTCAGGGCAAACTAATGCTAATATCTCTCTTAACATATCTGGTACAAAGTTTCTGGAGTTAAACAGAGCAGGAGATGCATTATTGTCGATCCGTAATGATGGAGGCAACGGCATCCGCCTTTATACAGGTTCTCCGACTAGTGTCGCATTAGATATTACCGCTCAAAGTGGATCAGGGACTGCTATAAGAAGTGCGGGTGCACATTTCTTTAAATGCCGCGGAGGAGAACGTTGGAACGCCCCTGGAGTATTGGCGGCTGGTACTTCTGATGGATCTAGTTTCGGATATTGGTCACAAGGAGCCCCACTAAGCGCACGCAAAGAAGGAACTGGTAGGTGGATTATAACGCATAATCTAGGCACCAATGACTACTATGTGATGATTACGGCTCGAGAAGATACTTGGGATACATGGGCTGGTGCCACCATTAGGTGGAGCAATGCTAACGAATTTGCATTTCGAGTTCGGTATGGAAGGACCGAAGCGGACTTCGCATGGGATATGGTGATAATAGGTAATAATTCAAACCTTTGGTAAAACTAAAAAAAATATGAAAATAGATTTTAGAAAGATTCAGGCAAAGGATATCGAGGGAAAGGAGAATTCACTTGATATTTCAAAAATGTTAGGTAATGCGATTTACCAAAAAACTTCTGATTTAGGAGAATTGGAGCTTGCGCAAAACATTTATAAGAACGGTGAAGTGGAATTGTCTCCTGAACAGGCAGAACAAATCAAAGGGTATGTGAAAACAAACTTTGTAGCATTTGTTCAGGTAGCTGTCAACGAAGCTCTTTCAAAAGTAAATCAATAACTTAAAAAACAGATAAACCTATGATTCTACTAGTATTAATGTCATTCATCCTCATCGCCGGGTATATCTTCGCGATGATAAAGAAGGGTAAAGAAATCCCTTATTCAATCAGTGATACCTACTACGCCCTGACGCATAAGTTTTGGTTTACTCTTTGTATGGTCGGTTCCGGTGCATTGCTTCTTCCTGCTGCATTGGAAGCCAGTTCCGAGAACAGCCAGTTTCTTGTATTCCTTTCTGTTGCCGGAATGGGAGTGCTAGGTGTGTCTCCAAACTTTAAAGGAGGTCAGAAGGCATCACATTGTATCGGTGCTGCCATGTCTTTAATATTCTCCCAAATATGGGTAGGTTGTAATGCCTGGTATTGGATCTTCTTATGGGTGGGATTTATTGCATACTTGGCTATTGCGATAAGTGAGAACTGGACGGGTAACTTCATTGTGACTCTTGTCAAAAGGAAGCCTATGTTCTGGATAGAGGCAATTTCGTTGTTAACCGTTTATCTGACTTGTCTAATATGAAAGAAGCGATAATCCATACCACTACTGGCAGTTTCGCCGCAATAGCCGGAGCGTTTGTTGCCGAATCATTGCAAAATATGATTCCATGGCTGATTGTTACGTGTGCGGTAATTCTCTGTGATCTCCTGTTTGGAGTAAGGAAAAGCATGCTAATGGGTGATAAAGTAAGATTCTCTCGCGCAATTCGTGCGACCATGGGAAAAATGGTCACTTACTTTGCTTTCGTCTGCATGGTCTGTATGATTAGCGTAGCGAGTCATAATGAATATCCTATTGATGTGTACTCCTGCTTATTGGTATGCTTTATAGAGGGATGCTCAATCGTTGGGAATATACTGAATCCAAAGGGGATTAACATCAATCTTATCGGGGCTTTGGGTGTGTTTGGTAAGAAGGTGTTTAAGGTTGATAAGGAGGATGTGAAGGAAATTATAGAAAAGGAGGAAGTGGATGAATTGGGTAAATAGAATCGAGACATTAATCAGTAAATCTCTATCCAAGATAGGAATAGACGGCATGGCTCACATTATAGTGTGCCAGAACTTGGTAATGTGGCTATCAAAGTTTACGCCTTTATGGTTGGCAATCATTATAACCATAGCAATCTTCATCTTGAAGGAGATATACGATAAGTATTGTAAGAAAACAGAGTTCTCAATTAAAGACATCATCTGTGATTGCGTGGGTCTGGCGTTGGGAGTATTAACATTGATATTATAGGAGGAAAGAAATATGGCAGATGTAAAAGAATTGGCACCGTTCATCTTAAAATGGGAAGGTGGTTTCGTAAATGATCCTGATGATTTAGGAGGAGCTACCAATATGGGAGTAACAATCTCCACCTATGAGGCTTATTGCAAGAAAAAAGGCTATCCAAAACCAACAATAGAAAGGTTGAAGAATCTCTCTAAGGAGGAATGGACAGAGATCATGAAAACAATGTATTGGGGCCGTTGGAAGGCTGACGAGATAAAATCTCAATCAGTTGCTAATATTCTCGTTGATTGGGTGTGGGCCTCTGGTATTCATGGTATCAAGATCCCGCAGGAATTGGTCGGTGTAATTCCTGACGGAATTGTCGGGCCAAAAACTATTTCGGCAGTTAATTCTAAGAATCCACGCGAGTTATTTGATCGGATCAAGATTGCTCGTTTTGATTTTATAGAGGACATCTGCCGGAAACGTCCTGCAAACAACAAGTTCAAACGAGGGTGGTTGAATAGAATTAACGATATCAAATTTGAATCATAATAATAGGAGGAACAATCATGAAATCAACAGATATTACATTTAGCCAGATCGCAGAAAAACGTTACCTAAGCGATCCCATACAGGTAAATTCAGAAACCATTGGGCTTCAGCTAGAGTTTAAAGAATCCGGGAAACTGGCTGTTTATATAAGCTATGACGGAGAAAAATACTCCGTTGTAGAGACTAGGAATTTCACCGCTCTGAATTTCGCCCGCCCTGTTGTCGGTCTTATACCCGGACAATACATCAAGGTTGAATGTGAAACGCAGCCAACCAAGGCTCAATACTTTGAATCAGAAGAATAATGGGAGCGATAGGATTAAATCCGATTAGGCTTGACCGGATAGGGCTTGATCCTATCCGCATCAATGCGATTAAGTTGGGAGTTCCGGGAGCTTCTTCCGCTACCAACCGTCCCTACATCTCTCCCGATGTATTGTCTGCCTTGGCAGGTGTATGGATAGCTGACGGCAAGAGCAACACTGATCCCGACCGCAATATCATCAAGAACAAGCTTCTTGGCAGGGGAGGAGATTTTGAGATATTTAATGCTGCGTATGAGGGTATGTCAGGTTGTAATGGTTATCCAGTAGTGTTCGGTACTAATAAGACTTGGGAACATCTTTCAGGTACAGCAAATTATACTTCTGATACTACTAGTACTACGATTCATATAACTCATGTCAGACTTGCAAATAGAGGTTTGTTATATAGTTATGTGAAAGAAAATGGAGTACTAACTAATATAAAAGAAATACCTTCATTTAGAGTTACTGTTAAAGGTCTTGAAGGAAATAGTAAACTTGTTTACAAATATTTAGCTACAAAAGATGCAACAAAGGAAACATCATTACATTTAAGTAATGGTATTCATAAATTACCTAAATCGTTTGTTCCGACAGACGCATTATTAGATTTAACCACTAATGTTTGGATAGGAATGTTTATTAGTCCTATATCAGAGGAAGTTACAGAATTCGATTGTGATATATCTATTGAAGTTCTTCCAGAATATGAGGGTTCCTTTGTTACTGACGGAGTCAACGACATGATTGTCAGTCAGAATCCTGTTGAAGAAATGGGTATTACTGATGAATTTACTGTAGTTAGTATGATTCATCATACATCTGGTAGATATGGTGTGAGTGCACCACTTACTAATTATATTAGAGTTGAGAATAATATTTTTATAAGAAATTCTGTTAGTGATATTGGTAAAACTGGAATATATGGTTATACATGTTCTAATATTAAAAATATTTCTTCTAGTAATTCTATTGTAATAAATAATATATTAGGAGATAAGAATGATTATATAATAGATTTAAGACCAGGAGATATACTAGCAGGAAAGTTTAGTGTACAAGGATGTATAAATGATGATAATAATATAGTTGAAATGAGTGGCGTTGCCTGGTACTGGACTTTCATCGCCAAGAGAGCATTAACCACTGACGAAATTAATCAAGTAATAGCCTACTACAACTTGGACAAGTATGTTAAGCCTGATATTTACTACAATGTGAAGAAGCAAGGTCTTACTAATGATACTCCCGATGAAGATTGGTATCTTAAAGACTTTAGTGGTAATGGACGTGATATGACGTTATATAATTATGCTAGAACTCCAGAAAGTGGTATTAACGAAGAAGGAGGCTTGCAATCAGACGGAGTAGATGACTATGGTCAGTTTGTAGGTGATTTGGGATTGAAGGATTACACTGTGATTATTGATAGAGCATATCCAATAGTAAGTACTCCTCAGTTTACAGCTACAAGTGATGCTGCTGGTGAAAATGCTAATACTCCCTTCTTGGTAGAACATAGAAGCGTTAACGCAAATGAATCTACCTATTCCTATCTAGCTAATACTGCTATATCTATCAATAAGGAAAGAGAGATTTGTTATCAGTCAACATATCAGTATAAAGATACAGTTATTAATAAAGGTTCTTCTACTAGTTTAGGCACAGGATTAACAATCGCTAGGTATGGTATCAATAACGGTTATTCCGCTTTAGCGCTGTATTCCTTTATGCTTTTTCATTACTCTATGAGTAAATTCTTAATCGAGCGCCAGCTAAAGAAGCACAAACTAGGCACTCTGTATCCGGGCATGGTGGAGTTTAGACCGATAGTGAAGAGTAACATCCCTTATTCGTCGATATCCTACTCGGTTAATCCGGGGGAATACGTTATTGAGGGTAGTACGGTCACTATCACCATAACATTGTCAAATTCCTCTGATAAGCTGGTCGATATATCATCTAACGCCATTAGCGACATGTCCATATCTGGAGACAACGGTGTCTATGAAGTAACCGGAAAGGTCACCAAGTCTCCACAGAAGATCAACATAGTTATCTCCAGCTACTTGACAATGTTAGACAACGAGACTTTAATAACCAATGAAACATTAATTAAAAACGAATAAGTTATGGAAAAGATATTTGATATAGCAAAAGACTCCGAACAAAAGTGGGGAGTAATTGCACAAGGGATAGATAGGAACTTTGAAGAGACAGATTTAGAATTAGATAATAAACTTAGCGAAAAAATCGATAGAGATTCTTTTATCATTTCTGATAACAATGGCTATATTATTGCCATTGTTGATAAAGATGGTGTTCATTCTATCGACTATAAGATCAAGGATGATTCCTTGAATGATATTCTGTATGGCATTAATATAGCCATTAAAAATAAGGCTTCAAAAGATGAATTGAATGAAGAACGAATAAGAGCTACTGGAGAAGAAGGAAAGAAACTAAATAAAGTAATAGATGATGATAAGTTTATTATAACTGACAAAAATGGATATATAGTTGCACGAATAGACAAAAATGGCGTAAAAAGTGTGGCTGAAAATACTAATAATGCTATCGTATGTATGGTGCTTTCTGAGAATTATTATCCTACTGAGGCTCCTACGAGAGACGAGGATGGAAATGTAACTTTTGCAAAGGTCATATTTGGAACGGGGGAATCTGGAACAATAACAATCTCTTATATAAATAAGAATGCAAGCAGTATGAGTATTGTATATGGCAATAAGACAGTATTAGCTTCAATCGATAGGGATGAAAATGGGAATGTAATAAAATTAACGTTTAATTAAATATATCTCTTATAATATGGAAAATAGAATTATTTTATCAAGAGCTGATTTTTCCGCTAACAATATTGGTAGAATCATCGAACTTACAGATCTAACTAAAAAGGTTTTGAGTAAGCAGACACAGTATAAAATTGGCAGTGATGAATCTATTGCATTGGATGTATTTCTCATGGCGCTAAAAGAGAACGGATATATAGGAGGAGATCATGCAAAACTTTCGGTTTTGATGATTCCCGCACTTGCTTCCGGACATGATGATTTATTTTACAATATTTGCGCATTGGATGATGAAGGATATCCCACAAATTGGATGCCAAGTGCAGAAGATCCTGACAGTCCAATATATCAAGTATATACAGAAAATGGTCATAATGTTGGTACTTATGCTAATGCTACAGTTGGTAATAATGAGACGCTGAATGCTTTTAATATAGGCCTTGGAGATTACTTTGTAAAGAGTGGTCAAGGTGTAACAAGAAACATTCCTTCTTTCTGCTTGTTCAATTACTTATGTGCTGAGTTCAATACTGGAGATAGATTGATAGATGGTTATAATTATTCTTTGGTTATCAAGCATTCTGCAAATTATTGCTCAGTTGGTATGTATAATGGGGATTCTGCTGTTGCTACAACCAACATGGGATCGACAACTAAGGGCTTTTATGGACTTTCTTACGATGGTAGCAAGGGTTCTATTGTACTCAATAATAACGGGAATCATGCAGTGTCTTCGACTCCTGTAAATGGCGGAATCAATCTCACTTCAATTGGATATGTTAACACAAACTTTGTGTTACTTAGTGGTAACTCAAATCCAGTTGGAGCTACTCATTCGTCCATTATGGGTTTTGGAACGGGCATGACACAAGGTGAACTTGATATATTGAAGGGCTATTGTGACACCCTTGCCGCCGCACTGCACGTAACTCTTTAATACAATAAATATATGGGACTTTTAGATAATAATAAGATACAGATAGATGGTAATGTTGCTGCATATATAGTCACTACGCCTGATGAAAATGGTATAAAAACATTATTCGATACCTCTGATGTATCTATCAGAATCCACACATACAATGGTAAGGAGATCGCTGCTGTACTTAATGATATTGTTGTATGGAGTGCTCCGAGCAGTAATGCGTCAGGTCGAAAACTTTATATTTCAACTGAAGGATTTGGAGGTGTACAGTCAGAAGTTGCATTCAATTCAACGAACTTTCCTAATCTCATCAATGATTCTTCTGTAATGCATTGTGCATTACTTCCTTACACGAGAAGAAAGACTAATACAACAGAAATATATACTGGTGTTGATTGGAGACTTGTTGTTTTTACAGACAAAGGACAGATTTACCACAATTTTCCGGCAAGAGCTATCGGTTATGATGGTGCATCTTTAGACGGGGATATGCTTAAATTTGATGAATCCGTTATATGGGATTTGCCAGAAAGAAAAACACCGGTCAAAACTAATGTGGGAGATGACGCAACTTTGATTTCAACCGGTTGTTATAGATATATGCCATGCCTTCCTGATGCTATGTATGAAATGCACCCAACCCTCCAATCTGATAATGGATATGGTAACGGAGGTTTTGATTCTTATGTAGAATATATTGACAGGCTTGATAGTAATATTACTAAAAAAAGACCAAGACTATTCTATCCGAGAGTGAATAGCCGTGATGCTAATCTATTTTCTTGGATGAGTGGATTTGTGCAGGACAAACAAGTCAGTATGTTTGGTACCTATATGCCTAATACAAGTCCTGATACGGGTTGCAGAATGTGTGTGTTCGGAACTTCTGATGGCGGAAGACAATGGTATGTCATATATGAGTTTGGTGCTAATGGTGAAAGAATTGGCATAGACGATGATTCTGAAATAAAGATTCAAAATCCTATTGCAAACTTTTCTGAATATGCTGATTCCACTAATAATCAGCTTCGATTTGCCAATAATCAAATGACAAATGCTTCTGCGTTTTCCGTGATCAGAAGAAGTCAATGGACACCTACTTCTTCCAATAAAGAGCCGGCGGAAAAGTTCAAGTATGGTACTGCTGTTAATGTAAGCAGTATTATAAGTTCTGATAGTGGTATTATTGTTACAACGTCATCTGCTCATGGTCTTATGAATGGTGATGTAATCATATTCCGCAAGGATGAAGGAGACTCTATATGGAACTGGATTGCAGCAGAAGACTACACCAACATAAGTGCTGGTAATGGCGTGATATGGAAAGCTAAGGTGCTTACGACAACAACCTTTAAATTGATGTTGGAAGTACACAATCCTTATAATGAACTTGGTATTCGGCATATTCATTCTATTAATAAATGCAAAGACGGTTATTCTATTTCTTGCGGGGAAGAATATCCTCTTGGTTGGGTAATGTATATCAGGGTTGATAACTCAGACACGCACGCGTTCCTTTATGCTGGTAATACAATGCCAATATATAGGGTTACTTCGACTAGTACATCAATTCAAAGATGTCTTGGGGTTGAAATCTTGGACGATACTGAAAATACAGTATTTGCAGGATTGGATACATCTGTTATTCCGAGGGCAGGCCTGAAACCCGATGGAAGAACGGAAAGCTTTAAGAGGAACTCTTGTGGTATTTTTAAGGTAGCCTTGAAAGATGTTGATGATTTTAGTAAAGCCGAATGTATCTTTCAGCTATCTCAACCAACCTATTTCTTTAAAATCATACAAGGAGTTATGATTGCGATAGGTCAACAGAATATGCTTGGTGTGTCTATTGATTATGGTAAGTCTTGGACTACGATTCAGTTACCTGCGTCTAGTATCCCTTCCTTTAACAACCTAGCGGAATGGATTGGTACTACTTCTAAAAAAGAAATATGCATCAAGAGATATACTTATGCCAATACACTTATTATATGCCCTAAGAAGTAATGTGACAACTGATAAAAATAGCATATGAAATACACTGTATTCCCAACAATTGACTTGCAAGAGGTCCCTCAGGAGGAAATAGACAAGCGTAACCTTGTTCCTCGCAAGAGCGTAAATGAGAGTGAAACCTTGATGAAATGCCAGCACTATGCTGCGTTATTTCCTCATAAGATGATTAAGACTATTGCTGATGACGGAGCGGAAGAGCTGTCTTTTCCTTATCCTACCTATGAAGGAGAGGATTTAAATGTTTTGTTGTCTAGTCCGGAATGGTCTTCAAGTGATAGTATTCTATGAAGTCCCTCCCTTGGATATTAGTCTGCCTACTTATAGGTGTTCTCGTGTGGATGCGTTGTAATCCGCACGAGCCGTCACCGGTTTATATTAAGGGAGATACCGTACATATCCGGGACACAGTAAGAGACACAATCCCTAAGACGGTAAAAGAAACTCTGAAACGTACCGATACGATATATCTACCGATTCTGATAGATACAACGACTGACAGAACCGTAGAAGGCGATTCTATTCCGGTACTGATACCGATAACAAGCAAGGAGTATAAGACCGATGATTATCGGGCGGTAGTCAGTGGATATAATCCTAGCCTTGATTTTATGGAAGTGTATAGAGACAGTAAGATCATCACTATTTCACCTTTACAGAAGAAGAAACGCTGGGGATTGGGCTTGCAGGCAGGATATAGTTATCCGGGTGGTTTGTACTTCGGTGCCGGAGTTAGTTATAACTTGTTTATGTGGTAAATTACCGGAACTACTATCTTCACAGACCGTTTCCGGTATGAAAAGTTTAAGTTTTACTTACATAACAATTTCCAATGGAAAAATGTTTTAAAAGAAAGGAGGCTAAAATGAAACATTAATTATAATAAACACTAAGTTTATCCGGTAAGTAGAAGGCCGGTTATCATAACAAATGTAGCTCTTTTGGGGGCAGAGTAAAAAGAACCCCCGACACATTAAAGTTGACGCCAATCAATACTTTAATACACCAAAGCATACATCGGTTGTGTCAGGGGGTATAATATCCTTAACATTCCGAAGTATGCTTTTGTTCTTTTGGTGTATGTACTGATTGGCAAAGGCAAAAGTACAACAAAAAAATTAATTACCATGTGTAAGTCAGAGATTTTTGCCGAAATATTGAACCTTGTAGGAAAAGAAACTGAAGTTTCCACAGAATTAATCCTTTCATCAAGTAAAGTGACTGAGGTTGTCGATGCCCGCTCCATTGTAGTGTTCTTCCTTACTGAATTCGGTCTGTACCCTGAACAGATCGCCACTTTGCTTCACAAAACATCAGCCAGTGTACGTTACCTGATATCTACTTTTGAGAGTCGAAAAACAACAAACAAAATGATTGCAATATATCTGCAAAATATTCGCAAATCGCTTGAAAATGAGCTCTAATTTACGCAGTTTCTATTATATACTTTTGTGATGCGGTTGATATTGACCGTAATAAAAAAGTATAAATCTCTATGGAAAGAACGTATGTTTTTAACCAAGACGGTGGAGCGGCTTCAGGCAACGGTCTGCTTGCTTCTATTCTTCCGTCTTTGCAAAACAGAGGAATTGATACCGGATACTTGATGGGGCTGCTTGGAGGCGGCAATGGTAACGGTGGTTTCTTTGGTAACAATGGTGGTTTTCAAGACATCATTGCGCTTATTGTGATTGCGGCTATTTTTGGAAATGGCAATTTCGGCTTTGGCGGAAATAACAATCAAGGAGCGAACGAAGGAAGAGAGATGATCATGCAGACACTTAACCGAAACGGTGTCGATATTGCATCACTGGCACAAGCCGTGAACACTTCTTCCGATCAAATCCTTGCCGGTATTAACTCTGTATCCCAGGCAATCTGTGGTCTTGGCAACCAAATGGGACAGAATACCAACAGTATCCTTACCGCAATTATGCAGGGTAACAACGCTCTGACATCTCAAATCTGTAGCTGTTGCTGCGATATGAAACAGCTTGTAACCACACAAGGATATGAGAGTCAGCTTGCAATGTGCAACCAGACCAATACATTGGTTAATACTGCAAACCAAAACGCATTGTCATTACGTGACGGTGCTACTGCCAACACGAATGCTATCCTTGCCAAACTTGATGCAATTCAGAATCAGGCATTACAGGATAAGATTGCATCTCTTACTGCGGAAAAGGCAACTCTTACGGCTGAAATCTCCCAACGTAATCAGAATGCTACAATCCTGAATGCGGTAGGTCAACAGATTGCTCCCCTTGCAGCAGGATTACAAGCATTGCAAAGCGATGTTGATGGAATCAAATGCAAGTTACCTAACACAGTTCCAGTTCAATACCCTAACATTGTTGGTGTAAACATGGATACTTACCGTGCGGCTGCTTTCGGTGCTTATGTTGGTGACTCAGCATACGGACGTAGCGGATGCGGTTGTAATAACTACTGGGGTTGATTCTGGTAAGAAAGGAGGTAATTATGTGGCCTAACTTTTTTACAGGATTTCCGTTCTCGTTTCCGTCAATAGGAAGAGCGAATTTCAATACTCTTCCTACGGTGGCTGTAACTGTCGGTACTGAAAATGTGACTTTGGAGCTTCCTAACCATGCGTTCCGCAACAGGGACTATGTCGGAGGGTTCTATGTCAATCTTCGTCAGGCGATCCCTGCCGGTACGACTGCAACACTCCCGATACTGATAGGGACTAACGGGGACACAAGACCGTTGATGGCTTATAACAATGAGCCTGTAACTGTTGCAAACTTGGCTGGAACCGGCATCTATGAGATTCATTACAACAAGTACACCAACGAATTGTATCTTGTTAATGGCGGATACAGACCGACAACGGTTCCGGCTCCTACAGTAGAAACCGCTTCTTTACGGAGCAAGTAATAATTAACATGGAGTTTTGTGGTATTTTCCAAAATGGAAATAGCCACACTCCTTTAAAATTAAACAATCATGTTTCAGAACTTACGAGTAAACAGTACGTTATATCTTCTTCACAGAGGTGCAAATCCAAGTTTGGAATGTGGGCAGGTCGTTAATGTAAGCCCTATAAAAACTATATATAAGACTGTTCCCAACATGCCTTATCCACAGCCTGTCCAGGTCATTGATTTTGTCGTGAATATAAACGGACAGAATGTCAATTTGCAAGAGATACCGG
>OJMK01000128.1_pt1 | contig 84115 bp, 77 predicted proteins | sample 1597201 | NCBI WGS metagenome assembly OJMK01 (sample SAMEA2452125, study PRJEB22498) | human gut metagenome | reverse complement strand
CGTAGGCCTCTACGACCCCCCCCTCCACAGCGACAATCGGCGTGCCGATCGCGCCGAGCAGGTCATTGCCGAGATGCCGCCTGCGGTAGCCGTAGGAGCGGGAATCGCCGAAATCGTCATAATGGCTGTAGCCAAAGCCCTCCGCGATCGGGCAATAGGCCTTCAGCCCGTATTTTTTGACAATGATCTTCTGGCCCTCATGCTCCTTGTCCGGCGCCTCCTTTTCGTATTCGCCCACCATGCCGCCGAGCACCGCTGTGTATGCCCGCTTGTAATAATCATAGTATTTATTATCCGCCATCAGCTCATCTACGGTTTTTCCATCTGCCAGCGCATCCTTGAGCTTTTGCATCTGGGCGGATTTATAACCCTTCCAGTTGCCCCCGTTTTTACAGGCAAGCCAGGCGAGCGAATCAATCCAGCTAACGTGCGGCCCCTTGCCCTCTTCATGCGTTTTTATATCGAGTGCCAGCGTGTCGCTCAGAGCAGTGTACGGTGCATTAAACTCTACCCATTTGATGTAGGAGGGCTGCGTTGTATCCGTCTGCCCGGTGGACGCCTGTGATTCTGCGGGCGCAAGGCTGGAGGGAGCGTCCGTTTCTACCCCCTGCGCCGCTTGCACCTTCTGCGTATGCTCTTCCACCCCCTGCGCCACGCCAAAAACACTCAACGCACCGAGCGCGAGGCAGATGACGATGGACAATATCATATTCAGCCTGCTTGTTTCCTTCGTATGCAACGTGATTGTCACCGCCCATTTCCATCGCCGGTTTCTGGGAAACCGCTTCTGGGGTTTGATCCGTAGTTTCATTTTATGAGCGATATGGGTGGAACATGCCTTGAAAAAAGAAAAGGGGCGGTTCCAAATGCGCTGCATTTGGAACCGCCCCTGCGAATAACTAAATTTCGTTTATTCCACTGGCTCTTTCATCTCTTTTTGAGAGGAAACCGCCTCGTAATCCTCCAGCATCTCCTTGGAGGGCGCTTTGGTCAGCAGGCTAACCACAACCATCAGAACCAGGCCGAGCGCAAAGCCCGGCACCAGTGAATAAAGCCCTGTGCGCGTTGCCAGCGTTGCGCCGCCAAACTTGATATAATCCCAAACGATCACAGTCAAGCCGCCCGCGATCATGCCGGAGGCAGCGCCCGCAAAATTCGACCTTTTCCAAAACAACGCCAGGATCACCACCGGGCCGAAGGTTGCGCCGAAGCCCGCCCACGCGTTGGAGACGAGCCCCATCACGCTGCTGTTGGGATCCAGCGCGACCACAAAGGCAATTGCGCTGACCACCAGCACCGTAATACGGCTGACACGCAGCATGCTCTTATCACTTGCATTTTTGCGGATCACGCCTTTATACACATCTTCCGAGATGGAAGAAGCCGTGACAAGCAGCTGGGAATCCGCCGTGGACATGATCGCCGCCAAAATACCGCACAACAGCAGGCCGCCAATGAAGGGGATGCCCAGCCGATTGGTAAAGACTTCTCCGATCATTTCAATAAACACATTTTCGGGGTTGCTGATGGGGTTGCCCAGGAAGAACGCGCGCCCGATTGCACCCAGGAAACAGGCGGAAGATAAAGAAATCACTACCCATGCAATCGCCACTTTGCGGGATTTGCGCACTTCATCCTCATTCTTAATCGCCATAAAGCGGATCAGGATATGCGGCATGCCGAAATAGCCAAGGCCCCAAGCGAGCTGGGAAAGGATGCTGACAAAGCCCAGAGGCTTGCCGTTATCATAAAGCGGATTAAGGAAACTAACGCCCAGGGAATCCAGCGCAGCCTTCGCCTCACCCGGGCCGCCCAGCATAGCGAGTGCGATCACGGGCACCACCATCAGGGAGATGAGCATCATAAAGCCCTGCACAAAATCCGTCCAGCACACGGCAAGAAAGCCGCCGAAAAACGTGTAGATCAAAATGACAGCCACACCAATCACAAGAGCGAGCGTATAATCCAGCCCGAATACGGAGGAAAACAGCTTAGCGCCCGCAGAGAAACCGGAGGCCGTATAAACTAAGAAAAAGATCATGATGAATAAGGAGGACGCCACACGCAGCACCTTCGTGTGATCCTGAAACCGGTTTTCAAAAAACTCCGGCAGCGTCAGGGAATTTCCCGCCTGAATCGTATACCGCCGCAGACGGGAGGCGACCAGAATCCAGTTAAGGATCGTGCCGATGGCTAGCCCCACAGCGATCCATATCTGCCCTGTGCCAAATGCGTAAATTGCCCCGGGCAGCCCCATCAGGAGCCAGCCGCTCATATCTGAGGCCTGTGCGCTCAGCGCAGCCACCCAGCCGTTGAGCGAGCGCCCACCTAGAAAATAATCCTCTGAATTCTTGGTGCGCTTATAGTAAAACACACCGATTCCCATCATCGCCAGCAGATAGCAGCCGAAGGCCGCAAAAATCCACACTCTACTTGACATCCGATTCCCTCCTCAATGCTTTTCCAGTTTAAAAGAATAAAATAATGGTGTTATTATAGCATAAAGCGAAAGCAATTTCCACCTTTTCCATGATATTTCGCGGGAAACATCGAATGGGGCTGCCGCAAGGAAAAAGCCCTGCAACAGCCCCGTTTTCTTTTGATCCGTATCCATCTCAAACAAAATTTAATAAATCCAAATTCGGAACAGGAGCTTTTTCCAAAGCGGCAGCTTTTCATAAGTGGATTTGCCTGCCTGCTCCGCCTCCGCCTGCAAGGTGGATAATTCCTCCCGCGTGAGCACGTGGCGGCTGAATTTCGCCTTGCGCGCCAAGCGCTGTGCCTCCCCGCTGACCATATAGCCAAAACGGGCCAAGCGGCAAAGGTAACGGTAAACCGCAATCGCCGCCCGGTTGCGGTCTTTCTGCCGGAAGGCGAGCTTTCTGCGCCGCGTCAGTTCCAGCCGCGCGGCAACCAGCGCCAGCACGCATAACCCTGCCAGCAGCGGGAGGAGCCAATGCGATGTTTTTACGCCTGTCTGAGCTACAGAGCCGTTCGTCGTCGGCGCCTCAGTGGGGCGGCGTGTCGTCTCATCCGGCCGCACATCGTTTTCATCCGGGTTTTCCCGCAGGGTTGCGGATCCGCCGGGCGTTGCCTCAATGGGCGTCCACCCCTGGCCATCCGCCCACACTTCCACCCAGGCGTGCGCCTGCCGGTCTGGAATTTCAGCGCTCCCATCCGCCTTGAAATTGCTGGTTTTCACCGTGTAACCCTCGACGTAGCGCGCGGGGACGTTCAGCGCGCGCATCAAAACCGCCGCTGCGCTTGCAAAATGAATGCAGTAGCCGCGCGGGCTCTCCTCCAAGAAATAAAGCACAAAATCCTGCCCCTCTGGCGCCGCACCCGGCTTCTCCGTATAGGTTCCAGCATTTTGAACCACCTGCGCGGCCGCTCTGGCAACACGCAGCCAGTCCTCTGGGCCTTCCGCCGCTGTCAGGCCGGCTTTTTCCGCATAGGCGAGCAGCCTGTCGCGCACGCCGTCCGGCAGTTGGGTATCCCGCTTATTGATCAGCGCTTCATATTCCCGCTCCATCTGCCTGATCCGGCTGGGAATCCGCTTCTGCTGCGCTGCACTCAACGGGGTAAAATAGGAATGGAGCGTGTAGCTGCTCACCGAGGTTCCATCCTCACGCCCCATCAGCAGGTAAGCATCCTGCTTAAAATCACTTCCTGTCACCGTATCCCCCTGCGAAAGGTAATAGGGCGTATACGTATAGGAGCGGTTGGCTCCTATATTGTCAATTGTGATACCAGAGGCCTGCGGCTTTTCTCCGCCCATCCGCCGCACGGAAATATCGGTATACAGCAACGGCTGGAAAGAAAGCCGCATGCCCTGATACGATTCTTCAGAAATCACCTGCCACGAGGTGCCCGTATAAACAGAGCCGGCCCATCCGCGCAGATAATAATCCGCTGGCGCAGATTGGACGCGCAGCATGGTTTGGTCGGTAAAACGCAGTTCCCCCGCATTTGTGAGGTCTGTCATGCCGGGCGAACCCGTCATCGGCGCGCCATAGCCTGTAAAGGATAGGGAATCCTGATGGCTGGAGTCAAACAGCTCCGTTACCACCTGGATGACCGCGTTGCGCACTTGCACCGCGCGAGTGGAGGGCTGGTAGGCATCCGGCGGCTGAAACAACACCACCAGCGCTGCCAGCAAAAAGGCAAAGGGCGCTAGCAGCAGCCCAGCCTTGGCCGCGTGCCGCTCCCCCATCCGCCCCGCACGGCCCGAAAGCAACATGGCGGCCCAAAAGCCGATCAGCAAAACCAGCGCAAACGCGGGCGGGACTAGCCCCACCACGGCTGCAATCGCCAGAAACGGCGCGGTCGCGAGGAGGGAGAAAAAGAAGCTGTGTGCCTTTACCACGGCCCAGGCAAGATACCCTGTCAGCGGAAACTGGACCACCCGGAAAAACATGCGGCAAGCCGCTAAATCCTCCTGCGCTTGAGGCGGTGCGAAATGGCCGAGCTTTGGAAACACGGCCGACGCCTGGGTGGAAAACTGCTCCGCCACGAATACTGCGCCCGTTACGACCTCACGCATCACAAAAAAGGCGGCAATTCCCCATAAAACAAACGCGGCCAGATAGGCAAGCCCCCGATGCTTCGGCAGGGAATAGATGATGAGAAACAGCAGCGTTGTCGGCAGGGACCAAATCAGCGCCGTTTCCGCTTCCGGCAATGCAAACGTTTGAAAAAAGCAAAGCAACGCCCCATACAAGCCTGCCAGCAGCAAAACCGCGCCGCTGCAAAAGCGGAGCACCGGCATGGCGAAGCGCGATTTGAGCTCCTGACCCGCTCCGGAGGATCCGGCCAGCTTCATTCCATCCCCTCCTCTGCATCGCCAAACATAGAAATTCCATCCGCATGAATGAGAAATAGCAGATCAACCATCGGCGCGCGGAGCTCTTTCCGGCAATCTTCCACACGCAACTCCCGCTCTGACAGCGGGCTGGAACAGGCCTCCAGCAGCACCCTGCGGAACGATTCCTCATCCTCCACCTGCCGGGTGTGCAAATCCCCTTTCGCCGCATCATACCATTGCAGGCTGTGCACGCACTGGTTTTCGAACAGCTCTTCTGAAAGGCCCGTCAGCCTTGCGAGCACCTGATCGGCCCGGTCAGGCGCCCCGCTCAGGCAAAAGGCAAGCACAACGCTTGGCTGCGGCGTCTGCTCCGCCTCACGCACGATGAGTTTTTGCAGCTTGGAGGAAAGCTTCCAATGCACATCCCGCAACTGATCCCCATCCCGGAATTCCCGCACAGAGCTTCGTTCTTCGCCGCCCTTGCCGGCCGAGCGTGCAGCAGCCTCCAATGTGCCGCCCGGCGCAAAGGCGGAAGCCTTCCCGTGAAATGGCGTCGGTGTCGGAGAAATCATCACCTCCACCGGCGCCGGCAAACGAACCCGGAAGGAGAAAAGCCCCAAGAGATCAACCATACGCGCGTTTGTCACCTGGCAGCACACGGTGCCACAGTGCTCCCACAGGCAGGGCAGCTCGGCCATCTTTCCACCCCGCGCCGGGAAGCAGCCTTTTTTATCCGCCTCTTCGCCGGTCAGCAGGTTTTTGCACTGCATACGCAGACGCACACAATGCACCGGAAAGCGGGAAGAAACCTCCGCCCGCGCGGTCAGCACCCCACCTTGGGTAGGCGAAAGAGGCTCCGCTGTGAGTTTAATACGCAGCGTTAAAAGGCCCGGCAGGCTCAGCAGCACTTCCAGCGGCACGAGCAACAGAATCATTACAAGCAGCAGCCAAGAGAGATAGCGCGTGTCCATCACATAATAGGATACCGCCATGGATAACATGCAAAAATAAAGAATACGATAACGGCTCATATCGTCACCTGATCTTCGGCGCGGGCGTTTTGCGCAGGATTTCATCCAGCAGCTCGCGCGGCTGCTCGCCCTGGGCCTTTGCCTGCGCTGTTAATAGCAAGCGGTGCGCTGTGCAATCCGGGTAAATTGCTCGGACGTCCTCCGGCACCACATAATCCCGCCCATCCATCCAGGAACAGGCCTGCGCAAGCGCCATTGCCGCCACTGAACAGCGGGGGCTTGCGCCCTGCCGGATCGATTTATGCTCACGTGTGGCGCGGGCAAGGCGGACGATATAGTCATACAGCTCTTCGTGGACGAACACTTTGGAAACCTCATCCCGCATTGTAAGCAAGGCCGCTGCATCCGCCACCTTCCGCACAGCCTGACCATGATTTTCGCCATGCTTGCGGCGCAGCATTTCCCGCTCCGCTGCTGGCTCTGGATAACCGATGGAAAGGCGCATCATAAAACGGTCAAGCTGTGAATCCGGCAGCAGCTGTGTCCCGGCCGAGCCGGTAGGGTTCTGCGTTGCAATCACGGTGAAGGGCTGCGGGATCAGGTGCGTCACACCGTCCACCGTGACGCTTCCTTCTTCCATAGCCTCCAACAGCGCAGACTGCGTGCGGGAGGAAGCGCGGTTGATTTCATCTGCCAACAGCAGGTTGCAAATCGCGGCCCCAGGCTGGTATTCCATCGCTCCCGTTTCGCGGTGAAAGATCGAAAATCCCGTAATATCCGACGGCAGCACGTCGGGGGTGAACTGAATGCGTTTATACTGTAAATCCGTCGCGTTGGAAAACGCTACGGCAAGCGTTGTTTTGCCAACGCCCGGGATATCCTCCAGAAGCACGTGCCCTCCCGCGAGCATGGTCATCAAAATTTTGCGCGCCACGTCTTTTTTGCCAACGAACGCTTTTTTGATCTGTGTCAGGATCTCTTCACATTGATTCATGAACCGGCCTCCTGCATATATGATAAATGAATTTGTTGTTCTTCTTCCCAGCCCCGCAATGCGGCCATCTCCGGCGCACGGATGTCTGTATGAAGAATATCTCGCTTTAATCGGTATTGGATAGATTCACCTGCATCATGCAGCGAATATTCCATGGTTTCCTGTTTATTCACCGATATCCCCCTTTCTTTCCATCATCCCCTTTTGAATCGCTTTTCTTTATATATTATAAAACCACAGAAAGAAAGTCAAATCAAAGAGAGCATGAAAAACACATAAACGGGCGGCTGTTGGCGTTCCAATCCTCAACTTTTCTCTTGCTTCCGCACGCTGCCGCCAGTTTTTGAGTCCTTTGGAGAATTGTACAGATCCCCTTGCAAAGGAAAGCAAAAAATAGTAAACTATAGGCATATCAACTACCGAAAAGCTGCCGGACGGCGGTTTTTTGAAGAAGGAAGGAAATGAATCTTTATGTGGCCAATCAAAAAAGCATGGTACCGTACTTATCAGGCGGTTTTCCGTGTGCTCGTCTGTTTTCTCGACTGGTCTGAACCAGAGCGGCTCGAGGGCCCCGGCGCCATTAAGCGTCTGCCTGCGCTCATCCAGTCCAAAGGTGTGGAAAAGGTGCTTATCGTTACGGATAAGGGTCTAATGAGCCTCCACCTGCTTGACCCGCTCTTTGAAAAGCTCACAGAGGCCGGCATTCAGTACACACTCTATGACGGCACGCAGCCCAATCCTACCTTTGACAATATTGAGGATGCCCGCAGCCTTTATGTGGAGAATAACTGCGAAGCCATTATCGCATTTGGCGGCGGCTCTTCTATGGACTGCGCCAAGGTTGCCGCGGCGCGAGTGGTGCGCCCGAATACACCGATTCCGAAGATGCGCGGCGTGCTGAAGGTGCTGCGCAAGCTGCCGCCTTTCTTTGCCGTTCCCACCACGGCGGGCACTGGCTCCGAAACAACCATCGCGGCCGTTGTCACCAACCCAAAAACACACGAAAAATATGCCATAAACGATCCAGTCCTGCGCCCAAAATATGCGGTGCTTGATCCGGAGCTCACCGTCGGCTTGCCACCGCATATCACCTCCACCACCGGCATGGATGCGCTCACCCATGCAGTAGAAGCCTATATCGGCCACAGCAATACGCGCGATACGGAAGAAAATGCCAAACGCGCCGTCAAAATGATCTTTGACAACATCGAAACGGTTTATCGGGATGGCAAGAATATTGAGGCCCGCGGCGAAATGCTGCTCGCCTCCTACTATGCGGGCGTTGCCTTTACACGCGCCTATGTCGGCTATGTTCACGCCATCGCGCACAACCTCGGCGGCATGTATGGCATCGCGCACGGCCTTGCCAATGCGATCATCCTGCCGTATGTGCTGGAATACTACGGCGAAAGCGCGCATAAGCGCCTGGCAGAGCTTGCCGAGGCGGCAAGTATCACACAGCCCGGCATGACGGATGCGCAGAAGGCAGAGGCCTTTATTGCTGCGATCCGCCGGCTCAACCAGGATATGAATATCCCCGATAAGATTGAGCAGATTCAGGAGAAGGATATCCCCACTCTGGTCGAGCGTGCGCTCAAGGAGGGCAACCCGCTCTATCCGGTGCCGAAGATCATGAATGAGGCGGATTGCGAAATGGTGATCCGCCGCCTGATGCCCTAATCATACAGTCTCTTATATTTTTCGGAAGGCAGACTACCATGCTGCCTTCCGTTTTTTTATAAATAAAAAACAGAACCCATCAACCCCGATCAAACAGTAGGCATGGCTCATAAGAAGCAGGCGGCCCACCACTATTTTTCCCAGGAAAACACACGCTGTTTCTATTTGATACGGAGCATAACGGCAAGAATACAGATTGGTTAAGCCCAGGAGGAGGGAGAATCCCAAATGGCAATGCCGGGAGACGCTAGAATTAAATTTATTTTTTCAGGTAGTCCCTGGGGTGTCGAACGGATCTTTTCCACAATTCCCAGGTCGCTTTTTTCGGCATTTTGACGAAAAAAAACGGGTTATTCTTTTCGATACAAATCAAGCCTTAGCGTTTCTTGTAACAAAATAGCTAAAAATAGGTCGTGAAATTTGCACTCGCTTTGAATAAAATACTCAAAATACACTTGAAAATTGAATTTCGGTTTGCTAAAATAAAGCTATTAAAAAGTAAACGAGGTGTACCTCCATGGCGAAACGAAAAAGTTCTCCTTCTGACGTGCCGCTCTATTTATTCCACGAGGGTAGTAATGCCCGCGCATATGAATACTTCGGCGCGCATAGAATAGACGGTGGGAAAATGGTATTTCGCACTTGGGCGCCGCATGCCGCAGGCGTCAGCGTGGTGGGCGACTTCAACGGCTGGGATGCGGAAAACGCGCCCATGGCCTTGGTGGACAACGGCGGAGTTTGGGAGGCAGAGCTGCCGGAACTTGCGCAATTTGAAAATTATAAGTTCTGTATCCTAACAGAAGATGGCCGCCAGCTGATGAAAAGCGATCCCTACGGCGTACATATGGAAACGCGCCCCAATAATGCCTCCAAGGTTTATGATCTGAGCGGTTACGAATGGGGCGACCAGGCTTGGGAAGAAGCGAAAAGCCATACTGTTATCTATGACAGTCCTGTCAATATCTATGAGATGCACGCCGGCTCGTGGAAGCGATATCCCGATGAGAACTTTTTTGACTATCGAAAGCTTGCGCAAGAGCTGGTTCCCTATCTCACTGAAATGGGGTATACCCATGTAGAGCTCATGCCTGTGATGGAGCATCCCTTCGACGGCTCTTGGGGCTACCAAGTAACCGGTTATTTTGCCGTAACTTCCCGCTACGGTACGCCGCATGATTTTATGTATTTCGTCGATCAGTGCCACCAGGCCGGGATCGGCGTGATTCTCGATTGGGTACCGGCACATTTCCCCAAGGATGCCAATGGCCTTTATGAGTTCGACGGAGCCCCCTGCTATGAGTATGCCGACCCGCGCAAGGGCGAGCACCGCCAGTGGGGCACCCGCGTATTTGACTACGGGCGCAACGAGGTGGCAAGCTTTCTAATTTCCAGCGCGATGTTTTGGCTGGATCAATACCATATTGACGGCCTTCGTGTAGATGCAGTGGCATCCATGCTCTATCTTGACTACGGTAGGGAGGATGGCGATTGGATTCCCAACGACCACGGCGGGCGGGAGAATCTGGAGGCGGTTTCCTTCCTGCGAAAGCTAAACGAAGTTATCTTTCAGGAGCATCCTTCCACGCTGATGATTGCAGAGGAAAGCACCGCCTGGCCGCTCGTCTCGAAGCCGACAAATGTGGGCGGCCTCGGCTTTAATTTTAAATGGAACATGGGCTGGATGAACGATATTCTGCGCTATGTCTCTCTGGATGGCTATTTCCGCAAATACAATCATGATTGCCTCACCTTTTCTTTCTTCTATGCGTTTTCCGAAAACTACGTTCTGCCGATTTCACATGACGAAGTGGTGCATGGAAAATGCTCCTTAATCGGCAAAATGCCGGGCAGCTATGAAGAAAAATTTGCCGGGTTGCGTGTGTTTTATGGGTATATGATGGCGCATCCAGGCAAGAAGCTGCTTTTCATGGGGCAGGAATTCGGGCAGTTTAAGGAGTGGGATTTTGCCGCCGAGCTGGACTGGCTTCTGCTCGATTATGAAAAACATGCACAGCTGCGGGACTATGTGAAGGCGCTCAACCATTTCTACCTCAAGCATTCCCCGCTGTGGCAAATTGATTTCAGCTGGGAGGGCTTCTCCTGGATTTCCAGTGATGACAGTGCAAACTCCGTGATCGCCTTTCGCAGGATGGATGACCAGGGCAATGAGATCATCGCCGTTTGCAATTTTACAAAGGTAGAGCGCCCGGATTACCGCATCGGCGCGCCGAAGCGGGGGGATTACCGCGTGCTGCTCAATTCCGACGATATTGCGTTCGGCGGCGAGGGCAACGGCTCCTCCGGCATCATCAAAACGGAGGATCTCCCCATGCATAGCTGCGAGCAGAGCATGGTGCTGGATCTTCCTGGTTTTTCCGTGTTATATTTGGAGCTTGCAAAGGAGCGTAAAAAAAGGCAGAAGAAAACGCCCGCTTCCGCTGCACAGGCGGCTCCATCCCGCAAAAAGGCAAAGCCCGTCTCACCGGAAGCTAAATCAACCTGATCAAATCCTCTGGAATTTATTTCCACGGATTTCATAAAATCAATTTTTATAAAATAAAGGAGGCAACATATATGGCCCGAAAAAAGGAATGCATTGCAATGCTCCTCGCAGGCGGGCAGGGAAGCCGGCTCGGTATCCTGACAAAAAATATCGCCAAGCCTGCCGTGCCCTATGGTGGAAAATACCGTATCATTGACTTTCCGCTCTCCAATTGCGTGAATTCCGGCATCGATACCGTCGGTGTCCTCACCCAGTATCAGCCGCTGGAGCTCAATGATTATATTGGCAATGGAGAGCCATGGGATCTGGACCGTGTGAACGGAGGGGTACATATCCTCTCCCCTTATCAAAAAATTCGTGGGACAGAGTGGTATAAAAATACCGCTAACGCGATCTATCAGAATATCAATTTTATCGATCGCTATGACCCTGAATATGTTGTGGTCCTCTCCGGCGATCATATCTATAAGATGGATTATTCCAAAATGCTCGCCTATCATAAGGAAAAGGAAGCGGCCTGTACCATCGCCATGCTCGAAGTTCCGTGGGAGGAAGCGCCCCGCTTTGGCCTGATGATGGTGAATGAAGATGGCGCCATCACAGAATTTGAGGAAAAGCCAAAGCACCCCCGCAGCAATAAGGCCTCCATGGGGGTTTACATGTTTACTTGGGAGAAGCTGCGCCAGTATTTGCTGGATGATGAGGCCAACGAAGCCTCTGGCAACGATTTCGGGCACGATCTGATTCCAGCCATGCATGAGGCGCACGAGCGGCTTTTCGCTTTCCCCTTCGATGGCTATTGGAAAGACGTTGGCACGATTGACAGCCTGTGGGAAGCCAATCTTGACCTGCTCAACCCCAATGTTGATCTTGACCTAAGCGACCCCGATTGGAAAATTTACTCCCGCAACCCGGTCGCTCCGCCGCACTACGTTTCTCCGGACGCCACCGTTCAGAATTCCTTGATTTCAGAAGGCGGGCTGATTGAGGGCAGTGTGGATTTCTCCGTTTTATTTGCCAACGTATCGATCGAAAAGGGCGCAGTCGTGCGTGATTCCATCCTGATGCCCGGCACGGTGGTGAAAAAAGGCGCCGTGGTGCAATATGCAATCGTCGCGGAAAATGCCGTGATTGAAGAAAACGCCGTCGTCGGCGAACGCCCGGAGGATATGGAAAACCTTTCTGATTGGGGTGTGGCTGTAGTCGGCGCAAACGTCTGCATTGGCGCAGGCACACGCGTCGCGCCGAAGGCAATGGTCGATGAGGACCTGCCGGAGGTGACAGTTTGAAAAACGTGCTTTTCAAACGGGAGTTTCGCCCTTTTTGCATCAAGGGAATCTCAAAATCTTGCTTCGCAAAACCGCTTAAAACTCCACGGTTGGAGCGAAAGGAATGGTTATAACTATGAGAGCGAATAATGTGTTAGGAATTATCTATTCCAACGCCTATGATTCTGTATTGAGCGAGCTGACCAATGCGCGTACCATGGGCAGCGTCCCCTTTGGCGGGCGCTACCGCCTGATTGATTTCGCGCTCTCAAATCTCGTTAACTGCGGCATCAACAAAGTTGGCATTATTACAAAAAGCAATTATCAGTCCCTGATGGATCACATCGGAACAGGCAAACCTTGGGATCTCTCCCGCAAGCGCGGAGGCATGTTCCTCCTCCCGCCCTTTAACAATAGCCACACTGGTATGTACCGCGACCGAATCCAGGCGCTCAGGGGCATTATGCGCTTTTTAGAGCAATCAAAAGAGGAATATATCGTCCTGATGGATACCAACGTGGTTTGCAATTTTGATCTCAACGATATGTGCCGCGCTCATACGGAGAGCGGGGCCGATATCACCATTGCCTACCACCACGGCCGCGCGCCGCGGCTGGATGATTTGATGACCTTCACCTTTGAGGAAAATCAGAAGGTTGCCAAAATTGCGCTTGACCCTAAAACGAGCAATCCAGTCGATTACGCAATGAATATCATCCTAATCAGCAAAGCGTTGCTGACCCGCCTGATTAACAACGCTGTGAGCCTCAATCAGGACAGCTTCGTGCGGGATGTCATTCAGCACAATCTCAAGCGCCTAAACATCTACGGCTATGAGATATCCGGTTTTACAAGCGTGTTTGACTCTTTGCAGAGTTATTATGATATCAGCATGAGCCTGCTGGATCCAGCCAATTGCCAGGAGCTCTTCACACGCGAACGCCCGGTTTACACCAAGGTGCGCGACGATATGCCGGCAATTTACGGCCTTGGCTCTACAGTCAAAAACTCACTGGTGGCAGATGGGTGCAGCATCGACGGCGAAGTGGAAAACTGCATCCTATTCCGTGGCGTTCAAATTGGCAAGGGCGCTGTGGTGCGTAATTCTATCATCATGCAGGGCACTTACATCAGCGAGGGCGTTCATCTCGACTGCGTCATTGCCGATAAGAGCGTAGTCGTTCGCCCGCACAAAACGGTAACAGGCACCAGCACTTACCCTGTTTATATTGGCAAAGGCATCGTGATCTAAGGCTAGAATTTGCGTTGATCCCATGATGCGTCTGAAAAGGAGGATTCATTTTGAAGGTTTTATTTGTTGCGAGCGAGGCGCTCCCCTTTATCGCCAGCGGCGGTTTGGGCGATGTTGCAGGGAGTCTTCCCCAGGCGCTGCGTAAGCGGCTGATCGGCTGCCGCGTTGTCATGCCTTTATATGCCACGATCCCGCAGGAGATGCGTGACAGTATGCATTTTATTGCAAGCCTGTCTGTGCCCGTAGCGTGGCGCAGGCAATACTGCGGCATATTTGAAGCCAAAGCCAATGGCGTTACCTATTACCTGCTCGATAACCAGTATTATTTCAAGCGGGATACGATCTATGGCCATTACGACGATGCCGAGCGTTTCGCCTTTTTCTCCCGCGCGGTGCTTGAAATGCTGCCTTACATTGATTTTCATCCCGATATCATCCACTGCAATGATTGGCAAAGCGCTCTAACACCGGTTTATTACTCGCTGATGTATGCGCACCGCGAGGGATATCAAAATATCAAAACGCTTTTCACCATCCATAATATTCAGTATCAAGGCGTATACGGCAAAGAGATCTTGGAGGATGTGCTCGGCATTGCCCAGCGAGATGAGGCGCTTTTGGAATATGACGGTGACGTTAACTTTATGAAAGGCGCGATCGAATGCGCCAACCGGGTTTCCACTGTCAGCCCCTCCTATGCGCAGGAAATCCTTGATCCATGGTACAGCCACGGCCTCGACACCATTCTCAACCAGCGCTCCTGGAAGCTCAGTGGGATTCTCAATGGCATCGATACCATCAGCTATGATCCTGCCACAGATCAATCGCTCTTTACCAATTATTCTGCGGAGGATCCGGCCGGAAAGATGAGCAACAAGCTCGGCCTGCAAGAATATATGGGCCTTCCTGTACGGGAGGATGTTCCTTTAATGGGTATGGTATCGCGCTTAGTTTCTCATAAGGGGCTTGATCTGGTCAAGGCTGTGCTCGACGAGCTGCTGGAAACCACAGATATACAGGTCGTCGTGCTTGGCTCAGGAGATTGGGAGTATGAAAATTTCTTCCGTGAGGCGGCCGCGCGCCACCCTGGTAAGCTTGCCATCCGCATCGGTTTTGTGCCGGATCTGGCGCGCAAAATTTATGCGGGGAGCGACCTATTCCTGATGCCCTCTAAAAGCGAGCCCTGCGGGCTCTCCCAGATGGTTGCGCTGCGCTATGGCTCCATTCCGATTGTGCGGGAAACAGGTGGTCTGCGCGACAGCATAAAGGATAGCGGCGATGGGGAAGGCAACGGCTTTACCTTTGCCAATTATAACGCGCATGAAATGCTCCACACGATCCGCCGCGCCTTGGAAGGCTATCAAAATCAAGAGGGTTGGGCGATGCTTGTCAAGCGTGCACTGGAGTGCGACTGTAGTTGGGGCCGCTCGGCCAATGCATATATCCGGCTCTATAAATCCATGTTGGAAGGCTAAATGCGTATCATAAGCGAGCGCACAGCAAAATGCTGCATTTGCATCTTGCTGTGCGCTTATTATGCTATAATAGCGTAATGATCCCCTCTATCCACTTATCAGGGTCCATTGAAGCTTTCATCCACCCAAACTGTGTTTTTTGCTTTGGGGCAGAAACATTGCTTGAAATTTTGGCACAAGAAGGCGCCAGCAGGCCCCACGTTACCGCAACTCTCCGCCGGATAAATACTGGTCAACATTGCGCCTTATGTAATTTTCCGCTTCCAAGATCAGCGTTTGCATGCACTGCGGCAGCTTATCCTCATGCGCCGCCACCGCCACTTCGGATCCTGAGTTTATAATAGAGCGTGCAATTGCCTCCATCATCCCGCTAGTGAGCAGTTCTGCTGCCTGCGGATCAAAGTGGATCGCATCCTTTGAGAGAAACCCAGCCTGTGAAGAAGTGACCATTCCGTTATAAACAGACAGTGCAAACAACCACTGCATACGGTCGCCCAGAACAGTATCCCATTCAAGATTGACTGCCTCCAACAACCGTGAGGCCGCACGGTAAATCGTGCTGATGCTCATTTCACGATCCTGTTCCAGCTCATCCGAAATAAAAAAGCCTGTCAACCCCGTTCGGCTTTCGCTATATCCCAGCAGATAATCACAGGTTACGTGATAGAGCTTTGCCGCACGTGTCACGAAATCCAGCCCGCACTCCCGTATTCCCTTCTCATAATGCGATAAGAGCGCCTGTGATACGCCAAGGCGGGCGGCCGCCTCCTTTTGGCTCAGGCCACGTTCCTTCCGCAATAGCACCATCCGCGTCGGAAAGCATTTGTTCATCCTCTTGAACCCCCATAAATAATACGCATCGTATATTGTAAAATAATTATAAGGGACTACCCCTAATTTGTACATAGTGATTACTGACAAAAAACGATAAAATAATTTGGAGGAAAAATGAAGACATATCAAATCCATCTGATCCGCAACGGCCGCACGGACGACAGCACCTCCGGCCGTTACATTGGCCATACCGACGCCATTTTGAGCCCGGAGGGTGTTGCTGAACTCCACCGGCTCAAGGAACAAGCGGATTATCCCTATGTGGAGGCCGTTTTTACAAGCCCGCTCAAGCGCTGCACGCAAACGGCACACGCGATCTATCCAGAGCGTGAAGCCATTGTTATGCGCGAACTCATTGAATATGATTTCGGTGAATATGAAGGTAAAACGCCGGAGCAGCTCGCCGATGACGAAGGCTTTGCCTCTTGGCTTGCTGGTGGGCCGGATGCCGCCCCGCCTTTCGGAGAGAGCAACGCGGAGTTTTCCACGCGGGTATGCAGCTGTTTTCTCAAAATTGCCGAAGGTATGATGAAAACCAATGTGACCAATGCCGCAATCGTCACGCATGGCGGCGTTATTATGACGATCCTCGCCGCCTTTGGGATCCCCGAATTGCCTATGCCTGAATGGCGTACCCCAAGCGGTTGTGGTTATACGGTGCGTATTACGCCATCCATATGGATGCGCGGCCAAAAAGCCGAGGTCATCGCAGAAATTCCCACCTTTCCACAAGAGGAGGATCTACCGGATCTTTCCACCGAAGCGTTTTATGTGGATTTAGAGGAGCTGCGGCAGGAGGAACACGACGCCTAACCCCAAAAACAAATGGGCAGCTGCAAAGCCTTTTGCAGCTGCCCATTTCATCTTTAAACCGCCTGATCCCATCAAACAAACCCACATGCCCCGCTCTGTATCAAACATAGCGTTCACCATGAGGCTGTGTGGCACAAAAATGCCCGGCAACCTCTATCATATAGCTGCCGGGCATCGAATCGATCGTCTATTTTTTATCACGATGCGAAGCGAGTAACAAAGCAAGGCTTGCCACGACCACACGGATCACAGGGATACGCATCGCTCATGGGAGCGGGCGGTTCACGGCTATTTTTTATCCGCGCTTTTTGCGGCTGAACGTCATCGTTCCAGCCGCGCCGATCACCAGCACCGCAAGCATCGCAACCGACGCGCCGCTGCCAGTGCCCGGAATATCCACGTTGTCGGGGCCGGTGGGGGCTTGTGTTGCATCCTTCTGGGTGAAAGCAGTTGGGGCTTCTCCTTCCGTGCCTGAGGCGTCTGGGTTAGAGGGGCTCTGCTCACCGGGCTCTGCCGTATCCGGCTCCGTCGGCTCAGATGCCGCCGCTCCACGCGTCACTGTCAGCACGTAAACATCCGTCACACTGCCGTCAATGGAGGTCGTTTCAATTCGGATGATGTTCTCTCCGTTTTTCAGCGCAATAGTTACTGCCGCTCCATCGCTTTCCCGTCCATTTACAAGCACCTGCGTGCCGGGATCAGCGCCAAGAGCCGTTAGAGAAAGCTCCGTTACATTCTGGTCTACAGTGGCCTGATACGCCTTTACATTCCGCTCAAAAGAGAGGTTGAGCTGCGGTGAGGAGAGCGTTTTCAGCTCTGCCGTGATTTCGTTCAGCTTCCACAGCTGCCCGCCATAATAAGGGTTTGCCGTGCCGAGATACAAGCCGTCTGAGCCCGCGATAAAGGAGCGGCAACCGTAATTATATTTATCATGGAAGCCGTCGTTCAGAATTTCTTGATAATGAACGCCGTCCTCTGTCTGATACAGGTCAAACCCACCGTCGGCCTCCATAATCGCATTGGAGATGCGGATGTACCGCTCCAGCCCTTCGGTATCAATATTGGCCAATGTATTATAGATAGAACGCAGCGCATTGAGGCCTTGGAGCTGATCGCCAAGGGATTGGGCTAAGTCGGAATTCACAATCTTATCTAAGATGGGGCGGATCTTATCAAACGCCTTTTTGAATTGAAGAGATATCTCCAGCAGCTGCTTCACGGAGGCTTCTGTTGCCTTCTTGTTCACCATGCTATTGAGCGTGCCCAGCACCTGAACAAGCATATCTGTCGTCTTAGAATCAATCACCGTCTCCTTCTTCAGGAGGTTGATCAGATCCACAGCAGAACGGATTTGATGCTCGCAATCATCGGCATCCATTCCAATCAAATCGCCGTTGGTCAGGAAGGTGAAGTAATGATTCAGGGTGGATGCGTCAAACGTGCCGAAGAGCAGCTTGCCGTTATATTCCGTTGCACGCCAGATATACTGCATGCAGCCGAGCTCCGTGCTGTTGGAGAAGGCATGCAGCGTTTCGGAAAGGTAATTCCCCTTCTCCCGATTAAAATATTGATCTGGTGAGCCCATTACCATTTGCATTTTGCCATCTGAAGTGAGGCGGTAAATCGAGGCCTGATTTTTCATGCTGTTTTCCATCGTTTTCAGGCCTTCAAAATAGGCGTTGATATCCTGTGTGCGCACCAATTTAACCAATGAGAAGATCGCCTTGACCATTGCATCAAACGCATTGGAAAGCGTGTAGTAATAAAGATCACCCTGATACACAATCGGGGACATAACGTAGTTGAGCGGATTGCCAAAGCCTGCTGGATAGATCGGGTCACCCTGCTTGCCAAGGCCATCCCCGATGAACTCCGTCCACTTCCATCCATATTCATTTGCGCCGGGCTGCCCCTTGCCAACCTCAACGCCCTGATACACCACCGCGCCGATCGTTGTCATCAGAGAGAGGTAAACCGTATCCTGATACACCACCAAATCCCACACGTCGCCTGAATTGCTGATATATTTCTCTAACGTATATGGGTAAAAATCATCCGGCCCGGCAATAGTATCAAAATGCGTTCCGTCTGTCGTCGTCTGAATTCGGACTGCGGAGGTAACGCCTTGCGCAATCTCCTCATGCGAGAGCTGAGATGCATCCGTGCCGCCGATGTAAAGCCGCTCTCCATCATCCGTCACGTCATAGGCCCGAATATTGCCCATGCCGGTCTCTGCGGGCTTGGTCATATGTACAAGGATTTCCGGCAAATCACCCGGCTGAAAATCCGGCCCAATACGCAGCAGCATTGTGTTCGCTGTGCCTGTTGTGCCAAAATAGAGGTTCCCCTTGAATTCCACGCACATACGGTAGCCGGTAATATCGTTGAATGGAGCAGGCATGTCCGCATTTGGCTCAAATACGGTTTCCATCTTGCCAGTTGTCTTGTTATACCGTACGATCACACCGCCCTTTCCCTGCTCGTCCTTCGGCGTCAGGGCCAATTCTCCATTGGTAAACGTATCGACGAACTGCCGCACGGTATCCATCGGAATTTTATCACCATACGCATGAATGTATAATTCGATCGTACTGCCCACCAAATTTCGGTTGGAGCCAACATAAATATAATCCCCCAGCTCGCCGGTCGCCCATGCATAGCTGTTGAAGCGATCGCCCGGCGTTACAAGGCCGTCCGCCTCGCCTTCCCCCGCGGTAGGGTTGGAAAGCTTTTGCATGTAATACCCGTTTTGCGAGATGGTAATTCGATCGTTTCCGGCTATGGACGCCATTGGCACCATCAAAATAGACAGCACTAAAATCATGCTGACCACTCCCGCAATCCGCTTTTTCCACGTCATAGAAATGCCTCCTTTTTTCCTCAAAGATAATCTTTGCGGCATTATTATATACAGTTTTTAAAATATAAAATTTTCGAATAAGAAATTAATAAAAATGTTATATAAAAAAATCATTTAATTATTTAAATTTTTGACTGATTAGTTCAATTTAAACTCGTTTTTTTTAAATGAGTTCAAATTGAACTTTTTAATTGTTCTATCTATGAACTTCCTATAAAGGGGGGTTCGGTACCCCCACGAAAAATTCTGCCTGTATTTCGTTCGGCTGAACGAATATAAAAACCCCCATAGCAAGCCCGAAAGCTGCTATGGGGGTTACTGGTCGCCAACCGTGCCAAGCCGGCCTCGACTTACTAGAGCCCGGCGCCAGATCGTTCATTTATCTTACGAATCCGGCACATAAGTGATGGTAAAACAATGCGATCGGATATCATAATCCATCACTTTCGCCCGAAAATCCTGGCCGCTCATCGTTTTGGAACCAACCTGGATCGCAGATACATAGCCAACTGATCCGCTGACCGCCGCATCGTGTGATTTAATCTTTAGCCATTGGGCCGGATCGCCGGCAAGTTCAATGCCAAGCGCGCTCTTTACACGGCTGCGAAGCGCTTCACTTGTGATGGTATAGGTCGTTTTATAATTCTTATGGTTTTTATCCCCAGGGCTCGTACAGCCGCCCTGGAGATAGGGGTAGCCGCTACCGCCCCAAACGGTGCGCACATCCGCTGTTTTTCCCGCCGAGTAGGCAAAGAAGGTAGCGAGAATCGGCTCTCCGTTATAGGTCATATATTCGCCGAGCACTTCTTCCACCGCCTGCATGGCACGCGCGGAATAGGTGCTGCCTATCGCAACCCCTGTCACACGGTTTTGGCGCAAAATATAGGTATATGCGGCAACAGCCTGCGCCTTAAGTGCCTCCAGATGATAGGAGCCGCCCATCTCTTTCTCCAGAATGCGGGCAAGCACAACCTTCGTATCCACCTGCTGACCATTTACCTCCAGCGTTTCCGGATAGCAGCCATCCATCTTCTGCATCTGCACCCCAGGGAAATAATGCAGCAGGATCTCCCGATAATTCCACCCGCTCTTGGCGAATTCGTTTGCCCCAAACTGACTCATGCCAACGCCGTGCCCATAGCCATAAACTGTAAATTGGAATTTACCGCTTTTCCGCTGGGATGAAGGATGCGCCGTAGAAATTTCATCCGACGGAACCGAGCTCGGCGGCGTTGTTTGGGAGGAATCCGCATTGCCTTTTCCGGTGGTAGTCTCCGGCTTTGCTGTGGTGTCCGGCTGTTTCGATGATTCTTCCTCTTTTTTTCCGCCGGAATTCAGCTCATCCTCCATTGCCTGCGCTACCTCATCCAGGATTGCCTGATCCTTAGCGGGTGCAGCGGGCTTTTTAAGAGCAGATGCGGTCGGCAACCGCACGGCCGTGGAAGAATCCGCCTGCGTTTCCGCATCGGTTGTTTGCTGGCCGATATCGAAAGAAGCCTGCGCATTCTCCGGATCGGATGGCTGTGTCGCCTGTTGGCCTGCCGGTGCATGAGCCGATGAAAGAGAAACCTGCTGGGAGGAGCGGTTCTCCTGAAAGCGCAGCAAAACGCCCGTTCCGATGCAGAGCAAAATGGACAGGGAGAGCAACACACTCAACACAGCCGCAAACGCCTTCCAGTGCGCCGGGCGTGCTTCCAGCTTGTCCGACCCTTTTTTTACTACCTGTTCCACCAATTCATACAGGGCTTGAACGCCGTCTCCAATCAAAAGGCCAGGATGCTCATCTGGCTGCGCATAAAGCTGGCGCACCTGCGCACCGCTTTCCTCTGCAACAGCAATGAGCAAAAAGGTTTCCACTCTGCCTTCTTTTTTTACGGTATATACGTTTGTAATGGCAGCGCCAAGCGGGGTGCCTTCCTCCTGCATGGCCCGGCGGGCAAGCTCCGCCGCATACTGCTTGGCGGAACCCTCGTCCGGTTCGCAAAACGCATTGCTATAGATCAGCCGCCGTGCGGCCAGCTCATTTTCTCCCGCCGCTTCCTTGAGGAATTCCACCGTGGGCGTTTTGGCGAAGGCGATGCGTAAATCTTTAGACTCCAACGCCTCCATCGCCCGCTGTGCATATTGTCCAGGAGCGGCATCTTGTGCAGCCAGTTCTTCCGGCTCGTTTCTGTTTTCTGATTCGCCTTGCGCAGGGGCGCCATTTGCCTGTTTCGGCTTTTGCTCAGCTTGGGGCTGTGTCTCCCGCGTTTGCCGGCCGAGCTGTGAGCCGGATAAAAACGCGCCCGCCTCCGCCTTTAAAATGCTGTCAATCCTTCGGTTATCCAAAGGCAAAAACAAAATCGTCTGCCGCCCCGCAGTCAGCATAAAGCCCGCAAACAGGCCATCCTGCGTCGGGAACGCAGCTGCGCCCACCGGGATGGCGGCATGGCGCGAAAAATCTTCTTCCGGGAGCTGTACAGGGCTTTTTTGCAACGCTTCCATCAGCTCCGGATTCGGCACTGTAGACAGCCCCATCGCCCGCAGCAATTGCTCCTTCGTGCGGAGATACCGATCCGGCTCCACCAACAACAAAATGGTCTGGGCGGTTTTCAATGCCTCCGCAAGGGCATAAAACAATTCCTTTGCCGTGCCAAACTGCTTTGGCTCCATAGCGCCTTCACCGCTGGACAAAAGCGCCAGGATTTTTTCCTGGGCGGCGGCACAGGCGGGCACTTGGTTGGAATTGAGGGATAATATCTGCAAGCTCATGCCAATCACACATCCTTCCACACATACCGGGGGGGTTGTTACCAGCTTCCGCTTCCTGCCCATGCGCAAAAAGCTGGGCCTTTCGTTTCTTAGTCAGCTATCTACTCCCCGCTCAAACCGGCTGCTTCTCCATCATCAGGGTTTCCACTTTTCCGCATCCCGGTATGGGTTGGCGATTCCCTTTTTATCATAATAAATCTGCGGGTAACGCGGGTTTTCATTTTTCTTTGCCAAGCTGGTGTCAACAGACGCATCCTCACCCTCCCGGACCAGGCGGGCGACCACCACGAGGCGCTGTTCATCCCAATCATAATTGCAGGTGGAAAGCGTCAGAATTTTATCATCCGGCCTGATATCAACGCCCGTAGAATAAAGCTTCCTCTGATCAATCTCGGAGATATACTCCTTGAATTTATCATCACTCGACAAATTGGTAAAGATATAGTTAAAAATATAGCCGTTATCATGCTCTGCCTTAGAATTTGTCAAAAATACCGCATAGACCTTCCACTGATAATCGGCATAGAGCGTGTTGTATTCAATCACCGGATTGCGCTTGAAGCCGTCAATGGTCAAATAATCCGTCAACTCGGAAAACACCTGATCGCCGGAGCGCATATGGTGCCCAAATATGATCGTGTTGCGGTCAAGCTCTTTGATATTGTTGCGGAAATCCAGAAACGGATTTCCGTAACTCGTTGTCCGTCCGTAATAATCGAGCTTCAGATATTTGTCGTTATCCTTCCCTTGGACGATGGGAAAATCGATATATTTCATGTTGGGGATTTTCAGCCAGCCCACCATCTCCTGATTGGCCGCATAAAGCGCTGCATAGGCAGGATTCATTCCCTCCGGGAAGTTGACGTTCGGGTATTTGGCACGGATATCCGCCCAAGCGCTTTCATCCAGACCGGTTTGCACCTGCCCGGCCAACTGTTTGGTAAAATAGTCGTTATACCAGCCTTCATACAGGCGATATCCCAAAAACGGAAGGCAGACGAGCAGGGTGGCCAGAGCGATCAAAAAAACCGTCCTGCGCACCTTCTCCGCAGCCGTATCCCCTCTCCAGGGGAGCCAGCTATCGCCAAACCGGCCTTTTTTCTTTTTCTTCCTTTTACTGGAAGACGGATCCTCCGCCTGGGCAAACAGGTCGGCTAGTCCGCTAGAGGTAGCCTCCGGCGTTTTATCCGGCGCCTCCACGGGCGGCGGGGCAACTGGGGCGTCAGGCGCAACCGTTTCATGATTTGCATCCGGTGATTCGTATATGACATGCATGGAATTGCTTTGCCCCGCATCCGGCATAGGCTTCCCCTTTTTTTCAGCTGGGATCACCTGAGGCTTTGGCGCAACCGGGGGCTTGGCAGCGCTTGTCCGCTTGCTTTCCGGCTCTTGATAGACGATGCGCACCCGCGTTCCATCCGGCAGCGTTTCATACTGCTCCTCCTGCGGGGGTTGAACCGGCTGGGCTGCAAAAACGGGAATGACAGGCCTTCCCTCCGCGTCATAATAAACGACTGGCGTTACTGGGTTGCCGTTTGCATCATAATAAACTGGCTGATCCCCCGCAGTGTCCGGCCCCCGCGGCGTTTTTTGCTTTTGATTTTCCTGATCAGTCATGATAACTCCTTCCTTCTTGGAGGCGGCGCCGGTTTCCTTGCTCTGCACGCCGCTCTGACGGGAATCGCCTGCCCTTGGTGCAATCTCCTCTGCCAGGCCATATTTCCTGCGGACCTCTTCCAGCTCGTCCAGCAGGCCTTTCGCCTGCTGATGCGCGCCTGCCGCCTTATTTTCACTGTGTTTCATCTGCAAACCCTCCTATAGAAGGGATATTGGTTTCCCAAGTGCACCCTAAATTTAAAAGGGATACCAGCGCTCCGCATTTTTATAAGGGTTCGTTTTGCCGTGGCGGTCATACCAAGCCTGCGGATAATGTGGGTTGGGATTTAATTTTGCTTTGGAAACATCCACCGCTTCGCTCTCACCATCGCGTACCATACGAGCAACCACGACGAAACGCGTGTCAATGCTCGTGCCAAGCTCATAGGTGCAGGTGGAAAGTGTGAGCACCTTATCATCCTTCTGCACATCGACATCCGTCGTAAAGAGACTGCGCTGACGCACCTCGTCGATATACTGCATAAATTTCTCATCATTCATATCCGGGTAAATATAATTGAACACATAGCCGTTATCATCCTTTGCCTTCGTTGTGGCAACAAAAGCGCCGATCACTTTCCATTTGTAGTCTTTATAAAGCGTATTAAAGGTGATTACAGGCGCATTCCGGTAGCCCTCCAGCGTATGGTAGCCCATCACGCCAGTAAAGCACATGCCATTATCAAGCGAATCGCCCTGTAGGTTGTGCCCATAGAGAATCGTGTTGCGGGATAGCTCCTTCTCATTGTTGCGGTAATCCATGAATGGATCGCCAAACTCCGTATATTTATGATAGTAGTTATAGCGCAGATAGTAGTCATTACCGCCCTGCGCCTTTGTTGCGTGCAGGATTGGGGTATCCGTTCGGGTGTTTGGAATGGTCAGCCAGCCAACCACGTCGTTATTCACCGCATAAAGGTGTTTAAATTTCTCCTGCATCCCCTCTGGCGGCGTGGAGCCGGGATATTTCGTTTTCAGCGCGGAGAGGATGGGGTCTGCCTGCGCCTGCGCGGGCTTTTCCCCCTGCTGCGCCTGTGGCTGTGCAACGCGGTAAATCAGCACCCCGCTGCTCGCAAGGATCGCGCATACAGATAAAATCGCTATGATCTTACGCACCCATGTAAGCGCCGCATCTCCAGGGAAGGGGAAAACAGCATGCAACAACCGGTTTCCAGAATGATTTTGAGCCATTGATAATTCCGCCTTTCGGTAGAGTATGATCAAGCAGAGGGTAATCTCCGGGCTTTTATGAGGCAAAAGCCCTTTCTGCTATTGGTATTCCAATAGATACAGCCGGATCAGATCCAGCGCATGGGAAGAAATTACAAACCGGTTATATTCCCGATTATCTCCCCCTCGGCCGGTATGAACCGTGCGTTGAAGCGTGTGCGCCCCATCTGTCAGCGCGATAAAGGCGAGCCCCGCCGGGTTGCCGTGATCGTCTCCATCCGGCCCTGCCAGCCCCGTCACGCCTAGGCCGATCTCCGCGCCGCTGATGCGAAGCGCGCCGGCCGCCATTTCGGCGGCGGTTTCGGCGCTGATCACGCCGTATGTTTCAATAGTAGCCGGGGATACGCCGAGCACTTCCTCCTTGATCCGGTTGGAGTAGGAGACGATCCCACACTCAAGCACCTCGGAGGAGCCGGGGATCTCCGTAATCCGCTTGGCAATCAGCCCAGCCGTGCAGGATTCCGCCAGGCCGATTTTGAGGCCTCTCCCGCGCAGCATTTGCACAACGGCCTGCTGTAGGCTGCCCACATCCACGCCGTAAACAAGCTTGCCATAAAGCGCACACAGCGCCTCCACAGTGGGCTTGCACAAGGCGTCTGCCTCCGCTTGGGAATTTGCCTTTGCCGTCACCCGCAACAGCGCCTCCCCATCCTTCGCATAGGGTGCGACGGTCGGATTCTCCTGCGCTAAAAACTGCGCAGCCCGCTCTGCCATTGCGCTTTCGCCGATGCCAAAGGTGCGCACCGTGTGCGATACGATCACCCCGCCGGCAAAACGCGAAAGATAAGGAAGCGCTTGCTCCAGGAACATGGGCTTGAGCTCACGCGGCGGGCCGGGCAGGTTGATCACGATCTTCCCGCCCTTCTCCACTGCGCAGCCGGGCGCGGTGCCGTGAGCGTTGCGAAACACAACACAGCCCTGCGGCAGAAACGCCTGCTTGCGGTTCGTCTCCGGCATCTCCTGCCCGCGGGCCTGGAAAAAAGCCTCCATACGCCGCATGCTCTCTGCATCCTCCACCAAGGGAATGCCGAGCACTTTCGCGCACACTTCTTTGGTCAGGTCATCCGCGGTGGGGCCGAGCCCACCAGTGGTCAACACGAGATCACTGCGGGAGAGCGCCGTTTGCAGCAAATCGGAAAGCCGCTCTTCATTATCACCCACCGTGCTGTGATAAAGCACGGTGAACCCCAGCCGCGCTAGCTCCCTAGCAAGGAATTGGGCGTCTGTGTTGACAATATCGCCGAGCAAAAGCTCTGTTCCAACTGATAATATTTCAGCTTTCATTACATAAAACTTCCTTTAAAGAACACGATAGGGAATGGACTCACGCATCGATCGGCACAATTTTTACACCCGCCAGCGCTCGCTCCATGAGCTCTTCCAGGGGGATCAGCGCCTGTGCCTTCTCCACCGCGTCGAGCTGCGGCCGGGTTTTGGGATGCTTCGGCGTAAATACCGTGCAGCAATCTTCATAGGGTTGAATCGATATCTCAAAGGTGTCGATCCTGCGGGAAAGCGCAACGATCTCATCCTTATCCATTGCAATCAGCGGCCGGAATACCGGCATCTCCGCCACCGCATCCGTGCAGGCAATTGCCTGTAGTGTCTGGCTCGCCACTTGGCCGATGCTTTCCCCTGTGACCAGTGCGCCGCATTCCTCCTTGCGGGCGATCCGCTCTGCGAGCAGCATCATCGCGCGGCGCATAATCAGCGTAAATAGATCCTCGGGGCAATGATCCTTAATCTGCTCCTGAATCTCCGTGAACGGCACGACGAATAGGGAAATATGCCCGGCATAGCGCGCTACTCTCCGGAGCAGGGCGTGCACCTTTTCCTCCGCCCGAGGGCTTGTATAGGGCGGGGAAGCAAAATGGACAGCCGTCAGCTGCAAGCCGCGCTTTGCCATCATCCAACCCGCAACCGGGCTGTCGATCCCACCTGAAACAAGCAGCGCCACCCTGCCGCCGGAGCCCACGGGCATACCGCCCGCGCCCTTTTGCTGGTTGCCCCGGATATAGGCCCATTGATCGCGCACCTCAACCGTAACGATCACATCTGGATGATGTACGTCAACGTGCAGATGCGGAAATTTTTCGCCCAGATAGCCGCCCAGCTCCGCGCTGATCTGCGGGGATTTGAGCGAAAATTTCTTATCTGACCGTTTTGCCTCCACCTTAAAGGAAGCGGCCTCCATCAACTGCGGTGCAAGGTATTCGCCTGCTATGCGCAAAATTTCGCCCATTTCCTTGGGCGCCTGCGCGGCGCGGCTGAAGCCGGCGATGCCGAACACACGGGTCAGCCTGCCTGCCGCCTCGTCGAGATCGATCCCCTCTTCCAACGGCTCAATCATCACGGTAGACTGGCTTTTGGTAAAGGCAAATTTACCAAGGGGCGAAAGCCGCCGCCGCATGTTTTTTACCAGAATATCCTCAAATGTAGAACGGTTGAGCCCTTTCAGGGCAAGCTCCCCATCCTTGACTAGAATAATTTCTTTCATGTAAATAACTTCGTCCTTTCGCGCCCACGGGATGTGTCACCCGATTTGCAGCGCCATGTATCGATCTGAATACTCAAATTCTTCTGAGCACCTGCTGCACTCGTTTGATCCCCGCTACCAGTGCGTCAATTTCCTGTGGGGTTGTAAAGCGGGAAAAGCTGATGCGCAGCGCGCTGTCGATGCGCGTATCCGGCAAGCCGAGCGCCGTGAGCACCGGGCTTTTGTGCCCTTTCGCACATGCGGAGCCGCTTGATACATATACCCCCATCTCCGAGAGGAGGTTGAGCACCGGCTCGGAACGCAGGCCGGGGATCGACAGGTTAACGATATAGGGCAGCGCATCCGGTGGGGAATTCAGCGTAATGCCGCGCAGACCGCCGATCTGCTCCAGCAAATATCCCCGAAGCTCCGTGGCATGCGCAAGGCCCGCCTTCACCTCCGGCAGCGCCGCACAGGCCGCCCCAAAGCCGACAAGCGCAGGCATTGCCTCCGTGCCGGGGCGCAGGTCTTTCTCCTGCCCGCCGCCGAAAACACGCGGTTTCACCCGCACGCCGCGGCGGATATAAAGGGCGCCAGCCCCCTTAGGGCCGTGGATCTTGTGGGAGCTGACCGTCATCAAATCAATGCCAAGCGCAGCAGGCTTTACTTCCAGCTTGCCGAACCCCTGCACGCAATCGCAGTGGAACAGTGCGGGCGCTCCCGCCCGCTTAATGGCCCCACGCACAGCATCCAATGGTTGGAGGGAGCCGACCTCATTGTTGACCGCCATCATGCTGACCAAAATAGTATCGCTATTGACCGCCTCAAAAAGATCTTCCCTGCGCACCTTACCATCTTCTCCAGCGGGGAGGAAAATCACCTCAAACCCCTGCCGCTCCAGCTCCCGCATCGGTTTTTCCACACTTGGATGCTCGATCGCCGTCGTCACAATCCTGTGGCCCCGGCGTGCAAGCGCCTGTGCCGCGCCAAAAACGGCCAGGTTGTTCGCTTCCGTCCCGCCGGAGGTGAAAAGCACTTCCTCCGGCGCACAACCAATGCGCCCTGCCACGCGCTCACGAGCCTGCCTGAGCAGCCGCTCAGCCTCAAAGCCCTTGGCATGGAGGGAGGATGGGTTTCCATAGCCCTCTGTAAGGGTATATAAAATCTCCTGTGCCGCCTCCTCGCAAACGCGGGTGGTGGCGCTGTTATCAAGATAAGCCAGCGTAAGGGTTCCTCCCTTTTTTGCGGCCCGGCGCAGCGCAAAGCGGCGCACTGTTTTCATCATGTAAAAAAGACAATTAGCCGCAGGATAATGATACTTTAGTATACATCATTTCAGGGGTACATGCAAATGGTTTTTGCTGGTTGGAAAGCGCTATGAAAATCTCAGAAAAAAGGCTTTACTTTAGCATGGTAATATGCTACAATACCGCTGTAAAAAGCCACGGTTTGGCTCATCCCAGCTGTGGAAAACGTAACATAAAAAATGGAGGAGACAACATGAAGAAAAAAATCATCGCCCTCGCACTGGCAGCCGTGATGGTTGTGTTAACGCTGGGCCTTGCATCCTGCACTGGAGGGGATAACACAGACCCCGCAGGGGAAGGCGGCACGAACGCCGCCAAAAACGGCACTCTAACCGTCGGCTTCGACGCAGAATTCCCCCCGATGGGCTTTAAAGATGACAATGGTAACTATGTGGGATTTGATCTTGACCTTGCAAAAGAGGTTGCCAAGCGCCTGAATATGGATATTAAACTTCAGGCGATCGATTGGAACTCCAAGGACGCCGAGCTAAAAAACGGGAATATCGACCTGATTTGGAATGGATTCACAATGACCGGCCGTGAAAATGACTATACCTGGAGCAAGCCCTACATGAAAAACCAGCAGGTGATCGTTGTGCTCAACAACTCCAAGATCACCAAGCTTGACGACCTCAAGGGCAAAAAGCTGGCGCTTCAGCTAGATTCCAGCGCGGAAAAGGCGCTGAACGCAAAGGCGGATTTCAAAGCCTCTCTCGGCAAAGTGCTGACGACCAGCACCAACCTCGATGCGCTTAACGAGTTGAAGATGGGCTCTGTGGACGCCGTATTGATGGACGAAATTGTTGCCCAATACAACATCACAAAACAGGGTGGTAACTACAAGGTGCTGGAAGAAGCCCTCGCAGAAGAGGAATATGCCGTTGGCTTCCTCAAGGGGAACACCGAGCTGCGTGATAAGGTGCAGGCTCAGATCGACGCCATGGCGAAGGACGGAACGCTCTCCAAAATTTCAAAAGAGTGGTTCGGCAAGGATGTTACGGTCTCCAATTCCTAACAGATCCAAATGAAAAACGGCGGGAACGGTTGCTTCCCGCCGTTTTTTTTGCTATACTATACCGTATTATCACGCTACTACAGTAGTATTATCACTTTTCGTAGCAGTCTTATCGCATTAAAGGAAGGATGTTATTCCATGCCGATTCCAGTTTTACTGTCGGCCGAGGTCAATATGCAGGCGATCTTCACCCAACTTGGGGAGGGCTTTTTGACGACGGGCGCCATCTTTTTCCTGACGCTGGTGCTGAGCATGCCGTTGGGCCTTTTGGTCGCTTTTGGGCGCATGTCAAAAATAAAGCCTTTGAGCTGGCTGACACGATTTTTTATCAGTGTTATGCGCGGGACGCCACTGATGCTGCAACTCATGGTGGTATATTTTGCGCCAGGGTTCCTGATTGTTAAATTGAATTGGGAGGTTACGTTGCCGGATAATTACCGCTTTATCGCCACAATCGTCGGCTTCGTTCTCAACTACGCGGCCTATTTTGCGGAGATCTACCGCGGCGGCATTGAATCGATGCCCGTTGGTCAATATGAGGCGGCCCAGGTGCTGGGCTTCACTAGAAGCCAGACTTTCCTGCGCATCATTCTGCCGCAGGTGGCAAAAAACATCCTGCCTTCTGTTACCAATGAAATCATTACGCTGGTGAAGGATACCTCTCTTGCCTTCTCCATTTCCGTTGTGGAGATGTTTACGGCCGCAAAGATGCTTGCCACTTCGCAATCCTCTGTTATCCCATTCTTTGTTGCCGGCGTGTTTTACTACATCGCAAACTATGTGGTTGCTTTTATCATGGAGCGCGTCGAAAAATCGCTTAACTACTATAAATAAAGAGGGAGCCGTTTGAAAAAAGCTTTCACACTTCTTTCAAACGAGCGTTGTGCCTGCCCGCCAAAGGCGGAAGCCCCAGCTTCCCCGGAACCGGTGCAATTCCCCGGCTGTCAGAAAGGAAGGAACATTTCTATGGAAGAGCTGCTCACCATCAACAACCTGCGTAAGGGGTTCGGCGGCCTGGAGGTCCTGAAAGATATCTCCCTGCATGTGGAGAAGGGGCAGGTCGTCGCCATTATCGGGCCTTCCGGCTCCGGCAAATCAACACTGCTGCGCTGTGCGACGATGCTTGAAACGGTCGACGAAGGCACAATTTGCTATGGGGCAGACGTGCTGGTGCATATGGATGAGCATGGAAAAACGGTATATGCCGATAAAACGACTCTCAAAAAAATCCGTTCAAAATTCGGCCTTGTTTTTCAAAATTTTAACCTGTTCCCGCATTTCTCTGTGCTGAAAAACATTACGGAGGCGCAGGTGATCGCTGGGATAGATAAAAAGCAGGCGCAGGAAAAAGCCCGTGAGCTGCTCGGCAAAATGGGTTTGGCTGATAAAGAAAAGGCCTATCCCTGCCAGCTCTCCGGCGGCCAGCAGCAGCGTGTTTCCATCGCGCGCGCCCTGGCGCTCAACCCGCAGGTGCTTTTCTTCGATGAGCCCACCAGCGCGCTCGACCCGGAGCTAACAGGCGAAATTCTCAAGGTGATCCGCTCGCTTGCGGCAGAGCATATGACGATGGTAATCGTCACGCACGAGATGGCCTTTGCGCGTGATGTGGCGGATTACATCGTTTTCATGGATGGCGGTGTTATCGCGGAAGAGGGCACGCCGGACGAGGTGATCAACCACCCGAAAAACGACAGGACAAAGGCATTCTTATCACGATACGAAAAGGATTAGGGCGCCGCGCTGCCTGCGCCGCAGTTCATCCTCATTTCACCATGCTTCCTTAATGCAACAAAGCAGCCATGCATGCCCAAACGGGCGCATGGCTGTTTTTATTATAAATACCTATTTGATTATTATTTTTATTCTACAATAAACAGCAGCGCCCCACGCCAATTCCCACTGCAAAACGGCCATCAAAGCAACGCCATTTATACCCTGTTGTTATGCTTTCAATTGCCTAACAGCCTCTACATAGCTGCTCGCCTTCTTCACAGGGAAATAGCGTGAACATTCCCGCATCCAAAAATCCATTTCTTCTTTTTATTCTTCGATCGCGCTCACTTCCGCCATAAGGAATGCCACGCCTTGGCAGCTTGCCTCAGCCATCTCCGGAAGCAAAAAAGAGAAGCCCCATTCCACATCCGCCGGATCGTCCTCAAAGCCGTTGCGCGCGGCGATCACAAGAAAGCAGCCCGGGTGCTCTTGGAGGAGTTCCAGTTCAAAGTGCGCGGGCCTGCGATAATCCTCCAAGCGGCAAAATTTTTCCATGCCAAAAACACCACGCTGTCCGCCATCCGGTACTCCACCCGGCAGAACTCTGAGTCAAAAGCAGCATCCCCCACACGCACCATCTCATTCGTTTTAATCTTGTGAGCCTACAACCACCGGTATCTTTGCATATCGCATAAAAAATGCCGTCATTTCATCAATCGTCTGCCTGCTCTCCGGCCACTCCGGATACGCCACGCTGAACACATGCTGAAGCGGGCGCTCTTTTATCCCTTTTGGCCAGTCATGCAGTTGATGCGGCACACCTTTTGCCGTGAGCCGCCGTTCAAAATCGAGCGTATGCGATCGGATGAAATCCTGCCGGCTTGTAACAAGATAGCAGGGTGGAAGCTTTGCCGTTTCCGTCAGATTTGCAAAATCCATGCAGGCATAAAAAGCCTGCTTGTGATAATCCGCCCCGAAGATGGTGGAGCGCAAAATCTTCATCGCCCCACGCGTCGTCAAAAACATGCCGGAGGTAAGGCCCAAGGCATTGAAACGCAGCCCCGAGCCCTGCGTGCCATAAATCCGTTGAAGGACCACGCTTTCATTCACCAATGCTGTATACGCTGCGAGCAGGCCACCCGCCGAATCCCCCGTCAGGAAGAGATTTTCCATTTGGCAAGGGTATTCCGCGCCATGCGCCGCAATCCAGCGAAAGGCGGCTAGGATATCGCGCACCTGCTCCGGGAACAGCACCTCCGGCGCCAACCGGTAGCTCAGGCTAATCACGGTGAATCCCCGCGAGGCGATGGCAAGGTTATAGTATTTATTGAGCTCTTTATAGCCGTACATCAGCCCGCCGCCGTGGATATCGATCACCACCGGCAGCGGTTCGGCCGTGCCTTCCGGGTAATAAATATCCAACAGATGACCACGGCGCCCATCAGGCAGGTAAGCAATGTCCGTCACCTGCGTAATTCCCGGCGTTGGCCTCTGCAAAGCAATGCGTTTCGCATCCGATTTGGCGGTGTTCTCCCACATCTTCTCAGCAATTTTCTCAACAAGGCGCATTGGCTCTCTCCCTTTCGAACGAAAAAATAACTGCTAATCGGCATCAAACTGGGATCGTCAGGATATCCGCCGTCTGACCTTCCATGCTCTACCTAAATCATCAACAAACACCTCTAGTTGTCAATGCAGAAGGGCGGCGACTCTCGGTGCTCATTTTTTCCTGCCACACTGCTTTTCCATCCATTCACACGGCTTCATCAGGCTTCTTCGCCACCCCTGCAACGCGCCTATCACATAGGATGAAATCAACGAGCCTCTTCCTCGCCTTTCGTGACGCCGAGCTCTTCGCCAAGCGCTTCGCGCCTGCGCAAAACTTCCTCATGCACGCGGTCGCGCTCCTTACCCGTCAGCTTGTAAAGGAAGAAGGGGAGCCCCGCCAGCAGCATCATCATGCCGTGGAACAGTGTGTAGAAGAACAAGAGCTTCACCTTTGTATCATAGGCTTGTGTTTGATAAACCGTCTGCATTACGCCATCAACCATCTGATCTACCGGCTGGATATATTGGATGATCGAGTGATCGCCATACAGAATACGAGGCGAGAGGGACTGTGCGATCAAGCCGCTGAGCGAGGAACCTGCGCTGATGATAAAGCCGAGGCTCGCATCCAACCGCTTGCCTGTTTTGAGCTCAATATCCTCCAGAATATCTGCCTGGAACATGCTCGGCAGCAAATTGGACGCGCCAAACTGCAAGCCAATGAGGAAAAGGCAAACCACAAACAGAACGGTCAAAGAGGATTGCTCGGGGTGGTTGAAGCAAAGAATCCCCGTGGCAAACGCGGCACCGTTCGCCAGCACGGAATAAACGCCGGATGCAATATAAATCTGCTTGCTGGTAAACTTTTTGAGCAGCGCATTAACAATCAGCATGCCGACGAAGGTGCCGATGCCGGTCGGCAGGCCAAACAGAATAAACTTGCTCGGGTCGCCCAACAGCGCCACAGCCAGGAAAATGCCCATGTAATTTGCAATCTGGCGGAAATTCTTTAAGAATTCGCTAATCAGCACCAGAATTGCATATTTGTTGCCGATCACATCACGGAAGCCTAAAAGCGGGTTTTCCCGCTTCTCACTGTAAACGATACGCTCGCGCACCGCTTTCATACCCGCCAGCATAGAGAGTGTGCCGACCAGGCCGCACAGCGCGGCGGAAACGATATACATCATCGCCTCTGTCTGGATGATGCCGGGCTTGCGCAGCAAGCCGATCACAAGCACGATCACAAGCGGGGCGGAGTTCCCGATTGCGCTGGAAATGCCCCGGAAGGAGAGGATTTTATCACGCTCTTGCGTGTTAGGCGTCATCACAACGCCAACCATATTCACGCTGTTTCCAAAATAGGATGCCGCGCCCTGAAGCAGCTGCACCGTGCAGAGATAGGCGATCATGATAGGAAGCGGCATTTGGGGCGTGACAAACATCATCACGGTTAAAATGCCCATCGGCACCGCCGACGCAAGGCCAAGTGGACGGAATTTGCCGAGCTTGCTCTTTTTTCGGTTATCCATAATAATTGCGTAAAAGAAGCTCAGCGCAAAACCCAGGATACCGCAGATCGCGTTAATCAGCGAAACGCTGCCGCTATCCAGCCGCAGCACATTGACAAGATACGCCTGGCGGTAACCGTTGACCATGCCGGTCATGTTGGTGTAGAAAAATACGCTGATTAGGAACAGGACGAACTCTTGGTTGGATACATGCTTTTTCTGCTGCGCCGGAGCGCTTTGAATGGTATTTGCCATCGAATCTCTCCCTTTCTATGCTTTCATCCAGCCGATCGGTAAAACCGCTTCATCATCCATCTGGTTTTCATCCCCGATCAGCGACAACACAAATGCGTGCAGATCAGCAAGCGCCGGATTCCCCACCTTTTTCTCCACCACATGCAGGATGGGGGAAAGGCGGCCGAGCAACCGATCCATCGCCTCATAGAGCGGCGTGCCTTGCACATAGGGCTCGTTCCCCACAAAGATATTCCGCACCAGCTCCACTGCCTGATCCCTAAGCAGCACATGGCGTAGAGAGGGATCAACATGCACAAAAAAGAGCCTGCCTACTCCGCCGAGCGTTAGCCTTTGAAGCAGCTTCCCGGCAAGCTTTACCGGAAGCCGCAGCTTCTGGTTCGGCTTAGCCCCGCCGAGGCGGCTCATAAAAAACTCAAAATCATCCGCCATCGCATCGAGAATATCCGTAATCATCCGATCAAAGCGCCACTTAAAATATTCCTGCGCCGTGCGGCCGCCCTTCTCCCAATCAAAATCCCGGATGGTTTCCGATTGGATTTGAACGTTGCCGTCCGGCAGGAACGTTACCTTTCGGTAGGCGCATGGGCACCCTACGAAGGAGCCCGTGCAAATATCATAGAGGGGATTCCCCTGCTGTGAAACGCGCTTGGTGATGCTCTGCATGTGCATATGGCCTGTAAAAATCAGATTGAGACCGGCATCGGCCAGCGTATCCGCCGTTTTTTGCCAATGATCTATTTTCGCATCTCCGATCAGCTCCATCACGGGCGAACCAGGCAGCACAGGGTAATGCGTCATTGCAAAAATAAAATTCCCACTCTCCTTGGCATCCGCAATTTGGCGGAGAATCCACTCCATCTGCTCCGCGTCAAAGCCGGTAAAGCCCTCGCCATCCCCATCGCAGTTGAGCGCTAGAAGCCGGACGCCGTCTGCAAGCTGCGCCACATAAGATAGTGTCCTGCGATGCTCGCTGATCGCAGTGGAAAAGCCGAACTCATAATAAAGCGCATACAGTTCCTCCCGCGCCGTGCCCTCAACCGGCACCTCATGATCGCCCACATAACCTACGGGGGCATCGTTAAAATCGTGCTTCGCGGTGATCAAATAGATTTTTTTCCCATTCGCTTGCAGTCTTTGCAGCTTTTTTAGAAAGCCACGGTGGCTCTCCTTCTCCCCATTAAAAATCAAATCGCCTGGAATCAGCACCGTTTGCGTATCATGATCTTCTAGCAATTGTGAAAACCCCGCATCAATAATTGCGCCCGTTTCTGCAATGCATTTTTGATCGGTCGCGCTCCTTTTTTCATATGCCTCCCCGCTCGCACCCAGATCGTTTTCAAAATAATGCGTATCCGTTACAACGAAGAATCGAAAAGGCTGTTCCAATTTGATTTCTCCCCCTCGTTTTTGTTTATATAATTAAAATATCACGAATAAGCAGTGCAAATAATAGAAAATATCACATTATATATTTAAAAAGTCACACTGAGCGGCCGCTCATTTCTGGAACATTTTACGAAACTTCATAGGTGCATAACCCGTCGCCCGCTTGAAGCGCGTTGCAAAATATTGCTGATCCTCAAATGCTAAACGGGCCGCAATCTCTCCTATCGGCATCCCTGTATTTTGCAGGAGCATTTTCGCTGCTTCCACCCTCCCATTGAGATAATACTGATAGGGTGTAACACCGTATTGCGCTCTAAAAACCTGGATCAGATAGTTTTTGGAATAATTAAACTCCTCGCATAAAAGATCCAGAGAAAACGTTTTTTCTATGCTCGCATCAAGTCTGTGCCGAAGCTGCTCTGCGAGCGACTGGGATTCTCCAAAAGAGCGGTTATGCAAACTGACAAATATTTTCATCAGCTGCACAGTGATCTCAGACGCCATCTGCTCATAGACAACAATATCCCTTGACAGGCGAAAAATCTCCTGAAAATACTGCAAATTATTGCAATCGTGAAACAGGTAAGTATCCTTTGGCAGATAGTTTTCCGCACAGGCCTGCATTACGGGGCCATCGAACACCACCCAATATTTATGCCATGGGTTTTCACGATCCGCGTAATACCGATGTCTGCTCCCCTTGCGCAAAAAAAACACGTCGTTCTCAAGGGGATGAAGCGTCTGTCCATCAATCTCCAGCGTGCCTTCCCCGCTGATAATGAATTCAAGCGCCATCAGGTCAGATTCACTGCGTTCAATTCGGAAGCCTTCGTCGCAATAAGTCTCCCCCACCATCCAAATATTGACCGGCGCCGTTTCACGCTTATACTGCGTAAAATTTTTAAAATCTTCTACCATCATTCACCGCCATTTATTCAAATAGTATGTTTATTTTTCAATTCCATGTAAATTATTGATATAATATCACATATTTTCGAAAGAAACAATGCCAAAAAAAACCGCCGCGAAACACAATCGATTTCGCAGCAGTTTTTAGATACCGTTCGTATCTTCCTTATTTGGTTTACCGAAAACGCACCGCCGTGCCATATGCAATGACTTCTGCGGCTCCCTGCATAATCGCAGAGGAAGCATAGCGGATGTTAACAATTGCATCAGCGCCCAGCGCCTCGGCTTCCTCGACCATGCGTTTTGTCGCAAGCGCACGCGCTTCGCTCATCATTTCGTTATATGCCTTCAGTTCGCCGCCCACAAGCGTTTTAAAGCTCTGGGTAATATCGCGCCCGATATTTTTCGTCTGGATCGTGCTTCCTTTTACCAGGCCCAGCATATCCAGCTCCTTGCCGCTGATATAATCAGTATTTACCAAGATCATCCTCTTCACCGCTCCTGACTTCTTGAATTCGTTCAAACAATACATAAACCGCCACGCCAACCAGCACTAGCAGCGCAACCGCGCCCGCCGCTTTCAGCCAAATTGGGATGGAGGCTGCAAACACAATGCCCATATATGCGATCAGCGCTAAAATACACACGATCGTAATGATAATCGGTGCAATCAGTTTTCGCGTAGCGTTCATAGGGCCTTCCTCATTTCCATGGGCTGTTTTGGTTGTTTCATTATAGCATCGCCCTCTATCATCATATTGCAATAAAACAAATTTATGCAGATTGCTTATTTTTCCATATTCCTATACCCTAGCGCCGCACCGATAAAGCCGGAAAAAAGCGGATGCGGCTTATTGGGCCGGGACTTGAACTCCGGATGCGCTTGAGATGCGAGGAACCACGGATGATCCACAAGCTCAATCATCTCGACAATATGCTTATCAGGCGAAACGCCGCACAGCCGCATGCCGCCCTTTTCCAATCGATCGCGGTAGTCGTTGTTTACCTCATAGCGATGGCGATGGCGCTCAAAGATAAGCTGCCGCCCATAGGCGGCATAGGCCTTGCTATCCTCCTGCAATACGCATGGATATTGCCCCAGGCGCATCGTTCCGCCCAAGTCGGATACATCCTTTTGATCCAGCATTAAATCGATCACCGGATAGGGCGTGTCCGGGTTGAATTCCGTACTGCTTGCCCCTTCCATACGCAGCACGTTGCGCGCAAACTCGATGATCGCAATTTGCAGGCCAAGACAAATTCCAAAATACGGAACTTTCTGCTCCCGCGCAAATTTTGCCGCCTGGATTTTTCCATCCACCCCACGTGTGCCAAAGCCGCCGGGCACCAGAATTCCATCGATGCCTTGAAAGGTCTCCTCCACGTTTTCCGGCGTGATCCGCTCGCTGTCCAACCAATGGATGCGCACCTGCGCATCATTTTCAATGCCTCCATGCTTGAGCGCCTCAGCAACAGAGAGGTAGGAATCGTGCAGCTCCACATACTTGCCCACCAGCGCAATGTCCACTGCCCGGCCCAGATGGCGGTTGCGCTCCACCATCGCTACCCAGTCTGTAAGATCCGGCGCGCCGCATTTCAAGTGCAACTGCCTGATTGCAATCTCCGCCAGGCCCTCTTTTTCCAGAGCAAGTGGAATCTCATAGAGCGTGGGCATATCACGGTTTTCAATCACATGTTTCTTCGGCACATTGCAAAACAGTGCGATTTTCTCACGGATATGGCTGTCAATTGGGTGCTCGCACCGGCATACGATCACATCCGGCCGGATGCCGAGGCCCAAAAGCTCCTTTACGCTGTGCTGTGTGGGCTTAGTTTTCAGCTCCATGGAGGCGCTCAGGTAGGGAATCAATGTCACATGGATAAACATGCAGTTTTCCCGCCCATGCTCCTGCGCAAACTGGCGGATTGCCTCCAGGAAGGGCTGGCCCTCAATATCGCCCACCGTGCCGCCGATCTCTACGAATACCACATCAGCCTCCGTATTCAGAGCAATGCGCCGCTTGATCTCATTGGTGATGTGTGGAATCACCTGGATGGTCTGCCCGCCGTAAATTCCTTTACGCTCATCGCTGATAACCTGAAAAAAGACACGCCCGGAGGTTAGATTGCTGTTTTGCGATAGGCTCTCGTCAATAAAGCGCTCATAATGCCCCAGATCGAGATCTGTTTCCGCCCCATCGTCCGTAACAAAAACCTCGCCGTGCTGCATCGGATTCATCGTGCCGGGGTCAACGTTTAGGTAAGGATCCAGCTTCATAACAGTGACCTTTAGGCCACGAGCTTTTAAAAGACGGCCGAGAGAAGCGGCCGTAATCCCTTTGCCGAGCCCTGAAACGACGCCGCCTGTGACAAAGATAAATTTTGTATCCATATCTGTTTCCTCCTATTGCTATATTTGGTGGCAATATATTTATGAAAAGAGAGGCGGCCGCAAAGCTGAACGCTTGGCGGCCGCCTGACTGATTCTATCAGCAATGAAGAGCAGCCAGACAAGCCGGGCCTTCATTGGGTCATTTGTGGTAGAGTTTTTGGCTTTGATATCGCGCCTCACATGTCAGGTTCATCCCCAGCTTGCGAAAAACGGAATCATCCACCTGCGAGAGAATCACCGAGGAATGCGCTTCACACCCCTTGAGCTTTGCTAGCTGCTTCATGGCGAGTTCGGCAGTTGGGTTCGTCGCCGCGCTGATGCACAGAGCGATGAGCACCTCGTCGGAGTGCAGCCTGGGGTTATGATTTCCCAAATGCTTGGTTTTCAAATTTTGAATCGGCTCTATAATAATAGGGGAAATCAGCAAAATGTCGTGTTGGATGCCGCCGAGCGCTTTCAGCGCGTTGAGCAGCACAGCAGCGGATGCGCCGAGCAGCGGGGAAGTTTTGCCGGTGATGATGCGTCCGTCCGGCAGCTCGATCGCGGAGGCAGGCAGCCCTGTCTCCTCCGCGCGGGCGAGCGCGGAGGAGGCAACGGCGCGATCATGCGTTGAAACGCCTGCCTGATTCATCAAAAGCTCCACTTTATAAACAGCCGCTTCATCCACCCGGCCCTGCTTTTGATCGCACAGAGCGTGGTAATAGCGGCGGATGATCTCCTGCTCGGAGGCACGGCGGCAAACATCGTCCTCTATGATACAGTTGCCAGCCATATTGACGCCCATATCCGTGGGCGATTTATAGGGGCTCTCCCCCGCGATGCGCTCAAAAATGGCATTCAGCACGGGAAAAACCTCAATATCGCGGTTATAATTGACAGTGGTTTCGCCATAGGCTTCCAAATGGTAGGGGTCGATCATATTAACGTCGTTTAAGTCGGCCGTTGCAGCCTCATACGCCAAATTGACCGGATGGCGCAGCGGGAGGTTCCACACCGGGAAGGTTTCAAATTTGGCATAACCGGCGTTAATCCCCCGCTTGTGCTCGTGATAGAGCTGGGAAAGGCAGGTCGCCATTTTCCCGCTGCCGGGGCCGGGCGCCGTGACGATCACCAGCGGGCGGCTGGTTTCAACATACTCATTCTTGCCAAACCCCTCTTCGCTGACGATGAGGGGGATATTGTTTGGATAACCCTCGATCGGATAATGCAGGTAGACCGGCACGCCGAGCTTGTCCAGCATATTGCGAAATTTATCCGCCATCGGCTGCGCGGCATATTGGGCGATGACAACGCTGCCCACAAAGAGCCCCACGCCGCGGAAAGCGTCAATGAGGCGGAGCACATCCGCGTCATAGGTAATGCCGAGATCGCCGCGCACCTTACTCTTTTCGATATCGGCGGCGTTGATCACGATCACGATTTCAGCCTGCTCTTTGAGCTTAAGGAGCATATTAATCTTGCTGTCCGGCTTGAATCCAGGCAGCACGCGCGAGGCGTGATAGTCATCAAACAGCTTACCACCCAGCTCCAAATATAGTTTGTTGTCAAACTGTGCGATCCGGTGCTGAATATGCTCGGACTGCATTTTGAGGTATTTGTCGTTGTCAAAACCGATCTGCTGCATGCTCATTCATATGACCAACCTTTCTCTGCAAGGAAAAACGTTCGCCTTTCCCCACCATTTCTTCCACAACCACGGAAAAACCCCCGGGCGCCGCACCTTTGCGGTGCTCCGGGGTCATTCTGAAAAGATGATTCGCACCCACTCCTGCAAACCGTGCGCTTTCATAGGCGTTTTGCTCGTGGTATTTGCACAATCTGAACCATCCATGCAGGATGGATCATCCGATTTTCAGCATCATCTATTTCTACTTTAATTTTTTTCATTATAACCGATATAACGCGGAAAATCAAGTTACAGCGCGCGCTTTCAAGCAATCTCTTATTGCCACCCTCGGTGTACACCGGGAGTAGCGATCGGGAATGTAAAAGGTTTTTTGGAGCATAAGCATTTATCTTCTATCCGCGCCCTCTTTGCCGATTCGATAAAGCAAATAATCGAGGCAATCAATCCTTTTCTGGTTTGCATGCACAGCATCCAGCAGAGCCGCTCGATGATGGGAAAGAAGCCGCAGTAGATCGGCCTTTTTTTCGCCTCTCGCCAAAGCCACACATTGCTGTGCCGTCGCTTGGCTACACCCGGCGTCAATCAGGTTTTGGTAGAAGCTACCCCACGGATCTAATCGTTCAGCCATTCGAAACCGCCATGCCCATTTCATAAGCTTTTTGTAAAGCGGGGTGTTCTTTGATGGCGCCCGCCACATCCACGCCGCCTCCAAACACCGTTCCTGCCAGGCGTGCCTTGGGGAAACAGGCGAGCCAGCCTCTCAGGCCGTTGACCGCGCCATCCATTGTATGCTCTTCTTCCTCCGCCGCGGCGGCCAGCAGATAAACCTCCCGAAAAGCATAGTCAGAAGCATATAGGGGATTGCCACGATCCAACATCGTTTTCATCTGTCCGCTCATCCCATAATAATAAATTGGGGTAGCAAACACGAGCACATCAGCGGCGTGCATTTTTTGTGCAATAGTATCTGCGTCATCATGAATCACGCACCGTTGTGATTTTTGGCAGGAAAGGCAGCCCTTGCAAAAGCAGATGGTTTTATCATGGAGTGAAATATTTTCAACGCTGTTGCCAGCCTGCCTTGCGCCGTTGGCAAATGCATCTGCCAACAGCTTGGAATTACCATTCCTGCGGGGGCTGGTTGATATCACCAAAACATTCTTGCTCATTTAAAATCCCTCTTTCTATAAGATACCTTTTATCACTTTTGTCCTGTGGACGGCTAAGATGGAACATGAAAATTGCTCGTCGCCCCTTGCTCAAGCGCAGGGCTTGCTTTCCATTTTGCCGTTTTCTTGCTCCTCAAGCACAATTTCCCCTGCTGCATTTGGGTCGTCCATTATGATCTTCTCCACAGAGGGGGCACAGATTGTGCCGGAAAGTGGATTTTTTATGCTGATCACCGGCGTGGTGATGGTTGCGTTGACCTCCGACTTTTCAAAGCAGAGGTCAGTATCCACCATTTTGCAATCCACCAGTTTTAAATTTTTGCAATAGCAGAAGGGCTGTGCACCAATGATGGTGCAGTGGATAAACGTTACCCCACTGGAATACCAGGCTAGGTATTCGCCCTTGATGATGCTGTTTTTTACCGTTACCTGTTCGGCATGCCAGAAAGCGTCCTTCGTATCCAGCACACAGTTTTCCAAGGTCATGTTTTTTGTGTATTGAAAGGAGTATTTTCCCTTGAGCCGCACATCAAAAAATTGCAGGTCCTCCGAGCGCATCATAAAATATTCGCTCTCGGCGGAGCAGCGGAGCATCTTTAGTTTCCGCACACACCAGCCAAATTCAGCCGAAACGATGCGGCAGTCCTCCATGGTGACCTCGCTGCATTCTCGCAATGCCTTGATTCCGTGGAGCCTACTTCCAGTGATCTCCACATGATCCGAATACCACAGCGCGGCGCGGCAATGGGGCGTCAGCTCAGTGCCGCTGATCTTCAGGCCATGGTCATGCCAAAAAGGATAGCGCAGATTACACAAGCAGTCCTCTACCTGAATGCCGCAGCACTCTTTTAAGGCGCTTTCGCCATCTGCCGGGCCGTCAAAGGTGCACCGCTTCAAATGGAGATTCCGCTCCCCATAAAGCGCACGCTCCCTATCAAAGGTTTGGTTTTCTATGAATTTCATTGTTATGGCCACTCCTCACTTAGATGGTTTTGGCGCAGAAAAATTTTGAGCCAGCCTTCTGATAATGTGCCTCTTGCAAGCCGATTAGGCCCTGATTATAAGCTTATCAATACAGAGCCTTTCTTGCCGAAATCAATCAACCGCCGTCACAGTGATCGCGCCTGCAAGCTTTTCAATTTCATCAATGCCGGAAATCGCTCTCCCCAGTTCATACAAGCCGCTTCCCTTGTCATAGAACATCACCACATCGCCCCACGGAGCATAATACGCCAGCGTTCCCTTTTGCGCATCTACGAACGGCGCGCCGGCGATGGAAAGTTTTTGCGGCGGATAAAACACCTTTTCATTGGTGCTAAAATTTTCTACAGTTGTCCGCAAAGGCAGCTGTGCATACAATGCTTTGGCGGCGCGGCTGTTGTTTAATGCATACACAATAACGTGCTCGCCTGCCTGCACCTGAATTTTCATTGGCTTATTCTCCTCTGTTTTAGGCACTTTCTCCGGTCCGCTGATGGTTTCCTGCAAAGCCGATTGTTCGCTGTTTCCAATCGCGGCAATAGACGCCCCCGGCTGCGGTGCCTGGCGGCTACCGCAGCCACACATCAAAAAGAGCAAACCTGCTATCCACAAAAACGCTACCGTCTTTTTGATCTCATTCACCCCGCAAAACGCTGTATTTTTTCCGATATCCAGTATAATACAGGGCGTTATGAAATAGCAAATACTTATATTAGATATCAAACTATGCTTTTTATCTATATCAATATGTGCTATACTACACACAACAAGAGCTCGATTTACACAAAAGTCATACTTTTTCACACTGAACATTGGCTTTGTCAAAACCAGACGAAGTCCAGCCCCTGCGAAAGGATAGATGAATGATGGAATTACGTGTGCTGCAATACTTTCTCGCTGTGGCAAGGGAACAGAGCGTATCCGGAGCGGCCGAATACCTGCACCTATCACAGCCCACTCTCTCCCGCCAGCTGAAAGACCTGGAGGAAGAATTGGGAAAGCAGCTTTTCCTCCGCGGGAACCGCAAAATCACCCTCACGGAGGAGGGCATGATTTTGCGCAAGCGGGCCGAAGAAATCGTTAATCTAGTGCAGAAAGCAGAACGGGAAATCACCCTGAACGACGAGGCAATCGCCGGAGATATCCATATCGGCGCGGGAGAAACAGATGCCATTCGCCACCTTGCAAGGGCAGCCGGCCAAATACAGCAGGAGCACCCACAAATCCGTATTCATATCTCCAGTGGGGATTCCGCGAATGTTACGGAGGAGCTGGACAAGGGATTGATCGACTTTGGCCTGCTTTTTGATCCAAAGGATTTATCCAAATATCAATACCTGCGTATTCCTCAAAAAGACACTTGGGGGGTGTTAATGCGCCGAGATGCGCCATTGGCCAAGAAAGAGGCCATAGGCCCAAAGGATTTATGGGATAAGCCGCTGATTCTCTCTCGCCAGCACCGAGCGGGAAGCGCCCTGTCTATGTGGCTGAAGCGGGAGGAAGCCGATCTGAATATCGTGGCAACCTATAGTTTGCTTTATAACGGATCAATCTTGGTGGATGAGGGGCTTGGTTACGCCATTACGCTGGATAAAATTATCAACACACAGGGTGGCAACCTCTGCTTTCGCCCCTTAATCCCTACCCTACAGGCTGGACTGTGCGTGGTTTGGAAGAAATACCAGGTGCTCACAAAAGCATCAGAGCTGTTTTTAAACACGCTGCAAAGCAATTTGGAAACAGCAGAAAGCGAAGCTTAAAAAGCGCTGACTACAAGATTTTTTCTGTAAGCAGCACCTTACTTTCAACAGTATATCATCAAAGGCGAGGGGCTCCCGATCCTTTCGTTCTAATATAATTTCATCCGATATTCTCTCTATCTTCTAACGATTGGTGTGGGCAGAAGCTTCCTGCTTTTCAAAATTTTGAAAAAAACCAGCCGAAGCGAATCCTATCACGCAAACAAAAATTCCACTTGGAACCAGCACCCAGTAGACACGGTCAAAAAGCAGGTCGAATAATGCCCCGTAAACCATCTGCCCGATCGGCTGTGCGCACATGGAAAGGGTGAACACATAGGACATTACCTTGCCCATCAGGCGCTCCGGCGTCCTCCCCTGAATCGTGGAAATTGCATAGGTGGAGAAAATACTGCATCCAAACTGGCAGGCACAGAACATCAAAAGCAAAATGATATACTGTGTAAAAGCGTCCACCGGCAGCCAGAAGGCAATCCCGCAAAGAATCAGGCAGATTCCAAAGGACAAAAAAACGCCAGCAAGATGGCGCAGCCGTAGCTTCCCTGCCAGCACCGCCACAAACAGGCCTCCGAGAATTGCGGCAATCCCCATTGCGCTTTCAGCCACACCATAATGCTCGGCGGAAAGCCCCAAAACTGTTCGCACCAAATAGGGAAAGCCTACCACAGCCGTACCCGCTACAAACAGGCTCACCAGTGCAGCCAGCAGAAGCAGCTTCAGAATACCAGGCTGTTCTCGGCACAAAAAGCGCATACTGAGCGAGAAATCTTCCTTTACCATCGCCCTAATCTTCATCTTGTGTTTCGGCTCTTTATCATCCAGCCGGATAAAACATTCAAAAAGCGCCGTCACAAAGAAGCAAAGCATTGCCGCATAAAATACCGGTTGTATCCCAAATGTCGTGTAAAATACACTTCCCAAGAAGGGAGTAATCAGCGAGGCAATTGCCGCCACCTGATTGATAACCGCATTGCCCTTTACAATATGATCCCCGGACAGCATTTGCGGGATGCATGCCTGCACCGTAGGAGATTCAAAAGCTCCCAGTATCGAGAGAATTACCAACAGAATCCCGATTATAAGAATATCGTGGCCGAAAGGCATGACAATGCAGGCAACCAATACGGATAGGCCGGAAAGGGTATCCAGTGCCACCATAATGTTGCGGCGGTTTGCCCGGTCTGCAAGGATACCGCCAAAGGGTGAGAGCAAAATGGTAGGAAGCAGAGCCATAGCCAGAAGCCCCGCGAAAACAGACGCGGAGCCTGTCTGCTCCAGCACATACATGGAAAGGGAGAATTTCAGTGTGAAATTCCCGATCAGCGAACTAACCTGCCCAAAAATCAAAAGGATAAAATTACGGGTTAAAAATTTTTGTTTCATTTTTCCCTCCTGCATGCAAGGATTCGCAGCAGCTCCGCCGCAAAACCCACAGCGCCCAAGGCCACACACCAGATTGCGGCAGTTCTATGTCCTTTTTCCACAAGGCTTTTTCCACCGATCAGCAGTCCAATTTCGGCAGCTATGAAAATTCCTCTTATGGTAAATCGGAACAGGCGGCTCTCGCCGTATTTGTGGGTTACTCCTTTCTCGAGTTTAGCCGCTGAGGCTTCTATCCCACGTTCAAACCGTGCAGCCATATCTTCCACTTTTTGATCAAATTCTTTTTCAGTCATAAATATTACCTCCAATATTTTAGAAAGAAAATCGCTTATAATACCATCCGTCGGTATGTAAATTAGGCTAAAAAACGGTATTTTTTATAATACCGCCTGAATGAATGTATATTTTAAAAATAAAATTGCCTCTCGGCAATTCTATGTTTACTCAGGAATCTGATCAAAAAATTGATCCACTAAAATATAAAGAGAATCGTCCATCAGAGGGACGCCCATCTTCTCCAGCATATCGCCGAGAAAATAAAATTTACGCCTCATCTGCTTTTTTGTAGCCGGAAACACTGATGGCAGCAGCCATAAGCTGGTAAGCAACGGAAGCAATTCCGCAATCTCATGAGCATATTCCGTATGTATGGAACCATCTTGATTGCCTTCTTCTATCAGTTCCAAAAAATATGGCGTTAAAATGCGACGGTTGGAATCAATCATTTCCACCAAAATCCGGGAATTTCTTGTAATCGGAATCGATTGGACAGTCATGTCGGTGCGGGATTCGTCTGACTGATTCAGCCTAACTACCTCCCGTAGCTTTTGCAGGCCATTCAGATCGGAACGCTTGCGAACAGCTTCAAAGGGATTGTTCGCAAAAAACATTCTGTCACCTACTGCGTCCATAATTTCTTCTTTGGACTTGAAGTGATGATAAATCGCGCCTTTTGATAAGCCGCCCAATTCATCAACAATATCCTGAATCGTTGTATTGTCATACCCCTTTTCTAAGAAAAGGCGCTGCGATACATCTAAGATCCGTTCGACCGTTACCTCCGGATATTTGTTTCGTGCCATCACTCGCTCCCCTTTTTAACATACTTTTGGTATGTATTGTATCAGACGTAGCTCTTCCTGTCAAGATACATGCGGTTGGTATCTTAAAATGATGGCAAATAAATTTTCGTTTTTTTTGTGGCGATTACGTGTTACATCAAAACAGAAAGATAGGCAGAACCCGGCAGCTCTACCCGCCCATGTGATCGGTGGACTATTGCATGAGCTACAATTTCTTGTGCTCAACTATGGGGGTATTGATTCCATTTGCTATATCCAAAGCATCGGATTTTCAGCCTTTCGTTGCTCAGTAATGCCTTCATTTTCTATTAGACTCTCCGCCAGCCAAAAGAATAAACCCACAGCTTATTGATCAACATTGGCCGGATACTCGTTCCGTTTGCCTTCGTGTCATCACTATACTGAAAGGCTATAAGATTTACATAGGTACATTCAAAATAGGAACCCGATCCGCTTCAGCGTACCCCGAAACCTCGTTGCTTTGCAATAAAAATCGGATTTCAACCGCGATGGCTGAAATCCGATTTGCTTATGATTCATTTTACCGCAAAACCGCTTGCAACTATTTCGTCTGTTACAAAATGCTTGTTGCTTGCAAGGTGTTATAAAAGTATTGCAAAAATGATTTCGCAATCCGGGCGGCATCCGCAAACTCGCATAAAAATGAATTTTTCCAAAAAGATGCTACGTTTTTGTTACGCTTTTCAAATATAAAATCCCGGGGACCTTTTGTATCAAGGTTTTCGGGATCTTTGTGATTATTCCCACTCGCCGAGTTAAATCCATTTCTAAACTTTTTTGTATAGGTGATTTAATTCGTCGTGGTTTTATTTGATACAGATTATCCTTATCCTAAGGTCTATTCGGACTTTTGCTATCAAAAATCTATCCAAGCCATCCTATCACGGGTTTTGCTTGAGACTGATGAATGGGTGGCTTAAAGGTATTATAGCACATTAATCATTGCTTTTCTACACCAAATCAGATTAAATATGTGTGATAATAATTATGCCAGTAGATACTACCGCTAGCGGACAATAAAACCAAATTTCCGTTTTTGAAAAAAGGCAACTAAGAAAAGAACAGCTTTTATCCATAAATTCTCTTGGCAACGCTTTCATAGAAAAATCAATTTTCTCTTCGGGTAAAAGCCTAACCTTATCATATAAGGCTCTATATAACCGTTCCTGAAGTAAATAGTAAGAATCTAATCCCCAGAATATAATTATAGGAATATATGCCACAAGAAAATACATCTTATCTGCATCTTTTCCCGCTAAAGCAAAAATGCCTGCTATAAGAGTAACTGCCCAGCCTTTTAGCGCAAAAGAATTAGATGCCATTCGGTTTATGATACCTTGGATCATTTCTAAATGATTTATTTTTTTCTCCATAGAATGACATCTCCTCGATTATTTTCCGTGAGCTCTTGCGGCACTTTCAATCCATATACCAAGATTAGCATAACCATTATTGGCGACATAATCATAAATCCCATCGCAAATATTGTCAAAATACGCAGGTGCTCCATTATTATAATATCCAATGATAGTATGTACATTTCCTCTATACGAAGTCATTAAAGTTCGCATATCCCTAATGCCGTCTATGCGAACACCAATAACTGCGTTTCCTCTTTGCAAACTTTTACAGATTTCGTATTGTACAAATGGGCGACTTAGTGTTTCAGAACCAATTAAAACAACTGTTACTGAAGTACCTTCTAATTGTCGATCAATCCAACGATGAACTGCTTCATCCCCTTGCCGTTTTATCTGTTCAAATTCTGCTTTATCAATGAACCCAGCGGCGTCCTTTCCCTGAGTGACCCAGCTATTTCGTACCGTCATCGAACGATTTATATCATTATCATAATGAAAACTAAAAAACACTCTTCTGGCCATATTGTACCTCCCGTCTACAAACAAGATTAATTTAGATTCCCCACTAGTTTTATCATCCCTTTTGGTCTCTCAGCCTCTCATACAGCACCGTGCCCACGGTTTCCATGACCTGCCGCATCATGTCAGGATCAGAGAACATCTTCACAAAGAAGTCCTCATTCTGCTCATAACGGGCGGCGGCCATGTTGGGGAAGTCCTTCTCGAACAGTAGCATGAAGGTCTTGCGGTCATTGTTCTGGGCGTAGCTGTGCCACTTGTCCTGAGCAGCATAGTCGTTCTCCATCTGAAGCAATACCTTGTCCATCTCGGTGAAGTTGGTACCGTACTTCTCATTAATCTTGTCAATGATGACGGTTAGTGGATCACGCTTCTTCTCTTTACGGCCAGCCTCGCCGGTAATGGGGCGGAAGCCCTCCGGGGCGCTCTCCAATTGGATTCCGCCCTCGAAGTCCTTTTCCAAGCGGTAATACTCCAGCAGCACCTTGTCATCCACATAGACCTTATCACGCCCGCCTTTGGGCAGCATAGTATACAGGAACTTTGCGTATACGCTGAACTTGTGGATATCCTTATCAAACAAGCGGCAGACCTGCGTGACGAAGGCATAGATGCGATTGAATCGGGCTAGAGTAGACTTGAACAGCTCCTGCTTTTCTTCCTCCAGTGCCTCGAAACGATCCAGCGCCGGGCGAATGGTACCCTGGAGCTTGCCTAAATCGCTGCCGGACTGCTCTTTAGCGGAATAGAATATCTCCGCAAACCGGTCAATCTCCATCTGCTGATATACCCGGTACTCGTCCAAGGTGTTCTTCAGGTCATACACCACATTGGGGTCGGTTTCTTCCTCCAGAACCGTCTCCTCATAGTAGGGCTCAAAGGCTTTTCTGATGTCCTCGGCAGAGTTCACGAAATCCAGAACAAAGGTATCCTTCTTGCCCCGCATAGTGCGATTCAGCCGTGAGAGCGTCTGAACTGCCTTCACGCCGGACAACTTCTTGTCCACAAACATGGTGTGTAGCAGCGGCTCGTCAAAGCCAGTCTGATACTTTTCTGCTACGATCAGCATCCCATATTCATCTGTATGGAACGCCTCCGGCAGAGCTTTCTCTTTGATGGTCTCGCCTGATCTTGTTTTGTTCAACTTCTCCTCGGTGTAGGTTTCGCCATTGTCCTCTACCTCTCCGGAGAAGGCCACCAGCACATCCAGGTCGGTGTATCCCTTCTCTTTGATTTGCCGCTTGAACTCCAGTAGATAGCGTACTGCATGGAGCCGGGAGGGCGTCACGATCATGGCCTTGGCTTTGCCGCCAATCTTGTGCCGGGTCACATTGCGGAACTGCTCCAGCATGATAGCTGTTTTCTGCGAGATGTTGTGGGGGTGCAGCGTCTCAAACTGGCGGATGGCACGGACACCAGCGGCGGTGTCCAGCTCCGGATCGTCGGGGATGGCCTTGGCGATCTTGTAGTACATATTGTAGGTCATGTAGTTTTGTAGCACATCCAGAATAAAGCCTTCCTCGATAGCCTGCCGCATGGAATACACATGGAAGGGATGGTATTTGCCATTCTCATCCCGCTGACCAAACATTTGCAGCGTTTTGTCCTTGGGGGTAGCTGTAAAGGCAAAGAAGGACAGGTTTTCGTGAATACCCTGGGCAGCCAGCTCATCCAATAACTTGTCCTCATCATCTTTGCGCTTGGCTTCCTCCTCGTACTCCTCTTTGGCGTACTCCTCCAGAACTTTCTCGGTATCGGCCAGTGCCCGTTTCAGCTTGCGGGCAGCATCGCCGGTCTGGGAAGAATGGGCTTCGTCCACAATGACCGCAAACCGCTTATTACCAGAGCGCACTTCTTTGTAGATGATCGGGAACTTCTGGAGGGTGGTGATGATGATGCCCGTCCCGGCCTCGATAGCCTCTCGGAGCTGCTGGGCGTTCTTGTCGATCTTCTGCACCACGCCCGCCACATGGTCAAACTGATAGACGGTGTTTTGCAGCTGACTGTCCAGCACCCGGCGGTCGGTGACAATGATGACGGACTGGAAGATTTTCTCGTCATGGTCATCATGCAGACCGCTGAGTCGGTGGGCCAGCCATGCAATGGAGTTGGACTTGCCGGAACCGGCGCTGTGCTGAATCAAATAGTTCTTGCCAGAGCCGTTAGCCTTTACATCGGCCAGCAGCTTGGTCACCACATCCAACTGGTGATACCGGGGGAAGATTATCCGCTCGGATTTCACTTCGCCGGTCTTTTCGTCCTTCTCCTGCTGCAAGTGGAGGTATTTATGCAGAATCTCCAGCAGGCGGTCCTTGCAAAGCACATTCTCCCACAGGTAGGCGGTGTCGTAGCCATCCGGGTTGATGGGGTTACCCTTGCCGCCCACATTTCCGGCCCCGTTGCTGCCCTGGTTGAAAGGCAGGAAATAGGTTTTAGGCCCCTCCAGCCGGGTAGTCATATATACATTAGTCAGATCCACAGCAAAGTGGACCAGTACCCGGTTTTTGAATTCAAAAATGGCGTCCTTACCTGCCCGGTCGAACTTGTACTGCTGGATGGCATTGGCGGTGTCCTGCCCGGTGAACTGGCATTTCAGCTCCATGGACACCACGGGGATACCGTTGAGGAAGAGGACAATATCAATGCTGTTTTCGTTGCTCAGGGAATAGTGGAGCTGCCGAGTGCAGTGGAGGATGTTGGCAGCATACTGGGCCTGGCTGGTCTCGTTGATGGAGGTCTCCGGCTTCCAGAACACAGCCCGGAACTTGATGCCCCGGTCGGTAAAACCCTGGCGCAGGACTTTCAGCAGGCCAACCAGCTTCACTTCCCGGCAGAAACGGTCAATGAGCTGCCCCTCACTGTCGGCACCGTAGATCTTCTCAAACCGCTCCCACTGCTTGGGCTGGCTGGTGCGGATGAAAGAGAGGAAAGTGTCGGTGTCCAGTGCCTTTTCCCGGTTGAAAGCGGCAGGGTCGCCTTTCTGATAGCCGCCGTATGTAGTGAGGTATTCCTCAATATCTTGCTCAAAGCGTTTTTCTTTTACATCAAAATCTGGCACTATTTTCACCTCTATTCAGAAAATTTGTAACTCTTTCATAGGTTTCCAAAAACTCTCTTTTTGTAGCATTTGGCAATTCTTCTCGATCAAAGGACATAATCCTTATGTTGATATGTTTTCTAAAGGCCTCTCGCAACTCCAGGTAATCGGAAAATTCTTGTTTAGAGATTGTTCCGGTAGAAGCAAATTCGATAATCTGTTTATGGAACTCAAACGGAAAGTCGAGATAGTATTGCATTTGTTTATCCTCGTAAATTACCTTGTCAAAATCACACTTTTCCACGGCTTTTTCTCGGGCTTCACGAAGTTCAAATAATGAGACAGATTCTTTACACTGTTCATATGTTTTGAACAGCAAAAGCAAGGCAACTTCTCGCTGGTTTTTGTCTTTTTCTATACTTCTGTTATCCAGCACATTAAATGTAACCAAGTATAGGCAAATAACCACAAGGTTACTAATGACAATCGCAGCAATATCCCAGTTAATTTTTTCGCTATGAATTCCTATACCGGCAGGTAAATCACTTATGTCCAGAAAGAAATAGACGAATGTAAGTGCGAGGCAAGAAAGTATGATTTTGAAGATGCGTTTTTTCAAACCCTATACCTCTTTCTTCCCGGTCACGACCTCATAAATGAGGGATTTTTTATAAGCCATTAGCCTATAAATGATTTCACTCTTTCTTGTAAGCAAGCCTTCGATTTTTGCACAGCGGTTATCCAGATATTCTCGTATTTTAACCTGTTCGTGTTTTGAAGGTAATTGGACTTTGGTTCTCCTAATACTCTCGATACCCAAATTACCCTGATTAGCAGTACCGGTCTCATATACAAATATTGCGTCTAAGATTCTGTTTTCCTTCAACAAATAATTATAGTATCCGACATCTATAGATTCTTTCGGAATAAAACACCCTACACGCTGATTTAGAAACAGTTTTTTACCTTTGCAATCTTCCTCCGTCACAAGATGCGTAAAAAAATAGTCTCGTTTTCCTTTTGTTCCTGTCATGGTGAAAAGGATACTTCCAGGATTGATCCTAAACTTATCTGTAGCACTCGCAATTTCATCGCTAATATACACTGGATTATTTTCAAGTGCCATATATCCGCTCTTCACATTTCCAATTCTAATCACTTGATTGTCAGATTCCGATGTATAAGAATCGCTGTTATATGCGTATCCCCCCAAGAAATCAAAAAGCATCCCCAGCTTTGCAACGTTCCAGTGCTCCGGCATAACTCCGATGAAGCCGTCACCGCTATCCTTCATGGGCACATTGGGATTCAGACCTTTTGTGACGGCTTCGGTGATGACGGACAGTTTATAAGCTTTCAGCTTCTCGATCACTTCCTCTTGCCGGGCAATGATGGCATCAATTTGGTTACACTTGCGGTCGAGGTAGGCGGCAATGCGGCGCTGTTCACTCTTTTCAGGCAAAAGTAGAGGTAAGGCTGAAAACTCTTCATAACTCAGTGTATATCGAATATTTTTGGCGTAATGGTTGAATTTTCTTCCATCAGAAATATATCTAAACCAATAATCCGCATATCTAGGTTCCATACATTCTTTACAAGATAACACTCGATACGCAGGTGAAATCATCCCATCAAAAGGACTGATACCCGAAAAAACTGCTGAACAATCCAAATCGAACAAACACATAACAATATCATTTTCTTTTACAAACTGATATGTATCAAATGATTCTGGTAATTTCCCTTCAGCATTATTTATATCTTTTTCTTTGATTCCACGAGTTGTCAAAGAAAGTAACTGCGTTAATTCTGACTTTTCGCCCACAAGTTCCTTGCTACACGCAAAAGCATTTTTATTTCTAACTATTATCCAGTCAACCGGAATTTCCCCAATCCACTCAATCCCGCTGTCCTTCATCTCTCTCATTCCGCAAACACCTCCGCCAGAGCGCCGTCCAGCTCCGCTTCAATGGCTAGGATCTCCTGCATGATCTCCGCCGATGGCTTGGGAGCTTCGTATTTGTAAAAATATCGGGTGAAGGGGATTTCGTAGCCCACCTTGGACTTTTTCTCATCGATCCAGGCATCTGGCGCAAAGGGCAGCACTTCCCGCTCGAAATAAGTCTGAATGTCCTCTTTCAGCGGCACATTTTCCGTATCCCTCAGGACGGTGTCCGGCTGGGGCCTGCCCTTCTTCAAAATCGGCTGGCCGTTTTCGTCCTTCAGAGGGCGCTCCACGGTGATTTTGGTATAGCCAAAGTCGGTGGTATCAAAAATCTTACTGATCTCACTCTCCACAAAGTCGCCGTACAGCCGGGTGATCTCTTGGATGGCGCTCTCCGGGATGTCGTTGCGCTTATTGCCCAGGGCCTTGCGGCGCTTTTCATACAGGCTGTTGGCGTTGATGAGCTGCACCTTGCCCTCCCGCTTGGTTCCGGCCTTCTTGTTGGACAGCACCCAGATGTAGGTGGCAATACCGGTATTGTAGAAAATATCGTTGGGCAGAGCGATGATGGCCTCCAGCAGGTCATTTTCCAGAATGTACTTGCGAATCTCAGAGGGACCGCTGCCGGCGTCGCCGGTAAAGAGAGGCGAACCGTTGTGGATGATGGCAATGCGGCTGCCGCCGTCCTTGGGTTCTTTCATTTTGGAAATAGCAGTCAGCAGGAAAAGCATCTGCCCGTCACTGGCCGCAGGCAGACCGGGGCCAAACCGCCCGGCAAAGCCTTGCTTGGATTCGGCTTCCACCTTGGCTTTCTCGTTTTTCCACTCCCGGCCAAAGGGCGGATTGGACAGCACATAGTCGAAAGTCTGGCCCTCAAACTGGTCATTGGACAGGGTGTTGCCGTCCTTGATGAAGTCGGCGTTGTTGCCCTTGATGAGCATATCCGCCTTGCAGATGGCAAAGGTCTGGTCGTTCAGCTCCTGACCGAAAGCCATCAGTTCGGTGGAGGCATTGAGCTGGTGCAGATATTCCTCCGCCACCGACAGCATACCACCGGTGCCGCAAGCAGGGTCATAGATGGTCTTTGCCACATTGTTCCCGGACAGCATATCGTTGTCATCATAGAACAGGATATTGACCATCAGCTGGATCACTTCTCTGGGGGTGTAGTGCTGCCCGGCGTCCTCATTGTGAGACTCAGAGAACCGGCGGATGATCTCCTCAAAGATATAGCCCATCTCCAGATTGGAAATCACATCCGGGTGCAGGTTTGCCTTAGGAGAAGTAAATTCTTTGATGACGATGTAGAGGATACCCTTGTTGGCCATGGTGGTGATCTGGCCGTCAAACTTGAACTTTTCCAGAATGTCCTGGACATTCTCCGAGAAGCCGTTCAGGTAGTCCCGGAAGTTGGCCTCGATGTTGTCCGGGTCGTCCAGCAGCCGCTCAAAGGTGAACTTGCTGGTGTTGTAAAACGCCTTGCCGGAGGCGTTGCGCAGCAACACATCCCGCATAGGTAGATTTTTCACGGTTTCGTACTTTTCCAGCACCGCATCCTTGGTGTCGGCCAGGATGCAGTCGAAGCGGCGGATCACCGTGAGGGGCAGGATCACCTCACCGTATTCATGGGGCTTATATACCCCGGTCAATTTATCTGCGATTGCCCAGATCAGGGCGGCTTTTTCACTTACATTTGCACTCAAGCTCATGCTTCTTTTCCTTCCTTTTCCTCCGGAACAAACTCCAGAATATCGTCCACGCCGCACTCCATCACGCGGCAGATCCGTTCTATACTTTCGATGGAAACATACTCGTTTCGCTTTAGGCGGGTGATAATGTTGGCACTAAAACCAGCCATTTCTTTCAGCTGTGTGTTACTCATCTTTTTGTCGATCATCAAATGGAATAAGCGGTCATAACAAATCGCCATTTTAGTTCCTCCAAGACAATAAATGCTTGAATTCATTTTATCACATCTTCGTGAAAAATTCAACCTCAGGTTATTCTCTTTTCCGTCAATCTAATGGAGCTTTCTTTGTCACAGCTTTTAGATATAGTTCTGGCTCACTATTCAAAATCAGCTCAGCATAGGCCAGCGGATCGTTATAGATCAGCCAGTCCAGCTCCGACCACTGGTACATACTGTTTACCACTTCGTTTTCCACAGCGGTGCAGTCGATGGAAATCAGTGTCCCATCATCCATGCGCAGCTCCACACAGGCTGTGTCCAGGTTAAACTCATAGGACAAAATCTTTCTCATACTCGTTACCTCCTAATCCTTAATTTTCGATTGATTTTCCGCAGCGGCACAAGGACTGTTTCGTTAATTTTAGAATCTGGCAAGCAATGCGTGTGGCTATCCACACACAAATCCGGCAAGCAATGCGAGTGTTAATACACACTCACATTTCCTGCCGTCTGCTTGTTGAGGGCAGCGCCCCCAAGCCCCCTTTGAACACAGAATTTCATTCTGTGGCTGCGCGTTCTGCGAACGCTTTGAAAGGGTACGCCAAAGCGCCGTTCCCTTTCAGATGCCCTGGAACAAATCGTTCCACCCTTATTGCCTGATGGCTGTTGCGAAACACAGTAGCTCTCGCTGGATGCATGGGCAAAATTCCTACCAATCCTTCGTTTTTACTTCGCACCCTGTGCCCTGTTTTGGGGCATAGGGTGTCGTGAAACGCGACATCCTATGGTACTTTTGGGGTGCCCTAAAATGGGGCACCCTTTGGGATAATGGGGTGGCAAAACACCACCTCATCCGAGGTACTTTTTAGCGGAATTTCTTTGCCCAAACTGCTGTCATCCATTCCTTCTGCCAGCAGAAAAAACAGGAGCGTGACACGCCCCTGTCTCTACCAACATAGAGAAAACTTTTGTGCTAATCTCATCGGTGAAATTAGTCTAAACGGAAACTTATCTCACCACCGAAAATTCGGGAATACTCCGCGCTTATCCAGGTATGCCTGCCGGGCCTGCTCCCGTTCTTCTGCGGTGGGCGCAGTCTTATATTTTGCATACAGTTCATGCCGCACCATCGCATCCAACTTTTGCTCCAACCCCTGATGAATTTCCTCGGCATAATCATCGTTATAGGCCAGATGATACTCCACCAAAGCTACAAAAAGGTCATAGGGGATTTGTACACTTTTCATATTCATTTCCTTTCCGCGACGGTTGCGACGATAGCGACGGTGTTTTTGACGGTATCATTTTCACCGTCGCGACCGTCGCTATCGTCGCGCCCCTTATTCTTCGGTTACTTCACAGGCAGTTGACTCTACCAGCATATAGGTCAATTTCACTTGCCGACCGGAGTGTTTGGCCTTATTTTCATAGCTAACATGGTATTCCTCCAGCAGTCTGCCTGCCTTGACATTCAGATACTTAGTGAGGGCATTGGAGGCCATTCCCGTTTGGACGGCTTCAGCCAGTTCGGATGGAGAGCCGATCCATTCCCGGCACTCAAGGGAAACCAACTTTGCAACCGCATCCAGCACCGGGTCCGGCGACTCTTTATACAGCTCGTTTTCCATGCGTTCCAGATTCCAGATCTGGGTCTGCGGGTCCTTCTTCAAGTAGAGGATCTGATCCGGCTGATCCCGCCCCACCACCTTGATGGTGGCGTCCAACTCCGTGCGTTTTTTCTTCTGCATCAGCAGAGAACCATCCGCACAGCCCAGCAATCCTGTGGTGCCGGAAATCGTCTCAAAGGAATCGTCTGCCTGCTGCTTTCGGGTGTGATGAACGGTCAGAACACAGATCCCGTGTTGATCAGCAAACTGCTTGATTCTGCCGATGATCTCGTAGTCGCTGGCATAGCTGTATGCCTCGCCGCCTACTTCACGGATTTTCTGCATAGTGTCAATGATGATGAGATTGGTATCCGGGTGCTCCTGCACGAAATTCTTCAGCTGTTCATCCAACCCATTCCCAATCTTTCCGGCGGCGGTGGCGAAGTGGAGGTTGGGGGTGTCGTTCACACCGTACATCATAAACATCCGGCTCTGGATACGCTGAAAATCATCTTCCAGCGCAAGGTAAAGTACCGTCCCCTGATGGACCTTATATCCCCACAAATCCTGCCCGGTACTGACATGGTAGGCAATCTGAGCAACCAGGAAGGACTTGCCGATTTTGGGCGCTCCGGCAAGGATATATGCCCCTGCGTAAAGCAGGCCTTCCACCACCGGAGGCCTACTTTTATAGGTGGTTTGGAACAGCTCTGTCATCGTGAGTGTATGCAGGTAGCGGGGGTCTGTCATGCGCTGTATCTTGCGGTACATTTCTTCCAGACTGTCCTGGGAGTTTACAATTTCATCGTTGCTTTTTTGCCCGGAAGTGGGTATACTATTTTCAGTGATTTGAGAGATTGACTGCCCATCATCTGCGCCAACAGATGAACCCTGGGCGGTCATTTTCTTTTTCTCATCGGTCATAGGCGAATTCCTCCTGCATTCCCTTCATAATAGTTGTAATCATTTGGATCGTGTCCAGCAACTCGTCGTTCATGCCTTGCCCGGCTTCGATCCGGCGCAGCTCGTCCAGCACAGCAGCCAGCTGATCTCGCAGTGCCTTATAGACTCTTGGATTGCCCTGCACCACCACATCTCGTTCCAATAGCCGACGGATAATGTAATCCTGCTTGGTCAGACCGGTAAGTTTCACCAGAGTTTCCAGTTGGAGATCTTCTTCCGCCGACACGCGGAAAGCCACAGTCTTGTTTCTCCAACGGTTGTGGTTGTCATAGTTCTTCTTAGACATTTTCTTACACCCCCTTCTCATTTTTCAGCAAATCCAACTTGTCAGCCATCTCCACCTGTCGGGTGGGGAACAGATGGGCATAGCGGTAGGTGATGTCGATACTCTCGTGCCCCACACGCTCTGCAATAGCCAGGGCGGTAAAGCCCATGTCGATCAACAAACTAATGTGGCTATGTCTCAAATCGTGTATGCGAATGCGTTTTACCCCGGTTTGTTTACAGCCACGGTCCATTTCTCGGTGAAGATAGCTTTTGCTGATGGGGAACATCCGGCTGTCCGGCTCCACTCCATAGAGCTGCTTGAGGTAGTCCTGCAACTCATCACAGAGGAACTGCGGCATCTGGATCACGCGGTTACTCTTGGGTGTTTTAGGCGTAGTGATCACATCCTGCTTATTGAGTCGCTGGTAAGATTTATTGATGGAAACGGTGCGCTTTTTAAAGTCAAAATCTGCCGGGGACAGGGCCAGCAGCTCGCCTTCACGGACACCGCACCAGTACAATACCTCAAAGGCGTAGAAGGACAACGGCTTGTCCATCATGGCTTCGGAAAATCTGGTGTACTCCTCTCGGGTCCAGAACAGCATCTCCTTTCGTTCCTCCGCCCCCATGTTGCCCGCCTGTCTAGCTGGGTTGAGATTCAGGCCGTAAAACCGGGCAGCATGGTTGAAAATGGCACTAAGTTGATTGTGAACTGTCTTCAGGTAAGTTTTCGAAAGAGGTTTGCCGTGGCAGTCTCTCAACTCCCGGATTTCATTTTGCCAACGGATAATGTCCTTTGCCGTGATCTCCGAGAGTTTTCGATTTGCAAAATAGGGGAGGATCTTTTTCTTGATGATACTCTCCTTGGTGAGCCAGGTATTGAGTTTCAGCTTAGGTTTAATGTCCTTCTCATAGAGAGCAATAAAACTCTCAAAGGTCATGTTCACATCAGCCTGTTTTTCCATCAGGAACTCCCGTTCCCATTCCAGCGCTTCTCGCTTGGTGGCAAAGCCGCGCTTGAGCTTCTGCTGTCGTTCGCCCTTCCAATCGGTGTAGCGGAATTGAACATACCAGGTGCCATTGTCCTTATTTTTGAACGCTGCCATAATTATTTCTCCTTCCTTTCTGTCTCAGATCTTGTACCATAGAATTTCTCGTGGAAAAACTTTCGGTCAATTCGCCCGGCAATGGTGATGCAGCCGGTTTTAGCCAGTTCCTCATTCATCTGTCGAATGATCCTATAGGCAAAGGGGATGGAGATTCCCAACTCCTCCGCCACTTCGTTGACACGCATAAAAATCTGATTAGCCATAGTAAATACCTTCCTTTCTTTGTTGTTAGTAACTGCCTGCTAATTTTGTTTTTCATAAAGACCTCCTCACTTGCTACTGCCACTTTTTTCTCAGTTGTATAACTAAAAAGCTGGCGTAATATTTTTTGCGCTTCGTTATCCAAGCTTATTTGCTTAGTGTTCTTATGATACTATACATATAAGTTTAGTTCAAGCGTTTTGAAAGAAATATTATTAAATAAATTTGTTTAGATTATCTTGACAAAACTAAGCAAATATGCTATGTTTCAAATAAGAACAATCATAGACTGGAGTTGGTTACATGGCGATCGGCGAACGAATTCACTTTTTCCGTCTCCTGCGGGGGATGACACAAAAATATCTCGGTATGGTGCTGGGCTTCCCGGAGAAGTCTGCTGATGTACGCCTTGCACAATATGAAACAGGATCAAGAACCCCAAAGGCAGACCTGACAACTGCTCTGGCTGAGGTGCTGGATGTCTCGCCTCATGCACTCTCTGTCCCGGACATAGACTCCTATGTAGGGCTGATGCACACCCTGTTCACCCTGGAGGACAACTACGGGCTGAAAGTCACAGAGCAGGATGGTGAGCTTTCCTTGCAGGTAGATTTTCGCAAAAACAAGGATGCCGCCCGACTGCACGAGATGCTCTGGACCTGGCGGGAACAGTCCGCCAAGTTGGAGGCCGGAGAGATCTCTCAGGAGGAGTACGACCGCTGGCGTTACCATTACCCGGAGTACGACAGCAGCCAGATCCGCGCCAAAGTGCCGCCGGAGTGTCTGATCTAACCCCCTCACTTGTAGGCCACGGGAAAGGTCATTTGTTGCACAAAATCAGATAATTCAGATAAATGAGAGCAAAATAAAAAAGGTCTAACTGATCAACAAAAATCAGTTAGACCTTTTACTTATGAATAAAAAGATGAGGATTTTTAGGCTACTCGCAAGCCACCCGATTTTTCTTTTCAAACTCAATAAATCGGGATTTGACGAGTGCTATCAATCTGCTATCAAATGGGGAATTTGGAAATCAAAAACCCAGTGTTTATGCGCCTTTGCGGGCCCTCATATCCACTTTTTGCTTATTCCCACTCGACAAAGACTAATCAATTTTGTTTAGAAATTATTTTCTGTCGTATTCGTGGTGCTTTTGATTATTTGATGTATCCATATTATCCTGCCTATATGGGCTAATGTTATCAGTTTGTTATCGGGGTTGATAACATATACCTCTTTTAGCGTGGATAATAGTATATAAATTTTTGTGTAATTCTTACGCAGGGATTAAATCACTTCAAAGTCTCTCATTCTGACACATTCTCTATTCCCAATGATTGTGCAAATGTCTTTGCTTCGTTAAGCAATTTCCTGCGGACTAATTTGTTATTCCCATCAACATGTTCAGACTTAAACCATCTCTTTTCCCTTTTAAACACTCCATTAACCTGATCTTTAGTTGCTGATTCGCCAAAAATGTCCGTCATAAGGCAAAGAACATCTGTTGTTGTAAACCATTCGCCTTTACCCTCGTTAGTTATGATATAAAGAATGAGCATCATCTTTTCTTTGAAATCTTTAAGAGATTTCACTTCTGGATACTGTTCTAAGTTCAAATCGTCACAGTTGATTGTAGCATATGGAGAATTCACCTTTTGATGCTGTTTTCGAGGTTTAGATGACGTTTTCTTTTCTTTAGTTTCTGCGGGATGCATATTTTTAATAGCTTCTTCTCCTTCTAAAGTTAAAACATATACTTTGGGAGTTGATCCTTTTGCAGAAGCATCTTCCATAATTAATCCTTTTTTAACCAACTCGCTTAATGACATACTTAGATTATTTGGCAAAGGTTTTTTGGCTTCGGAATATAGATCTTTAAGAGTAGCAGAGGAAAATGATGAAATACCATTTCGCTTCTCATTAAAATAAACAGCACAGATAATAAAGTCATAGTGTGCATCTGCTCCTTTTGACTTCACGAAAGAAGCAAGGCTCATCCTTGAAAAATCTGTTGTTGAATTTTCCACAGCTTGCTCTGACAAAGCAGCTGTAATAGTTGTTGTCAAAACAGCTGGTTGCTGTGAATCTTGAGTCTCTATGTATTGAGCACTTCGTGCCACACTACGAGTGCGTACTATTGCGTCAATAGCGGCTGGCAAAAGAGTATTGTTGAAAATACTTCTTTCCCTTTCAACCAAATCAGCAGAACCTTCTGCTTCAAATTTAATCTCACCGATTTCAAATTTTACACGAATTTCTGATTTTTCTTCCATTAAATTATTAACCCCGCTTTGCTGTATAATTCTTCGAGCATAACTCGATAATTTAGTTTAATATCATCTATGTCTTTTTTTCCAGCTGTATATGTTATGTTATGTGCAGAAAAATTGCCTACCATACGGAATGTGTCAAACTCACTTTTAATACGTGAGATTTTTAATATTTGATTGTTTTTAGCATTCTTAACTATGCCATCAAGCATAATATACCCTTTTCCCGTGGAGTCCTTTATCTGATCATCTATTCCATAATTTTGATATGACAGGACAAGTAAAACCTCAAACAATCTTCGCATTAAAACTGCCGCCGCATCGTAACAATTATTTGCATAGGAGTGATTTATTTGATAAATTAACTGATCTAAATATTTCCGCTTTCCTACAAATTTTTGTTCATCAATTAATTCACTATCTGAGTCAATAGTAATGTTATCTTCCCATAAAACTGCATATTCTTTTTCCGTGCTTTGTAAAATCGCTGGAATAAACTCTATTGTGGCAGTCTTTCCCTTGGAGTTAACAAATGCCTTTTCTTTTCCCTTAGTTAAATTAGTCTTTAATCTTGAACTATTGGGTACATTAAACCCACACTGCACGAATAAATTAGAAATTAACGGCATTGAAAAAAGTGATTCGCCAGTTTCTTTATAATGAAAGAAACAAAGGAGTTTTGCTTTCTCACTCTCACTTCTATCAGCTAATTTTGTTTTTTCAATAAAATCAAGTATCTTCATTCTAAAATAGTCCTCTACATTATTTTCTCGGTCCTAAGAACTTGTCTCCATTCAAATGAATCATATGATCCGGCATATCCGCAATCCAAACCTCTGTTTCCCAAGCAAGCGTTTCAGAAAACTTCTTAAAAGTCTTAAAGTCAAGAAATGCAGTTACATAAATTTTACCCGCTGTAACGCCTTCTGTCATTTCTTCAATCTCTTTAATTCTCTTAGGCTCCATCGGCCCGACAGAAGTAACAGACTCGATAAAATACAGCCAATTCTTTTCTTCAGAATAGAGGACTACATCTGGCATTTTATCGTGAAGTGTAATTGCAAATCCCAGTTCTTGCAATTTTTCTACATTCTTAACCAAATCTTTTTCCGTGGTATCCCCTACATAAAGACACTCAGTATTAGGAGCAAAACGAGGCGCAAATTCCTCGATAATAGCCTTTTGTAGTTGATTATGCTTTCCTGGTGAAAAAGTAAAACTCTCTCCATTAATCCGCACAGGCATTTTTCTCATCGTGCGCTTAGACGCATACAGATCAATCAGTGTTTCGTGGGATTGCAGAAATTTCTGTTTTTCTGATTCCCAATGCTTTGTTCCAAAGCAGCGAATAAGCGAGAGCATCTCATCTGTAAGACGATAGCGATAGTTCGGGCTGTTGGTCGCTTTTCCATTATCCTCAATAAACGCAGCATTCCTAAAATGGTGCATAGCTTGTTTTCGAAAAGTCTCTCGACTATTTTCCGCATAGGCAACGCCATAGTTTTCTTTTGTATATGCGATAACATCATGAATGCGAATCCAACCATTTACGGCACTCGACCATTCATCATCTTCTTTTATATCTGCCATAGCCAAAAGAACATAACAGCACAAATCCGCCTGCTGCTTAGCTGGCACTTGCAATTCTTTCAGTATCTCTCTTGCTTCCTCGATTTTGCTCATAAATGAAACTCCTTAAAATTTGGTCGCATCCCGCTTCTGTCATATCACGAGATTTAATCAGCGCTTTGCCCATTTGCTCTATGCTTTCCAAAGACGGTACAGGCATAGAATTAATCTCTGTCGAATTGACTTGAGTTGAACCGTTTAAGACTCTGTAGTAGCAATCATAAAAGGTTGAATTAAACAATACATATAGCCCATAAACAATACATTCCGATAGTTCTTTTAGCCCGCCAATAAAATTAATTTTGTTTTGAGTGCTGATTTTCGAATAATCAGGATACTTCCTTGCAAGATATACACCGCACTGTAATCGCCGTTGTTCTTCTTTCGCAGTAAATCTTTTTACAAAAAGATAATTTGCATTCGGTTGCAACAGACTTGCCTGATTAGTAACGATATACTCGTGTTCTTTGCCAATAGGAAATACAACTTTCCCGTCTTGTATATGCTGCGAGTAGAACAGCGGGACAGCATGATCTTCCGACACATCACGCAAGGCTTCTCTATTTCTAAAATCGACAATCAAGCCTGTTTTCATCTTTAATCCAATGCTCGGTAGTGTATTCGACCACCTGTTCAGCAGTTCAAGCGTCTCTACCTCTTGTTCATTCGTAACCAAATAAACATAATTATCTTCTCCTGAAACAACAGTGTTGTACGCTGCTTCAAAAGTGGTTTTATTGGAAAAGTCTTTGTTGCTTTGTGTTGTCGTAATAACGACATTTTTGGGAATGGCCATTGCTTTTCTGACTTTAATAATCATAGTTTCCTGCAAGACGCTCTCATTTTCGAACACCTTATCCCGACTAACAAATAAGTGAATATGTTCTAAAACTCCGTCTTTCAAGAATTTCTGGCGAAATTTTTTGAAATATGCTCCCGAAGTCCAAGAGCGAGGAATGATATATACTAATTCGCCATTTGGGAACAAATCAAACATTCCCATAGCTGCAAAAAGAAAATACAGATTGGGCGCACCATAACAAATATCAGGCATTGCTTTAGCCTCTGGAGCGTCTTTTGCTATCTTCATATAAGGCGGATTACCGATTACCATATCGTATTTAAGAGGATTGGGCTCAGCCCCAAGCATTCCATTGTACTCTAACACTTGACTCAAAATATAGTTATCTTCTCGTATTTCATAGTCAACTCTTAATGTAGAATACTGACAAACCCACTGAAGATTTGCTCTCAACAACTCAATGATTTGAGGATCGTTTTCATAACATACCAAGTGTATATACCGTAGCTGCGGTGTCTTTTGTAATTTTTCAATTAGCGCAACAGACAGTATGCCAGAGCCAGCGCCGGCATCAAGAATATGAAGCTGCTCTTTATTTACAGGCACTTCGAATAACTCAGCCATAAATACAGCGGTTTCTTTGCTTGTAAAAAACTGTCCGTATTTTTTTCGCTGAGACTTCGGCATCTGTTCAATATATTTCTTCGTAGTTTCAAGGGCAAAATCAAGCAGGCTCATTTTCTATAAACTCCATTACATCACCAATATCACAGGCCAACACAGAACATATCTTACACAAACTTTCCAGTGACACAAATTCATTGCGGCTCATTTTAGCAAGAACATTAAAGCTGACTCCTGCCGTATTCTTCAAATCAGTTCGATTCATTTTCTTATCAATTAGCAGTTTCCACAGTTTATCATAACTAACAGTCATTTCATTACCCCATTCGTAAGAATAAGTATATTATAGCACAAATCAAACGAAAATTCAAGTTTAACTCACGCTTATATGAGTAGTTCTCAAATTAAATTAAAAAATAGTGGGATGGCAAGTCACCATCCCGCTATTGCATTAACTGTAGATTAGTTCTGCATTTACAATCTCCGCCACTCTATTGCGAATGTTGTTCATTCTGCCAACCCATTCCATTTGATTATCGGCTTGCCTGCTCGTCAATATCCGCAAGATAGCTATTCAGCTTGCCGCCTGTCAACAGAGAGGTGTACACCCCTCTGTTATGCTCTTTCAGATAGCATTTGTGCCGCTGTCCCCATACACCGATAGGCTGTGTTTTTTCTTCGGTTGGTAGGGTAAGACAGGGGATAAGATAATCCCCCTGCCTTACATAAGTACCACCCATTTCTTCAAAAATTGTTTTCTTCATTGTCTGTCCCTACCTTTCATAATCTTTGTTTCTAAAGCGTGTACCACGCTGTTTAGACTGCCTTGCCTGTTCCAACAAACTGTCAATCTGTTTGTGTCCGAATACCTTTCGCAGCAGCTTGTAGTCCTTGATTTCTTCCTTTAGTCGGTTATTATCAGCGGTCAACTGCTTGTTATGGAACATCAGACGCTCATTGTTTTTATGCAGATTTTTGTTCGTTGTATTCAGCCTGTGGTAGTTGTCCCATCCCTCATAGCACCGAGCCATTACTGTCTTGATGAGCGATTTTAATTTCTTTACCAACGGCTCTGCAATCTTCGTTTTATACGATTTTGCCGACATAAGTCCCTGCGGATCGGGCAACTGATACTGCGGTAAGCTATCTATGGTATCTTCCAGATGATTAAGTTCCTCTATCGCCTTGTCATAGTTTTTCACTCTTTTGGATAGCACATCAAGTTCCATTTCTTTTTGCTCAATGGCAACTCCTAACTTCTCAACCTCTTTCTGACGCTCCTGTTTCTTAAAATCCAAAACATCAAGATGTTTGTTATGCGTGCCTTTCTGTTCCCACTCAATTCCGTATCGCTCCATCACAGCGGCAAGCTGTTGCTTTTCGGAAAGTACCCATTGCGACCACTCCGTATCGCCACGAGAGCCACCCTTAAATCCCTGCGTGGCAAGTGCCTGTTTCAGCGATACACGGGTATCAAGTCCACGCTTGCTGCCTGTTGTAAACGGAACAAAATCTATATGCAGATGTGGCGTTGCTTCGTCTAAATGCAGGTGAGCCGAGAACACTCGAAGCTGCGGATTTCTCTCTTGAAACCCACGATAGTATTCATCTAATACCTGTTTGGCGAGCTGTCCATTTTCGCTTTCCGCACCCATATTTTCTTTATCTCCAATCTGCAAAATCAATTCGTGGAACGGCTTTTCCTGCTTGGAACTGCGGATTTTTTCATAGTAGTTTTCTATCTTTCGGTCTGCCCTTGTCTGCTTGACATTGTACCTATCCAGTGCTTCGCCAAACAGTTCGTGATAAACCTGCTTAATATTCTCGTTGCAATAGTCAATGTTGAGGTGCGAACGGTCAGCGTCAACATTCTCCGCTTTGAATTTTCGGCTGTTGTGATTGACCGAGCCTTTTCCGACCATTGCGCTTATCGTTCTTTGGATAATATCACTTCCTTTCCATTACGCCGCTTGCGGCGTGCCTTTGTTACTTTCTGCGAAAGTAACGCAAAAGCACTTTTGACAGCAAGCCATCAAAAATGCAACCTGCAAACAGGTTTTGCGCCCTGCCGGGGGCTTTGCTGCCTGCGGCAGTCCCTCTCGACACCTGCATGGTTTCGCCGGGCGGCAGCTTCCCTTTTTCCCTTATCAGCCATTCACAGGAGCGTGGCACGCTCCTGTCTATTGCCGACAACGGAAAACTTACCAGCGGAAGCTCTTTGGCACACCACGCCTGTCAAGGTATTCCTGCCGTGCCTGCTCTCGTTCTTCCTCGGTAGGTGCGGTCTTGTATTTCGCATACAGCTCATGCCGCACCATTGCATCCAGCCTTTGTTCCAAACCTCGCTGAATGTCCTCTGCATAATCATCATCCATAACGAGATGATATTGCAGAAGTGCCACGAACAGGTCATAGGGGATTTGCACATTTTTCATTTCCTGTCACTTCCTTTCCGTGACGGCTCGTGACAGCGGTGACGGTTATTTTGATACCGCCCCGCTATCTGATATGCCGTCACAGCCGTCACAAACTGTCACACTATTTCAGCGTTATCTTTCCAGAGCATTATCACTCGCCCATCATGGCGTCTGTCATTCTTAAAATAAATCCCATGCTCTGCATACAGACGCCCCGAAAGCACATTCAATTTCTTACTGATAGAGTTTATAGGAATTTCTACGGTCAAGAGAGAAACCAATTCTGTTGCCGAGCCTTCCCAAAAGGAAAGGTCTTTCATAACAAGTTCTGCAATCTCATCAATCAAAGGCTCTGGCGGCTCTTTCCACAACTCCGTTTCAGCTCTTTGAAAATCCCACAGGAGCGTTTCTATATTGCGGAGCAAATACAGCTTTTGGTCTTGCTGATCTCTGCCCGACACTTCCAATGTAGCAGCGTTGCTTGTGCGTTTTTCTTTGTAGAGCAGGAACGCACCGTCTGCCGCACCGAGCAATCCGCTTGTTCCCGAAATCATATCAAATCTATCGTCAGCGGTCTGCTTTCTTGTGTGGTGTACAAGCAATAGACAGATACCATGAGCGTCTGCAAAACTTTTCAGCCTTGCCATAATCTGATAGTCATTGGCATAGCTGTAATTATCTCCACCGACCTCACGCACCTTTTGGAGTGTATCAATGATAATCAACTTCGTGTCGGGGTGTTCCGCCACAAACCTTGCAAGCTGTTCGTCAAGTCCATTGCCGAGCTGACCTGCCGAAACAGAGAAGAAAAGATTTTCCGTGCTGTCCGTTCCGAACATTCGATACAGACGCTCCTGCAAGCGTCTGTAATCATCTTCAAGGGCAAGATATAAAACCGTACTCTTGCGGACAGGATAGTCCCACAGCGGCTTTCCTGTACTGATGTGGTAGGCTATCTGCACCATTAAAAAACTTTTCCCCAGCTTCGGAGAGCCAGCAAAGATATATGTGCCGGGATAGAGCAAGCCATCAATCAACGGCTGCTTGCTCTTATACTGGGTGTCAAATAATTCGTTCATTGAAATTGTCTTGAGATACGAGGGGTCTAAACTGCGCTGTAACTCCCTCTGCATTTCTTCAAAGCTCTTGATATTTTCGTTATAGTCGAGTATACTATTAGCAGCAAATTTTTGGATTGACTGCCTTTCATCTGCGCCAACAGATGTGTTACGGGCAGTCATTTCTTTTTTATTCTCCATTTTCATCATCTCCTTTCAGACCGCCGAGGATAACGGCAATCAGTTCAATTACATTCAGCAGTTCATCATCTACACCGTTTCCTGCTTCAATCCTTTGCAGTTCCACAAGGACAGCCGCAAGCTCCAATTTGAGAGCCTTGTACACTCTTGGATTGCCTTGTACCACCACATCTTGATTAAGGCAGCGGCGGTAGCAGTATTCCTGCTTCGGCAAGCCCGATAAAGCAACCGCTTTGTTGATGAGTTCGTTTTCTTCGGGCGATACTCGAAACCCTACTGTGATGTTTCTCCAACGGTTTTTGTAATCTCTGTTTTTAGCTGACATTTTCAAAATCTCCTTTCCCTAAATCATCTAATCTATCTGCCATTTCCGTCTGCTTTGACGGGAACAGATGAGCATACTGGTAAGTGATGTCGATACTTTCGTGTCCTACACGGTCTGCAATCGCCACCGCTGAAAATCCCATATCAATCAGTAAGCTGATGTGGCTATGCCTTAGATCGTGAATGCGAATACGCTTCACACCTGCGGCTTCTGCGCCCCTGTCCATCTCGTGATGAAGATAACTTTTCGTTATCGTAAAGATACGGTCTTTCTTCTTCAAGCCATAGAGCATACCAAGATACTCTTGCATTTCCTCACAGAGAAACTTCGGCATTTTAATCGTGCGATTGCTTTTCTTTGTTTTCGGTGTGGTAATCACATCTTCGCCGTGTAATCGCTGATACGATTTATTGATTTTGACCGTTTCCTTATCAAAATCGAAATCGGCTGCTGTCAGAGCCAGCAACTCGCCCTCACGAATACCGCACCAGTAAAGCATTTCAAAGGCGTAAAAAGAAACCGGCTTGTCCATCATCTCAAAAGCAAATTTCTTGTATTCCTCTTTTGTCCAGAACAGCATTTCCTTGTGTTCCTCACTTCCCATATTTCCGACCTTTGCGGCAGGGTTAGAGCGCAGCTCATAATAGCGTACAGCGTGGTTGAATATGGCTGACAACTGATTATGCAGCGTTTTGAGATAGGTCTGCGAATACGGCTTTTTCTTATCGTCACGATAGGCAAGCATTTCATTCTGCCAAGTGATTATCTCCTTTGTGGAAATCTCGCTGATTTTCAATTTGCCGAAATAGGGCAGTATCTTCGTGCGAATGATATGCTCTTTTGTCAGCCAAGTGTTCTCTTTCAAGCGGTTTTTCACATCTCTGATATACAGTTCTGTAAAGGCTTCAAAGCTCATATCAAGGTCTGAAGCTGTCTGCAACTGGAACATACGCTCCCATTCCTGCGCTTCTTTTTTGGTAGCGAAACCTCGCTTGCATTTCTGTTTACGCTCGCCTTTCCAGTTCACATACCTTGCCATCACATACCAAGTACCGTTTTCCTCGTTTTTGAATACAGGCATTATTTATCCCCCTTTCCTGCTCCGTAGAGCCTTTCATAGAAATACTGGCGGTTTACACGCCCCGAAATCGTAATAAATCCCTGTGCTTTCAACTCCTCATTCAGCTTTCTGATGAGTTTATAGGCATAGGGCTTTGATACGCATAGTTCTCGTGCAACATCATCTGCACGAATGAATTTGTTATCCATATCATCAGTCCTTTCTAAAATTGATTTTGTGGTGCTGCCGTTCTCCCCGAATATCGTTCCTGCCCCCATTCAGCGGCGTTATCTCGCTCGCTCTCAAATTGGGAGGTCATGGCGGAGTATCTTACTAGGACGGTCATTCAATTTTCCTAAACTTATTCGCTTAGTGCTTTCTTATTATACTAAGCTTTTCAATTTAAGTCAAGAGGGCTTTCGAGAAAACATTAAACTTTTTTGTTTGGCGTTCTCTTGACAATCCCTAAACATATCTGTTATACTATCCGCAGATACATAAGCAAGGAGTGTAAACACTATGGCAATAGGCGAAAGAATACATTTTTTTAGACTTCTGCGTGGTATGACGCAAAAATATCTCGGAACGGCTGTGGGTTTTCCCGAAAGAAGTGCGGATGTGCGTCTGGCTCAATACGAAACAGGCACACGCAAGCCGAAAGCGGATCTGACCGCTGCACTTGCACAGGTACTTGATGTTTCCCCACAGGCTCTTGATGTTCCCGACATTGACAGCCGTATCGGACTTATGCACACCTTATTTACCCTTGAAGATGTTTACGGTCTGACCGTTGGCGAAGCAGACGGAGAGGTCTGCTTAAAGGTAGATAAGTACAAGGGCAAAGAAGCCTATGAGCTGCTGAAAATGCTGTACGCTTGGAAAGAACAGGCGGACAAGCTAAAATCTGAAGCAATCAGCAAAGAGGATTACGACAAGTGGCGTTATTACTACCCACAGTTCGATACCACACAGCTCTGGGCGAAAGTACCCTCACAACAGCTTAGTGACGCTTTGGTCGAAGCGTTCAAAGACCGTCTGACAGATGAATAAAGACAGCAAAACGCCCTTAGCCGTGTTACCCACAACTAAGGGCGTTTTAATATGGATTTGTTACATCAGAAAACCTTTTTCTTTTATTCTATTACCCACAAACCAGTGGATAGCAAGAATAATGGCTCTGATATAACTGTTATCAAATTGTTATCAAAAGACTGTTCTGAGTGCCGCAAACCCGCATAACTACTGGGTTTTTAAGGCTTCTCAAATCATTCCCACTCGCTCCTGTCAGAAGTTTTCTAAACAGATTTGCTTATGGGATTTAGCTCAGAGTATTGGTATTCTTTTCATTATTCAGATAGTGAAGGCTATCTGATTTTTTGTTGCCATGATGTTGCCAGCATAGACTTACAACCTTGTGCGTCCTTATTTGAGTTTTGTGGATTTTACTAAACCACAATATCTTTAATGTATCTGGAAGGCACTTGATTCTTGATATCACCCCAAGGCATCTTTTTCTTTGCTGGATAAGTCATATAACATAAACGCTTTGCCCTGGTAACTGCAACATACATGTTGTTCATCTCTTGAGATAGCTGTACACTTCCCGATTTAATGGCACGATAATCTGGGAAGGTCCCCTCACTCAACCCCATTATGAACACAACATCAAATTGCAAACCTTTTGACATGTGCGCAGTCAAGAGAGAAATTCCATTATTAACCTCTATCGCTTTTGTCTTTCCTAATGAGATTTGATTCCTGAAGGAAGTTAATGTGCGATTTTCTTTTGGGACAAGCATACAATATTTATTCCAGTGCTTACGCCATTGTTGGATATCCATGGAAACAAGATAACGCTCATCATCATCAAATGTTGAAAGGATAGATTCAAGCGCATTCAACGCGTTGCCAAAACTCAAGACTTCACTATTCAATATACCAATTGCAGATATAAGTTTCTCGTAGGGGGTATTTGTTAACACTCCTTTCAAAATGGACATGCTGTTCATGTTGTTAATATTGTTGAGATTATCAAGAGCCGAAGATCCAATCAGCTTTTTTAGTTGCTGTAAGTGAATATAGTCTCTTTTGTTAATCAGTATCCTAATACACAATTCAAATACTTTCATGAAATCTGACTCATTTTCAATTCCACTTGCATTTTTCTTAAAGAAAAAAGGGATATTTCTATTCGTCAGTTCTTCTTCCAAATGTAAAAAGACATATCTGTTTCTGGCAATAACAGCCATTCGCTCTGGTGAAATAACGCCCTCTACATCTGGATGTCCATCCTGCATAAGTTGCTCAATTTTATCGGCAATATATTTTGCTTCGCTTTCTTCATCTGCCAACCTAGTTGCTACTAACTCACCGTCGTACACATAATTTGTCACGCTATCATAATGTTCTAAACGATTAGCAAACTCTACTATACGTTTCGCTGAACGGTAGTTTTCATTAAGCTTATATATGGTAGGAGCAAAATCAACCACAAAATTTTTGGTCATAAATTCACTGTTTGAACCATTAAAACCATAAATTGATTGATTTGCATCACCAACCATCATCACATTGCAATAATTATCGCCACATAGTGCCTTAATAACCTGATACTGTGCAAAGTTTAAGTCCTGTGCCTCATCAATGCAAATATATTTGTATAGAGAGTTGTACATGCGTACAACACTGGCGTTTTCTGTTAGTATTCGATATGCAAAGAATAAAATATCATCAAAATCCATTGCATTTTGATCTAGTAGTTTCCGGTTGTATTCAGAGTATATAAAAGGAAATGGATCGGTAACAACACAGTCTTCAGGCAAAACGAAATTTTTCTTCTGCTCGGTGATAAGCTGCAAAGCACGCTGAAATACCTTGCTTTTATCGTCGTATCGCTCAAGAAAATCTTTTAACTGAGGGTTTTCAATAAAAACCTCTTTCAAAAGAGTCCTGCGATCTTCCTCGCTTTCAAATAAAACCATATCTGTATCTAGGCCAATCAAGTTTCCCCGAGATTGCACTAAATCCAAACAAAAAGAATGTATTGTGCCCACAGTAACTCGATCAACTTGCTCTTCAAAAGATCGATCCTCAGCCAACCTTTCTTTCATTTCATCAGCTGCAAGGTTGCTGAATGTTAGTGCCAAAATTTTTCCTCGTCTAGTCGATGATAATAAGAATTTAATTCGTTCAATGAGGACTCTAGTTTTTCCACTACCTGGACCAGCTTCAACCAAAAGAGCCCCATCCTTATGATTGACTATCTGTTGCTGTTTCTTCGATAGTTTCAATTTCGGGCCTCCCTTCACCACTCATAATCGACTGCATTTTTTCGAGCAGTTCTGCCACTTTCGGAGGAATTTTCCGAGTATCATCTTCTATCGAAACAATTCTCTCCGCAACTATAGTAGCATACTTTGCTTTAGCTTGTTTGGATGTACAACAATCATAGATTGCTTGGCGATATCCTTCTTCTCCAGAGTAGTCTCGTATAATATCCCTATATATTGCCTGATGACAAGTTGGACATTCGGGTTGATCAGTTCTTTCTCTACCAGCAGATGTATGATCACGCGTATTAATATACTTGTTTACAAACTCAGGATCACCTTCATGTTCACAAATAGCTTGAACTATCTCTGCTTCATAGCCACTATTTATCAGGTGCCATTCATAATCTTCACCATTATCAAGAACAATTACATTTGACAGAGTCTGCATTTCAACGCCAAAAACATCTCTAATTGCTTTTCTTACTGTCCTAATAGTTTTATCTTCGCCATCACTAAAAACGAACCATTTAATATTAAAATTCTTAATTAAGCTAAGAAATGTTTTATAGTTCTGCCCACCAATGCCTATAATATTGACTCCACAAAAAGCAGGCTCGATATTAAATTTTTCTCTAAAATACACAGGCAATGCTTGTTCTTCCGTAATTCCTTCGCACAGCACAATGGCCTTAGAGAACAATAACTCGCCACGCGAGGAAATCACTTCACGTTTTATCCTGTTTTTTTCTTCCTTAGTGTAATTATCCCCATCAAAGCTATGGGCTATTGTTCTGCCATTAGTTTTTTCAAAATGAATCAAATCTGTTAAGTTTGCTTGTGCCACAACACTTGGTGAATGTGTGCTTATAATTTTTTGACCTGAAAATTTGCACAACTGGGAATAAAGTTTTTGCTGAGCTTGCGGATGCAAATGTGCTTCCGGTTCCTCCATAGTCAACATGATATAAGACTCAGATTCCGGATCTTCTTCATACAAGCTTTGTTTTTCCCAATCTACATATGCACCTAACGTGAGAAATGAGATCCAGCTTCTAGTGCCCATGCCATGCTGTGTTACAGAGAATCTAGCAGCTTCACCATCTCTAAATATAATATCCATGCCTTTGTGCAAGTCTGATAGTTTCCTTGCCAGTGGTTCAATTTCCAGCGTTCCATTAGGTGCCCCTATAGTTGTTGCAATAGATGCAATTCGAGTGGCCGTTTGGTTCAATGCAGGAATACTTTCTACAATCTGTGTATTTACTTCGTTTAACTGCCTCTCGATATCCGACACTCTATCCGGGGAAAGTTCCACTCGAGATGTAGCTCTTCCAAAATACGACTTTCTATCTTTGATATCGTCAACTACATCACGCTGCGCATCCATATAAAATGCTGCAATAAAAGTATTCATATCACCAGTAAACATTTTTCGCCGGCTTACAGTTGCAGTAGAAATCGAGTCGCCCCAATCCGATATTTGCTTGCGTATTATAACATAGTCATTTCTTAGTGCGTCATATTGAAGGGCTGTGCGAATTCCGACATAATCTCCTGTTGGATCCCCAGTGGTAATCCATGCCTCGGTAAAGACACCAATCCAAAAGTCTGAAAAGCTACTCATGATGTTATTAGACTCATCAACAGGTCGAAGCATAATATCAATAGTAGCACACTTCGTCTTATCCAGCACTTCATCTTTTCCAATATAAATATCATCTGAAGAAACTGTTTTATTTTGTCCAAGTGCAATATTTACCGCTTTAAGAAAATTGGACTTCCCACAATTATTTGCTCCAATAAGAACATTTGTCATGGATAACGATAATTCAAGTGTTTCAATAGAACGAAAGTTTTCGATTCTCACTTTTGTCACCGAAATTCCCACACAAATCACCTCTTATGTTCAAAAATATCATTATTGCCAATATTGTACAACCCTGAATATCGTTTGTGTTACCAAGTTAAACAAAGTTTATCATGCACTTCTTCATTTTTCATTTCCTGTCCAGAATTTTGAAGTCTATCTATCATAGATTTTCCACAGTCAATGTATATTTCCCGTTCAAACAAGTCGGAAGGGGCAACAACAGAAATGTCTTTTTTCTTTGACTCCCTTGTTCCGTTAATGGAAAGAATAACTTTTACTCCGCGCCCTTTGCACTCCCTAATCTTTTTCCATAGCATATCAATATCGAAAGCCTGTGCTCCATAAATGATGCTTTGACTATGAGTATATGGTGGATCACAGTAAACAACATCTCCGGCTTTTGCTCTATCCATAGCTATATCAAAACTTTCACATCTAAACGATGCCTTTCCCAATAAATCTGACCAAATATTTAATCTTTTGGAAAAAGTAGATGGTGCAATGGGTTTATGGGGACCCCGAGGTGTACTCATATAGCCATCGGCTTTTCTGAAGCGAATTACACCAGAATAGCAAGTACGGGATAGCAAACAAAAATCCAATGCATTGTGATCAGTATTAAAACGGTCTCTGATCTGTAAATAACACTCATCCGGATTCTCATAATACTTTGAAATCTCTTTTTCATAATAGTCAGTGAGTTTTGAAGGATCTGCTTTGACTATCTGGAAAATTTCAATAAGAAACGGGAGAAGATCGCTGCCATACGCATGCTCAAAATGAGGATACATTCGAGATCTATCCGCTTCAAGAAGCTGGGCCATTACAGCACCGCTACCCAAAAAAGGTTCATAATAATCATTAAATACTTCAGGCATGTATGAAATGATAGTTTCAGCAAAACGTTGCTTATTCCCGATCCATTTTAATAATGCTGGAACCACTTCGTACACCTCCATAGTAACTTATAGTCTGTAGACTCAAAGTCTACAGATACATTATAATAAAGAAATTGGGAGGTGTCAAGCGATGTGCAAAACGAGCGACATTCTAACAGAGTTTGGATTAGCCATTCGAGAATTACGGCTTGAACGACAAATTTCACAGGAAGCGCTTGCTGATATTTGTGGTCTGCATCGGACATACGTGAGTGATATTGAGTTGGGTAAACGAAACATCTCTCTTGAAAATATTGAAAAAATCGCTAACGCTCTCGGCGTATCAATCGAATTTATTTTCGGGAAGGTGAAAAGATAATGGAGGCATTTGCTGAATTTTCGGATTGCACACCGGCCTTTTGGTCATTGGTTAAGTTTGTATCTGAGACATTAGGCTATACTCAGCGTGGTCGTACTCGCGCAGACAGCCGTGTTAAGACTTACTGCCATACGGAATTATATTCATTGTTCAACTCTCATGGACTAAATATTGATGACGATACCGTATCACGTATTATTTCTTATTCTCAAAAACGTGCTGCTGTACTTAATGATGTTGTTCAACATAATCTAATGACTGCTGAACAAGCCGAAGTTGAGTTCTATAGGTTGTATGAGATTGCCGTCCGCAATCATTTCCAATGCAAGCTTCCCATGAATAAGCAATCGGGGGCAATGAAAAAAGTTAACTACTTTTCTGCTATCATAAACATCTTAACCGAGATGACAATTCGAGAATCAAATCTTTGTCCTGGACAACTTGGTTTTAATGATGATCCTCGAGGTCTTATATACTTAATGGACGATGCACATCAATTAGCGGGAGCTTCTTCTCGCAGATTTGATGGTGCTTTACCAGGTATAATCAATCCTGTTATGGTCTGGGAAATTAAGGAATACTACTATGCAACAACTTTTGGCAGTCGAGTCGCTGATGGTGTTTATGAGACTCAACTTGACGGATTTGAGTTGAATGAAATTTATAATCGAACTGGCCATAAGATTAAGCACGTATTTATGGTTGACGCTTATAAAACGTGGTGGGTAGATGGAAAATCTTATCTTTGCAGAATCATTGATGCTCTAAATGCAGGTTTGGTTGACGAAGCCATTTTCGGAAGAGAAGTTCTAACTCGTTGGCCGATTGTTATCAATTCAGTACTTTTCCATAATTGCTAAATTACAACTAAAACTGTCTGCCTATCAAAACTAAAGTATCCTTTTTTGTCCTATTCGTTTACCAAAAAGAATACGCCTGTGTTTCTTGACTAAGGCGCAGAAAAAGCTTCTGGAACGCTGGTCAAGGCTAAGTGAAGAACAGCAGGCCGTTGTATTTGCTTTGATTGATAAGATGTAAAAAATCCGTCAGAGGCGCACCCTTTAGAGTTTTGCTTCTGGCGGATTTTCTTTGCCATCAATCTAACGGAGTTTTCTTTGTTACTGCTTTTAGATACAATTCAGGGTCCCCATTCAAAATCAGTTCGGCATAGGACAGCGGATCATTATAGATCAGCCAGTCCAGTTCTGACCGCTGGTACATACTGTTCGCTACCTCGTTCTCCACGGCGGTGCAGTCGATGGACAACAGGGTTCCATCTTCCATGCACAGCTCTACGCAGGCAGTGTCCGGGTTGAACTCACAGGACAAAATTTTTCTCATACTCGTTACCTCCCAATACTTGTATTTCAGTTGATTTTTCGCAAGGGCACAAGGGCCGTTTCGGTTGTTTTCGATACAGGCAAGCAATGCGTGTGGATAGCCACACACAAATCCGGCAAGCAATGCGAGTGTTTATACACACTCACATTTCCTGCCGTCTGCTTGTTGAGGGCAGCGCCCCCAAGCCCCCTTTGAACACAGAATTTCATTCTGTGGCTACGCGTTCTGCGAACGCTTTGAAAGGGTACACTAAAGCGCCGTCCCCTTCAAGATGCCATGGAACAAATTGTTCCACCCTTACGCCTAATGGCTGCCGTAAAACACAGTAGCCCTCGCTAGATGCGTGGGCAAAATGTTTTCCCATCGTTCGCTTTTACTCCGCACCCGTGCCTTGTTTTGAGGCATAGGGTGTCGTGAATCGCGACATCTTCCGGAACCTTTAGGGTGCCCTAAAAAGAGGCACCCTCTTGAACAATGGGGTGGCAAAACACCACCTCACATCTTCTTTCCCGCAACGGTGGCGACGGTCGCAACGGTGCTGGGAGTACCCCTCAAAACACCGTCGCGACCGTTGCAAGCGTCGCGCTTTACTTGATTACTTCAACCATAGGTGCTTCTATCACCATGTAGGTCAGCCGAATACGCCGTCCGGCGTGCTTGCTTTTGTTTTCGTACTTCACCTGATGTTCTTCCAGCAGGCGGCTGGCATTCACATTCAAATGCTTAGTAAAGCGATTCACTGCCATATCCAACCGTAGAGCTTCGGTAAGCTCTGTAGGGCTGCCTTCCCACTCGCGGTTTTCGTCAGATACCATTTTCGCTACCGCTTCCAGCACCGGGTCCGGAGGCTGCTTCCAAAGCTCATTCTCTGCATGGTCGAGAAGCCATACCAAACGCTCCTGGTCTTTACTTAGATACAGCCGCTGATCCGGCTGATCCCGTCCACTAATTTCCAGTGTAGCCTTTCCGTCAGTTCGTTTTTCTTTCTGCATAATGAGTGCCCCATCTGCACAGCCCGACAGTCCGGTGGTGCCGGAAATCTTCTCAAAGCTATCTCCCGCAGGCTGCTTTCTGGTGTGGTGGACAATCAGGATGCAAACTCCATGCCGGTCTGCAAATTGTTTTAGTTTTCCAATCACCTCATAGTCGCTGGAATAACTGTAGTTATCACTTACCATCTCCCGGACTTTTTGAAGTGTGTCCACGATAATGAGCTTGGTGTCTCTGTGTTCCCGGACAAACTTTTCAAGTTGTTCATCCAAACCGCTGCCAATCATCTTGGCACTGGTAGCAAAGTGGAGAGAGCTTGTCCCCTCCACACCGAACATGCGGAACATCCTGCGCTGCAAACGACTTTCGTCATCTTCCAGAGCAAGATAGAGGACTGTTCCTTGATGAACCTTGTAGCCCCACAAATCCTGTCCGGTACTGACATGGTGGGCGATCTGCGCCACCAGAAAAGATTTGCCGATTTTGGGCGCTCCGGCAAGGATATATGCTCCGGTATAAAGTAGGTTTTCAATCACTGCGGACTTTACCTCAAATACATTATCCATCAGCTCATCCAGGGTTACAGTGTGCAGGTAAGCTGGGTCGCTCATGCGCTGTATCTTGCGGTACATTTCTTCCAGGCTTTCCTGAGGATTTACAACTTCATCGTTGATTTCTTCCTTGGAAGTGGTTATACTAATGTCAGAGTTTTTAGAGATTGACTGCCCATCGTCTGCGCCAACAGATGAGTCCTGGGCGGTCATTTTCTTTTTTTCATCGATCATAGGCAATATCCTCCTGCATTCCTTTCATAATGGTTGTGATCATCTGAATGGTGTCCAACAGTTCTTCATTTACTCCTTGCCCGGCTTCAATCCGGCGCAGCTCGTCCAGCACAGCAGCCAGCTGATCTCGCAGTGCCTTATAGACTCTCGGATTGCCCTGCACCACCACATCCCGACAGAGCAGCCGACGGATGATATAATCCTGCTTGGTCAGTCCGGTTAGCTTGACTGCTGTTTCAATCTGGGCATCCTCCTCAGGGGAGACCCGGAAAGATACGGCCTTGTTTCTCCAACGGTTGTGCTTGTCCAAATTCTTTGCTGACATTTTTAATTGCCCCTTTCCATATTTAATTTATCTGCCATTTCCGTTTGCTTAGACGGAAACAGGTGCGCATAATTGTAAGTGATATCAATGCTCTCATGACCCACCCGGTCTGCGATGGCTGTGGCAGAGAACCCCATGTCGATCAAAAGCGAAACCGCGCTGTGACGAATATCGTGGATTCGGATACGCGGCACTCCGGCTTCTTTGGAGCCTCTATCCATCTCCCGATGGAGATAACTCTTGGTGACGGTAAACATTCGGTCATCTGCTCCAATGCCGTAGAGCATTTTGAGGTAATCCTGAATTTCCTCTGCCAGAAACTGCGGCATAGTGATGACACGATTGCTCTTTTCCGTCTTTGGAGTGGTAATCAAATCCTGCCCGTTTAGCCGCTGATAGGATTTGTTGATGGTAACGGTGCGCTTCTCAAAGTCAAAATCTGATGGGGTCAGAGCCAGCAGTTCTCCCTCTCGGATACCGCACCAGTAAAGCATCTCAAAGGCATAGAAGGATAGCGGTTTATCCATCATCACCTCGGCAAATTTCAAATACTGCTCCTTAGTCCAGAACATCATCTCTCGGTTTTTCTTTTTTCCCATGCTACCTGCCTTTTTACAAGGGTTATCACGGAGATTGTAATACCGTACTGCATGGTTAAAGATTGCACTGAGTTGATTGTGAACCGTCTTAAGGTACACAGGTGAATAAGGTTGCCCATTTTCATCCTTATGGTTCATCATCTCGTTCTGCCAGGTGATAATCTGCTGGGCGGTGATGTTACACATCTTCAGCTTGCCGAAGTAGGGGAGCAGCTTGGTGCGGATAATATGCTCCTTTGTGCCCCAAGTGTTTTCCTTGAGCCGGGTCTTCATATCCGCTGTGTAAAGTTCCACAAAGCTTTTAAAGTTCATATCCAGGTCGGCACTGGTTTTATGAATCTGTTCACGCTCCCAGGCCTGCGCCTCTCGCTTGGTCTTGAAGCCCCTCTTTTGGGTCTGTTTCCGCTCACCATTCCAATCGGTATAGCGATAAACTGCCCGCCAGGTGCCGGTTTTTTCTTCCTTGTAAACGGCCATTATGACTCCTCCTTTGCTGTTTTGGTATAGTAATACTTCTCCCTGAAGAATTCCCGATTGACACGGCCGGAGATGGTCAGATACCCTTTCTCCTGCAATTCTTCGTTAAGCCCATGGATTACCTTGTAGGCGTGGGATTTGGAGATGCCCAATTCCTGAGCAACTTCGTCTGCTCGCATAAAACTCTGTTTCTGCATAAATAAAATACCTTCCTTTCCTTGTTGATTGTTTCTGCCTGCTAATTTTGTTTTTCATAAAGACCTCCTTACTCTCTACTGCCACTTTTTTCGGATTTTGCACCCAAGAATTTTGAAAAAAGTTTCTCCAGTTATTTGACTAAGCAAATATGCTTTGCTTATTGTCATTATACTAAGCATAATAGCTTATGTCAATCGGCGTACGCAAAATAAATTAAATAAAATTGTTTAGTATTCCCTTGACTTTCCTAAGCATTTCTGCTACGCTTTCTATAAAGACAACCAACGATTGGAGTTGATGATATGGCGATTGGTGAACGAATTCACTTTTTCCGTCTCCTGCGGGGGATGACACAAAAATATCTCGGTATGGCGCTGGGCTTCCCGGAGAAGTCTGCCGATGTGCGCCTTGCTCAGTATGAAACAGGATCAAGAACCCCTAAGGCGGACCTTACCGCCGCCCTGGCCCAGGTACTGGATGTCTCGCCCCATGCCCTCTCTGTCCCGGATATAGACTCCTATGTGGGGCTGATGCACACCCTGTTTACCCTGGAGGACAACTACGGGCTCAAGATCAGCGAGATGGATGGAGAAGTCTGCTTGAAGGTTGATGTGCGGAAGAACAAGGATGCTGCCCGGCTGCACGAGATGCTCTGCTCCTGGCAGCAGGCCGCTGCCATGCTGGAGGCGGGCGAAATCTCCAAAGAGGATTACGACAAGTGGCGCTACCACTATCCGGAGTTTGACAAAGCCCAGACCTATGTGAAGGTGCCGCCCCAGGACCTCTTTTGACCCTCTCACTTGTAGGCCACGGGAGAGGCCGTTTGTTGCACAAAATAATAATAAAAAGAAAAAGAGAGCTAACTGACTAATCAAAATCAGTTAGCTCTCTTTTTATGAATAATGAAAAAATGTTGCCAAATCGTTGCCACGGAGGGCCTTAACCCCTCAAAAACCCAGTTATATCAGGCTTTCCGGGTTTCTGAAATTATTCAAACTCAATCGTCGCCGGAGGCTTTGGTGAGATATCATACAACACGCGATTAACACCTGCCACCTCGCTTAGAATGCGTTTGGTGATCGTTTCGAGCACCGCCCAATCAATGCGCTCAATCTCCGCCGTCATCGCATCCACCGTATTGATGGCGCGCAGGATCACCGGGTATTCAAAGCTGCGGGCATTATCGCGCACGCCTACGGATTTAAAATCCGGCACGACGGTAAAATACTGCCACACCTTTTTGTCGAGCCCTGCATTGTGAAACTCCTCGCGTAAAATCGCATCGGATTCCCGCACGGCCTCCAACCGGTCGCGCGTGATCGCGCCGAGGCAGCGCACGCCGAGGCCCGGGCCCGGGAAAGGCTGGCGGTAGACCATGCTGTCTGGCAGGCCCAAGGCCACGCCACAAGCGCGCACCTCATCCTTAAAGAGCTGGCGCAGCGGCTCAACGAGCTCAAACGCCAAATCCTCCGGAAGGCCGCCAACGTTATGATGAGATTTGACCATTTTAGCGGTTTTCGTGCCGCTCTCGACGATATCCGGATAGATCGTGCCCTGTGCAAGAAAATCGATTCCCTCGAGCTTGCGGGCCTCTTCCTCGAACACACGAATAAATTCCGCGCCGATAATTTTGCGTTTCTGCTCCGGGTCAGCCACACCCGCGAGCTTTGAGAGAAAACGCTCGCTCGCATCCACATAGACAAGGTTTGCGTTCATCTGATTGCGGAACACCTCAACCACCTGCTCCGGCTCGCCCTTGCGCAGCAGGCCATGGTTGACATGCACACAGGTCAGTTGATTGCCGATCGCCTTTAAAAGCAGTGCGGCGACCACCGAGGAATCTACGCCGCCTGAGAGCGCGAGCAACACCTTTTTATCACCCACCTGGCGGCGGACAAGGTCGATCTGATCCGCAATGAAATTCTCCATATTCCAGTTCGCTTGCGCCTGGCATTTGCCGAAAACGAAGCTTTCCAGCTCCTTTTTCACAGCTGCTTCCTCCTGCGGCCAGGGCTCCTTGCGCACAAAAACCTGCGCGCGATCCGTATGCGCCTGCGCCGCCGGGTGG
>OJMK01000086.1_pt1 | contig 97384 bp, 89 predicted proteins | sample 1597201 | NCBI WGS metagenome assembly OJMK01 (sample SAMEA2452125, study PRJEB22498) | human gut metagenome | reverse complement strand
TTCCAAGCAAAACGCCAAATATTTTAATCCTTTTCTCTTTTGCCCTTCTCTTAATATCCAAGATCATCCACCTCCAGATACTTTTCCGGATCATCCAGATATTTTCCAACAATTTCCAGAGTCGTGCCATCCTGACGCATTTCTTCCAATGTCTTTTCCATCTGCTCACAGATTCCTCTGTTATCATTTTTTGCAAAAGCAACCCCTATTCCGGTGAGCATCAGAGGTTCTTCCAGGATACGGAAACTCGCATCATAATCCTTCATATACTGGACGATAGATTCCTCATGTGCGGCAACTGCATCCACATATCCTTTTCCCAGAAACGTATAGATCAGTTCCCTGTGTCCAAGACTGATCAGATTGCCAAGTTTGGGAATTCTCTTATCCGTCCGCTTCAGAAAGATACCTTCTGGTTTGCTTGTAGACTGGACTGCAAGGTTCTTTCCTTTCAGATCACTCAGTTTATGAATGTCACTGTTCTCATTTACAGCAACCACCTGGCGGCTTGCTATGTATGGTCCTGCCCAGCGGTAATCATCAAGACGCCCTTCCATGGAAAAGCAGCCCATGATACAGTCAATCTCTCCGCTCTCCACCAGTTCTTTTTTCTTCTCCCAGTTGATCCGGACAACGTCCACCTGATATCCCATTCTTTTGAAAGCTTCTGTAGCCAGTTCTACATCGATTCCTGTCGGGATTCCATCTTCATTCAGATAATTATATGGTGGATAGTTGTCGCTGCCGAGCGTGATGACCGGCTTTTCGGTTTCTTTTTTACTGCTGTCTGTGTTTTTACACCCTGTCAGGGTGACCGCCAAAATTCCCACAAACAGAATGCCTGCGATCCCTCTTTTTCCTTTCATTTTCCTTCCATCCTTACTGTTATTTTGCTTTTTTTCTCATCATAATCCCCTGATACAGACTGTTCAAATGCTTTCAAAATCTCTTCACCATTTTCCAGTTCCATCGGACTTGCCAACACATAAGGGTAATTGTTTCCTGTACCGACTGCATCGTATCCTTCTTTATATAAATCCTGAATCTGTTTTCCCACATCCTGTAAGTCCTGTTGCTGCCACACATGCCAGAATAAGACATACACTTTGTACATTTTTGATTTTCATATTTTTCTTTCTCTCTTCCCTATAAGATCATTATAGTTACGTCTATGAAATAACATCGTAAAAAAAACACCGTCCTACAGACAGTGCACATCATCATTTTATGCAACTGGCTGCCATTTTACAGGCCCTGTAGCTTTGCGTCCCAGACTTTCATCTGGTTTGCCGATTATTTTCTATTATAGTTTTTGTAAAGAAGTGAATTTATAATACCTCAGCATCTCACTATGGATATGCAAAGCTCCACCGCATTGATGTTCAAAAAGGAAAAAAGAGAACAGTCGATATACATGTATAAGTATATATTCGAACTGTTCTCCTGCTTCTGACTTCTTTTCGTTTCTGCAAAAGTCATCTTCGTTTATATGTCCATATAATATCACGGACAGTTTCGTTTGTCACGAAAAAGTTGGGTAATCCAAACAAATCAAATACATTCCATAATTATCTTCTCGCACCTGTCATATCCCAGCTGCGAACTGTTCAGACACAACGTATAGTTATCGGCTTTTCCCCATCTCTGAGTCCTCCTTAACGCAAAGCATTAACCTTATTTTTTCTGATTCTCTTTTTGCTTCTCATTCCATAAGCAAACGCAATGATCGGGGTGATCGCATCTCGCAGACCAAATGCAATGAAGAGAACGACCTGTTGCCTGCTACCTTTGCAGCTTTTTTACTGTTACCCTGTCCAAGTGTCCTCGCAAGAAGTGCATTCGTTCCGACACCGGTTCCGATTCCAACTGCCACCATAAGCATCTGAACCGGAAATACCAGTGTCAAAGCATTTAATGCCGCTTCACTGCCCTCTCTCATATTTCCTACAAATGCGCTGTCTACAATGTTATAGATCGCCTGCAATGCCATGGATAAGATCATCGGGATTCCCATCTGGATCATCAGCTTATTCACCGGCATATCCTTCATTTTGTTACTTTCCGCCATTTTGTTTTACTCCTCTCTTTTCTGGCACAAAAAAAGTGCACACCCTGTCTTATAAGCTGGACTTACGCTCACAGGCTACACACTTTTTTATTGCAAATATTATGTTTTAAACTTACTAACCGGCACTTTTATTCCGTAAATGTATATCGTACAAAAGAGCCGTTATTATCGCCTGTTACTATTACAACGTCTCCATTCTCGTTACTTGTGGTTTCCAAGATAGGAAATCTTCCGTTTTCTTTTACATAAGCTTTCGGGCTGGCTGCCTCTGCCTCGATCAGTGTTTTTTTGCTGTATTGTTCTCCTCCACATGGATTTATATCCTCAATATTCTTTTTCTTTCAAAAGTGATTTTTACTAAAATGAGCCTTCTGTTTTAGGTATTATTACTATGACTTTTTCCTTTTTTCAAATCTTCTACGATTTCGTTATAGCGTTTTTTGTTTAATCGATAAAAGAATAAAACAATTGCCGTAACGATCCACAGAATTCCCGGAATTGTCGAGAATGCATGCTTCATGATTGCGATTACTTCCGGATTCTGTGCCTGGTTTGCTACATAACCATATTTTCCAAGCAATGCTGCGAGAAGCGCTGTGCCAATCGCCATTCCGATTTTATTTCCAAGAGAAACAAAAGCATACTGGAATCCATCATTTCTAAGTCCCGTCTTCCATTCGCCATATTCTACACAATCCGGAATAATTGCATAAATTGCTGTATTAAACCCAGAGAAAAAGAACTGTGTAATCCCGGCGAGCGCATAAAATGCAATTGGTGATTCTTTTACATTGAAGAAGTACATTGCCAGCATTGCAATACCTGTGAGCAGTGCAAAGATCGATGCAGTTCTTCCTTTATTATTCAGCTTCCGAAATACTGGCTGAAAGCATGCTGCACCAATAATGGACGGAATGATAATACACATAGAATATGTTGTATAATAAGAAGCATTTCCCTCTACATAAGTAAAATAATATAAAATATCTGCATTTCTTCCATATAATGTAAATCCAAACAACACCTGTCCAACCAAAGCCAGAAGATATGGTTTGTTCTGCATAACTGCTTTCAACTGTACTTTTATTGAGATTTTTTCTTTCTCAGGAATTGCTACCTGTTCTTTTGTCTTTGCGAAACAGAAGAAATGACAGGCAGCAAAGATACATCCATAAATAATTGCAACAAACAAATAACCATTCTTTGCACTGCTGCTTCCCAGCTTACTGATCAGCGGCACTGTCACAATATTGATGATTCCTATCGCAATCATTGCTGACACAGAACGGGAAGTATTAATCTTGGCACGCTCATCAATATCCTGTGTCATAGCACCACAGAGTGTTCCATATGGAATATTTACACAGGTATAACCTAATACCAGCAGGCAATAGGTAATCACCATATAGATAATCTTCGCTGTATTTGACCAATCCGGGTGTGCCCAAAAAGAAAGCACCAGAAGAATCGCTGTAATAGGCGCAGCTACAAGAAGCCATGGGCGATATCTGCCCCATCTTGTATGAGTCTTATCTGTCAGACCGCCTACGATTGGATCATTGATCGCATCCCAGAATCTTGAAAAGAGCATCAGGGCTGACACTGCAGCCATACTGATTCCAAACACGTCTGTATAAAAGATCATCAGAAAATTACTGACAAACATCCAGCTGAAATTACAGCCTACATCTCCAAATCCATATGCGATCTTACTGATCAGCGGCACTTTCCCATTATTACTTTCGTTCCCCATATCTTCCTCCCTGTCAGAATGTTGTTGGAATTCTATTTTTCCTGAACGTTAATGATAACTTTCATGGTAGTCTCGCGATTGTCATCAATATACTGATATGCCTTCAGATAATCCTTAAATGCAAATGTTTTGGAGATCAAAGGTCTTAAATGCACCTTCCCATCATTTACAAGTGTGATTCCGTCGATATAATCATCATGACGATACATCATAGTACTCTTGATATCCAGTTCATGATCATTTGCGACTGCAAGATCAATTGATGCCATGCCTGCAAATACAGCTACCAGAACAATCACGCTTCCTTTTCTTGCATATTTGATAGCCTGTCCCATTGTGATATTATTTCCTGCACAATCATAGATCACATCCGCTTTATCCGGTCCAAATGCTTCAACCATTGCCTCCCCGAAATCTTTCTCTTTTGTATTTACACATACATCAATGCCGCATTCCTTCGCTTTATCCAGGCGAAGATCACTGACATCAGTAATCATAACCTTTGCTGCTCCCATCCCTTTCGCAGCCTGTGCAACCAGATTTCCAATCGGACCGGCACCAAGAACTGCAATGTTCATTCCTTTTACATCGCCCATCTGCTTCACAGCATGTACAGCTACAGCAAGAGGCTCGATCATTGCACCTTCTTCATAAGACATTTCTTCCGGAATCGGTGTTACCTTGGATGCATCTACTGCAAAATACTCCGAAGCAGTTCCTGTTGTCTGGAATCCCATAACTTTCAATTCTTCGCAAAGATTATATTTTCCGTGACGACATGGATAGCAGTGTCCGCAATAAACCTGCGGTTCAATTGTTACTTTCTGTCCCTCACGTAAACCTGAAGCATCTTTTCCTACTTTTACGATTTCTCCTGATACTTCATGTCCCTGCGTGACCGGATATTTGGTAAATGGATGTTTTCCATGATATACATGAATATCCGATCCACAGATTCCAATGTTCATGATCTTGACTAATACCTGATCATCTTTTATTTCCGGAACCGGAACTTCTCTAAAAATAATTTCTCCTGGATTTGTCATTACCTGCTGTAACATAATTAATTCCTCCTTTATTTATTATCTTTTATTAAACGTTTTATTAAAGTAATTACATTATTATTCACTTGCCAGTATTTGTCAATATCCTTTTATTCACTTCTGCCTATTGCACAAGTTTGTTCCGTTGATTTTATGCATTTTTACTACAATATTAAGAAGTAATTTTCAGCAAAACAAAAATCCAGAAAGAAAACACTCTTTTCTGTGTTTTCTCTCTGGATTTTAAATTTATGATGCTGACATCATAATTACATATTTTTTATAAATTCCTGCAGGAAATGCTTTGCCGCCCCCACTGCAGATGCCTCTCTCTTGTAAGAACACATTTTCAGATATCTCACATCATGGTCGAAACCATTATATTCCATTACTTTTTCTCCTAATGGAATCATATACTCTGTAAGATATCCTCCAACTTCACCTCCAAGAATAATATCCATATCATACGCCATTCGTAAATTTGATATCAAAATTGCCAGATTTTTCAAATATTCCTGCCAAAGGTCTTCTGCTTTGGTTTCCTTATTTTCTAAACTCTTCATAAACTGTTCCAGTGTCTGGCATGTTTCATCTGTCAATGCACTCGCTGCACAATAAGCATCCGCACATCCCAGCTTTCCGCAATAACATTGCTTTCCTTCCGGGACCAGAATCATATGCCCAAATTCACCGGCTTTCTGATTCTCTCCCTGTATTAATTTTCCATCAATACAAAATGCTCCACCAAGAGTATTATTCAGAGACAGATACAGTGCATTTTTATATCTGTCTAAATCTTCTGCCATCATTGCTGCATTTGCATCGTTCACAAAATATACAGGAAGCGAGAATGTCTGCTCAAGAAAACCAAGACTATAGTTTTCTAATTGAAGCGCATGTGATTTGATCAGTATTCCATCACCTGGCTTTATAATTCCCGGAACAGAAATACCAATTCCAAGAATTCTGTCCTGATTTTCTACATCTGCAAGAAAATGATGCAGTTCTTCTCTGAGCCGTGAATAATAAGAAGCTTCTGTTGAAAATTCCAGCCGGATTCTTTCATACTTTTCAATTTCGGATTTCAGATTTACAAGCACAAACCCTACATGTTTTGCAGTAATTCTAATTCCAACTGCATAACGATAAGTAGGATTTATACTGATCATTTTTGCTTTTCGTCCGCCTGTAGATTCATACTCTCCCATTTCAACTACAATTCCACTGGCAAGCAGCTCATTTACATTAGACAAGACCGTTGGCATACTGAGATTCAGATTTCTGGACAATTCCACTTTAGACGTTGCCTTATGATTTATAATATAATTGATAATTTGAAATTTTGTACTGTTTTTCTTTTCCGTTCCAGCCATCTCAAAGTTTCCTTTTATAAAGTATTTTATAAAAGAATCTTACCTTTTCCGGATGGATTTGTAAAGTCACTTTTGTATAAAAAACATTATACTCCGCTTATTCTTCTCCTAGATAATATCTGCCATATGCGTCTGCTGCCTTGATTGCTGCAAATACACTCTCCGGTGTAACTGTAAATGGAATATTCTGGAGAGTATCACCTTCTGCACTTGCAACCTTTGCAACTTCCATAAGCTGCTCATCTGTTACGTTACCTGCTCCAAGTTCTTCAAGTGTGACCGGAAGTCCCACTTCTATACACCACATAATAATTTCTTCCAATTCTTCATGTGGGACATTTTCCAGTACCAGCTGTGCCAGGGTTCCAAATGCAACCTTTTCACCATGATACATATGATGGCATTCTTCCAGTACTGTCAGACCATTGTGAATTGCATGAGCTCCTGCAAGTCCAGCACTTTCAAATCCAATTCCGGAAAGCAGAGTATTTGCCTCAATGATCTTTTCCACTGCCGGAGTACATACACCAGCCTCCAGAGCGATTTTAGCTTTCACGCCTTCTTCCATCAGGGTATCAAAGCAGAGTTCTGCCAGTGCCATTGCAGCACCTGTTGTGTTTCCACCTGCGCAGGAAGTTGCTTCACTTCTCTGGCATGCTCTTGCCTCAAAATAAGTTGCAAGCGCATCACCCATACCGGCTACCGTAAGTCTGACTGGAGATTTTGCAATGATCTCTGTATCCATCATAACAAGATTTGGATTAGCCGGAAGGAATAAATATTTTTCAAAAACGCCCTCATCCGTATAGATTACAGACAAAGCACTGCAGGGAGCATCTGTGGACGCGATCGTCGGACAGATGAACACCTGTGTTCCGGCATAATGCGCAACAGCTTTCGCTGTATCAAAAATCTTGCCGCCGCCAATACCAATTGTAAGATCACAGCCGTTGTCTAACTACTTTCAGCAGTCTGTTGATTTCATTGGTACTGCATTCACCATTGAAATAATCAAAAACAAGTTCACAGTTATTTTCAGCAAAACTATCTTCGATCATTTTTCCGATTCTCTTATAACCACCCTGGCTGATCAGAACCAGTGCTTTTTTTACTGTGACCGGTGCGGTACCTGTATTTTCCTTTTGAGATCTCATAGGATTCATATTTCAGGTTTGCAGTGTCACTTCCGTCCGCCTGCTCTGTCTCCAGACCATTGATACGATAGTCACCATTTCCATATGCTGTATATTCCTGAGGAAGAGTATCCAGGGAAAATGTCTTATCGGTTCCTGCTTCATAAGGATTTCCGCTTTTCCATATAATTCTATCCCGTTTTTGTACACTTTTCCACAAACATCAGAATAAACCGGGGAACTCTTGACAACAAGAAATGTTATGTTATAATTCATTTAACATTTAAGTTAAATATTAAATGAAGGGGGAATGACTTTGGGTATGCAGGACACTCTTCACGCCCTTGCCGATCCTACAAGACGTGAAATACTTAACCTTCTCAAACAGTCTCGATTATCAGCCGGCGAGATCAGCAATCATTTTTCTATTTCCGGTGCCGCCATTTCTCGTCATCTGTCTGTTTTAAAAGATGCAGATCTGATTCGTAATGAACGAGAAGGAAAATTTATCTATTACGAACTCAATGCTACCGTACTCGAGGAAATCCTCTTATGGATCAGTGAATTAAAAGGAGGGAATGATTATGATCAGACAAAATAAAAAATTACTTTTACTTACATCCGTTATAACACTGCTTCCAGTCTTTATTGGTCTGTTTTTGTGGAATCAATTACCAGATTCTGTTGCAACACATTTTGGACTGGATAATCAGCCGGACGGATATTCATCCAAAGCCTTTGCAGTGTTTGGCCTGCCTCTGATTCTGCTGGCAGTTCATTTAGTATGTGTGGTCGCAACAAACATTGATCCCAAATCAAAAGATATTAATAAAAAAATATTCAGGGTTCTATTATGGATCTGCCCGTTGGTTTCCTTGTTTGTCTCCACTGTAATCTACGGATACAGTTTAGGATATGATTTTGATATGTCTTATCTATGTGGGATCCTCATTGGAGTTCTTTATCTTGTTCTTGGAAATTTTCTCCCTACAGTAAAGCCCAATTATACGATTGGTTTTCGCATTCCATGGGCATTAAACGACCCTGACAACTGGTATCACACTCATCGCTTCGGTGGAAAATGCATGGTAATCGGAGGAATCATTATGATCCTTACCTCACCACTGCAAAACATGTGGATACTGCTTGCCGCTGCAATCGTTCCCTGCCTTTTGCCAGCGATCTATTCTTATCTGTATTACCGCAAATCCTGATTCTTTACCACTGTATATGAATATACTGATGCAGCCACAGGAACTGTGACACAGTGTGCATTCGGCGGCGGTATTTTCAATACAAGCTGGCAGGACATCCTCAGCGGTCTCGGATGGGGACTCGGATACTTCGGTATGCCACATATCCTGGTTCGTTTCATGTCCATTGAAAAACCTTCCATGATTAAAAAATCTTCGATTGTTGCGATCGTATGGGTAATCATTTCATTATTTTCCGCTGTAATGATCGCTTATTTCGGAAGAATGGTCATGGGTGCTGAACTGCTTACTCAGGGAAATCAGAAGCTCGTCTTCATTGCAATGGCACGTAGATTCTTCCCGGCTGGTATCTGCGGACTGCTGCTGGCTGCAATTATTGCTGCCTCTATTTCTACAGCAGACTCCCAGTTATTAGTTGCCTCCAGTTCCTTCACTGCTGACCTGTACAAGCCTTTCTTCCGCAAAAAAGCAACCGAGAAAGAGACTCTGTTCGTAGGACGTGTACTTGTACTTGTTCTCTCACTGATTGCTTTTGTAATTGCTAATTCCAAGGGCAGCGGTGCACAGGCTATCATGGATATGGTCGAAAATGCATGGGGTGCCTTTGGTGCCTCCTTCGGACCTACCATCCTGCTGTCTCTGTTCTGGAAACGATTTAATTATCAGGGTGCTGTAGCCGATGTCATCTCCGGATTTGTAATCGATCTGGGCTGGCTGTTAACTGGTATGACCGCTTCCACGGGTATCTTTGAAATTGTTCCGGGATTCTTTGGAAGCCTTGTAGTAGCTATTATTGTTGCAAAACTTACTTCTGCACCAAATGAAAAAGCGGTTGCCATTTTTGAACAGGGCACCAGCACAAACGCTGACTGAATTCACAGATTCAAGAATGCCTTTTGGCATTCTTGAATCATTTTTTTATTAGTGAAAGACCCAGTTTCATAATCCCTGCCAGAACCATAACACCAATGGGATTCATCTTTAATTTTTGCAGCAATGCAAAACATATCACAAAAATTATCACCAGGCTCCAATTTGTATTTATCAACTTAATAACTGCAGTTCCCCAGAATGCGGTTATTAAAATTGATATGCCTGCTGAAGCGATCATCGCTATGACTGCCGGTCTTAAAGCATTCAATATTCCCTGCAGCATTCCCATCTTTCTATACTTCAAATATACTTTCGCAATGATTATAACGACCACACAGGATGGCAGGATACATCCACCTGTAGCTACAACTGCTCCCGGAATCCCAGCAACTTTAATTCCAACAAAAGTTGCTGCATTTATTGAGATTGGACCCGGAGTCATCTGTGAGATTGTCACCAGATCTGTAAATTCTGATATATCCAGCCAGTGATGGATCGTCACCACCTGTTCCTGGATCAACGGCATTGCCGCATATCCACCTCCAAAACTGAACATTCCCACCTGCAAAAAACTTACAAACAAATATAAATAGATCATTTCTCTCCTCCCTTCTTTGAAAGGAAAGTTCGGATCACGCCGATCATTCCACAGGCAATGATTATATATACAACATTGATGTTAAATATACAGGACCCGGCAAATGCTCCGGCCATGATCAGTAAAGAGATCCTGTCTTTTTCCTGCACAATCCCCACACCCATTTCATAAACCACAGATGCGATCACCGCTCCAACACCTGCCTGCATTCCTTCAAGTATCTGACTGATAATATAGCTGTCCCTGAAAGAATGATATCCGACTGATATCACCGAAATGATCAGAAACGGCGGAATGATCGTTCCCAGGATTGCAGTCATAGCCCCCAAAATCCCCGCCAGTTTATAGCCAACAACAATTGCACCATTTACTGCAATCGGCCCTGGTGAAGATTGGGCAATTGCAACCAGATCCAGCATTTCATTCTCGTCAATCCAATGATAATCATCCACAAATTTCTTTTTCATCAGCGTCACGATCACATAACCGCCGCCAAATGTAAATGTACTGAGATATAAACATGAAAAAAACAGCTTTCGTAATACATCTCCTTTGCCCTTAGCTTCTTCTTTCATTTTGCATCCTCCACTATTCTACTCCCACTATTACAGATGTATTTTTATCATCTAATGCATCTTAATTTTCTTTTTTTCAGTTATCACAGATACATTTAGGACACTAATATATCTTCTCTTTATGTAATTCTATATCCGAGGATACTTTTTTACAACCGATTGCATCTTCAATTTACATTTATTTAGACTTTAAGATACTATTAAACTTATTATCACATATAAATTCATCTTGACTAATATAATTCTCGATTTAAAGATACCTTCTTACAATGAAATTCATCCGCAATAACCTAAAATCACTATTGTAGATACTTTCTCCCAATAGATTGTATCTGCAACACCAGAAAAATTGCCATTGTAGATACTTTCTTCCTATAGATTTCCCATAAAGCCCGAAAAAATGCTTTTGTTTGTATGTTAAACCACAACAAGACCGCCAATGGCGGTCTCGTGTTTTCTTACTCAATATTTTCTTATCAGAAATTACTCTCTTTTCTGTTTGTCTGCTCTCTGCAGGCATTTCCTATATTTGTCAGGCAAAGTACTGTTGCGATCAGGAAAAGTCCCGGGATCAGGATGATCCACCAGGATCCTGTCATCAGTGCTTTATCTGACAGAGACAGCATACTTCCCCAAGTGATAACTTCTATTGGAAGACCAATTCCCATAAAGCTCAATGTAGCCTCAGAGATCATTGCAGTTCTTACATTCATGACTACCATAAACATGATCGATGAGAAGAAGTTTGGTACCAGATGCTTCCACAAAACACGGAAGAACCCTGCTCCCATACATTTTGCTGCGATGATGTACTCGCTGTTTCGAATCTGTCGAACCTCGGTACGTACTACTTTTGCAATACTGGTCCAGCTGGTCACGCCGATTACAAACGACAGGCTGAGGATGTTCGCATTTCCCAGGATAGCCTGCAGTAAAATGATCAGAAGCAGTGTTGGTATACTCAAAAAAACTTCTGTAAATCGCATGATCATTTCATCAAGCCACGCCGGTGCCACACCACTGAAGGCGCCAACTACCACCGCAATAAACGTAGAGATTACCGTGGCCAGGCCACCGATCAGAATTGAAATTCTTCCCCCATACCAGATCATGGAAAAGATATCTCTTCCCATGGTATCTGTTCCAAAAAGGAACTCCGCATTTGGAGCCTTATTATAATTAAGAAGATCCATATAAGCAGGATCCTTTGTCATGATCAGTTCTGCTCCCAGACAGCCCAGGATGATAAGAATCAATATTACTGCTGAAACAACTGGTTTACCTTCGTACCACTTTTTCTTTGATTTTGAAATTACAGTTTCTGTTTTTCTGATTCCTGCCAGTTCAAATGAATGATTCGTCATCCTTCCACCACCTCCGATTTCTCGGTTATCACTTCATCCTTCATACGAGGATCAATCTGTTCATTGATAGTCTGACTGACGATATTACAGAAAATAACCAGGATTCCTGACATCATACAAAGCAGCATCAGCAGATTGTAATCACGGTATCTGGCGCTCTCATAAGACAGAGCTCCTATTCCAGGATACGAAAATACACTTTCTACAACATAAGTTCCGCCAAGTACATGCGGAACTGCAATAGCCATGATGCTTAAGTAAGCAGGCATTACGTTTCGAACACAGTGTCTGAACATAAGCTTTTTCTTATCCAGTCCCTTGGCCTTCGCCAAAAGCACGTAATCCGCACGAACCTCTTCAAGAATCTTATTTCGGATCATATAAGCGTAGTACCACAGATGCTCCAGAACTACGATCGTCAATGGCATGATCAGATGAATCACCCTGTCTCCGACATCTCCTGCCTTTCCGGTACTGTATGCGCTACTGCTTGGCAGGATCTTGAGATTTACAGAGAAGATAAGGATCAGCACCAACGCCATCCAGAATTCCGGGATACAGCTGGATATCGTACCCAGTTTACATAAAATCCGGTCTGCCAGCCGGTTTTCGTACCAGGCACACAGGATTCCCAGAAGCAATGCTCCCGCGAACATAATGACAAATCCGATTCCTCCCAGCAAAAGCGTATTGCCAATACGACCGCCAATTACTTCCAATACATCCTGTTTGTATTTAAATGAAATACCAAATTCTCCATGAAAAGCATTTTTTACCCATTTCACATACTGCACAGAAATTGGCTCGTTCAGTCCCAGTTTTTCCATCGCCCATTCACGTTCTTCCGGGCTCATCTTTTCTGTACGGTCACCATAATAGGAAATCAGAGGATCTCCCGGTGCCAGACGTGCTACATAAAACACTGCAACAGACAGAATAAATACTGAAATCAGGAATATCAGACATTTTTTACCATAGTAGACTAACTTTTTTTGTCTCATTATATGCTGCACCCCTTTCCATCAGCCGGGAGCATTGCAAAATGTCCTGGTGACACTTCTGTCCACACACTGTTTTCCATTCCTTCGCCATCATAATACTGAAGGACTCTTTTTCTTTCTCTGATCGGGTCCGGCACAGGAATTGCAGACAGCAGTGTTTTTGTATAAGGGTGCACCGGATTGGAATACAATTCCTCCGACGGTGCCAGTTCTACCAGTTTTCCATGATACATTACCCCAACACGGTCACAGAGATATTCAACCATAGCCAGGTCGTGAGCAATAAACAAGAATGTAAATCCGTGCTCCTCCTGCAGATGGCGGAACAGGTTCACGATCTGTGCCTGTATGGAAACATCCAGAGAAGCGATTGGTTCATCCGCTACCAGAAATTCCGGCTCCATACATAAGGATCTGGCTATTGCCACGCGCTGTCTCTGACCGCCGGACAATTCGGATGGATAACGATCCAGAAAACTGTTCTCAAGTCCTACATATTCCATCTGAAAGGCTGCTTCTTTTATATAGCTTCCTCGAGGTGGTGTAATATGCTGGATTCTCATTGGTTCCGTAATAATATCTGACACCTTCATCTTCTGATTCAGACTGGAGGCAGAATCCTGAAAGATCATCTGGCGTCTGGTCTGAAGCATTTTTTTATTCTTTCTGAATTCTTTTTTGTCACAGATATTTACATCTTTGTACCAGATTTCTCCCTGAGCCGGCTGATAGATATTCATCAGACATCTGGCTACGGTAGATTTTCCGGAACCGGATTCTCCTACCAGCCCAAAGATCTCACCTTTATGAATCTGGAAAGAGACATCATCCACAGCCTTTACTTTGATCTTTTTCGTCAGATGAAACTGCTGGCTCAGATGCCTGACATCTAATAATACTTCTTTACTCACTGCACTGTTCTCCCATAGGTGATTTGATCTGTGGTGCCCTTGGGTCCAACAGCCAGGTTGCCGCATAATGCGTGTCTGTGATCTTAAACATAGGCGGCATTTCTTCATAATCAATATTCAGAGCATATTCATTTCGACATGCAAAAGCATCCCCCACAGGTGGATTGATCAATGTAGGCGGCATTCCAGGAATCGTGTACAGGCTTTCTTTTCCTTTTGCAAATGCCGGAAGTGATCGCATCAGTCCCCAGGTATATGGGTGTCTCGGATCATAATAGACTTCCTCCGCTGTGCCGATCTCCACGATCTTGCCAGCATACATTACCGCTACCCTGTCCGCAACACGGGCAACTACTCCCAGATCATGGGATACCAGTATGGTGGCTGTTCCAAGCTTCATCTGGATTTCGCGCAGAAGATCCAGGATCTGCGCCTGGATAGTCACATCCAGTGCCGTAGTCGGTTCATCCGCAAATAAAATATCCGGATCAGCAGCCAATGCGATTGCCATAACACATCTCTGGCGCATTCCACCGGAAAACTGCCATGGATACTGGTGATAACGCTCCTTTGGATGAGAGATACCCACCAGTTCCATAAGTTCCAGAACTTTCTGGTCTGCCTGTTCTTTTGTGTATTTTTTATTATGTATCAACACTGCTTCCGCGATCTGTTTTCCGATTTTAATAGTTGGATTCAGGGAAGTCATAGGATCCTGAAAGATCATGGAAAAAATTTTTCCACGTAGTTTCTGCATCTCTTTTTCCCTGTAACAGGTGATGTCCTGCCCGTTAACACTGATACTGCCCTCTTTGATCCTGGCACTTGGCGGCAAAAGCTTCATGATACTTTTGCAAAGTACACTCTTTCCGCATCCGGATTCTCCAACTATAGCCAGCACTTCGCCCTTTTTCAATGAGAAGGAGACATCCCTCACTGCCTGCACTTCTCCCGAAGGACCATCTATACTGACTGAAAGATTTTTGACCTCTAATAAATGTTCCATTTTTAACCCTTTTTCCGCTCGTGTAAAAAGGGGGCACTCCTCGTGCCCCCGTCACAATCCTTATCTCGTTTTATTCATTCAATAGTCCAGTCTGCAACATTCCAGAAAATACCAACTCCGTGATGTCCCATAATGGTATCAGGATCGATTCCCTTAATATTGCTGTCTGCAACATAGTTTGCATCAATATAGCAGATCATCGCATAAGCCGGATCCTCTGCAAGAGCTTTCTGGAAATTAACATAAGCTTCTTTACGAACTTCCGGATCATCTGACTGTCTTGCTTCTGTCAGATATTTGTCAACATCTTCATTAGAGTAGCTGGAGTAGTTTGCTCCCTTATCTGTTCCAAATACTTTGTATGTGTGGTCATCAGCATCAAACGGGCTTCCCCATCCGATCAGGAATGCCATCTGTCCTGCCCAGTCTGTCTGTGCCGGGATTTCTACAGATACATCCATACCGATTTCCTTCAGTTCCTGTGCTGCGATCTGAGCCATGTCAATACGTACCTGGTCTCCGGCACTTACGCTGATCACAAAACCAACTTTTTCTCCATCGCGATAGTAAAATCCGTCATCACCCATTTCACATCCGGCAGCTTCAAGGATTTCTTTTGATTTTTCCGGATTGTAATCATAGTGCTCAACATCTTCACAGTTGTAGATATTTCTCTGAAGAGGGCCATAAGCAGGCATTCCCTGTCCCAGGAGCACTGCATCGATGATTGCCTGACGGTCAAGTCCGTAGCATACAGCCGGGATCAGATCTCTGTTTTTCTGCCAGTATTCGTTTCCAAAGTTAAACATGATTCCACGATAATCAGATGTCTTCATATCATAACATGTGTAAGCGTCATCATCAGCAAAAGAAGCTGCATCCTTTGGAGTTAAAAGAGCCAGATCCAGTTCTCCGGATTTTAACTGAAGAGCTTTTGCATTGTCATCTGGTACGATCTTAAATACGATTTTATCGATAGAAGGCTCACCTTTGAAGTAATCTTCATTTTTAACAAGTGTGATAGCCTGTCCTTCATCCCAGGATTCAATTTTGTATGGGCCTGTTCCAACCGGATTACGGAAGAAATCAGATGTCTGCATATCCTCGCCCTCAAGCAGGTGTTTAGGAAGAACTGCCATTGTCATATAGTCAAGAAATGCAACGTTTTTGTCCTCGAGTTTGAATTCAACTGTATGGTCATCAACCACGTTGATCTCTTCTACATCTTCGTAGTTTGGTGCATTCTCAGAACCATTTTCCGGATCCATGATAGCTTCGATCGTAAATTTAACATCGTCTGCTGTAACAGGTTCGCCATCCTGCCATTTAGCATCTTCTGCCATGTGGAATGTGTAGGTATTTGTTGCATCATCAAATTCCCAGCTTTCTGCCAGTCCCGGAACTACCTGATTATCTCCGTCATGTGCAGTTAATCCATTAAAGATCAGAATATTGATCTCGCCATGTTCGTCCATGGCCGGGTTGATTCTGGTATAATCTCCGCTTCCGTATACCAGTGTTGTTTCTTCATCTGCCAGTACAGGCACTGTGGTTCCGGCACTGACCAGTGATACAGTCAGAAGCATTCCGGCAATTGTTAAAATCCCCTTTTTCATTATCTGTTCCCTCACTTTTTTTATTTAGTAACTTACTCAATGATACCAAAACGGTCTGGCATCCATAAGCCCTGTAGGGGGATATTGATGTATTCCTATTTATGACGTATGTATTCCATTTCAACATATTTAATCCGATGACATGCTCTCGACATAAAAAAAGGAAGCCGCTATTCGTGACTTCCCAGTCTTTCCTTAAAATCCATATAACCAAAATCTGTAAGCTGCTGCATCATATTGTCAGCACGTCTGAGCCAGATATTCGGCAATGGCATTCCGTTAAAGGTGTTATTTTTGCATGTAGTATAGATAGCCATGTCTCCAAACATCAGAAGATCTCCATATTCCGGAAGCTGTCGGAATTTATACTCTCCGATCACATCTCCTGACAGGCAGGTCGGCCCTCCAAGGCGAACAGTGATTCCACCCTCTTCTGGCTCATCTGTTCCCAAAAGTGGCGGAAGATAAGGCATTTCCAGTACATCCGGCATATGACAGGCTGCGCTGGCATCCACAATTGCGATCTGTGTCTCTCCGTTTTTCAGAACATCCAGCACACTGGTTAGGAGAAAGCCTGCATTTAATGCCCACGCTTCTCCGGGTTCAAGGTAAACCTCTGCCTTCCATTCCTCTTGTACCATCCGGATACAACGTTCCAGTCTTTCAATATCGTAACCTGGTCTTGTGATATGGTGGCCACCGCCAAAATTGATCCACTTTACTCTGGAAGCGAGATCACCAAAATGCTTCTTTACTGAAACAAGAGTTGTCTCCAGATCATCGGAATCCTGCTCACAGAGTGTATGGAAATGAAGACCATCAAGTAAATCCAGAAGCTCCGGATTTTTCTGGAATGCTTCATCCCACTGTGCTCTTGTTGTTCCCATACGGCTTCCCGGTGCACAGGGATCATAGATATCATGACCCTCCTGTGTGGAGCATTCCGGATTAATTCGAAGCCCCACGCTCTTTCCTGCTTCTTTTGCCTTTGCACCAAAACGCAGGAGCTGTGATGGTGAATTAAACACAATATGGTCTGCATACTGAAGAAGTTCTTCAAATTCATCAGCCCGGTAGCCTGCACAGAATACATGAACCTCTTTTCCCGGCATTTCCTCTGCTCCGAGTCGTGCCTCAAATAATCCACTGGCCTCTGTGCCTGCAAGATATGGCTCAAAAAATCGATAGCAGTCATAATTGCTGAACGCTTTCTGTGCCAGGAGCATCTTACAGCCTGTTCGCTCAGACACTTCACCGAGCAGTTTTGCATTTTTTATGAGTGCTTTTTCATCTAGGATGTAGCAGGGTGTTTTTATATTCTGGAATTCCGGCGGAATAATTCCGCCGGTGGCTGTAAACGGAGCTCTTTTATCCAACCCTTCCATCAGTCTACCAGCTTTGGATCGTGGCTTTCGCTGCGTGGCAGACCATAACGGTCAAGTGCATCCAGGAACGGATCTGGATCAAATTCTTCTACAGTATACACACCTGATCTGATCCATTTTCCTGTCAGCATCATAAGTGCTCCGCACATTGCCGGAACACCTGTTGTATAGCTGATTGCCTGGCTTCCTACTTCGTGATAGCATTCCTGATGATCACATACATTGTAAATATAGTATGTTTTTTCTTTTCCGTCTTTTACACCAGTAAAGATACATCCAATATTTGTTTTTCCTTTTGTACGTGGTCCAAGGCTTGCCGGATCCGGAAGCAGTGCTTTCAAAAACTGGATCGGAACAATCTCCTGTCCATTATACTGGATCGGTGTTGTAGAAAGCATTCCTACATCTTCAAGACAACGCATGTGATCCAGATAGCTCTGTCCAAAAGTCATGAAGAAACGAATACGTTTTACACCCGGAATTGTTTTTGCAAGAGACTCAATCTCTTCATGGTGGAGCAGATACATATCCTTGTCTCCAACCTGGTCAAAGTTATATTCTCTCTTGATATCCATCGGCGGGATTTCTACCCAGTGTCCGTTTTCCCAGTAGCTTCCCGGTGCACTTACTTCACGAAGATTGATCTCAGGGTTAAAGTTTGTCGCAAATGCGTATCCATGATCACCGCCGTTGCAGTCCAGGATATCGATGGTATCAATCTGATCAAATTCATGCTTTAATGCATAGGCACAGTAAGCCTGTGTAACACCCGGGTCAAATCCACATCCAAGAAGTGCTGTAAGTCCTGCATCTTCGAATTTTTTGCGGTATGCCCACTGCCAGGAATAATCAAAGTATGCGGAAAATCCTTCTTCTTTGCAGCGTTTTTCATAGATGGCACGCCACTCCGGATCATCGGTATCTTCCGGCTCATAGTTTGCGGTATCCATATAGTTTACGCCACAAGCCAGACATGCATCCATGATCGTCAGATCCTGATACGGAAGTGCAATGTTCATTACCAGATCCGGTTTGTAGCTGTTGATCAGTTCGATCAGCTGATCCACATCATCTGCATCCACCTTGGCTGTAGTAAGAACTGTTTTTGTCTTTCCTTTCATTTTTTCTACAAGCGCATCACATTTTTCCTTTGTACGGCTTGCAATACACATTTCTGTGAATACCTCATCAACCTGGCAGCATTTCTGAATTGCCACACTGGCTACTCCTCCGCAGCCGATCACTAATACTCTACTCATAATTTTTCTCCTTTTTTATGTTGATATATTACTGTTTTCTATTAATATTATTTTGCAATCGCCAGAAGCAGTTCACGAAGGACCTTGCAGGCTGTTGCAGTTGAAACACCGCTCGCATCCAGCATAGGAGCCAGTTCATTGACATCTGCCCCTACCAGATTTGCCTGAGAAACGGTACGGATTGCTTTAAGAAGTTCTAAAAAGCTCACGCCACCCGCTTCCGGAGTTCCTGTCCCCGGAAATACCGATGGATCCAGGCAGTCCAGATCAATGGTAAAATATACCGGAACCTGCTCCCTGTCCAACTCCTGTATGGTCTCTTCCAAGCCTTCAAAGGTAAAAGGATGAAAATCTGTATGCTCCTTTGCAAACCGGAATTCTTCTCTTTCCCCACTTCGAATACAAAACTGATGTATCCGTCCATCTCCAAGAATATCGTAGCATCTGCGGATAACACACGCATGGCTTAAACGGGCACCAAGATAATCATCCCTCAAATCTGCGTGGGCATCAAAATGAATAATATGAAGATCCGGATATTTTGCAGCTGCGGCACGCACTGCTCCCAATGTTACCAGATGTTCTCCTCCCAGAAGCAGTGGGAATTTTCCTGCTTTCAAAATTTCTTCTGCTCTCTTTTGAATGTCTGAAAGTGCTATTTCACTGCTGCCAAAACAAAGCTCCAGATCTCCACTGTCAAATACACTGATGTCCATAAGGTCCTTATCCTGATACGGACTGTAGGTCTCCAGGCCAAAACTCTCATGGCGCATGGCTGATGGACCAAAGCGGGCACCCGGACGAAAACTTGTTGTAGAATCAAACGGCGCACCATAAAGAACAATGGATGCTTCCTCAAAACTGCTTTCGCAGCCGATAAAAGTTTCTATATTAGGTAAGATCATAAATTAATCCTCCACTTCTTTCAGCATGTCTTCCAGAAAAGCCGGAAGATAAAATGCCCCTTTATGGAGTCTGGTCGTATAGTAACGTGTACGGAGATTTAATGCATTCCATGCCTCTGCATCCAGGTCATCCACCGGATGATATTTTTTACTTGCAAATCCGAACAGCCAGTAACCTGCAGCAAAGGTTGGGATATGTGCCTGATAAACACGGCTGATCTGGAAGGTGCTGGCAATCCTTTTATGACTGCGCTGCATTGCATGCGCATCTTCTGCGTAGAACGGGCTTCCCTGCTGGTTTACCATAATCCCGTCATCCTTCAGCGCATTGTAACAATTTCCGTAAAATTCACGGGTAAACAATCCTTCAGACGGACCAAACGGATCAGAGGAATCCACGATGATAAGATCATATCTTGCTTCACATCTTCGGATAAATCTCAGCGCATTTTCATAATGAAGATGTACTCTTCTGTCATCCAGTCTGCAGGCATTTCCCGGAAGATAGGCACGACAGGCCTCAACAACCATCGGATCCATTTCTACCAGATCAATGTGACGCACTCTGTCATATCTGGTCAGTTCACGGACAACGCCGCCATCTCCGGCACCGATTACCAGAATGTCTCTTGCCTCTTTATGGACCGACATCGGCACATGCGTGATCATCTCATCGTAAATAAATTCGTCACGCTCTGTCAGCATTACATTTCCGTCCAGAGTCAGCACTCGACCGAATTCCGGTGTCTCAAAAATATCAATTCTCTGATACTCACTCTGTCTGGAATAAAGCTGGCGGTTTACACGGATGCTGTGTTTCACATCTGGTGTATGAAATTCTGAAAACCACATTTCCATTGTCATTCCCTCCCTGTCAGAACATTCAGTCTCAAAATATCCGGATCTTCCGGTCCTGTCATATTACAGCCCTTTGCCTTTGCATATTCAATATAATCCAGGATCTCTGCTGTGATACGTTCTCCCGGTGCAAGAATCGGAATTCCAGGTGGGTAGCACATTACAAATTCACTGCAGACCTTACCCTCGGTTTCACGAAGCGGCAGGCTGCATTTATCCGCATAAAAAGCATCCTGCGGGCTGGTCACTACCTGTGGATCAATATATTCCTGGCTCAGAAGTCCTGAACCATCTGTCTGAAAACGTCTGCGTATCTCTGCGAGCGCGCTCACAAGCCGCTCTACTTCCTGCGCACGGTCTCCAATGGAAAGATACGCAAGAATATTACCGATATCTCCAAACTCTATCTGAATATCATATTCGTCACGCAGAATATCGTACACTTCGATTCCAGCAAGTCCGATATCCAACGTATGTACACTCAGTTTCGTTATATCAAAATCAAAAACGGAATCTCCGTTTACCAGTTCTTTGCCAAACGCATAATAACCGCCAATCGCATTGATTTCCTCTCTGGCGTATTCTGCCATATCGGCTACCTGGTGAAAAATCTGACGGCCGCGCTGTGCAAGGTTTCTTCTTGAAATATCAAGGCTTGACATAAGAAGATAGCTTCCTGAGGTCGTCTGTGTCAGGTTGATGATCTGGCGCACATATCCTGCGTGTACGTCCGGACCAGTAAGAAGAAGGCTTGACTGTGTAAGACTTCCTCCACTCTTATGCATGGACACAGCTGCCATATCTGCACCTGCTGCCATGGCAGAAACCGGAAGACCTCCTCCAAAATAAAAATGCGTTCCATGTGCCTCATCTGCCAGGCAAAGCATTCCTGCATCATGGGCCATCTTGACGATCGCACGCAGGTCACTGCATATTCCATAATAAGTCGGATTGTTTACCAGTACTGCAACTGCCTTTGGATGTTCTTTTATTGCTTTCTCCACTTGTTCCCTTTTCATTCCAAGGGAAATTCCGAGCCGCTGATCCACCTCCGGGTTTACATAAACAGGAATCGCACCGCATAAAACAAGTGCATTCAAAACACTCCTGTGGACATTACGAGGCAGTATGATCTCATCTCCACGTTTGCAGGCAGTCAGGACCATCGTCTGTACGGAACTTGTCGTGCCTCCTACCATCAAGAATGCATGTGCTGCTCCAAAAGCATCTGCTGCCAGTTCTTCTGCCTCCCGTATTACTGATACCGGATGGCAGAGATTATCCAGTGGCTTCATACTGTTAACATCGACACCTACACATTTTTGTCCCAGAAATTCTGTCAGTTCCGGATTGCCTCTTCCTCGTTTATGGCCAGGTACATCAAATGGTACAACCCTCATACGACGGAAAGTCTCCAGAGCTTCATGTATTGGTGCATGATTCTGGTTTAATTTAAAACGACTTCCTTTCATCATTCCTCCAATTCCAGTTTCCTTTGTATCAACCCTTAATCTACATTCCACAGACTGAAGAACAAAGCGGACAAGTCCGCTTCAAACTCCCTGAATTCCTCAATCTTTGAGGGACTTGTTACGCTTTGCGCGCCAGATGCAGTCTGCTTTAGCAGACATATTCCACATGCATCTGGTCGCATCCTCGCGGAGCGTTTTTGTGTAATAGGAACATTACGGAGTAATTTCCTATTACATAAAAAAAAGCAGGTCAGGGCACTAAGCCACAAACCTGCGTTTGATCTATATCCGCATGCGTATCAGAGTCTATATAGCAATCATACTTTTACTACTCTTATTGATCGTTTCACAAGTCTGCGCTTGGGGCGCATCTCGGTTATCAAAGGAACCTACTTATAAAATTTGAGCTTTTAACTCAATCAATAAGGTAACCAAAGTTACCATAATCGGCAGTGGACCCGGCTGTCCGTATGGCCTTAACCCCGGTGGGGTGGTCCAAAACAATTGCTTTGAAAAGACTCTGTCTGTTACTCTGCATCTTCGTCTCTCAAAATCGATTTCATCATAACACGTAAAAAAAATACTGTCAATGATTACTTAATTCACTACATTCACCACTTCACTGCGTTTTACATATATTTAATAAAATGCTATACTCAGTTACAATAATAACTCTTAAAGGACATGAATAAAATGAAAAGAATTGACTTTGAAAACGGAAGCGTGACCGGAAATATTTTAGGTGCTACTCTTCCTATGCTGGTCGCCCAGATCTTAAATTTATTGTATAACATCGTTGACCGTGTCTATATCGCACGAATCCCCAAAGTAGGAACTGCTGCACTTGGTGCAGTGGGACTTTGTTTTCCTATCATCGTGATCATCACGGCCTTCTCCAATCTGTTTGGAACCGGTGGTGCACCGCTGTTTTCAATCTATCGAGGAAAAAAACAGGAAAACACTGCCGTCCAGATCATGGATACTTCTTTTTCCATGCTCTGCATCTGCGGTGTTTTCCTGATGCTCATCGGCTTTCTGTTTGCCCGTCCGATCCTGGTCGTATTCGGTGCTTCTCAGAATGCACTTACCTATGCATATCCTTACATAATGGTCTACCTGATCGGAACGATTCCTTCCATGATCTCCATTGGAATGAATCCCTTTATCAATGCCCAGGGATATTCAACCATCGGCATGCTTTCTGTTGCCATCGGAGCTGTTGCAAACCTTCTGCTGGATCCTTTGTTTATCTTTGTTCTTGGGTTTGGAGTACAGGGCGCTGCAATAGCTACTATACTCTCTCAGACTTTATCTGCGGCTTTTGTGCTGTTTTTCCTAACCAGAAAATCCGAATTAAAAGTCCGCTTTCTCAGAAAAAATGAGATTTCACAATGTTCCGGTTATGCCAAAGATATCGTAAGTCTTGGTTCTGCCGGCTTTATCATGCAGCTGACAAACAGCCTGGTAACGATCTGCTGCAACAATGTACTGTCTGTCACCGGTGGCAATATTTATATTTCTGTTATGACCATTATATCCAGTATACGTCAGTTGGTAGAAACACCTCTTCATGCCATAAACGAGGGAGCCTCTCCGATTCTGAGCTATAATTATGGTGCATGTCGTCCAAAGCACGTACGCAAAGCCGGTGCGGTAATGTCTGTCATGGTTCTGATCTATACTGCAATTACATGGAGCATGATCATTTTGATCCCGGAGTTTCTGATCCGGATCTTCAGCTCCGACACCGTGCTGCTGAAAGATGCAGTGATTGCATTAAAACAGTACTTCGCTGCATTTATTTTTATGGATCTGCAGTATATCGGACAGACTGTATTTAAGTCTCTGAATAAGAAGAAATTTGCAATCTTCTTCTCTCTGCTCCGCAAGGTATTTATAGTCGTTCCGCTTACCTACCTGATGCCATATGCCCTGCACATGGGAACCAAAGGCGTGTTCCTGGCAGAACCTGTGTCAAATGTGATCGGCGGAAGCATCTGCTTTGTGACCATGCTCTGTACTGTACTGCCTGAACTTAAGAAGATGGAGAAGTAACTGCTTTTTCTTTGCGATTCAGATAAATAAAGAATCCCACATTCAAAATAATTCCTGTCACAGTTGCCACCGGTGCGGCCAGACCAATCTTGGTCAGGCTTGCATTTGGCTGGATACTCATATAGTATGCCAACGGCAATCGAACCAGAAGTGTCTGGACCAGTCCCTGGATCATAACCCAGACGGTCTTATTATTTCCATTGAAATAACCAATCATACTGAACAGAATTGCAGTTACGATTGTCTCCGTTGCAAAACCTTTCAGATAGTCAAAGGCATTCTGGATAACTGAGGCATCGGTTGAGAAAATACCTGCGACTACATCCCCTTTAAACATCACAAGCACAAATACCAGGCATCCAACCACCAGTCCCACTCCGATTCCGGTAAACATGGACTGTTTTGCACGTTTTTTCTTTCCTGCACCTACATTTTGGGATACAAAGGACGCCATGGACTGCATCAGTGAACTTGGTACGAGCATTGCAAAGTTAACGATCTTGCAGGCCACCCCATATCCAGAAGAGGCTTCCAGACCAAGTCGGTTGACAAAGGCACAGAGTGCCAGGAAGGAAAGCTGAGTCAGGAACTCCTGCAATGCAAGTGGCAAACCAATCTGAAGAAATCTCTTACATTGTGGGTTCAGTCTGAAATCACTTTTTTTGATCGTAAACGGCAGATCTTTTTTGATAAGAAGAAGCACGGCAAATACAACGCTGAGCGCCTGTGCTGTAACCGTTGCAATTGCAGCGCCTGCTGCATCCATATGAAATCCGGCTACCAGGACCATATCTCCGATCACATTTACGATACATGCAACCAGTACAAAAAGCAGCGGTGACTTACTGTCTCCCAGCCCACGAAAAATTGCTGACAGCAGATTATAAGCTACAATGAAAAAGATTCCGCCACCGCAGATCCGTACATAACTGGAGGTAAGATCAACTGCCTCAGTCGGTGCCTGCATCAGTACAGAAATCGGACGTGCGAAGCACACCATTACAAAAAACAATGCTATGGAGATGATCGTAAATACAACAACGCCGCCACCTATGACAGCTCCAATTTTTTCCGGTCTTTTTTCACCAAGATAACGGGCGATCAGGACCGTAATTCCCATTGCAAACTGAACTACTACAAAGGTTACCAGGTTCAGCACCTGGCTTCCGGTGGAAACTGCTGAAAGCCCTGATGTGGAACCAAATCTACCTACGACCAGGAGGTCAACTGCACCATACGCAGCCTGCAGGATCAAGGCTCCAAGAACCGGCATCATAAATGCAACCAGTTTTTTCAGGATGCTTCCCTGTGTAAAATCTGCTTTATCGTTTGTCATATTCTTTTCTCCTCTCGCACATAATCTGATAGAATTTCTCAATAGTCCGGATCATACAATCCGCATCTTCCTCAGAAATGTCACCAAGAGAACAAGCCAGTTCCCAGAAATAATCCTTATCATATTTCTGGGACAGCTTCTTTCCTTCTTCGGTGATGGCTATATACGTGACACGTCCATCCTCCTTGGATGCAAATTTATGAAGATAGCCCTTCGCTTCCATCTCTTTTACGGTTCTGGTCACTCCCGGACGCGGCAGATTCATTGCATCACTGATGTCTGAGATCTTCACCTTAATTCCCTGCTTTTCCAGTTTCTGGATCGTATCCATATACTGAATATAAGACGGCATGACTCCCTGCGGAAGTGGAGGAAGTAATTCCCGTATTCGTTTTGCCTGATAACATGCATCAAGCATTCTCTTAACTTTTTCGTTTGTCATAAAAAGCTCCTATATAGTTATCTTCGATAATTACCATTGTTAATTATATAGGAGTTGGAGAAATTGTCAAGCTCTCTCTTTCGCTGTAACAAAAAACAGAACTCTGCATTACTGCCGGGTTCTGCTTTTTTCTGAATATGAATATGTTGACAAAGAAGAACATGATGCAAAACTGCTTTTCAGTGGTAAACTTCTCAAAGAATATCATGTGAACAAAGATACTGGCGAAATAGAAGAAATACAGTAAAAACAAAAGCCTTGACCACGAAACAAATGGTTAAGGCTTTTCTTTATACTATCGTAATACTAAACTTACGGCGTGATATGGTGTGATAGACCGAGTTAGGGAAAGTTGAAATCCCCAAAAGGTAATACGGGTATCACTTATGGAGAGTTATGGAGAGATAGGGCGAGTGCCTGTTAATCTTTCTATAATACAACTATGTTGTTTCGTTTTCTTATCATAAAACTGTTTTTATTTTATTTCAGTTTTTTCTTCAATTCCTGAATCAGCTCAAAGTAATCTCTGTGTTTCATCTCAGGGAAAGCTTTAAGAAGTCGTCCCTGACCGAATACAGTATGATTTGTGATGGAACTGGATAACTCGTCAAACTGTGCCTGAAGTTCTGCTTTTTTCATACGGAGCATTTCAACAGTTTTTTCTTTCTGGGCAGCTGTCGTCTCAAGCAGTTCGGCTTTTGCAAGTGCTGCCTGAACTTTTCCTTCTCCAACCTTCTGCGCTGTATCAATCGTAGTCGTTGCCAGTGTATCACTAAGCTTATCACTCACAATTCTCAGATCTGAGCTGACTTTATCCAATCTGGTAAGTTTCTTATTCAATCCACGGATAACTGCTACTGTTACAATAAAGTCTGTCAGATACACTGCATATAAGATTGCTATCACAACCCACTCCCAGGTTGCCGGTGTATGAGACACCTGATTTTCTACATATTTCTGAAAAACCTTTACTACCATAACGATTGCAAGGCCCCAGATCAGAGAGAACTCCAGGCAGATATATCCATGAAAATTCAACGGTTTATCTGAATAATCCCACCATCTTGCATGGAAACACACATCAAGCAGCCATCCTGCGATCAACTCAACCGCTGTAGCAAGAACAAATCCAAATACAAAGATCATTCCTTCACTCATCTGATGTCCACCACTTTGAATCGTATTAAGCAGGGCAAAAACAGAGAGCACACCAAAGCCATATACCGGGCAGACCGGTCCGTTCAGAAATCCTCTGTTTATTACTTTTCCAAGCGCAACTGCATGAAAAATAACTTCAACTACCCATCCTCCAAAAGAATAGACCAGGAAATACAGGCATATCTGAAAATATGTCATTCCACAAATCACTGCTTATTCCTCCTCTTTCATTTTCAATACAAGTAGCTTCATTATATCAGATAATTCTGTATTTACCTATCTATATCTTAAATAATCAAAGGTTACTTACTCTATCCGCAGCATTCGATACCCAATCCCAATGTGTGTCTGAATATATTGAATTTCATTCTTATCTGATTCAAGTTTTTTACGCAAAGTTGCCATGAAAACTCTAAGAGATGCAACATCATTTTCTGAAGACCTTCCCCATATCTGTTGTGTAATATAAGTATGTGTTAACACCTTACCTACATTACGAGATAATAAGCAAAGAAGTTTGTATTCAATAGGTGTGAGATGTAACTCCTCCCCTCTCATATAAGTACAGCCGGCAGTATAATCAATTTTCAGTTCTCCATTAATAAAAACAGCCGTCTTCTGTATCTCACCAGTCTGAATAACCGCAAGCCGTCTCTGTGTAACACGTATACGTGCAAGCAATTCTTCAACTGAAAAAGGTTTTGTAATATAATCATCCGCACCTGCGTCAAGAGCCTCAATCTTATCAGAATCCTCACTTCTGGCACTGATAACAATAATCGGCATATTGGACCAGGTACGAATTTTTTTTATCACATCTACTCCTTCCATATCCGGAAGCCCCAGATCAAGTAAAATGATATCCGGATTGTGTGAAGATGCTTCCAAAATCGCTTCTCTCCCATTTTCTGCTGTAAGATATTTGTACTCATGTGTTTTTAATGTTGTTACGATCAGATTTCGTATAGGGCGATCGTCTTCTACAATAAGAATTGATGTTTTATTCATTTAGTGTTACCTCACTTAACGGTAATGTAAAAACAAAAATACAGCCATGAGGATAATTATCCTTAAGTGTTAATTCCCCTTCATGTGCTTCAATAATCGAATGGCATAATGCAAGGCCCAGCCCCAAACTACGATGACTGTCAGCAATCGTAGTTTTTCCGGTATAAAACATCTCAAATATATGCGATTTCATTTCATCCGCAATCCCCGGTCCATTATCTTCTACACTTATTTGCGCTCTGCCATCTGTTCTTAATCCACGAATACATATGGTTGAACCTTGCGGTGTATATTTTATCGCATTATCTATCAAATTAACAAGAACCTGAATGATAAGTCGAACATCCATATGTGCGAGAATCAGTTCTTCACATTCCACCTGAATCTTATAAGCATCATGCTTTCGGCTGATATGTCGCAGGGATTCTGCAATAACTTCATCGAGAAGCTGATCTGTGAATTTTATTTTCAATCTTCCATCATTTAATCTTGTGACAGATAACAGATTTTCTACAACACCAATAAGCCATTCTGCATCATCATAAATATCTGTATATATCTGTTGCTTTGTTATATCATCCAAACATCTCTCATTATTCAGCAACATATCAGCATTTCCTGAAATAGAGCAAAGCGGAGTTCTCAGATCATGAGAAATTGCTCGCAAAAGGTCTGCCCGCAGCTGTTCGTTTTTCGCCAGAATAGCATTTTTTTCTTTTTCTATTGCATTTTGTGAATTTTCCATTGCAAGCGCACATTCATTGATCACAGAAAGTAAAATGCTATATTCAAAAGAATCCATTGCATCTTTTTTAACTGGTATTCCAATCACTCCGTAGACACTTTCTCCACTACGGATTGAAAGATACAAACATTTTGCACTGCTAAAATGAGTTGTTGTTACTCCAGCGCGCTGTCCATTCTCATATGCCCATCTTGCAACACACTGTTCTTCAGATGTCAGATATTCTCCATTTCTTTTATTAGTATTATTAAAAAACATCTTTCCTTCTGATAAATCATTATTTTTCACAATATATGCAACAATATCTCGATTCAACAAACGTACCAGCTGCTTACAGGTAACACAAAGAATCTCTTCACTGTTTTTCGCCTGTTGAAGTAATCTGTCCGTATCAAATAAGATCTGTGTACGAAATGCCTGTTGCTCAGATAACCGGGCATGATCTTTTAATTTGGCAGCAAGAGTTCCGGTAAGCACTGAAGATATCAACATTATTAAAAATGTCACCGGATAGCCAACTGCATATGTTTGAAAGGACATTCGTGGCTCCGTAAGAAAAAAACAAAAAAGAACAACACTTAAAAACGATCCCACCAGACCGCAGAGATAACCATCCGTTACAATAGATGTGACCAGCACGCCAAGAATATACACTGTAACAATATTGATATCTGTGAAATGAAGTTTCTGAAAAACCAGACCGATCACCGTACAACCTACAAATATTGAAAATGTCAACAAATAATCTTTTATCGATGGTTTTTCAATATATATGGGATGATGATTTTTCTGTCTTTTTGTCCACGCACTATCTTGAATATTCATATTCACTTTTGTTCTTTCACCTGGTATTCCTTCCAGTATTTTTACTAATTGTACTCCTTCTCTTTCATCAGAAGCTTCTTTTTTACTCTCTTTAAGAAAAACACCAACTTTAGATACTATAAAAAGCCCTATACTGAACATCACAAGTACGATCAATACCAGAACTGTCTTTGCCATTCATTTATCACCTCTTGTCCCTAGATATGAAAGCATTTTTGAATTGCCTTATAATCTCCCAGCACGAGAATCGTACTCCCGGCAATAAGAACCGTATTCGGCGATACCGCTATACTGACTTCTCCCTCATTCTTTACTGCAAGAATATTTATATCATATTTTCTTCTGATATCAAGTCCTCCTACTGTTTTTCCAATCCACTCACGGGGAACTTCAACTTCAAATATTGCATGAGAAGCATCTACTTCCATATAATCAAGAATATGATCGTCTGTATAACGGATAGATGCCCATTTTGCCACTTGTTTTTCAGGATAAACCACTTTGTCTGCACCATTACGTAACAGAAATTTTTCCTGTACATCTCGCTCAGCTCTGGAGATTACCAGTTTTGCTCCCAGTTCTTTTAATAGCGATGTTGTCTCAAGTGAATTCTGAAAGCTTTCACCAATCGTAACAAAACAAATATCAAAATTCCCTATTCCAAGAGATTCCAAAAATTGAGCATCCGTGCTGTCTCCAATTTGAGCATTCGTAACAAAAGGAAGGACTTTATTTACCCGTTCCTCATTAATATCCACTGCCATAATCTCATGCCCCATCTGGTTTAGCTGCATTGCAATATGTTTCCCAAAACGTCCCAGACCAATAAGTAAAATATTTTTCATTTTTTTTACTCCTTTTATCCAACTGTTATTTTTTCTAATGGCATTCTTGCACCATTATTGTTCTTTCCGGAAAATACCGCGTATATTAATGTCATTCCTCCTACTCGACCTAAATACATAAGTGCGATCAATATCAAACGTGATATTATGTGAAGTCCCGGTGTAACTCCTAATGTAAGTCCTACTGTTCCTACTGCGGAAGCTGCTTCATAAAAACAAGTCAGTACCGGCAGGCCTTCATAAACACTGATCGTTATCCCCCCAAAGAAAAGCAGCATAAAATACAGCATCGCTATAGTAGCCGCATTCTTTATTACCTGCCCATCAAATCTTCGTCCAAAAGCGCCTGCGTCTTCACGGTTTCGAAATGTTGCAAACGCATTTAATATCAAAACAGCAAATGTTGTTGTCTTCATACCTCCGGCAGTCGAACTTGGCGATCCTCCTATCAACATAAGAAAGATCATAACTGCTTTCCCCGACTCTGTCATCAATGCCATATCTGCCGTATTAAAACCGGCTGTTCTCGTCGTTATTGACTGAAAAAATGAAAGTAAAGTTCGCTCTTCTCCTGAAAACATTTTAAAATCATTGGTAAAAAAGAAAATCGCCGGCAAACAAATCAGTATCGCTGTAGTCATTAAAATGATTTTACTCTGCATGCGGTAACGTTTAAATTTAAATTTATTTATATAAAAATCTTCCCATGTAAGGAATCCGATACCACCAGTTATGATCAAAAGCATAATAACTATATTCAGCCAGATATTTCTGCTGTATCCGGTCAGCGATACAAAAGTATGGTCTGTTGTACCAAGTATATCAAATCCTGCATTACAAAAGGCTGAGATAGAGTGAAAAACTGACATCCAGATTCCTTTTATTCCAAAATCACGACAAAATACCGGAAGCAATAATACTGCTCCAAGCGCTTCTATCAGAAAGGTGCCTCTCAGAATAAATTTTGTCAGTCGGACAATACCTCCTACTTTTGGTGCCGAAATAGCATCCTGCATCGTACTACGCTGCATGAGCGATATTTTTCGTCCTGACAGCATAAATACTGATACTGCAACGGTTACTACTCCCAAACCTCCAATCTGTATAAGTGCCAGAATAACTGCCTGTCCAAAAACAGACCAGTAACTGCCTGTATCCTGCACAACAAGTCCTGTCACACATACCGCTGAAGTTGATGTAAAAAGTGCCTGATCAAACGGCGTTACAACTCCACTTGCAGATGAAACAGGTAAAGTTAAAATGAGGGCTCCTATAAGGATCACCCCCGCAAAGCCTAAAATAATTAATTGAAATGATGTCAGATGTTTTCTTTTATGTAAATGCTCTGGCATAAATAACTTCTGCTCCTTTTAATAATATAATTTGCAATGTAACTGTTCAGTACCCTCACAGTTACATTGCATTTATTATATATGCCAGAGTTCAAAGATAGTATAAGATTATCAGACTTGATATTAAGATTTTATAAAGATTTTAATTTCTTTTAATTCCACAATGGATTGCCTGCGTTGGACAGGCTTTTTTGCATCGTCCACAACGAATACACTCTGCACTGTTCGGGTTATCCACCGGGTTCACTTCCATCTGGCATGCTTTTGCACATTTTCCACAGTGGACGCATTTCTCCTGATCTATACGATAGCGAAATACAGATACTTTATTAAATATCGAATAAAAAGCTCCCAGCGGGCAGATATATTTGCAAAATGGTCGATATATCATAATAGCAAGAAGAATCGTGATTACCAAAATCACATTTTTCCAGAGGTAAAGCCATCCCACTGCACTTCGCATGGATTTATTCAGCAGAACCAGAGGAAGACCGCCCTCCAGCGTTCCTGCCGGACAGATCAGTTTGCAGAAATACGGTGCTCCCTGTCCCATGATATCTACCACAAACATTGGCAGAAGAATCACAAATACTATAAAAATGACATATTTCAATTTACGAAGCAGTTTATCTCCACGAAACGTCCGGATCTTCTTTGGAAACGGAATTTTATTCAACAAGTCCTGAATCAGGCCAAATGGGCAAAGAAATCCACAGACCAGTCTGCCAAGCAATGCCCCGACAAAAATCAGAAAACCCACTACATAATATGCCATTTTAAAGTTCCAGCTTCCGATCACTGCCTGAAGAGATCCAATCGGACAGGCGCCTGTGGCTCCAGGACAGGAATAACAGTTCAGTCCCGGAACACACGCATGTTTCAATTTTCCGGTATATATCTTACCGGTCACAAATCCTGACAGATGGCTGTTTGTCAGTAGTGCCCACAATGCCTGGATTCCATGCCGTGGCCACTCATTTATCTTTAATTTTTTCTTATCCAATTCCAATACACTCCATACAGATATTAATTGCTTTTGTAAAAACCACGGACATCTCGCCTCTGTAGATTCCAAAAACCATCAGAAGGATTCCAATAATTGCCAAAACAACTCCTGTCCATTTTGTTTCTGTTAATTTTTTTATCATAATCATATTTATCTTTCTTCCAGAATCTGGTATTTCTACTATTCAGCTCTGTTATTTTGAAACATTCGCAAGTTCTTTTTCTACAATTTCTTTCCACTCATCCAGGCTATGGCTTCCGGAATATGTTTCTCCTACAATGTTTCCTTCTTTGTCAACAAAGAATGTTTCAGGGAAAGCAGAGATGCCATTCAGACGTCCATTCATCATTGTTGAATCCGGAATCAGGAAAGGATAGGATGCTTTTGTTTTCTCCTGAAGGACACCGGCTTTTTTCACTGCAGCATCATCCTGTTTGCCATCATCACCCACTGTATCAAGAACGACACCGACAACTCCAACACCTTTTTCCTTCATCTCTTCATAGAGTTTTTCCAGCTCCGGAATCTCATTTACACATGGAGAACACCAGGTAGTAAAAACATTCACAAGTGTAAGATCATAATCGCTGAATACTTTTTCTGTATAGTCTTTTCCGTCAACGCCTTTTGTCTCGAATTTACCAACATTTGTAGAATCACCTGCATTGCTGGTTTCCTGCGGCTGGTCAAATGCAGAAAGCTGCTGGAATGGTGTCATCTCTGTGAGTGTCACATCGATTTTTTCCACTTCTTTTTTCAAGGATTCATCTGCATCCTTGTTGGTGCTCAGATAGTATTTGTATTTTCCGTCGCTGCTGCTTCCGATTTCTTTGTGTTCTGTGCAGCCTGTGATCTTATCCAGTTCTTTCTCAGAATCTTCGTCATAGATTCCAATCGCTCCAACTTTTGCAAGACTATTGTACCAGTCATCATATGCTGTTCCCATCTTGTCAACCTCTGCCTCTTTCTGCTCCTCGGTCATTTCGCTCCAGCTTATATATGCATATTTAATTGCATCTGCATTGTCATTCCATACTTCATTTGAGATCATTGCAATGGTCTGCTCTTTTATCTGTTTAAGTAGTTCCTCAGGAAGCTTCATGTTAAGTCCAAGAAATGGATATTCATAAGAATCCTGTGCCTGCACTGTTGTCTCAGATGGTTTAAAAGTGCCCTGTATAAAATCAGACGAGATTGCGTCACCATCTGCTGCAGCTGCATCTCCATCAACCACCATTCCCGCCTGATCTGCCGGAACCGCCATTGCTTCTGTACTTTCTGCTGCCATTACTGATACACTTCCAAGTGTAGATACCCCTAATATTGCTGCTGCCATAAGCGCTGTAAATTTCATAAGTTTTCTCCTTTCGATTGGGGACGGTGTTTGCGGCTTTTTGTCTGTCCCCCTGACTCGGTTATTATAGTCGCAATTATAACACCATAGCTATAAAATTTGTGTTAAGAAAACACGAAAATCAAAATTCTTTCGATTTATTTTTTTACACGAATTTTATATCTGATGTGATAGTATATAGGAAAGTAAAGGGGGACACTAAAAAAGCCACAAACACCGTCCCCAAAGGAGAACGAATATGCACATATTAATAATAGAAGACGAAGAGCAGCTCTGCCGTTCGATCGCAGAGGGGCTGCGTATGGATGGATATGAAACCGATACCTGCCTAGACGGAGACGAAGGGCTGGAATTATGTACGACTGAAAACTACGATCTGATTCTTCTGGATCTGAACCTTCCTGGCATTGACGGATTGGATATCCTGCGGCAGTTCCGTGAGACAAATTCTTCCACACCAGTTCTGATTCTCTCAGCCCGTGGCCAGATTGAGGATAAAGTAGAAGGACTTGACCTTGGAGCAAACGATTATCTGACAAAACCATTTCATTTTGAGGAACTAGAAGCGCGTATCCGCAGCCTGACCAGGCGCAGATTTATTCAGGAGAATGTCTGCCTGAAGTGCGGCCACATCAGCTTTGACACCCGCACCAGAAAAGCACACATTGATAGTGAAGAACTCTCTCTCACCCGAAAGGAAAGTGCTCTGCTGGAGTATTTTATGCTCCACCAGAATCGTATCATCAGCCCGGAAGAACTGATTGAACATATCTGGGACGGCAGTGTAAACAGCTTCAGTAATTCCATCCGTGTCCACATTTCTTCCCTTCGCAAGAAGCTGCGCGCAGCTCTGGGAAACGATCCGATACAGAACAAGGTTGGACAGGGTTACATTCTCATGGAGGATCTGAAATGAAAAAAGAACATACAACAAAAAATCCTCTGAAAAAACTCTCTCTGCAGTGGAGGCTGACACTGATCATCACGCTCCTGATGACTGTCACCTGTGTCCTGATGTATTTTTTTATTAGTAACTCCGCTGTTACCGGAATCGAAAATCTGGGTGATTATGTCGTAAAGATCAATGAAACTGATTCCACGCCAATCACCTTTAACATTAATCCAAACACTCTGTTTGCAGGTCTTTCCGATCAGGTACAGGAAACCAAAGACCTTTTCCACACCAGAAGTATCATTGCAACTGCAATCATTATTCTCCTGAGCAGTGTCGGTACATATTTTATCAGCCGCCGTGCACTGCTGCCTCTGCGAAAACTCAGTAACGAAGTCAATAAAATAGAGGCCCAGAATCTTTCTGAGTCTCTTGAAGTTCCAGATACAAACGATGAGATTTCTCGTCTTACAGGCTCTTTTAATAAGATGCTTTCCCGACTGGATGATGCGTTTACGGCACAGAAGCAATTTTCTGCCAGTGCCGCTCATGAGCTGAGAACTCCGCTTGCTGTCATGCAGACAAACCTCGAAGTTTTTGCACGCAAGAAAACTCCGACAATAGAAGAATATCAGGACATCTTTGGAATGATCCAGAATCAGACCGAACGACTTTCTCATCTATCTGAGGTCCTTCTCGATATGACCGGGATACAATCCGTTGAACGCTCTGATTCTATTTCACTGGCAGAACTCACCGATGAAGTTTGCTGCGATCTTGCCTCCATTGCTGACCAGAAAAAAGTGGAACTGATCCAGGAAGAGGGTGACTGCACCGTTACCGGAAGCTATCTTCTTCTCTACCGTGCTGTTTATAATCTTGTGGAAAATGCCATCAAATACAATCATTCTGGTGGAAAAGTAACGGTAAAAATATCTCAGAAAAAAGATCTGCCTGCTGCGCATTCCAAACCAGCAGACTATGCTTTAGTTGAAGTAACAGACACCGGAATTGGTATCTCTCCTGAATTTCAGGAAAAAATTTTTGATCCATTTTTCCGCGTGGACAAATCCAGAAGCCGTGCCATGGGCGGCGCCGGCCTTGGCCTTGCCCTGGTAGCCGAGATTGCCAGACAACATGGCGGCCAGGTAAAAGTTCTGGCGAGCAGCAAAAAAGGCAGCACGATCGCACTCATGCTGCCCATAAATTCACCATTAATTGCAATTTGAACTATCATATTTATACTTTCTATAATCGAGGATTTTTTATGGATATAAACATTGAATTCGCAAGAAAAACTTCTCTTGCATATAACAGAACCTGTAAATCGCTTTGTCAGGAACTGAAATTGCCGCAGACGGCATTCGACATTCTTATGTTTCTGGCAAATAATCCCGAATTCTGCACTGCACGGGATATTGTCGAAGTCCGTAAATTAAAGGCAAACCTAGTTTCCGTCAATGTAGACAAGCTTGTCTGTGACGGATATCTGGAACGTCATGCGATCGAAAGTGACCGCCGTAAGACCGAACTGCTCTGTACAGAAAAAGCTCAACCAATCATTGCAAAGGGCCGACAGCTTCAGCAGGATTTTATTGACCGGATCCTGACCGGCCTTGATAACGAAACGCGACAGAAATTTCTCGAGATTCTGAATATTATGGATCAGAATCTTGACAACATACTAAAAGGAGAAGCCTGAAAATGGCTTCTCCTTTTGCGTTCTACTGATACTTTTACTTTATAAAGTAATTTTTTATGACAATAAAGAAAATAACATCACTACAATTCCAAGTACGACCAGTATGATGCCAGTCGCGCGGTTGAGCGTTTTCGTTGATGCCTTATTTGCAAATACAGCAGCAATCCTTGCCCAGATAAAGGTAAATACGATACAGAGAATCCATACGGTCACATCTGGCATTCCACCGATCGCAAAATGAGATGCCGCTCCGGTAAATGCCGTGAAAGCCATGATAAACACACTGGTTCCTACAGCTGTTTTCAGCTCATATCCAAGCACAGATGTCAAAATCAGCAACATCATCATTCCACCACCGGCTCCGATAAATCCACAGATAAATCCAATCAGAACTCCACACACGATTGACTGAATTACACGTTTCTTTGCTGATACATTCTGCATGCTCTCTTTCGTTGTCATGACCGGTCTTACAATAAATTTGATTCCAAGAAGGAAGGTCATGAATACTGAAAAGTTCCCCATCGTGGCTGACGGTACAAGACTCGATACGTAACTTCCAACTACGGTAAAGGTCAGTACACTGATCATCATGATCACACCGTTCTTAATATCCAGATTCTTATTCTTTCCATATACATACGCGGATACCGCACTTGCCAGTACATCCGATGACAAAGCAATACCTACCGCCATATAAGGATCCATCCCAAGAAATGTGATGAGCATGGGACTGATCACAGCTGCAGCACTCATACCTGCAAAGCCCGTTCCAAGCCCTGCTCCCATTCCTGCAAAAAATGTGACGATCACCGTCCATAAAATCTGCATGTTTTTTCTCTCCTTTATTTAATTCTTTTTTGAATAGTTCAATTTTGAATCATTATAGCATAAGGAGAGAATATTGCAACCAACCTCTATTTATTCTTTTTCATAAAGGAATTCTTCTGGCAGCACCACTTTGAAATCTTTTGTAAGAGCACTGAAGTTATTCGGCTGGATTGTCTGCATTTTATGTGGTTTGCAAAGACTTTTTTTAATGATCACAAAGCCACATCTCATTGACAATCTCCATATAAAAGGGGTACACTCACAGATATGAAATAAAAAAGGAGTCACAAAAATGGAATTACAGAATGGAAGACCTGAAACCACATCAGGAAGACTTGATAAAGAAATTCGTGTCTATGATCTGTTGGATAAACTTGGCATAACTTACCAGCGTGTAGACCATGAAGCAACTATGACTATGGAAGCCTGCGAAGAAGTTGACCGTATTCTGGGCGATGACACTACTATATGTAAAAATCTTTTTCTCTGCAACCGGCAGGAGACAAACTTTTACCTTCTTCTGATGCCAGGTGACAAGCCATTTAAGACCAAGGATCTGTCAGCACAGATCAACTCTGCCCGCCTGTCCTTCGCTAAACCGGAATATATGGAAAAATATTTGGACATCACTCCGGGATCTGTCAGTGTGATGGGACTGATGAACGATCATGATAAGAAAGTACAGCTGCTGATTGATGAAGATGTCATGAAAAATCCTTACTTCGGATGTCATCCTTGTATCAATACTTCAAGTCTCAAATTCACGACTGAAGACCTCAAAAACAAGATCATTCCTGAACTTGAACACGCACCGCTCATGGTAAATCTTCCAAATCCGGAAGCTCAGAATTAAATAACACTTTAAAAATGAAAAAGGATTTTCTTTTATGAAAACACAACTGAATTACGCAAAAATCTTTATGGAAACAGTCATACTGACCGTTGCTGTCGCGATCATTGCTGCTGCGGTATATTTTTTCCTGGTACCAAGTCATACCTCTGTCAGCAGTATCTCCGGTCTTGGAATCGTACTGTCCAACTTCATCCCACTTCCGCTGTCTGCGATCACGATGATTTTGAATGTCATACTTCTGATTATCGGCTTTCTTACCTGCGGTCGGGAATTTGGTGTAAAAACCGTATATACCAGTATCATGCTTCCTGTTTTTCTTGGTTTATTTGAAAAAATCTTCCCGAATTTCGAATCTATGACCAACAGTCAGGAACTGGATGTTCTCTGCTATATTCTGGTCGTCAGTGTAGGTCTGAGCATTCTCTTTAACCGGAATGCCTCTTCCGGTGGACTGGATATTGTCGCAAAGATCATGAATAAATACCTGCATATGGAACTTGGAAAGGCCATGTCCCTTTCCGGTATGTGTGTTGCACTTTCCGCTGCTCTGGTCTATGACAAGAAAACTGTTGTTTTAAGTATTCTTGGTACATACTTCAATGGTATCGTACTGGATCATTTTATTTTTGACCACAATATCAAACGGCGTGTATGTATCATTACCAAAAAAGAAGAAGAACTTCGTAACTTCATCATTCATGAACTGCACAGCGGTGCTACTGTTTATGAAGCATACGGGGCCTATAATATGCAGAAACGAAACGAGATCATCACGATCGTAGATAAAACAGAATATCAGAAGCTAATGAATTTCATCAACCATGAGGATCCTCTCGCCTTCATCACAGTTTATAATGTATCTGATATGCACTATCAGCCTAAAGTCTGATTCGATGCCAGACCTGTGCACTTTTTTAGCACATAAAAACCGCAGCTTCCTGTATTTTTTATATACAGAATACCGCGGTTTTATTATTTCTTTATTACATGGAAATCCATCCAAATGCGTTTGCCACAGAGCTGAGCAGAATGATCGCTGCAAAGATTGGGCAAAGATATTTGATCATAAAATTGAAGATTTTCTTTCTTTTAAAGGTTCCTTCACCGAGAACAACTTCGTCTTCTATCTTCTTCAGTCCGATCACTCTGGAGATCAGAAGACATGTAGCAATTGCTGCGATCGGCATCATCACGGAGTTAGTCAGGAAGTCAAAGAAATCAAGGAACTGCATTCCGATGATCTTCACACATGCCAGTGGTCCATAGCCAAGGGATGACAGGCTGCCAAGGACGATCATGATCGCACCAACAACCAGTGTGGATTTCTGTCTGCACCATTTCAGTTCATCCTGGAAGGTAGATACTGCACTTTCTGTCAGGGCAATGGAGCTTGTCAGTGCCGCACAGAGCACCAATACAAAAAACAGAATACCAATCGGTGTTCCAAGTCCCATACTTGCAAAGACCTTCGGGATCGTGATGAACATCAGCGCCGGACCAGCCTGCAGAGTATTTGGATCTCCACCAGAAAATGCAAATACTGCCGGGATGATCATCAAGCCTGCCATAATTGCAATTGCAGTATCAAAGATCTCTACATTAGTTGTTGAACTTTCAATAGACACGTCTTTCTTCATGTAGGAACCAAATGTCACCAGAATACCCATTGCAATAGAAAGTGAATAGAACATCTGTCCCATTGCAGCTACTACTGTCATCCATGAAAAATTCTTCGGATTTGGAATCAGGAAGTACTTAACGCCCTCCAGAGCTCCAGGTCTTGTCACAGAATAAACCGTGATCACGATTGATAAAAATACCAGAACCGGCATCATAAATTTAGACACACGCTCTACGCCATTTCGAACACCTGCATAGATGATCCCTACTGTAAATAATGCAAATACCAGGAAGCAGACCTCTGTGGATACTCCATTTGAAATAAATTCTGAGAAATAACCATCCGTTGCCAGATTCTGAGTATTTCCTTTTACATATTCAACCAGATATTTGATTACCCATCCGCCGATAACGGAATAATACGGCACGATCAGAATCGGGATGATCGCATTGATCCAGCCCCCAAAAGAAAGCCATTTTGATTTGCCAAATTTGCCGAACGCACCTACCGGACTTTTCTTCGTCATACGCCCAAGTGCTGTTTCTGCTATGATCATGGAATATCCAAATGTCATTGCCAGAATAATATAGATCAGCAGAAAAATTCCTCCGCCATACTTGGCTGCCAGATATGGAAACCTCCAGATATTTCCCAGGCCAACCGATGCTCCGGCAGCCGACAATACAAATCCCAGTTTCCCGGAAAACGTACTTCTTTCATGATGATGTTGCTCCATAAAATTACCCTTTCCCCCATCCATATATTTTGCTCAAACCTTCATAAATAATTTCAGCTTCTTTGATAATATCATGGTTTTAAGACGACAGCAATCAATAAAAAATCGCTGTAAATTTGCACCGCATTAATGTATTAAATATTTACTGCGACTTTTCACAACGATTTTTCCATATGTTTCGTTTATTCTACAGGTTTGCAGGTACAGCCGATTCCCAGCCCATCCGGACCGATATGACAGGACAGACCAAAGGAAAGTTTATCACACATAACATCCATTCCCGGAAAGCTTTCTTTAATCTGAGCCATCCATTCTGCCGTTACTTCATCAGTGCTGCTGGAAGCCGCCATCAGATATACATTTCCTGCCTCGTATTCTTCACGGAAATTAGTTTCCAGTTCATGTTTCATCGCATCGATCATGACCTTGCGTGCTTTCTTCATACCACGGCATTTCTGATAAGTATCAAGTGTTCCTGTACTGAAATGCATGACTGGTTTAATATTCAGGACATCTGCTGCCAGGGCTGTCACTGAGCTGACTCTTCCACCTTTTTTCAGATATTCCAGGGTGCTGAGTCCAATGTAAATCGTCATCTTTTCTCTGGTTTCCTCGAGGATTTTCTTGATTTCAGCTGCACTGTAACCTTTTTCTGTCATTTCTACTGCATCAAGAACCGAACGGTGCATCGGAGTCGCTACACGACCATTGTCAACTACAAAGACTTTTCCGGCAAATTCATCTTCATTTGCCATTGCCATTGCTGCCATACAGGAACCGCTTAATGCACTGCTGAGCGGAATATATACGATTTCTTCATATTCTTTCAACATTTCTTTCCACATCTCCGCAACCTCTACCAGTGACGGCTGCGATGTAGATACATCCGTTCCCTTGCGCAGCATATCATAAAATTCTTCTCTGGATAAATCTACGCCTTCACGATATACCTTTTCTTCGATATAAAATGGCATTGGAAGCACTTTGATTCCAAGTCTTTCGGCCTCTTCGTTTAAAATCCCGCTATGACTGTCTGTCATGATTCCTGTTTTCTTCATAATAACTTCTTCCTTTGTATTCTGTTTTTATAATGTTTTAATGATTGGCATCACATAATCAATGATTTCTTCCGGTGTTTCTTTCATTTCGTCCATAATCCAGCGTCTCGAAACACCGTCCAGTACACAGAGTTTTACAACCCATCCATATTTTTCTGATATATCAGAATCTGCGGATTCGACTGCTTTTCTCTTTTCATGAATTTTCTCCCCGAGTCTTTTCGTAAAAAGATCCATATTCAACCCGCGAATCGCCCACATTTCTTTATAATTCAACGATATCTGATAAAAATAATTGAACAGATATTCCCGCAGTTTTCGTTCATCAGATGTATCTAATAATGGAAGAAACTCTATATTCAGCTTCTCCGCTGTTGCGTCTGCAATACTGTCCAGTACTTCCGAAATCGATGCAAAATTTCTGTAAAAAGAAACTCTTGCAACGTTTGCTTCCTGCACAATATCTGTTACTGTAATGTCCATGTAGGATTTTTGTGTCATAAGCCGCAGAAATGCCTGCTCTATTTCACTTTTCGCAGAATGATTTTCTTTCTTGTTCATAATCTGTTTGTTACACCCCGTTGCATTTCGATTCATTCATGTTACATTTTGTTTCATCAAAGAACTGTATTGTATCACTCGTTAAAAAATATGTCAACAAATGAAGAAATTTTCTTCTCTTTTTCTCCTTCAGGTCAATGGACATCTCTTCTCCTGTCTATTAATATCTATTACAAAATAAAACAACTCAGGAGATGATGACTATTGAACAAAAAATTCAAAGAGCAGGGGAACTTTCAGTACGGTTTCCACTATTGAAGAGATTCTGCGATAACAAAAAATCAAGGAAATTCTGTCAAAAATTTCCCTGACCCTTTTTATCATACGGTTTATTTGCAAAGTTTTTCTAACTTATACATATCCTTACGTCTGCTCTTTAATAATGGGAGTTCTTCTCTTACCTGCTCTTCATAGTCCATATCCAACTCAGCCAGAAGAATTCCTTTTTTTTCATCTAACATATCTATGACTCTGCCCCACGGATCTGTAACTATGGAATGTCCCCATGAAATATATCCCGCCGATACATCACGTGCCGGAGCACAACCAACCATATAAATCTGATTATCCAGTGCTCTGGTTCTGAAAGACAATTCCCAGTGTGCCGGTCCTGTTGTCATATTGAATGCAGCTGGAACAAAAACAATTCTCGCACCATCATTTACCATCATACGCGATAATTCTGGAAAACGAATATCAAAACAGAGCATAACTCCCATTTTACCAAATTCCGTATCAAATACCGTGTCGCTATCACCCGCAGTTAACGTATCTGATTCTTTGAAGGTCTGACCACCTTTGACATCAATGTCAAATAAATGTACTTTTCTATGTTTCCCGATCTGTTTTCCTTCACGGTCAAAAATGTAAGATGTGTTGTAAACATTTCCCTCAGCATCTTTTTCCGGCATGGATCCTCCAATCAGATAAATTCCATACTGTTTTGCATACCCAGATAACTGCTGCCATACCGGTCCACCTTCTTTTTCGGCATAGATTGGAAAATTCTCTGTCTGATATGGGCAACAGAACATCTCCGGAAGAATTACAAAATCTGGGTTTTCATCCTTTATTTTTTCGAGATAAGTTTTAACAGTTCTTACATTTTCCATTTTATCTGCTACTGTCGACATCTGTATGGCAGCAATCTTTATTTTTTCCATCACGTTACTCCTTTTATATTTCCCTCTGGAACGATATTTTCTTTCATACTATTCACTATTTTACATACATTGCCAGTTTTTTCAACAATTAGCGTTTGCACTTTCTATAGGACAATTCCTTTAATGTGGTAAAAAGTTAAAATTTTCCATTGACAGTGTATTTTTACAATGATAGAATTGAAAAAAGCGGCGAAGGCGTCAGTTTTTTTGGGAACTGCGCCTTTTTTCGATATTAAACAACAAAGGAGTGCTTTAATCATGAAAAAGATGTGTTATTTATTAACTATGGGATTACTTGCAGGAAGTCTTACTGTTCCTGTATTTGCAGCTTCTGATGCTGATTCTGCATCTGACAAAAAATGGGTTATCGCTACCGATACCGTCTTCAAACCATTTGAATATACTGATGATGATGGCAACTTCGTAGGAATTGATGTAGATGTACTTGATGCTATCGCGAAAGACCAGGGATTTGAATATGAACTGAAGAGCCTTGGATGGGACGCTTCCATCGCAGCTTGCCAGGCTGGACAGGCTGACGGTATGATTGCCGGTGCTTCTATTACAGATGAAAGAAAAGACAGCGGCTGGCTGTTCTCTGACGGATATTATAATGCTACACAGTCTATGACTGTACAGAAAGATTCCGATATCAAAGGATTCGATGACCTGAAAGGCAAGACTGTTGGTGTTAAGACTGGTACTCAGGGTGCTACCTATGCAGAAAGCCTGAAAGATGAATACGGATTCAACATCACCTATTATGAAGATTCACCGACAATGTATCAGGCTGTTCTCGGCGGACAGGTAGTTGCATGCTTCGAAGATACACCGATCATGGCATCCTCTATCAAAGATGGGGACCTTGCACTCCAGATCCTGGAAGACACTGCAAATGAAGGATCTCCTTACGGATTCGCTATTTTCGACGCTGACAACCAGGAACTTCTCGATATGTTCAACGCTGGTCTGAAAGACATCAAAGACAGCGGCGAATATAACAAGATCATCGCCAAATACCTTGGCGAAGATGCCGTTCCGACAGAAGAAGCTGACGCTGATGCAACAGAAACACCTGCTGCTGAAGAAGAAGCTGCAGAATAATTTTTAAGACTCAGGCCTTATCAGATAAACTGATTTAAAACACTACACGAATTACAGGGCTGCTGCATTTTGTGGCAGCTTTGTTTTTGAAAGGAGATTTCCATGATCCAGATTATAACCAGATATGGAAACCTGCTGCTTCTTGCTATGGGACAGACCTTACTACTTGCACTGTGTGGTCTGTTCTTTGCCTGTATACTGGGTATGTTTTTTGGTCTCTTAAGTGTACTGAAAAACAAAGCATGCAGAATCATATCATCCATTTTTGTTGACGTAATCCGTGGTGTCCCAATGATCGTTCTGGCATATTTTATTTATTTTGGTGTTCCGTACTGCCTGAACAATATGATGGGATTTAATTTCACACTTACAGCACTCCAGGCCGGTACTGTCTGCCTCGCCCTTAACTGTGGTGCTTATATGGCAGAGATCATCCGTGCAGGTATCCTGTCTGTTGATTCCGGACAGATGGAAGCAGCGAGAAGTCTTGGTCTTCCATATTCGCGTGCCATGATCCGTGTTGTACTTCCACAGGCAATCCGCACCATGATTCCAAGTATCATCAACCAGTTCATCATCACACTGAAAGATACCTCTATTCTTTCTGTTATCGGTTTCCCGGAACTGGTCAATACCGCGAAAAATGTTGTTGCCAATTCCTTTATGTCTTTCCAGACATGGGGTATTGTCGCAGTTATGTACCTGATCGTAATCACGATCTTATCAAAAGTAGCCAAAATCGTAGAAAGGAGACTGAACCGTGGCCGTAAATAAAGAGAATGTCAAAATTCACGTATCACATTTAAAGAAAAGCTTCGGTACCCTGGAAGTATTAAAAGATATCTCCACCGACATTCACGAAGGCGAAGTGGTCGTTATCATCGGACCTTCCGGAAGCGGAAAGTCTACTTTTCTCCGTTGTATGAACAAACTGGAAGAAATCACAGACGGTGAAGTTATCGTAGACGGCAAAAATCTTACAGATAAACATGTTGATATCAACAAAGTACGCGAAAATGTAGGTATGGTTTTCCAGCATTTTAACCTTTTTCCACATATGAATGTCACACAGAATCTTATGCTTGCACCCGTTGAGCTGAAAAAAGCAACCAAGGAGGAAGCTAAGGAACGCGCCATCCACATGCTGAAGAAGGTCGGCATGGATGATAAAGCAGAAGCTTATCCGGAACAGCTTTCGGGTGGTCAGAAGCAGCGTGTAGCAATTGCACGTGCACTCTGTATGACACCTGATATTATGCTTTTTGATGAGCCTACCAGTGCCCTCGATCCCGAAATGGTCGGTGAAGTTCTGCAGGTTATGAAACAGCTTGCAGCTGATGGTATGACAATGGTTATTGTAACTCATGAAATGGGATTTGCACGAGAAGTTGCTGACCGTGTTCTTTTCATGGACGGTGGTTACATCGTAGAAGAAGGTACTCCACAGGAAGTACTTCTGAATCCAAAAGAACCTCGAACTATCGATTTTCTGAATAAAGTACTGTAGATAAAGATAAAATCAGCCGCTGCGAATGCAGCGGCTCATATTATATGCTACAAGTTCTCTTTTTTCAATAACAATTTGTACAAAATTATTTCGCAGCTTTGATCGTTATATCCCCATCCTCACTCTTAATTTCGAGAGAATTCTGTGCCTTATTTCCAGAATCAACGCTCTGTTCATCGTCTTCATCCGTCATGACTTTGCCAAGTTTCTCCGGAATATTGATCTCACTTGCTTCTGCCTCTACAGAAAGATCTGCAAGTGTTTTTTCCGGAATACTGAGTGTAATATCACCAAGGCTGCTGCGAATCTCATTCTTACCGGTAAATGTAACATTCTCGGCTTGTATATCACCATCAGCCATTTCAATCTGACTATTGGCAAATATAACATCTTTAATCTTCAGATCACCGAGATCATCTTTCAACTCAAGATTCTTAAATCTACCTCTCACAATTTTAACATCGCCATCGTCATTCTGAATCACTGCCTGTTTGGCATTCAATGATTCAATATCTAAGTCACCATATCCCATCTTGCAGGAAAAACTACTCATGTCGTTTTCCTTCGGAATATAAACAGTTACTTTATTTGAATTTTCGATCACATGGCTCTGACCGAGCATTTCCTGAAGGAAATTGATATCGATATGAATATATGAATATGACTCATTTCCCTTTTTCTCTACAAGATTCAGAGTATCATCCTGTACCTGATAGGAAAGAGGCAGCATTCCTTTATTTGTCTCAATATTGTATGCAATGTAAAAGTTTTCATCGTCAGATTCTTTTACATCCAGATCAAGATTTCGAAGATCAACATTCACAGAAGAAAATGAATTGATCTTTGTCTTGCTTAAAATCACATGGCTGTCACTGGAATCTATCATTGCGTTTCCACTGATTCTGTTCAGATCCGCTGTTTTTACATAATTTTTACCACCGGATGCAACACCAACTCCCAAAAACAGGACTCCTATTGCGCAGAGGATACCACCAGCAACCAGCAAACGTTTATTTGTTTTTTTCATGATTCTTACCCCTCTTTCCAGCTATTTTCCGTGCAAGCATAACAAGAAGCATACCAGTCCATTTGCAGAGATAGATTCCAAGAAGATACAGCAGGATTGCGCATCCAATTCCAAGTAACCCACATCCTGTGATCATCAGTGCACCCGATAAAGAATACGGGAAGGAAACAAGTCCTCTGAGCAACAGCTTGCCACCCACCAGTAAAATACTGAATGCTGCAATAAAGTCACTGAAGATCACACAGACAACACAGATTGCTGCCGCCAGAAGCACTGCAAGCATTGCGATAAAAAGTGGAACAGTCACAGGTGTTGACATGATAGCTAAAACAGCCAGCAGCGTGATTCCTTTTTTACTCTTTTTCTCTTCACCACTCTCATCCTGTTCCTGAATCTTCCGATCCAGAAGGTTATACATCAGGTCCGCAGCCGCTTCCTTCGGAGTTCCAAGCTCCTCCATCAGTCTCTGCTGACCTTCCTCATCTGTATCACTGAAATATTCATTGAAATACTCAATTGCGTCTTCATAATCCTGCTTCGGAAGTTTGCGAAGATATTTCTGCAATTTAGTCATATATTCTTCTCTGGTCAATTTCGGATCCTCCCTTCAATGATTCCGTCAATTGTATCTCTGTAGGAAATCCATTCTTTATTGAGATACACCAGTTGTTCTTTACCGGAATCGGTGATAGAATAATACTTACGTTTACGTCCCTGAAATTCCTGAGAATAGGTTGTGAGATAACCGTTTTTCTCGAGTTTCTTCAGGATGGGATATAGAGTGGATTCTTTGATATCAGCTACGATCTTGACGGTCTGGCTGATCTCATATCCGTAGGAATCCTGTGATTCTACTACGGACAGGATCAAAAACTCTATAAGTAATGCTGATACGGGATAATACATCCGATCACCTCCATAAATAATATGTAAAATAATTATATATAAAAATTTTATATATAAAATATATACATATTCATTCTAAAAGTCAAGGAATTTTTCACAAATGAAGAAAAAAGCATTCAAAGCCGCGTTTCCATACACGATTCCTATCGGTATAGGCTTTCTTTTCCTGGGAATGTCCTATGGATTTATGATGCAGAGTAAGGGCTTTTCTGTATGGTATCCATTCTTTATGAGTATGTTTATCTTTGCGGGATCTATGGAATTCGTAACGGCAAATCTTCTGCTGTCGGCATTCAGTCCGATTGCAGCTCTCTTTCTGGCACTGATGGTCAATGCCAGACATTTATTTTATGGCCTTTCCATGCTGGATAAATATAAAAATACCGGTTGGAAGAAGTTCTACCTGATCTTTGGCATGTGTGATGAATCTTTTACTGTCAACTGTACAGTAACACCGCCGGATGATGTAGACCGTGGATGGTTTATGTTTTTTGTCAACCTGTTAAACCAGATTTACTGGGTATTCGCTGCTACAGCGGGTGCACTCTTAGGATATGTGATTCATTTTGATACAACCGGAATCGAATTTGTCATGACCGCACTGTTTGTCGTTATGTTCCTGAACCAATGGGAAGAATCCAAAGATCATCTTCCAGCTCTGGTAGGATTAATTTGTTCTGCCATCTGTCTTCTGATCTTCGGAAGCAGCAATTTTATTGTTCCGTCCATGATCTTTATCATCGTGGCCTTCACAGCCGAGCGCAGATTCAGTAAGAAACCGGAGGTGGCTGCAAAATGACTATGACAACAACACAAGCTATCATCACCATTGCGGCAGTTGTCCTTGGAACAATGGCAACGCGTTTTATCCCATTCATTATTTTCCCGGAGGGTAAAAATCCACCGGAATTTATCAAATATCTCGGAACCGTACTTCCGTATGCGGCAATCGGACTTCTTGTCATCTACTGTCTGAAAGATGTCCCTGCAAGCAGTACACATGGACTTCCTGAAGCAATTGCAATTGTTTTCATCGTACTGCTCCACAAGTGGAAAAAAAATACCCTGCTGAGTATCGGTGGCGGCACCGTCCTGTATATGATACTGGTCCAGACTGTTTTTCGCTGATTCATAAAAAATCCCCTGCACTCTGTTACAAAAACAAAGTACAGGGGATTTTATCTTAAATTCTTTCTTTCAAATCTGTCAGGCAATCTTTCGAAGTGCCTCACATGTTCTGTCATATTCTTTTTCTACTGCTGCAAACAGTTCATCCGTACCTTCTATCGTGGTCGCTCCACGAAGTTTTTCTGTCAGTTCCTGACTTGGTACAAAAAGATTATCAAATCCAAGGTTCAGGCAAATACCTTTCAGTGTATGTGCTGCACGAAATGCTGTCTCTGCATCTTTATCTGCCAGTGCTGTCTCCAACTGTCCAAAACTCGGATCATCCAGAAACTTAAGCGCAAATTTCTTTACAAGCGCTTCACTCACCAGTCTGCTCAGTACTTTATCAAAATCAGATCCTAATTCTTCATAACATTCTCTGACTGTCATATCATTTATCTCCTATTCAAAAAACTTTTTTCTCATATCATTCATCAGCATTTTGGCTTTGCCCCCCCCCTGGAAAAATCGGCATTTTCCGGATTTCCAAGGTCCGTATATTCTTTTTCCATATTTTTGAAAACAGAATCCATAAAATCTTCTTTTGCATTTTCAAACTCTTTGAGTTCTGCTGATTTCTCTTTCTTCTTCAGAGGGTTGTTTTCCTGTGTACTGCCTTTTACTTTGCGTTTGATCCTGTCCTGAATATCGAGCAGACATTCAAGCAGAATCGGATTAAACGCACCGCATTCTCCATTCAGGATCATCTGAACCGCTTTCTCATGGGAATATGCTTTCTTATAAACTCGTTCGCCCACAAGTGCATCATACACATCTGCAAGAGAAACTACCTGCGCTGAAATCGGAATCTCATCTCCCTTAAGCCCGTCCGGATATCCTCTGCCATCATATCTCTCATGATGCCATCTGCAGATCTGATAAGCAACCATCATCAGTTCCTCATCCTCATATCCTTCCATATTTTTAAGAATACGGGCTCCTATGATCGTATGATTCTGCATGATCTTAAATTCTTCATCAGTCAATTTGCCCGGCTTGTTCAGGATCTTATCATCAATGCCAATCTTGCCGATATCATGTAATGCAGACGCTGTTGTGATCAGCAGTCTTTCTGACCATGTGATATTATACTTATCTGTTTTCTGTACAAGACTCTCCAGAATCATTCCTGTCAGTATATTGATGTTCAGTACATGGCTTCCACTTTCACCATTACGAAATTCTACGATCTGACTTAAGATTTCAACCATCATACGGTTGTTCTTTTCTTTTTCATAAACCTGATTCGTGATCAGAGTGATCAGGCGTCTTTGCTTTGCATAAAGCTTGATCGTATTATAGACTCTTCGATGCACAACTCCTGCATCAAACGGTCGATTAATGTAATCCGAAACACCCATTTCATATGCACGTCTGACGACTTCAGTAGAATCCTCACTGGAAATCATAATAACCGGAATATCCTCAAGGTAGTGATGACGATTCATATAATTAAGAACTCCGAATCCATCCATTCCCGGCATGACGATGTCCAGAAGAACCAGCGAAATTTCCCGTTCGTACTGTCTCAGTTTATCGATGCAGGACTCACCACTGTCAGCTTCCACGATATCATATTCTTCACTGAGGATCTCTGACAGAATTGCACGGTTCATCTCAGAATCATCAACGATCAGAATTCTGTATTTGTAGGTTTTGGATGTTTCACCGCCCTCTGCTTTGTCCTGAACTTCTTCATCATGTTCAGTCACTACCATATTCTTGCATGTTTTGGCCTGATACATGAACTGATCTGCTTTATGGATTGCATTCTCCACAGTACTTCCCGGAGCGGAAAGCACACCTCCGATACTCACCGACAGACGAAGCTGTGAGTATCCCGGAACCTTCGTATCATGAATTTTTTCCTGAATCTGCTTTAATTTATCTGCAAAAATCTGATCCGTAATATCCGGCATCACGAGCAGGAATTCATCACCACCCATTCGGATCAGCATATCAGTACGACGTACATTCGCCTTTACGATTCCTACAACTGTCGTCAGTGCCAGGTCACCTGCATCGTGTCCAAATGTATCGTTGTATATCTTAAAATCATCCAGATCGATCATTGCAATGCCTGCTGTCATATCAGAATTTTTGATTCGTTCTTCGTAATAGCGTCTGTTGTAGATTCCGGTAAGCGCATCTGTATATAATTCCCGATTATAGCCTGAAAGCTGTTTGATCAGTTCCGTACGTCCATCATCATCCATGATCGCATCTGACTTCATGGCATTGATCAGTTCAATCACATACGGTTTGCCGTCTATTTCTATATATTTGGAAATTACCTGGTAGATATTGGAATTCAGATATTCCAGCTTCAGTACTTTTTCTTTTTTCTGTAATGCTTCTCTGGATGTACAGTTCTTACAACGTGTACCTTTTTTCCAGAAATCATAGCATTTACAAGGAAATCCATCCACATCTTCTACACCTTTCAGATTTCCCATTTCCAGTGTATCCACATCCAATAACCGAACCACTTCAAATACTTTTTTGAGTTGCTCTATCATTACCTCGGATTCCTGCTTTGTCATTGCAGTATCATTCGTCATTCATTCATGTCCTTCCTGCGCTGCCAGCCACTGCTGCCCGTTACAGCCGATATACAACGTAACTTATTTAATGTTTTTATTATAGCATTCTGCGCATATTGCGTAAAGTTTAATATTCACAACAATAACCAAAAAAGTGCAGATTTCTATCTGGAAGAAACTCTTTTTTTGTGGTACTCTATTGTTCAGAATCATGAATTTGGAAGGGAGAATATAAATGCTTCAGGATGATTATATACTGCGTCAGATACGCGAAATGGTACGTGCAGTCATGAAAATGCTGTTCCAGGTAAGTGCAGTCGAACTGACACCTGATGTGATTGAAGATACAGATGCCAGACAGATACTTACAAATCTTACAGATCTGGCAGACAATGGTAAAATTGACGAGGCAGAAAATCAGTTATACGAAATGACCTGCGATGGTGACCGTCAGAATCTTGAAATTGGTCTTCTGTTCTACTACCACCTTAATGGCAAAGACGATGAATTTCTGGAGGCCAGTAATTTCAGCCGCGAGGAGATCATGATGGGAATTCAGGACCTTGCAGAGCGTTACAATTTAAGTGGAATCGCAGAAGCATTCCGTACAGAAATTCTGTAAACAGGAGCATTACATAATGAACAAAAAAGAAATCTCAGAAATTAAGAAACAGTTTTCTCCAAACAACTGTGCGATCACCAGAATCTGCGGCTGTTATGTGGATGGCGAGAAAAATAAAAAAACAGAACTGAAAGAAGCATTTCTTTCTCTTTCGGAAGAAGAAATGTTTAAATACTTTGAAATCTTCAAGAAGACTTTATCCGGCACAATTGGAAAAAATCTGATCAACATGGACTTTCCGCTTGAACAGGAAAAAGAAGGTGGTACCCAGGAATTTCTCATGAAACTCCGTGGCAGTAAACTTCAGGATAATGCTATACTTGAGGAATTTTATGATAAGATCATCGAAAATTATGATTATGGTGAGAATTACTATATCATTCTCATTCATGCCGTTTACGATATTCCCGGAAAATCTTCCGATGGTCAGGAGATGTTCGATGCATCCGATGAAATCTATGACCATATCCTCTGCAGCATCTGTCCGGTCAATCTTTCCAAAGCCGGCCTGTGCTACAACGCAGAAACCAACAACATCGAAGACCGTATCCGTGACTGGATCGTAGAAATGCCAGATTTGGGATTCCTGTTCCCGGTATTTAATGACCGTAGCACGGATATTCACAGTCTTCTTTATTACACTAAAAATGCCGAACAGCTCAGAAGTACTTTCGTAGATGAAATGTTTGGCTGTACCACTCCACTTTCTGCCGGCGGCCAGCGCGATTCTTTCAACGCACTTGTAGAAGAAACCCTTGGTGAGGACTGTGCCTACGATACTGTCATGAATATCCATGAGAAACTGAATGAATGGGTAGATTCTCAGAAGGATTCCCCGGAGCCTGCTGTACTGACTAAACCGGAAGTGAAACGTCTCTTTGAAGAATGCGGTGTTGAAAATGAAAAACTCGAAACTTTTGATCAGACCTATGAAGCAATTGCCGGTGAAAACGCTTCACTTATGGCTGCCAATATTACCAATACACGACGTACTGAGATCAAAACACCGGATGTTGTAATTCACATTGATCCTGATCGTGCCGCGCTGATCGAAACGCAGGTGATCGATGGGCGTAAATGCATTGTTATTCCAATGGAAGGTGATGTAGAGATCAATGGTATCCATGTTTCCAGTGGAAACAGCGAAAGTACAGAATCCTAAGATTTCCAAACAATAAGCCCCCGCAAATGCGAGGGCTTATTACATGTCATTTATTCATAAATTCCATTTACAGTAACATCAAATACTGCTTCTTTGCCAGCAAGATCTGCTGCCTGATAATCATCTGGGAATACAACAGTTACTTCTACTTTATCTCCCGGATGTGCACCGATCAGCTGCTCTTCAAAATTATCAATATATGTACCGGAACCGATTACCAGATCTGTTCCTTTACCATCTGTGCTTCCACCATCAAATGCAACTCCGTCAATCTTTCCTACATAATCAATATTGACCTTGTTTCCATCTGTAACTTCAAGAGAAGAATCTGTATTATAGGAAGCTGCTTCTGTAACTTCCGGAGTTGTTGTAGCCTAAGTCTCCTCTGTAGCTTCCGGAGTAGCCGTTGCCTCTGTTTCTTCTGCTGCCTCTGTAACCTCCGGTGTTTCTGTTGCTGCAGCCTCTTCTGTCGGTTCAGGTGTTGCAGTTGCGATTGAGAATTTGTGATTATCCGTAACCTTCAGAGTCTTGAGAACCTTTTTCTCAACATTGATGTCTGCATCATCCAGCCATTTTTCTGTTGTGTCTGTATAAAGCTTATTCTCTCTTGTCGAGATAATTGACTGTTTCTTAGTCTCTGTAGCTTCTTCATCATTTACTTTATCAAGTTTTACTACATAGTAAGAAGTATCTGTCTCAATAACGTCCGGACCGATTTCTCCGTCTTTCAGAGTTCTGAGAACTTTCATAACCTCATCCGGATATGCACTGCTGGAAGAACTGCTGTCGGACTCTTCATCAGAATCTTCTTTTGCCGCATCTTCATTCACATCAAAAGTACCACTTACGGAAGAATAAGAATCATCCACTGATTTTGCAATTTCATTCAGATCCCCATCGGAACCGGCTGCTTTCAGATCATCCAGGATCTTCTGTGCATCTTCTTTTTTCTGTTTAATCTCATCATCGCTGAGATCTGCTGTACTGATGCTTACATAATCAAAAGATGACTGCTGTGCTTCTTCATCAGAAACATCTTTATCTACATCTGCAATGAGCGGATCATGCATTCTGCTCTTATAAGTCTGAAGCTCCAGATATGTCTTGACCTGATCTTCACTTACCGCAAGATCCTGCAGTGTCTCTTCACTGTTGGCAGCCATAAATGCTGCTGCTGCATCTGCGATCTTCTGCTCATCATCATCTGTAACTTCTACATTATAGTCTGCAGCCTTTTCTTTCATGATGTACATCAGCTCTACATCTTTCAGAGACTGTTCTACTGCCTGTTCTCCATAGGTCTTTCCGTCTTCTGCATCCATGCTCCAGATAGAATAATCCTGTCCGCCCATAAAGCTCTTATACATTGCTTCTGTCTGTGCCTGTCCTTCTCTTACAGAAAGACTCACGATTCCAAGCGGGATTTCTGTTCCATCCACTGTTGCAACTGTTTTTGTTCCATCTAATTTCTTTTCTCCACAGCCTGTGAGCATCCCCACTGCCATTACGCCGGTAAGAGCTGCAACAGCTGTTCTCTTTGTCATTGTTTTCATCTCTTCCTCCATTGCTTTACAATTCTAGCATATAAATAAGAGTATAAACTTTTTTGCCTTTAAGAGCAAGGAGAATCATAAAAATAGCCGTTTTTCACGGATATTTCACAGATTCTCCTCTTAATCAGACTATATGGATTTTATTCTTCTACAAGTGATTCCAGTTCCGTCAGAAAATCTGTCAGAGCTGTCAGTGTATTTCCAGCTCCCTCCGGAGTGAAAATAAATTTGGGTTCCTGTTCATTCTTGAATTGCAGCCCTCTTCTATATTTCTGCATCAGTACAGGAATACCTGCAGGATTCAGTTTGGCCCGTTCATACAATGTAATCTTCATATCCCTAGCGATCTGTTTGATCTCCACCACATAACATCGGTGTGCCTGTGCTTTCATTCTGGCAATCACAAGAAGATTCAGAACTGCTTTTGGCATTTCACCGAAGCGATCCAGCAATTCTTCCAGCATATCATCATAATCCTGCTGTGTCTCAATTCCGGCAATCCTCTTATAAATATCCAGTTTCTGATACTCATTGCTGATATAAGAATCCGGTATAAATGCATCCATATTCAGATCGATCGTTGTCTCAAAATCTTCCATTGTATGGATACCCTTTGCCTCCTTGACTGCCTCACTGAGCATCTTGCAGTAAAGGTCATACCCTACTGCATTCATATGCCCATGCTGTTCTGCTCCCAGAAGATTTCCGGCGCCTCTGAGTTCCAGATCACGCATTGCAATCTTGAATCCACTTCCCAGATCTGTATATTCTCGAATCGCAGAAAGTCTTTTTTCTGCAGTCTCTTTCAACATCGTATTCCTGCGATACATAAGGAATGCATAAGCAGTCCGATTTGAACGTCCGATTCTTCCACGAAGCTGATACAGCTGTGAAAGTCCATATCGGTCAGAATCATGAATGATCATCGTATTGACATTGGAAATATCCAGTCCGGTCTCAATGATCGTTGTAGAAACCAGTACATCTATATCTCCGTTAATAAATGCATACATGACTGCTTCCAGCTCTCGCTCACTCATCTGTCCATGGGCAAAATCCACTCTCGCATCCGGCAAAAGCTTCGCGATCCTTGCCGTCACATCTGCAATATCATTCACGCGGTTATAAACATAATAAACCTGACCGCCTCTTCGAAGCTCACGGTTGATCGCCTCTCTTACCGTTTCCTCATCATACTCCATAACATATGTCTGAATCGGAACACGATCCATCGGAGGCTCTTCCAGGACACTCATGTCGCGGATACCGATCATACTCATATGGAGTGTTCGCGGAATCGGTGTTGCCGTTAACGTCAGTACATCAATATCTTTTTTCAGCTGTTTGATCTTTTCTTTATGAACCACACCAAAACGCTGTTCTTCATCGATGATAAGAAGTCCCAGATTTTTATATTCCACATCCTTCGAAAGTACTCTGTGTGTACCGACTACGATATCCACCTGACCTTTTTTCAGATCTGCGATCGTCTTTTTCTGCTGCGCAGCCGTACGGAACCGGCAAAGAAGATCTACTCTCACCGGAAACTCTTTCATTCGCTGAATAAAGGTGTTATAAACCTGCTGTGCAAGAATCGTGGTCGGTACAAGATAAACAACCTGGCGGCTTTCCTGAACTGCTTTAAACGCAGCTCGCAGCGCAACCTCTGTCTTGCCATATCCGACATCCCCACACACAAGACGGTCCATAATCTTGGTGCTCTCCATATCTTTCTTAGTATCTTCGATCGCAGCCAGCTGATCTTCTGTTTCCTCATACGGAAACATCTCTTCAAACTCTCGCTGCCAGACGGTATCTGGTCCACAGACATAACCTTCTTTTTCCTGACGGACTGCATAAAGCTCCACAAGTTCCCTTGCAATATTCTGCACGGCACCGCGGACTCTGGATTTCGTCTTTTTCCATTCCTGCCCGCCAAGCCGATTCAGTTTCGGCGGTTTTGCTGTTTCTGCCCCGGAATATTTCTGCAGTGCATCCAGCTGTGTTGCAAGAATATACAGATTACTTCCATTACGATATTCGATTTTGATATAATCCTTTGCAACTTTATCTACTGCAACTTTCTCAATACCTTTGTAAATACCGAGTCCATGCTTTTCATGCACTACATAGTCTCCAATGGAAAGTTCCGAAAAGTCCTGGATTCTCTTTCCATTGTATTCTTTTTTCTTTTTACGCTTTTTCTGCTCTTTTCCAAAGATATCTGTCTCTGTGATGACTGCAAATTTAACCAGCGGATATTCAAATCCCCTCCGTGCATGGCCATACGCCACCATGATCTCTCCCGGCTGCAGAATACGATCAGAATCCTGTCCGTAGAATGCGTTCAGACCTTCTTCCTGAAGATCTTTTGCCAGACGTTCTGCACGGGTTCTGGAACCGGACAGCAAAACGATCTGATATCCTTCTTTTTTGTACTGTTTCAGATCCTTTACCAACAGTTCAAAACTGCTTTGATAAGAGCTCATAGATTTTACTGTGATATTAAACTGACCTGAAATTTTCCAATTAGATTTCTTCGGATCCAGCAAAGACATGGCAACACAATTTCTGTCATTTATCTTATGACACAATTCCTCCCATGTACACATCCAGTCACCGGAAAGACTGATCTCGCCCTTTTCCTTTCGATTCTCACAACTTTGCTGGAATTCCTCCTGCACAGCTTTTGCATTTTCCTCCAGATGATTAAGTTCATCCAAAAAAAACAGAGTTTCAGTTTCTTTAAAATAATCGAGAAATGAGACACCATTTTTCTCCATTGGCTGTTCTGCTGCAGGATAAATTGTAACATCATCCAGGTTTTCAAGAGAACGCTGGCTCTGTGCATCAAAACTGCGGATCGAATCAATTTCATCTCCCCAAAGTTCAATACGCCAGGGATTCTCTTCTGTCAGAGAATAAATATCAATGATTCCTCCACGGATGGAAAACTGTCCTGGCATCTCTACCTGTCCAACGCGTTCATACCCCATATGGACAAGCGCAGCTGTCAGTTTATCCATATCCAGGGTGCTGTCATTGCGAAAATAAATCAGTTGTTTTTCTATTTTTTCCAGAGGTGCAAGATAGTCCATACAGCCATCAATACTGGTAACGACCGTAATCTCATCCTCACGTTCCAGAAGAGCGCGAATCACCTGCATTCGCTGACGAATCAGCAGATTCCCATGTATATCTGCCTGAAAAAAAAGAAGATCCTTTGCCGGATAGTAATAAACACGTTTATCATAAAAACGATAATCTTCATACAGTTCTTTCGCAGATTTTTCATCTGCGGCAATTACCAGATGACATGGAAAAAGCCCGGAAAGCCCATACATAAGATGAGCTTTCTGGGACTCCATACAACCACTGATCTCCAGAATTCCACAATTCTTTTTTGCCTGTTTTTGTATTTCTTCCATCTCTGCAAGATTCTGCAGAGGCTGCAAAAATGTCTTCATACATTCTCCATTTTCTTGTTGAACTGGTTCATGGCCGCATCCACACTGTCAGCCAGGATCATCTCTACAGCTTTGCAGGCTCTCTCCTGCGCCTCTTCCACAAGCTTACGTTCATTGCTTCCGAATCTGCCAAGTACATGATCTGCCAGATCCCATCCTTTTGGTTTGGCTCCGACACCAACCTTGATACGAACAAACGTCTGTGTACCAAGCTGCTGAATGATATGCTTGATTCCATTGTGCCCACCGGCACTGCCTTTCTTACGGATACGAAGCTGTCCCGGTTCCAGATCAATATCGTCATAAATAACAATCATCTCTGTCTCCGGATCGATTTTGAAGTAGTTTGCCATATCCCGGACAGGACCACCACTGAGATTCATATAAGAAAGCGGCTTCATCAGAATGACAGGTTGTCCTTCGATTCTTCCCTTTCCGTACATGGCATTGAATTTCACGCCAGACTGTGGAACATTATATTCCTCCACAAGCTTATCAATCACATCAAATCCCATATTATGGCGTGTGGCTTCATACTGCCTTCCGGGATTTCCCAAACCTACGATCAGATACATCAGAATTTCCTCGCTGTATTAATTAAAATAAACCATTTCGTCTTCCAGTGGATCACACTGCTCTACATGCTCCGCAGCAAGTACGATACCTTCTTCACCCTGGTATTCGTTACGTTTCTCAATGCCGACTTTGGCTGTAACTTCTACCCATTCTCCCGGCGTCAGTTTCGGCGCATATGCGCTCTTACATACATAACCAAGAAATGTAGTATCATCTGCACAGCAAGTCATGGCTGTACGTCCCGGAACAAAGAATTTACTTCCCATTCCGCGAGGTTTCATGACTCTTGCTTTAAACTTGACTGTTTTGCCTTCATAATTTTCCGGATGATCCATTGCATCCACAAACCAGATGCCATAATCTTCCGGAAGAATTTCGATAACCGGCGCATTCATATCAAATGGCATTTCATCCTGGAAAATATCACCCAGCTCGCCTTCTTCATCCTCAAAAATAACTTCTGCTCTCTGATTTGCGACCTTGATTCCACGTCGATAAGTCGGAAGTGGATCTTCCTTTTTGCAACGGTTGAAGATAACCATATCTGTATTTTTTATCATATCCATAAAAATGGATTTCATATTCGCCATATATATCTGGAAAGTACTTCCATCTACACAGGTAATCTGCTGTTCTACTCCCCAGCCTGTCGGCAGCTGCATTTTTTCAAAATTGCTTACCAGCCACATGCCATTATATTCTATGATAACACGCTCCGGCTGATGAAGAATATCCATGGCAACCAGTCTGTCTGTTGTAAAGTCTTCCTCATTTTCAATTACCTCCACAACAGTATTATTGGCTTCAAGAATTGCCGGATCGTATTCTTCCTCCCCTTCCTCACAGAGGATCAGAAGTGTCTTTCCATCCGTATGGAAATAATCCTGCTGTATGGTAAAACTCAGGAAAGAAGTCTTGCCACTTTCCAGGAAACCGGTCATTAAATAAATCGGTACTTTGATCTCATCCATTGTCTGTATTCTCCTCTATGATTACAGGCCAAAAAGCTCAGCCAGTTTGTCCTCATTCAGTTTAGATCCGATCACGCAGAGACGACCTGTATATTCCGGTGCGCCTTCACGGATTTCTGTTTCTTCCGGAACCATATCAAAATAAATCCATGTTCCATCTTCTGCCGGAAGCATTCCTTTTGCACGGAGAATGATTCCATATTCATCAGATGCAGAAAGAGCTTCCAGCATCTTCTCAAGATTTTCTTTTGTATATTTCTTAATTGTCTCACGACCCCAACTTGTAAATACTTCATCTGCATGATGATGGTGATGGTCATGATGGTCGTGTCCACATCCGCATTCATGATCATGGTCGTGATGATGATGCTCATGTTCTTCATGATCATGGTCATGATGATGTTCGCCATGTTCATGCACATGTCCGCATTCCGGGCATACCTCCTCTTCTTCCATCAGCTCATCTGCCAGAGATACCGGATGCTCCATAACCTCCAGAAGTTTTTTACCTTCCAGTTTCTCGATCGGTGTTGTGATGATCGCTGCTTTGGAGTTAATCTCACGAAGCAGTTCCAGTGATGCCTGTGCTTTTGCTTCGTCAACAATATCTGTACGGCTCATGATGATCGCTCCGGCATATTCAACCTGATTGTTGAAAAATTCACCGAAATTTCTCATATACATTTTGCATTTCTTTGCATCAACAACAGTAGTGTAACTGTTCAGAACCAGTCCTGTTTCTTCCTCTACGCCCTGTACTGCTTTAATGACATCAGATAATTTGCCGACACCAGATGGCTCGATCAGAATTCTGTCCGGGTGATATTTGCTGATAACTTCTTTCAAAGATGCACCAAAATCACCAACCAGTGAACAACAGATACATCCTGAGTTCATTTCACGGATCTGGATTCCGGCTTCTTTCAGAAATCCTCCATCAATGCCGATCTCACCAAATTCATTTTCAATCAGTACGACCTGTTCCCCCTGAAAGGCATCTTTCAGAAGTTTCTTGATCAGTGTTGTTTTACCGGCTCCAAGGAAACCGGAGATAATGTCAATTTTAGTTTTTTCCATGATTGCATTTCCTCTCTTTCTGCCCATGGGCAAAATGATTGCTAAATTACTTTATATTATTTGTTTTATACCGCTAACTTATAACGCAATTTGACCAGGAGGCATAAAATACCCCCTGGTTATTATCCCTTTATATGGGTAATGGGGACATGAACCAGTCACGTCCCCACTCTATACTCTCTAAAATCAACCGTTGATCATGAAGCTGAGAAGTTTGTCGATATCTTCTTTCTCATATGCTACGATCTCAAGTTCCGGAATTTCTCCGCCGGAGAAGATGTTTGCAAGAGATACGTACTGGGACAGTTTGGATTTGAGGTTCAGTCTGTCACCTTCACCTGTTACCAGTTCAACTTTGCCCTGGCAGCTGTCTACTACTTCAAAAAATTTCTCGATGTCTTTAATATTAGATACTTTCATTGTAAATCTCCTTTCAAAATCTTTTTTTTATGTTCAACTTACTGCATTTCATGTAAATACTGAGTTTCCAAATGATTTTCCTCAGTCGCGTTCAGTATAACCTATATTTTCTTAAATTGCAACGATTTTATTTGTTAAATTTATATAATTATCGATGCGCAAAATTGGTTAATTTTTACAATAAAATATCAATAAGTAAACACCGCAACACCATATCCTGGCAGTGGATAGTCAAACGAAAACTCTCTGTGATCACATTCCTGTGCCTCTGCTTTAAATACCTCCGGTTTCTCCAAAAGTCCATGTTCATTCATGATCAGTTTATACTGTTTTTTCTTTGGAACACCGACACGATAATCCGGGCGGTCAACCGGCGTAAAGTTTACAATAAACAGAAGGTTATTTCTCTTTGTAGGAGATTTTCTTACCAGACTGAAAATACTTCTGTATGCATCGTCTGCATTGATCCACTCAAATCCGTCAGGATCGTTGTCCCCTGCATACAATGCAGGATACTTTGTATACATATGTAAAAGCGTCTTTACAAACTCCTGAAGATCCTGATGTGGTTTTTCATTCAGAAGATACCAGTCAAGCTCCCTCTCCTCACTCCATTCACGCAGCTGTCCAAATTCCTGTCCCATAAACAGAAGTTTTTTGCCTGGATGGAACAGCATAAATGCATACGCAGCTTTCAAATTACGAATCTTTTCTTCCGGATAGCCTGGCATCTTATTAACCATAGAACATTTCAAATGTACGACTTCATCATGCGAGATGACAAGGACATATTTTTCACTGTATGCATAAGTCATAGAAAATGTCATCTTATTGTGATTGTCCTTACGGAAATATGGATCCAATTTCATGTATTCAAGAAAATCATTCATCCATCCCATATTCCATTTCAAAGAGAAGCCAAGTCCTCCATCTTCAGCTTTTCCGGTAACCTGTGGCCATGCGGTAGATTCTTCTGCTATCATGACCGTTCCATGATTTCTTCCAAGTACAACGGTATTCAAATGTTTGAAAAACTCAATTGCTTCAAGGTTTTTGTTATCACCATATTTATTAGCAACCCACTCGCCATCCTTCTTTCCATAATCCAGATAAAGCATAGATGCTACTGCATCAACACGAAGTCCGTCTACATGACACTCTTCAATCCAGTAGAGTGCATTGGCAATCAGGAAGTTTTTGACCTCCGGACGGCCATAGTTATAAATCTTGGTTCCCCAGTCCGGATGTTCTCCCTGTCTCGGATCTTCATGTTCATATACTGCTGTACCGTCAAAATTTGCGAGGCCTTGTGCATCTTTCGGAAAATGTGCCGGTACCCAGTCCAGAATAACTCCAATCTTATTACGGTGCAGATAATCGATCATATACTTGAAATCCTGAACAGAACCATAACGGGAGGTTGGTGCATAATATCCTGTGACCTGATATCCCCATGAGCCATCAAACGGATGCTCGGCAATTCCCATAAGTTCTACATGTGTATAACCCATTTTCTTTACATAGGCAGCAAGTTCATGTGCCAGTTCACGGTAATTATAAAATCCCGGATCATCTTCATCTTTTGCTTCATGTTTCTTCCAGGAACCGGGGTGTACCTCATAAATGGCCATAGGATCTTTGGTTTCATCAAATTCCGGACGTCTTTTCATCCAGGTAGTATCTTTCCATTTATAATCAGAAATATCCGCAATTCTGGATGCAGTGCCAGGTCTCAGTTCTGCTTCATTCCCATATGGATCGGCTTTGTATAATTCTTCACCATGATAGCCGATAATATAGAATTTATAGAGATCTCCAACTTTTGCTCCAGGTATAAATGTCTCATATACCCCAATTGGTCCGACTTTCTTCATTGGATTTGCCTGTGTATTCCAGTTATTAAACTCTCCAACAACAGAAACTGATCTGGCATTTGGTGCCCACACAGCAAAATATACACCTTTCTTACGCCTCTGTATCGTCGGATGGGCTCCTAATTTCCTGTAAATGTCATAATGGGTTCCCTGTCCGAACAGATACTGATCCAGCTCTGTAAACTGCAACTTCTCTCCCATTCAAACGTACCTCCCTTAACAGCTATTTTATTCCGGCACTCTTTACAACTCTGCGCCTCCTATCAGCATTATGCACATTTATTATGCTGATATTTTGCATTTTTATAGACATATTATACCAATCCATAATGTTCCCGTCAATTAAAATAAGAAATTACAAGTACACAAAAAAGAGGACTTGTCCGATTGCGCTTTCGAACTTGTCCTCTTTTGTGGATTCTTATTTTATATAGAATTAATATCCTGTATCATACCCATCTCCGGAGTCCTCATCTGCATAATCACTTCCGTCTCCGGAACTGTCATCATAAGATCCATCGTCTGAGCTGTTATCTCCGGAACTCTCATCTGATGAACTTCCATCCCCGGAAGAGTCATCGCCTCCTGAGCTGTTATCTCCGGAAGAACTGTCGGAACTCTCATCACTTCCATCACTGACATCACTGCTGTCCGAAGATCCTGTATCACTTACATCAGAACTATCTGTTGAGCCGTCATCTGAGGTAGTACCATCTGATACCGCTGTACCATCACTGCTTCCGTCAGAAGAACCACTGTTATATCCTGCAACGATACCCTTCTGAAGTGAACTGTCCCAGAAATCAGAATAGTTTGCATTCTGTAAAGTAACTCCCTTGGCTGCTGCAAGCTCACTGACTGTCATCAGTTTATAGCCTTTGGCTACCAGTTCCGGGATCATCTTGATTGCTGCCTGTACAGATGGCTCATGAATATCATGCATCAGAATGATCGAACCGTCAGTAAGATCTCCGTTCATAATCTCATTATAGTCTTTGTCAACATCCTTATAACTCCAGTCAAGAGAATCCAGCGACCATGTAAAGAATGGTTTCTGTACAGTAGCAATGATATCATCACTCCAGTTTCCATATGGTGCTCTGGCAACACTTGCCTTCTGTCCACATGCCTTCTCCAGAGCTGCATCTGTATCTGAAAACTCTTTGGCAACTGCATCCATATCAAGATCATACAGATTCAGATGATCCCAGGAATGAGATCCGATCTCACATCCAATGTCTACCATTCGCTGAACTTCGCTCTGCCAGTTCTCAACATTCTGTCCGAGCATAAAGAATGTCGCATGTGCATTATTCTGTTCCAGGCAGTCCAGAAGCTGGTCTGTATACTCTCCCGGGCCATCATCAAAGGTAAATGCAATTCTGGTCTTGTGCTGACTTGGATCATATGTTCCATCATCATTAAAATAATAATCATCAAATCCAACGCTCACCCATCCGGTCTGTGCATAACCATTGTCTCCAAAATAATATGTAGAACCATCTATTTCCTGCAGTCCACCTGCATAATATGTACCATCCACATTCTGATACCATTTACCGTTCTCATCCTCATGCCAGCCAGCAGTCAGCTGAGAAGCCTTTGTCAGATCACTCGCACCCTTCAGCGGTTTACGGATTGCTGCATTTGTGTCTTTTTCTATCTGTGTCTCAGTTCCTGAATCTCCCGTATTGGTATTCGCATTCGTATCTGTTTCTGCCTGTACCTGTGCCGGTTTATCTGTATTTTTCCCTCCGACCCGATTAATGACCGGAAGAATGATTCCTCGTATCACAAAGACAAATACGAGAATTATTGCAACAATATACGCGCCTTTTTTCATCATCTGACGACGTCTTATCTGCTGTTGCTTTTTGCGCATTCGTTCACGCAATACCCTTTTATCCATCTACTCCACCTGCTGTATTTTTCTATAACTTTTTTGTCTATTTATTATCATAACGCATTTAATTCTGAAATACAATCACAATTCCTGAACTAAATCAAGTTATTCTGTGAATGATGATCCAATACTTCAGCAGGTATATCAGATAACTCTTTTTAATTCAAAATTCTCTGTTACCAGAAGAAGATCTGCCTCTTTACCTGTATGAACAGACCCTGTTCTGTCATAAATCCCAATACTTCTTGCCGGATTTCTCGTGGCTGCAAAAATCGCCTGGTCTACAGGCACACCAAATTCTATTGCCTTGCACATACAGCCAAACAGATTTGTCGCAGATCCTGCCAGTGTTCCGTCTTTCAGCACTGCCTTGCGGTCCTTCACAGTTACTTCCTGTCCGCCGAGCTCATATGTACCGTTTTTCATCCCTGTTGCACGCATGGAGTCACTGATCAGAATCACTCTTTCCGGTCCGAACATTTTGAATGTTGTTCTGATCACGGATGGATGAATATGATAACCATCACAGATCAGTTCAACCATACATTCCGGATCATCCGAAGCCGCTCCGATCAGTCCCGGTTCTCTGTGAGCCAACGGCTGCATCGCATTATAAAGATGCGTTACGTGATGTGCTCCCAGTGCCATTGCTTCTGCCGCACATTCATAATCTGCCGCTGTATGTCCCAGAGATATCTGTACTTCTTCCTTCATTTCCCGTATGAAGTCCATAGCTCCTTTTACATTCGGTGCCAGTGTTACAAGTCGGATTCTTCCACCTGATACTTCATTCAATTCCTTTACAAAATCTGCATCCGGTTCTGTAATCCATTCTTCCACATGTGCGCCCTTCTTAACAGGATCCAGAAACGGTCCTTCCATATTGATACCTGCAACCGTTGCTCCATCGCCGGACTTTTCTGCTTCCCTGATCCCTTTGAAAATCTTCTTAAGCTGTTCCTTCGGAAGTGTCATGGAAGTCGGACAATATGATGTTATTCCACTTTGTCTCTCATATCTTAAGATTTTTTTCAGGCCCTCCGGATCACCATCAGAAAAATCTTCCCCATATGCTCCATGGCTGTGAATATCCACAAGACCGGGAATGACTATAAGGCTCTCAGCATCTATAACTTCCTCTTCAGATGTTGCTTCAAACGCCTCTGTCAGTCTGTGATTTCTGATATAAAGTGTTTCCCTGCAAAAACTTCCATCTTCCTGAAAAACATTTCCATTTTTTATGATCATCCTTCGTTTGCCACATCATCTTCCGATGCAGTTTCCTCACTTTCTTCTGCAGTGTCACTGCTATCTTCCTCTGACGCATTATCTTCTGTAGTGTCTTCTGCAGCATCAACTCCAGTGTCTTCACTTTCCGGATCTGCATCTTCATTTGCCACATCAGCTTCTGTTGCAGAAGTTTCATTTACTGTCGCATTATCCACTATAAAACGTTCCACACGCATCAGTGCCAGTGATTCATTTACTTCCTGTTCACCATAATATGCAACCAGCTGATCAAAACTCTCATAGCCATATTCTGATAACAGCTCGTCTTTTAATGTCTGTATATCGTCATCGTCAAGACTGAGTCCTTCTGCATCCATGATTCCCTGAACAATAAGGTTCTGTTCCACTTTGGATTCTGCATACTGCTGGCAGTCTTCCTCATAATCTTCTTCAGACATTCCCTGAGCCTTAAGGAAATCAGACATTTCCATACCTGCTTCTTTGACATAATTTTCATTGAGTTTTTTGTATGCTTCAACCGCCTTATCCACATCTTCTTCCGGATATTCTTTTACTTCAGAATTTGCGAGTACTTCGCTCCAGGCATTACTGTAAAGATCATAATCTGCTGATTTTGTCTCATTTTCTTCGAGTTCTTTTTTGACGGCTGCACGATACTCGTCAACTGTCTTGTATTCTGTATTGGCAGCTACCCACTCATCATTCAGTTCGGAAGGCCGCGTGAACTTCTGCAGCGTAACTTTAAACACAACCGGTTTACCGGCAACAGATTCTTCATAGTAATCATCCGGGAAAGTCAGGTCCAGTTCTTTTGTCTCTCCCTTTTTCATGCCAATGATTCCATCCTCGAATCCATCGATCATTCCGCCCTCGCCAATCACAAGATCATAATCTTCTGCAGAACCCCCATCAAATTCTTTTCCGTCTATCGTTCCGGTAAAATTAATCGTTACCGAATCGCCCTCTTCTACTGTTCCGTCATTTACCTCTGTTCCGTTTTCTTCAAGATTATGATCGATCTCTGCCTGTACATCATCATCCGTTACAGTAACCGATGCTCTGTCCAGTGTCAGTCCCTTATATTCTCCAATCGTAACATATTTTGAAACATCAGAAACAGACACCAGTCTGACTGCCGAAGCAGATGTTTTTTTATCTGAGGATGCAGAATCTTTTTTATCCCCTGTATCCTGTGTTGTCTCGGTTTTGGTTTCTTTTGTATCAGATCCGCCACATGCTGTGGCAGATAAAGCCATGCACATTACCAACATCGCTGCAACTGTTTTTTTCTTCATAATAAAACTCCTTTCAAATCTGCATATCACATTTCTGGTACTGGTGTCGGTCTGGAAGAATCCCATACCTCAGATACATCAAAAAGATCGCTCAGCATATCCGGGTTATAATACATTCTGTAACCATCCAGATTTCTTCTTCCCTGTCGGAAATACTGATCTGTGATCTGTACAAAGTACTGACTGGAATCTACATTACAGAAGTAGTCATAACCCGCACTCTTATAATACTGAAATTTCGGATTATCAGAAGAGTAACCTTCCCAGTCACCAATATCTGCACCAAACGCAAAGATGATCATATCTGTATCTCCAAGGATCGGGGCTACATTTGCTTTCCATTTCTCATCGTCTGTCTTAAGATCCTCAGCAGAACGCTCTGTTGCATTCATATGTCCCCAGGTATGGCTTGCGAATTCCCATCCCTCTGCCTTCATGGCATCTGCCACTTTGGTCGCATCTTTTACATCCTGGTCATAATCGAAATCAGGATGATCTTCCAGGAATTTCTTCTGGTCATCCTGAAGGTTTTCGCCGGTCTTATATGCACTGTCTGTTCTGTATCCCAGTACTCCGTTATAACCGGTCATCGCAAGGATTCCCTTACGTCCATGATAGGAAAAATCCGGATGTTCTTTGATAAAAGAATCCAGAAGCGGTACCAGATCATAATCTCCGACTAAAACATTTCCGTCAGCATCAACATATTCGTTCTTTACCTCTCCATTCTCGTCAAGTACAAGTTTGGATGCACAGCCATCGCCGTCCATATAATGGTAATAGCTGACATCATCCTGCGAAAGGACAAACGGAATCTTACCCTCCGGAACCATGATCTTGCCCCTGCTCATCGTACCGTCTTTATTTACCGTTGCCATATCATGTGGACTTACCAGTACATAGCCCTTGTCATACATGATCTGAATGATCTTATTAAACTCACTGACTGTTGTCATGACCTGATTATAATTTCCGGATTTTGAATCTCCATCAAATGCTCTGGATGTGTCCTCGATCAATGTATGAAAAAATACATGTGTAATTTTTTCAAGAGGATATTCAACCAGTGATTTTTTCGCAATCTGGCATTTTGCAGCAAGATCCATGTAATCTTTATTTTTTGTAAAATCATCCTGCTTTTTCAGCAATTTGATTGCCTCATCATAATTATACTGCTGATACATGATCGTTGCCTGATCAAGCACAGAATCAGAAGTTTCTGTGTCTGCAGATTCTTTTGAATCCTCTGCATCTGCATAAACGTTCTGTATCATTTTAGATCTTATGCCGTCTGTAACCGGCAGATAACCACTTCCCCCTGTCAGTGCTGCTGCAGTAAGTACTGCTGTAAGTATTAATGCTCTTTTTTTCATTCTTTATCCCCTTTTATCAGTTATGCCATTGGCGGCACCGGTGTCGGTCTTACCGGATCAAAAACACTCTTTACATCAAAAAGATCCTCCAGAAGCTCCGGTTGGTAATACATACGGTATCCATCCAAATTTCTTCTCCCCTGACGGAAATACCGCTCTCTTATCTGTACATAATATTTACTTGAATCTACATTGCAAAAATAATTGTATCCTGCACCTTTTAAATATTCAAATTTATCGCCGTGATAATCCTCCGGTCCACAGAGGTCTGTACCAAACGCAAATATAATGATATCTGTACCTCCGATCAGCGGATCTACATTATCTTTGAATTTCCGGGTATCGGTCTGAAGTGTTTCCAGTCCTATCTGCCCTACATTCTGATGCCCCCAGGTGTGACTTGCAAAAAGCCATCCCTCTGCTTTCATGGCATCTGCGACTTTCTTGGCGCCCTCTCTTTCTTTCGCCAGGCTGAAATCAGGATGTGCATCCAGCCATTCAACCTTATTGGCATCCAGATCATCCGGACGTGTCTCATAGCTCTGGTCTGTACGATATCCTAAAATACCATTATAACCGGTAAGTGCCACAATTCCTTTTGCTCCTCTGTATGAAAAATCCGGATGTTCTTCTACAAAACGGTCGATCAGTGGAACCATATCATAATCTCCGACAGAAACGCTTCCATCATCCTCTATATATTCGTTCCGGATTTTTCCATTCTCATCAACAACCAGCTTCGATGCATATCCATCACCATCCATATAATGATAATAACAGACATCGTCCTGTGAAAGAACAAACGGAATCTTCCCTTCCGGGAGAAGGATCTCTCCTTCTGTTATATTGCCATCAGCATCTGCCTTAGCCATATCATAGATACTGACCATGACATAGCCTTTCTCATACATAGTCTCTGTAATCTTGTTGAATTCATCGATCGTTGTCATAACTTGATTGTAATCAGCTTCTTTATAGTCTCCATCAAATGCTTTAGATGGATCTTTGATCAGTGTATGATAAAAAACATGTGTAACTTCTTCCAGTGGCCAGGACTTACAGGAAGCTTTTATTTCTTCATATTGTTTTACCGCATCCTGCATTTCTGTATTCTTTTTATAGCCACTGTATTTCTGAAGCAGGCTGATTGCCTTGTCATAATCATATTGTACTGCGAGAAGCTTCGCATCTGCCAGAATTTCCTCCGGGGTTCTCTCATCCACTTCCAGATCTGAACGACTCTGTTTCACCGTATCTGTCAAAGTCGGATCCGATGAGTCCTTTTCTGCTGATTTTTTTGATGAAACCTGACTTTGCCTGCTTTCTCTGGTCACAAAACTGACGATTCCGGTGACTGCACTCACTGCTACCACTACGGTAACAACGGCCATGCTTCCCAATACGATCAGTTTTTTTCTTCGTTCCTGCTTTTTTATGCGATGTTTTCTTGCCTGACGTCTCTCGCGAAGTGCCTTTTCCTGCCCCTCTGACAAACGTTCCATTTCTTTTATTTCATCTGAATACAGTTTATTCTGACTGGTATTTTTATTCCTGTCATTTTTCTTCTCCATACTAACTCTCCAGACTCTTTGTTCTGTAATTCTTAGTGTACCCACAAATAAATTTATCTTTCAGGTTTTTCTAAAAACCGTAAATTTATTATACCTGTTTCTCTGTACCTTTGCTATAACTTTTCCTATTCTTTATGGAATTTTATTAATTTGTTTGCCTTTTGTAATAAATGATGTTAGAATATAATTCGCATGACATAAGTTTGTAAATTACATATTGAGGAGGGTATCTATGAGTACACTTACCATCGTCCTTCTTGTGATCCTGGTCGTTCTGATCGCTGCTCTGATAGCTCTTTATTTCTTTGGAAAAAAGGCTCAGAAGAAACAAGAAGAACAGCAGGCCCAGATTGAAGCTGCTAAGCAAACCGTTTCTATGCTGATTATTGATAAGAAGCGACTTCCGTTAAAAGAATCCGGTCTTCCTCAGATGGTGATCGACCAGGCACCGAAGCTGATGCGCCGTTCCAAACTGCCAATCGTTAAAGCAAAAGTCGGACCAAAGATCTCCGTTCTGATCGCAGATGAAAAAGTTTTTGATCAGATTCCGGTCAAAAAAGAAGTCAAGGCCGAAGTCAGCGGTTTATATATCGTTGGCGTTAAAGGAATCCGTGGTTCCCTGGAAACACCGGCTCCTAAGAAAAAAGGCTTTTTCAAAAGATTACGCAACAAATAAGGACACATGCAAAATGCCTGAGAGAATCATCTCCCAGGCATTTCTTTTTTCTCTTTAGTTCTATCAATACTTATTACAATATAAGATTCTCCGAATCTCTGGACTGTGCCTGAACCGTAAGATAGCAGTCAGCCACATGTTCCTCATTCATATCCAGTGCATAATCAACTTTCAGATGAATATTATCCTCTTCTTCCTGCAATTCCAAACCGGTTGCTGCAATCCCCATCTGAAGTGTTCCAAACGGTGTAGAATAAAATGTCATATTTTTCTTACCCTGTTCGAAAACCATATGTACATTTACCTGCCCCTGCTTGCGGACTTCCACTCCCTGCGCCGACATTTTGATATAGTTAACCGTCGGTTCTGCCGTATCGTCCATCATTTCTTCATAACGAAGATAATGACTTCCATTTCGATAATAATACTGTCCCGGGACAACGATCTCGATTGGTTCCTGTTCCTCTTCCGAATCCATCATCTGAAGCCCGCGTACATGTATAAGTACATCTTTTTTCATATATCTCTCCTGATTCTGATAATTATCAATATTTTTCAATATCAATTTTCTTAGTCATTTCCACATCATACGGAAGAATCGAATTGGCAAATTCCTTAAACTCATCTGCAAGATCACTTACATAAAATCGATAAGGAAATTCCTCTTCCTGCTGTCCGGTACTGAGCATATTTGTTTTCTGCAGAAGATTTTTCAGTTCCAAAGCCGTCTCATACGCCGGATTTACCAGTCTTACTTTTTCACCCATAACTTCCCGGATCGTAGATCGGATCAGCGGATAATGCGTACAGCCGAGAATCAGTGTATCCACATCTTTATCTTTCAGTTCCTGCAGATATCGGTTTGCAACTTCTACGGTCACCGGATCATGCAGCCAGCCTTCCTCTACCAGAGGTACAAACAGTGGGCAGGCCTTACCGATCACCGTAATTTCCGGATCCAGTTTCTTCAGATAAGCTTCGTGAATTCCACTGCCAACTGTGCCGACCGTACCGATCACACCAACTCTTTTATTGACCGTCTCTTCTGCAGCAACCTTTGCTCCTGCTCCAATCACACCAAGAACCGGTATATCCTGTTCATGCTGTACCGCATCAAGCGCAAATGCACTTGCTGTGTTACAGGCGATCACAATTGCTTTCACCTGCTGTTCTTTCAGAAAATGAATGATCTGTCTGGAGTAGCGAATAACCGTATCTCTGGATTTACTGCCGTATGGAACTCTGGCTGTATCACCAAAATAAACAATCTTTTCCGAAGGAAGATTACGCATGATCTCACGTGCCACTGTCAGTCCACCTACTCCGGAATCAAACACACCGATCGGTGCATCTCTATCTATCTTCATATGTAATTCTCCAGTTCTGTTTTATATGTTCGAAAAAGTAAAATGAACTTTTCCGAACATATCGATATCTTACCACCTCTCAATAGCTTTCGCAAGCCAGAAGGATATCTTTGGCCTCTGTTCTGATGGAAATTTTTCGACATCGCAGCCATACTGATCCCATTCTGAAAAACAGAACTCCGGATAAATACTGCCCCACCATGCCAGAACATTTTTCTGCGATCCCCTCCATTGTATTCCACACAGCAGACTGATGACTATCATTCCTGTTATCATAGAGAGCAGGATTCTGTTTTCTTTTTTGTATATCTGTTTCATCCCGGAACCTCCTGTTTCTTTTTGTTATTTGCTTTGCAAAATAATATTCTTTCAGAAGTATTCCCCAAAATCGCCATATTATTCCATCCAGACCTGGATCTGATCTTCGGAAAGTGTAATTTTCGGAAGTTTCTTTAAAGTTCCATTCTGATACCACTGATAATAGACCTGCCGCAGAGTCACACCATTTTTCTGTTCTCTGTCCATTCGGTTTTCCATAAGACCTGTAATATATTCTCCGACCGATGTTCCACCTTCCTTCCAGCCCAGCAGTTTTTCCGGTTCCTGCGTCTGAAATACATATATATTTTCTCCTGCCAGCGGTTCTTCTCTGAGATATTCAAAAAAATCTTTCCACATATCGGTTTCAGTCAGGTCCTGACTCAGTATCAGTATCTGCAAATGTCCGATATCCAGATATTTTTCCTGGGATCTTTCATAACGACTTTTTATTTCCTCAAAACTTTTCCCACGGACCTGGAGTGTCTGATTGCCATCCTCTTCCTCTTTTCCCTGACCGGTCGCTCTGGGAAGATCCGGCATTGCATAGGTCAGAATATATTCTCCCTCAGACACATCAACTCCCATAGCCAGCGGATACATTCTCTTTTCCGGTTCTATTCCGGCACAACCGGTACAGCTCAGAATAAATACCATTAAAACAGCCACTGCAGAAGCTGTTTTTTTTCTTCTCTTTTTCTGTCCCCGGAAAAGCAGACAGATCTGGATCAGCACCAGTCCCGGAACAAAAAATGTTCCCAGATACATTTTGTAGAAATCTGCGATCCCTCTGTCATCTATTCTGACAAAAGAAAACGCATAAATTACTATGGGAAACCAGTATTTTCCGCTTCTCAGATGCACCGTATCCAGTATATGGATTCCGTAATGGAAACAGCTTCCCAGTGCAAAAAAAAGCCCGTACAATAAAAAACCAATCCAGAGTACATCAAACCTGGCAAGTACATTTCCCGGCAGGTCTGCTCCTGCCATCAGCGGAAGGACCGGATAAAGTTCTTTCTGTATCCGTCCCCACCCCAATACAGAAGGCAGGATAAAAAGAATAAGCAGTAAAATTCCGCTGACTGTAAGAATGGCCGATGTTACGATTTTTCCGGAATTTCCTCTTTTTTCAACATTCTGCAATACAAACGGAAGAAGGCTGATCCCCGAAAAAGCACACACCACATCATACGTGCTGTAAACGATCTCCTTTCCCCACAATCGACTTTCCCGCAGCATTTCTTTCAAATATTCTGCATTCCCCTGCCCGATACACAACAGCAGCATAAGTATGATCACAAATAAAAAAATTCCTCCCGAGACACCGGCCATCCGCCCTCTGCGCTGCATCCCATGATCTGCACCATATGCACAGACTACAACCGCCCAGAAAATCAGCCATCCGGTTGCAATCCCTGATACTGCCCACACCGGTACGATCTGCTCAATGAGTGAAAGAATATAAACTCCTGTCATGATCAGATATATTAAAAAAAAGATTCCCAACAGGCTGCCTTTCAGCTTTCCCATTATTTTTACAGGATCTGCATAACAATAAGAAGTTCTTATCAGAAAAAAAACATACAGCAAAAGGATCAGAACTGCCGCCATGATGCCCACTGCTCCAGACAGTCCCTGTTCTCCGTTATATCCCGGAATACAGATCAGAAGTGGTGCAAGAAAAGAAAGTATAATCTGATGATACAACTGTCTGTGTGATATACGATTGTTTTCTGCATACTTCATGACTCACGCCCCTTCCTGTCTGAGATCTTTCGCAGACGGATTCTCTGTTCCTTTCTTGCATAGACCGGCCTGTATTTTCTGGCTTTGAAAGGTATTCGAAAAATACCATTACCTGTCTGTCTAACGGATTGTTCTTCCACAAAAGGCACCAGATACGGTATTCCAAAGCTCAACAGTCCTGACAGATGTGATACTGTAAGATAGATGCCAAGGACAACTCCATATATCCCAAGATAGCCTCCCAGAATCAAAAATCCATATTTCAGCAGGCGAAAAGCAGCTGCAAATTCTTCATCCGGTATGACCATAGATCCAAGTGCCGTAAGTGCTACGATCATAACAACAATAGGACTTACCAGATTGGCACTGACTGCCGCATCTCCTATGATCAGGCCGCCTACTATTCCGATTGCATTTCCAAGTGCACCGGGTACCCGGACTCCGGCTTCCCGTATCAGTTCAAAAGCGAGTTCCAGTAAAACCAGTTCTGTCACACTTGAAAAAGGTACTCCCTCCCTTGCATCTGCAAAAGACAGCAAAAGATTCGTTGGCAATATCTGTGTATGAAACCGGATCACTGCCAGATACAATCCCGGAAGCAATGTTGCTGTCAGCAATGCCAGATAACGCAGTATTCGAAGAAATGTTGCCATCTCAAAATGATGATACCAGTCTTCACTGCTCTCCATAAAACTGCTGAATGCACCTGGCAGGATCAAGGCAGACGGAGAATTATCACACAGAAGTGCGATTTTTCCATTGAGAAGTTCCAGTGCCGTCCGATCCGGGCGTTCCGTCACCTGATACTGCGGAAAAGGCGAATACCAGGGTTTCTCAGTCAGCTGTTCCAGCATTCCACTGTCCAGAATTCCATCTATTTTGTATTCCTCCAGCCTGTTTTTGACCTCTTCCAGAAGTTCTTCATGTACCAGATCTTCGATATACAGTATCTGAATCGTTGTATTGGAACGGACTCCACTCTGATATTCTTCTACTTTCATTCGGGTATCACGGATTCTTTTGCGTACAAGCGCAGAATTTGTCTTTACCGAATCTGAGAAACCTTCCCTGGAACCACGCAATACCTTTTCTGATTCTGCCTCAGAGACTCCCATATCCGGATACCCTTTGCTGGAGATTTTCATTGCCTTATTGTAACCATCTATAAAAAACACTGCATTTCCAGACAGGATTGCTCCAAAAACTTCATCCATATTTTCCAGTTTCTGCACATCTGCAATGCCCAGACTGTTATTTTTGAGAAATTCCTGTATTTTTTCCGGCGGTATTTTCCAGAAATGATTGATCATTTTTCCAATCGCTGAATCATCCAGCATCATATTCGATACCGTAACTTCAATATAAACCATAAGGCAGTCCACTTTACGATCTTCTCCCAGACGCATCGGACGTACCAGAATATCTGCACAATTTTCGCATTGCTTTCGGATATATATCTCATTATCCCTCAGATTTGACGAAATCCTGATCTGCTCTGTTTCTTTTACTGGTCCTTCTACTGCTTCTCTCATCATTTCCTCCTGAAGGCAGATAACTGCTATAATAAAATTGAGAATAAAAAAAGAGATACACTTTATGCATCTCTTTTAGAATAACCAGATTATAAGATTTTATGTGTGCAGACACTGCTGACCGTTCTATTTATGAACCTGTCGGTTCTGTGTCTCTTCACGGATAGACCGTATGATTGCCTCCCTCTGATTCTCAATATGCTGATAGGAAATCTCCTGTGCCTGTTTTACATCACGATTACGGATTGCTTCGTAAATTTCTTCATGTTCTTTGACGAGAAGATTTCTTGTCTCTTCATCCTTCAGATACTCCACACGGTAACGATAAATCTGTTCCCGAAGATTATTCAATACCTGATTCAGTCTTCTGTTATCAGAAGATTTATAAATCACTTCGTGAAATGCCACATCGGCCTCTGCAAGCTTGACCAGATTACCCTCTGCCATAGTTGCTTCGAAGTCTTTGGCCGCTTTCCACAATTCCGCCAGCTGTTCCTCTGTCATACGTGCACATGCATTTTCAATAGAAAGATTTTCCAGAGCAATTCGAACTTCCAGAACATCATTCAGATCTTTCTCTGTGATATTGGCAACCTGTGCACCTCTTCGGGGAATCATCACAACCAGACCTTCCAGTTCTAGTTTTCGCATAGCTTCCCTTACCGGAGTCCTGCTGACACCAAGACGTTCTGCAAGTGCAATTTCCATCAGTCGTTCTCCTGGCTTCAGTTCGCCTTTTAAAATTGCTTTACGGAGTGTATTAAATACAACATCACGTAATGGCAGATATTCATTCATGTCTACAGAAAAATCATTTATCATAAGTACTTCCCCTTTCTTACTTTTTATTGTATATCTGTGTTGCAAATACAGTTTTCGCCAGATGACTGTCGCGAAGCGCTTCCGTAGCTTCCCGAAGTTTACTGCGGTCATCAAATATTCCAAAGACGGTCGGTCCGCTTCCGCTCATCATTGCCTTAAGCGCACCATTCGCTTCCATAAGATCTTTAATCTCCTGAATAACCGGATACTGACTGATGATTCCCGGTTCAAAAACATTTTGCATTTTCGCAGTAAGACTGTGAAGATCCTGATTCTCAATGTCACTGATCATTCCATCAATATCCGGGTGCGACTGAATCTGATCCAGATGAAGATTTTCATAGGCAAGTTTTGTGGAAACATTAATTCCCGGTTTACCAACCAACACATAGCATTTCGGCAGTCCCGGAAGTCTGGTCAGCTTCTCTCCAATTCCTTCTGCAAGTGCAGTTCCACGCATAACACAATACGGAACATCCGCACCAACCTGTACTGCCCTCTTCATCAGTTCCTCTTCACTTAATCCAAGACGAAACAGGCGATTCACTCCTACAAATGCTGCAGCTGCATCCGAGCTTCCTCCAGCCATACCAGCTGCCACCGGAATAAATTTCGTCAGCTTCATAGAAAGGCCTTCTTTGATATCAAATTCATCCATAAGAAGTTTTGCTGCTTTATATACCAGATTTCTTTCATCTGACGGGACATATGGAAGATTGGTAGATAAGGAGATCCCCGGTTCTTCCTTCTTCCGGATATCCAGAAGATCATACATCTGGATCGTCTGCATGATCATTCGAACCTCATGATATCCATCCTCTCTTTTGCGAAGAACATCCAGTCCCAGATTAATCTTGGCCATTGCACGTAAACGCATAAATTCACCTTCCATCCTTTGTACTTTTCGTTCCTTTGTACTTTGTATACAAACATGATCTGGCTATATTTTAGCCGATTTTCATACTAAATTCAATATTAATCTTCGACTTTTTTCACCAGAAGAAGTGGTGTTCCGGAAGATACCTCATCCCCGTCCAGATCATTCATCTGTATGATCTCCTCCACCGTTGTATAAAATTTTTTCGCAATATTCCACAATGTATCACCTGGTTTCATGATATACACTGTAATTCCCGGCATATTCCGGATTTTTTCCTGATCCAGTGGAATTTCTTCAATTTTTTCAAGAATCATCTCCTCACTGCACTGGATCACAAGCACATTCAGTCCTATCGTCGCCCGGATCTCAATATCATTGCTGTCTACCATTGTCGTTGAAAGCTGTTCCAGTTCCGTATGCAGATAATATACACTGTTTTCTGTAATGCCTTTGGCTTCAACTACGTGACTGAACGGCAGCATTGCTTCCATGGAATAAAACGGCATTTCATCATTTTCTACAATATACAGCACTTTTAGTCGTACAATTCCTTCTGCCAGAATTCCATCTTTAACGATTTGGATTTTGTCTATTTTTATTTTGCCCTGGCTGTGACAGATCTGAAGGATCTTCCCCTGTGTCTCTTTGACTTCTATCCTGTCTGCGATCCTGCATCGGGAGAAATTACGGACAAGAAGACTTTCCAGTATCTCTTTCCGACCTTTTGGCATACACTGACGAAACGGTGTATACACATCCATGATGACCTCATGATCTTCTTCCTGATAAAGCTTCATATCCAGTTCCAGTACAACATCTGCCTGAAGCTTTCTTTCTTCTCCATCCGCATCCGGTTTTACCTCCAGGGTCTGATTGATCACAGCAGCTTCCAGATTTGGGATCATTTCCGAAATACAGCCTGAGCACTCCACCTCTCCATTAAATGGTATGGAATGTTCTATCCACTGGAGCGTTCCACTTTCATCATCACCTGTATATAATGCAAAAATAAAAAGTTCTCCTTTGGCTTTTACACTGTTTTCTTCCGGTCTGAGATCCAGTCCACGAACTTCTGTTGTATACCAGAGCAGCTCTGCTATATTAGGTTTGTTCGATACAAGTGTTATTTCCTCTTTCAGGCGCATAGTATCCTTTTTATGTATTACAAGACTCAGTACACGCATTGTTTTTTTCTGCACAGATACTGTCTCATCATCAAGAGATACCGGAAGCCGTACTCCTGTCAGCTCATCTACAGAAGCAAAAAAAGTAACCACTGCTTTAATATTCATTTTTCTGGAATGGATGATATGAATGCTCAGATCCTCAATTTCCCATTTCAGGCACATTTTATCCCCGTTGACTATTCCATCCAGATTCAGTGTCTCTTCCATTGGAAGATTTGCAGAAAGACTGTAGATCCTGCCATCCTCCTCACCGACATAAAGAAGATCTGCCTGCAGTTTTCCTTTCAGAAATGCATGCCCTTCATTCAGGCGCACTTCTTCTACTGTCATCTCCCCCTTATTCTGAATCATACGTCCAATGTCCGGTTTTACATCCGGTACATTGTAATCCACATCGAATGTTACCTGGCTGGATGCCTTGCTCTTTGTCCTTAATATCTGAATATCTTCTTTTTTTAATTCCACAATTCCATCCTCCCGTCTCACTGAAACTGCACCGGACCATCCCGGTATTCTGTCTTTATCACAATATACGGATATGACGGTTCCCCGCCCTGAATCTTTTCCGTCGGACCGATCAGTTTTGTTTCAAAAAAAACTGCATTTGAAGATGCAGAAAGTTCTTTTACCTGAATGCTGTATCCTCCACTCATCTGTCGGCCATACCCTTTTGCCAGAAACAGCTCCGTTCCCTTCTGATAGGCAATCTGAAATTCTGTTTCTTTCTTTTCTCTGATCAGCTCCTGCATTTCTTCCGGAATCTGGGAATCCTCGATCACGGTATATGCAAGTGGTGTTTTATTTTCTTCCTCGATCCGTATCATCTGACATCCGCCCAACATAAGAAAAAGCACTGCCAGACACAGCAGAGAAGCTGCTTTTTTCATAAATTCTCTCATTTCCCGGTATTAGATTTCTTCAGTATGTATTCTATGCAGAGTATAAAACATTTATTGCAAGTATTTGCAAAATCACTTATACTTGTACCAGAGTCTTGCTATGCGGGACATCTTTTTGACAGAAAGAGGAATTCATTATGATTCGTTTAGTTATTGTTGCCATCACGGTCATTGGATTTCTGATTTTATCTATTCCAATCCTTTTTGTGGAATGGATCATCGGAAAATTTTCACCGCGAACAAAAGAGATCAGCTCTCTTCGTATTATCCAGGCAGTTTTTAAATTTATTCTGTGGGAAGCCGGAACCAAGGTCACGATAATCGGTGAAGAAAATGTCCCAAAAGACACACCAGTCCTTTATATTGGTAATCACAGAAGCTACTTTGACATTGTACTTTCCTACAGTCGCTGCCCAATCCGTACCGGTTATATTGCAAAGAAAGAAATGGAACGATATCCGCTTCTTTCCAACTGGATGCGCTATCTACATTGCCTGTTTCTGGATCGTAAGGATATCAAACAGGGACTGAAAACCATCCTTACCGCTATTGAAAAGATCAAATCCGGCATCTCCATCTGCATCTTCCCGGAAGGAACCCGGAACAAAAACAAGGATGAACTGGAACTCCTTCCGTTCCATGAGGGAAGTTTCAAAATTGCCAGCAAATCCGGATGTGCGATCATCCCGATGGCGATGAACAATACCGCAGAAATTTTTGAGGCACATATGCCAAAGATCAAATCCACACATGTTGTTCTGGAATACGGTAAACCGATTTATGTAAAAGAACTTTCCAAAGAGGATCAGAAGCATCTCGGAACTTATACTCAAAATATCATTTACGAAATGCTTGAAAAGAATAAATCACTGGTATAAAAAAGGTATCATAAATACAGAAATATAGGAAATGATCTTCAAAGAATCTCTCCTTTGTCTGTATTTATGATACCTTATGTTTTTTATGTATGTATTTTAATAATTTTCAAAGGATAATCAACTGTTGTCGTTTATCTTTCATATTATCCAATATGTACTGCTCCGATCGCGCGGATGTCCATCGGATATACATTTTCTTTTCCAACAAATCTGGAAATATATTCTACGTAATTATCCTGTTCTTTTTCCGGCACGATTGCTGCGATAACACCTGCAAAACCGCCTCCATGAACACGGCATACACCTGCCCCGATCTTCTTGAGGAAGAGCTGAGTCAATGCAAGTGTTCTGGTAATCTTCTGCTCATGAAAATCTTTCATTGTGTAGCAGTTCTGAAGAAGTTCCCATGAAGATTTTCCTGACTCATCGATCAGTTCAAGGAACTTGTCATAATCATTGTGATGAATCGCATCTGCTGCATCTTCTACGCGTGATGTTTCTCCAAAGAAATGAAGTGCACGAAGGACGGCTCTGTCATCTTCAATTTCATTGCAGTGTTCAAGAAGTGCATCTACGTTTGTTTCATGAAGAAGTTCCACACCAAGTACTTTTGCAACCGCTTTCATCTCACCAGGGATCTCAGAATATTCCTGACTGAGATCTGCATGACCTTTTCCTGTGTTTACAATAACAAGTCTGTATCCAAATTTTCCGAAGGAAAAATCCAGTTTGCTATATTTCAGGTTATCTCTGTCTGCAAAATCAAACAGTACCGGACCACCAACTGCACATGCCATCTGATCCATCATTCCGGATGCCTTGTCCCAGTATACATTTTCTGCGTACTGACCTACTTTTGCATAATCATTAAAGGACATTTTGCTCTCATTGAAAAAGTAATCAATGATCGTACAGATCAGCATTTCAAAAGAAGCAGAAGAGCTGACACCTGCTGCCGCAATAACATTGGTGCTGACATAAGCATCAAATCCACCTGTTTCAAAACCATTCTTCTGCGCACCTTCCATCATTCCTGCTACAAGTGCTGCTGTACCTTTTTTGTAATTACTCTTGCTGAGTTTTGTAAGGTCAACTACGATTTCATCCCTGTATCCTTCACTTGTGATACGGATCACCTGTGTTCCATTCGGATAAGCTGCCCCTATCGTATCCAGATTAATGCTTCCTGCAATTACTTTACCACCGTTATGATCTGTATGATTACCAATGATCTCTGTTCTTCCAGGTGCTGTAAAGTATTCTGCCTTATCCTGTCCATAGATTTTTGAAAAATTATCTGCAAGATTTTTGAAACGTGCTCCGCTGATTTCTGTTTCCCCGTAAATTTCCTGAAGTTTTGCTGTTTCCGGTAAATTCATGATTTCATTCTCCTTTATATTTTTTACGATCTAAATACATCCTGTAATTTTATTATAACGTATCTATAGTAAAATTCCTTAATTAATCTGCGAAAAAATGGTAAAATCTTGCGTTTTATATAAAAATATGCCTATAATAAAAGAACACTATCTGTAATTTTATGCGTTTGACGCTACTTAACGGAGGCCAGAGTCCATGCAGATCATCACAAATCAGTTTCAAAAAGAATTAAAAAAACACGGCAGCGATCATTTTCCGTTTCTCGTCAGTTACCAGCGTTTATCAGAGTATGATTCCAATTCCTTCCTGTGGCACTGTCATCCGGAGATTGAAATCACCTATATAAAAAAAGGCTCGATGCATTACCGTGTGAATAATCGTTCCTTCCATCTGAAGGAAGGAGACATTATTTTCTGCAATTCCAATGCACTACATTCCGGTGAAATGGAGGATCAGGAAGACTGTTCTTATATTCCGATCACCTTTGATTCCAAGCTGATCTACGGCTTCTTTCAGAGTACGATTTGTACCAAATATGTAGATCCTGTCATACAGAATCTTGCCGTATGTGCCATGCATATCGATTATTCTGAAAACTGGCATACGATTTTTCGCGACCATATGCTGAAAGTCATCTCCTTGGACAAAGAAAAGCCTGATTTCTATGAGCTGGATATTTCCATACATATGCAGACTATGTGGAAACTGCTGGCAGAGCATTTTCCGCTTCAGGCTGTATCTCCCGCATCTGATCTCACAGAGTATGAACGTATCCGTAAAATCCTCTCGTATATAGAGCAGAATTATATGAACCGGATCACTCTTACAGATATTTCCGAAAATATACATCTGTGTGAAAGCGAATGCACCCGCCTGTTCAAGCGACATATGAATACTACACTCTTCGCTTTTCTTAAAGAATACCGAATCGAGCGAAGCCTGGAATACCTGAATACAAAAGAATCCATCAGCAACATTGCTGAAAAGACCGGATTTTCAGATTCCAACTATTACACAAAAGTATTCAGTAAGATCAAGGGTTGCAGCCCGAGAGAATACCGAAAAAATCTCTTGAAGCAATAAAGATGTCATTTTTTGTCGAATCTTGTCAAGCATTTTATATTTTTATATACTGAGATAAAAACGTAAAGGGATGAATATCTATGAATTACAATAATGCAAAACAGCAATTCGAGAAATACCTGGATGGCTATGACAGTAACAACGATAAAGTCCGTCTCAAAATCATACATACCTACGGTGTCGTACATGCCATGGAAGAAATCTGCCATCGCATGCAATTATCAGAAGAAGACACTGAACTTGCACGTATCATCGCCCTTCTCCATGACATTGGCCGTTTTGAACAGTTAAAACGCTTTGACAGCTTCGAACCAACCACTATGGATCACGCTGCCTACGGTGTAAAGGTTTTATTTGAGGAAGGAATGATCCGCCAGTTCGTTCCAGAAGACACCTGGGATGATATCATCAAAACCTCCATTGCACACCACAGCGATTTCTGTCTTGAAGGAATTACCGATCCACGTACACTTCTTCATGCACGCCTGATCCGCGATGCTGACAAGCTGGACAACTGTCGCGTCAAATTGAAAGACGACCTTCAGATATTTATGGGAGCCTCTGCCGAAGAAATCGGCGCACAGGAAATCACCCCTGTCGTATACGACACCATCTTTAAAAATCAGTGCATCTACTCCCCTGACCGGGTTACCAAAATGGACTACTGGGTATCCTACGTTGCCTACTTCAGCGATATCTATTTCCGCGCAAGCCTCGATATCATCGAAGAACACCACTACCTGAACCGAATCATTAACCGCATCCCATACACCAATCCCGACACCCGGCAGAAAATGGAAACCATTCGCACCCATCTGGCCGCATTTATCCACACTAATTCCGGATGCACCTGGTAAAAATCCACATTCACCCCCCACCATCCGACCTTATGTAAAAAAGGGAATCAGAATTTTCAATTTTACTGAAAATCCAGATTCCCTTTATTTATTCCATCTATCTGTCCCCACACAGGATACACTTCCCCATACCACAATCCAGGAGCCAAGCATATCTTATACTTTCCTTCTGTCTTATGTTATCTGGAAATTTTTTGCCTTTCTGCCCAGGGGTGTGCAGAGGGGACTGGCAAGTCCCTTCTGCGGTTTCCATACATTCCAAAGTATAACTTTCTTCATTTTCTAAATGAAATAAATTTTTCATAGATTCCCTTTATAAATATTTTTATAAAAAAATATAAAACTCTTCTGAAAAAAAGAACACATTTCTTGATTTTTTATCATGGTATAAAAAATCAACAAAAACTATAATAAAGACAGCTTAAGAAAGAACAAATCTTACAAGTAAAGGAGAGAACAATCACTATGAAAATGAAAAAAGTTACAGCAATGAGCATGGCAGCTTTAATGGCAGCTACAATGATCCCGTCAGTACCGGTTATGGCAGACGGAGGCGGAAAGGTTTACTACCTCAACTTCAAACCAGAGCAGGATGAAGCCTGGCAGAACCTGGCAAAAGCTTACACAGAAGAAACAGGAACAGATGTAACAGTAGTTACAGCAGCATCCGGACAGTATGAGACAACTCTTCAGTCAGAAATGGCAAAGAGCGATGCACCGACACTGTTCCAGGTAAATGGACCGGTTGGCCTTAAAAACTGGAAAGATTACTGCTACGATCTGAAAGATGCAGATATTACAAAAGAACTTACATCTGATGCGTATGAACTGAAAGATGGAGATGCTGTAGATGGTATCGCATATGTTATCGAATCCTACGGACTTATCACAAACAAAACATTACTTGAAAAAGCAGGATATACTCTGGATGATATCAAGAGCTTTGATGACCTCAAAAAAGTAGCAGACGACATTCAGGCACGTAAAGATGAAATTGGTGTAAAAGGTGCTTTCACCTCAGCAGGTATGGACGGATCCTCTGACTGGAGATTCAAAACACATCTTGCAAACCTTCCAATCTACTATGAATACAAAGCAGACGGAATCGATGATACAGAAGCAATCAAAGGAACATATCTTGATCAGTATAAGAATGTATTTGATCTGTACATTACAGATTCTACATGTGATGGAAGTGAGCTTTCAGCAAAAACAGCTGATGACTCCAGAAATGAATTTGTAAATGGTGATGCAGTATTCTATCAGAATGGTTCCTGGGAATATGCAGAACTCGCTAAGACATACAGCGATGATGAACTTGCTATGATCCCGATCTACTTCGGCGTTGACGATGAGAACGAAGGTCTTGCAACTGGTACAGAAAACTACTGGTGTGTAAATAAGAATGCATCTGAAGAAGATGTTCAGGCAACTCTGGATTTCATGAACTGGTGTGTAACATCTGAAGCAGGAACAAAATCTATGTCTGAAGACATGGGATTCACAATTCCTTTCAAAACAGCAGTTGCTCCTACAAACGTATTTGTAAAACAGGATGCTGAGTATACAGAAGCTGGTCTTACACCTGTTTCATGGAACTTCACAACAATGCCATCTGAAGAGTGGAAGAATGGTCTTGGTACAGCTCTTACAGCATATGCGGCAGGCACAGGCGATTGGGATGCAGTAGTTAGCGCATTCGTTGATGGATGGGCTACAGAAAAAGCTCTTTCTGAATAATCAGGATAGAAAATAACATGTTGTTTATGGGAGGAGGCAGAGGTTCTTGCCTCCTTCTATAAGTTAAAAGACAGAGGAACTTAAGCTTCTGTTAACAGTAGGGAAGAGGAGAAAAATCATGGTAGGAAGAACGATCAAAAAGTGGTGGCCGGTTTTTGTATTACCAACCTTTGCGGCATTTGTAATCGGTTTCCTGTGGCCTTTTATCTGGGGCATCTATCTTTCATTCTGCAAATTTACAACAGTGCAGGATGTAACATTTGTTGGATTTTCAAATTATTCTAAGATTTTACTTGATAGTACATTCAGTCATTCTTTCTGGCTGACAGTTGTATTTGCATTCGTATCCAGTATTCTGATCAACGTGCTTGCATTTTTTATCGCACTGGCACTGACCAAAGGATACAGAGGAACAAATGCATTCCGTACGGTATTCTTTATGCCGAACCTGATCGGTGGTATTGTACTTGGTTATATCTGGCAGACATTGCTGAATGGTCTGCTTTCCAAGTGGGGACAGCCACTGCTTTCACTTTCAGCAAAAAATGGTTTTATCGGTATGCTCATTCTGCTTATGTGGCAGCAGATTGGATATATGATGATCATTTACATTGCAGGTCTGAACAATGTATCACCTGACCTGATCGAGGCAGCTCAGATCGATGGTGCAACAAGCAGACAGATTCTGTTTAAGATTAAAATTCCGATGATTATGCCATCTGTAACAATCTGTACATTCCTGACTCTGACTAATGGTTTCAAGATGTTCGACCAGAACCTCTCACTGACCGGTGGTGATCCTGGAAAACAGTCTCAGTTACTGGCGTTAAATATTTATGATACATTCTATGCAAGAAGCGGACCTCAATGGAAGGGTATTGGACAGGCAAAAGCTGTTGTATTCTTTGTTCTGGTAGTTGTAATTGCATTGATCCAGCTTCGTGCAACATCATCTAAGGAGGTGCAGCAGTAATGGAAAATAAAAAAAGAAATTCCGTTGCAACGGTCTTACTGACAATTGTTTGTATCCTTTGGATGTACCCAATCGTCTTAATATTAATCAACTCACTGAAAAAAGAAGTAGCGATCACTACATCTGGAGTATTTAGCCTTCCAACCAGTGAAACATGGAATGGTGTTGCGAACTTTGTAGCGAGTGTTACGCAGATGGATTTCCTGAAATCTTTCTGGTACAGTCTTGTAATTTCTGTAATGTCTGTAGTTCTTATCATGTTATGCTGTTCAATGGCAGCCTGGTATATTGTTCGTGTAAATGGTAAACTGTCCAAAATCTTCTACTATCTCTGTGTGTTCAGTATGGTAGTTCCTTTCCAGATGGTTATGTTTACACTGGCAAAAACAGCAGATACCTTACATCTGAATAATCCATATAACATCTGTATTATATATCTTGGATTTGGTGCAGGTCTTGCGGTATTTATGTTTACAGGATTTGTAAAAGGTATTCCGCTTGAGATTGAGGAAGCAGCTCTGATTGATGGATGTAGTCCGTTACAGGTGTTTTTTAAAGTTTTGATTCCGATATTAAAACCAACAATTATTTCAACAGCGATCCTGGAACTGATGTGGGTATGGAACGATTACCTTCTTCCAACACTGGTTCTTGATATTAAAAAATATAAGACTATTCCGATGGCAGTCCAGTATTTCCGTGGCAGCTTCGGACATGTACAGATGGGACCAATGATGGCAAGTATTATGATCGATATCATTCCGATCATCATCGTATATCTGGTTTGTCAGAAGTACATTATTGAAGGCGTTGTAGCAGGTGCCGTAAAAGGCTGATTCTGGTTATGTAGAATGGAAGTCTCTGGAAGAATATTTTTTCCAGAGACTTTTTGTGCTATAATCATAAGTATTATAGGAAACAAAACAGGGGGGAATTATGACAAACGTTCTTATTGTAGATGATGAAAAAATAGAGCGCGAAGGTCTGAAATATCTGCTTTCGAGAGAAGAAGGCGAAAGAAATGTTTTTGAAGCTTCGAACGGAAAACAGGCTCTGCAGATTATTCAGTCAGAGGACATACAACTTGTTTTGACTGATATAAAAATGCCTCATATGGACGGGTTGGAATTATCAAGACGTGCCAAGGAAGAAAATCCGGCGTTGCAGATCATAATCTTCAGTGGATACAGTGATTTTGCATTTGCACAGGAAGCAATCCGATATGGTGTGACAGAATATATCCTGAAACCGGTAAATCCGGATGATTTCCATAAGGTGATCCAGAAGGCGGAGAAAGAAATCGAGCGACGAAAGAAAAAAGAAAGCCGCGAGATGAAAGAAAAAAATTTCCTGCAGCAGTATTTTCTTCAGAATTATCTGTACTCTGGTAAAGCAGAAACTCTGGAAAAAGCAAAAGAAATGATTGACATGGATAAATGGAACGGATGGCACTGCGGAATTCTGATCGAATCAGATGTAGCTTTTTTTGATACGGCTGAAGAGACTCTGGAAGAGGAAATTCAGAAAGAGTTGAGAAGAGTATGCTTTTATCTGAATTTGAATGCAAGGCAGTCGCTTCTCCTTTTTCAGGACGTATATTGCGATTATCAGCTGGTGGCAAATCATCTTTATAATTCTATGAAACGAAAATACAGAGACAGTTTTTATCTGGCAGTCAGCCGTAAATTTGAAGGTTGTGAGTGTCTGCCGGAAATCCTTGAGCAGCTGGAACAGCAGATGGAAGAGAAATTTTATCATCCGGAAAAACATGTTTTCTCAAATGAAGATGATGTACTGAAACTGTCGGTGGGAGAAGTGCAGGATTCGCAGATCATGCAGATGATCTCAGAAGACATCACACGGAAGGATACAGATCAGCTGAGAAAGCATTTCGCATGCCTGAAAGAAAAATATCATGATAATACACAGTATTCAGCAATGTATATCAAGTTTGTTTTCTCGAATGTCATTCAGGAACTGTTTCAGGAAAATCAGTTTTCTGGAGAGCGGCGTCTTGAGCATGAGATAGAACGATTGTATAACTGTAGAAATATCATGGAAATCCTTGAAGTAACTGAAGATAATATCAAGGAATACGAGGCATTTCTTGACCGTTCTATGAGTAGTTCTAGAAATGAAGTGGCAGCAGTCAAAAATTATATCTATCAGCATTATGAGGAAGATCTGAATCTTGAAATGCTGGCAGAAAAAGTCTATCTGTCTTCCGGATACCTCAGTTTTATCTTCAAAAAAGAGACCGGCATGAATTTGAACCGATATATACGTGTGTTCCGGATGGAGAAGGCAAAAGAACTTCTCTGCAGCACCAATATGAAGGTGGCACAGGTCAGTGAACGTGTTGGTTTTGCAAATGTTTCTTATTTCTGCAGAAGTTTCCGGGAATATTACGGAAGCAGTCCGGAATCATACAGGAAAGGAACCGGAGAGGATGAACAGACTTCGTAAGATATTCAAAAATATGAAGTATCGTCATAAACTGACGATCTTTCTTGTAGTTACAAGCCTGGTACCGATGACAGTACTTGCCTGGTACAGTCACAGCAGGCTGAGTACTATGGTCCGCAGCAGCGAACTGGAAGATATGCAGTCGATCATGGAACAGACCAGAGAAAGCATTGACAGCCAGACGGCGGTTTATGCCAGCCTTCTCAATTATCTGACCTATTCACCAGATATTGAGGAAATTATTAAGGAAAAAAATATCGATAATTATACGGCGTATGAAAAATATACAGAAATAGCGGATCCACTTTTGTCTGTACCAAAATCATATCATGACGCGATCAACAGAATTCAGCTTTTTGCGGACAGTATTCAGGTGGAGCATGAGTATACACTTGTTCCACTTGATAAGATGAAAGAAGAGTGGTGGAGTGAAGGGCTGAAAGATGATGTGCGTATTCAGTGGAAAGTTGATCAGGATCGTAAAGAAGTTGCAGCAGTACGTATGATCTATAGTGATCAGAAACTGGATGCAGTTCTGTGCATTTCTCTGGATTATAATAAAATCTTCCAGCCACTGACCAATATTCTCACGCAGGAAAATGGTGGAATTGTTGCAGACAAAAACGGTACAGTTCTTTATAACAAAACTGGTCTGACAAATCTGGAATTTGATAAATCTGAAAAAATGGATTCCATGATTCAGAAAATCAGCCAGTCCTGTGCATATACAAAGACCAAGAGTGAAGAAAATGACTGGGTATTTTATCTTTATAAGAGTCAGGATGCGATATCAGGTTCTGTACGAAGACTGCTACTGGAAGAGATTCCACTGATTGCGGCCTGTGGTCTGATCATTCTGTTTCTGGCTATGGCATTTTCAAGAATTTTTACAAGAAAAATTGAAGAACTGACGAAAAATATGGACAGGGTAAATCATGGAAGCCGTGAAGTTACAGTCAACAGTGATTCGGGAGATGAAGTAGGAATTCTTGTTAACAGTTTCCGTAATATGATGGATGAGATTAACCGCCTGATCGACGAAGTATATGTCAATAAGATCGCGTTGAAAGAATATGAACTGAAAGCCCTTCAGGCCCAGATCAATCCACATTTCTTATATAACACACTGTCGATGATGAACTGGATGGCGATTCGAAGTAACCAGATGGAGATCAGTAAGGTTACCCTGGCACTTTCTACTTTTTACAGAACCGCATTAAGCAAAGGTGAAGATGTGGTTACGGTAGAAAACTGTATTCAGAATATGGAAGCATATCTGGAAATCCAGCTTACGATGCATGATCATAATTTCTCGGTAGACTGGGATATTGATCCGACAATAAAAAATGAAAAAATGCCGAAGCTTCTTCTTCAGCCGGTTGTCGAAAATGCGATCGAACACGGTCTTGATGAAAAAGAGGATGGTGATAAAAAAATTTTCCTGTCATTTAAAGGCAAGGGGGATGATGTAGAGATCACTGTCCGTGATAATGGACTTGGTATGGAACAGGAAAAAGCAGAAACACTGGTAACTTATCAGGCAAAAGGATATGGCCTTAAGAATGTAAATGACCGTATCCGGCTTCTTTATGGAGAGAATTATGGAATTCATATTTTCAGTTCACCGGATGAAGGCACGACTGTTATTATGAAATTTCCGAAGGAGGGCAGAGAGAATGAAGAGTAAATGGAAAAAACTGCCTGTTGTTCTGATAGGGATCATAGCTATAGCTGTCTGCGGATGCAGCAATGATTTACAGGAGCTGAATCAGAAAAGATTATCGGCAGCAAAAGAAAATACGGAATCTACAGAGACAGTCCGTACCGGTACCTGGGAAACAGCTGCACAGACTCCTTATGGTGCTTATCCTGAACTTGTAACGTATACTTTAGGACAAATGAGTGGTGCGAATAATTCAAATCTTCCGGATGGAAATACCTATGACGACAATGCTTACACTCGTTATCTCAGAAAAATGCTGAATATTCAGAATAAAAGTGTCTACATGGAACGGGAAGATCGATATGATGAATTTGTGAACATTCTTGTAAAAGACCAGACGCTGCCGGATGTACTGGTGGTTTCGGACAGAGAAACACTCAAAGAACTGGTTGATAATGATCTTGTGGAAGATCTGAGCGAAGTATATGAGAATTGCACTTCAGAGAGAATCAAAGAGATGTTTGAGAGTTATGGAAGCGGTCTTCTGGATTCTGTGCGATTTAATGGAAAACTGATGGCAATTCCGGAGACCGTTACAGATCATGGTCCACGTCTGATGTGGCTGCGTAAGGACTGGATGGATAAGCTTGGCCTTGAAAATCCGAAAACACTGGAAGATGCATTTGACATAGTAGAAAAATTTGTCCAGAATAAAATGGGCACGGAGGATGGAGAAGACCCGATCGGACTCGCCTGTGATACAGATCTGGTGGGAACTACCAGCTCTAATTATTCAGTAGATTCTGTTTTTGATAAATTTGGAGCCAGTCCACAAAGGTGGGTAAATCAAAATGGTAAGATCGTGTATGGTTCCGTAACAGAAGAAACAAAAAATGCACTGAGTTATCTTCATGAACTCTATGAACGTGGCGTGTTGGATAAGAACTTTGCATTGCGTGCGCAGAATAACCTCAGAGATCTGGTGATAAATGGAAAATGTGGAGCTTTTTTTGGCCTGTGGTGGACACCGAACAATCCACTGATGGATGTTTATGAGACAGACAAAGAGGCAAACTGGCAGCCATTTTATCTACAGTCGACAGACTGGCAGAATGTATATGATACTTTTCAGGATAATAAATATGTTGTTGTACGCAAAGGATATGAGCATCCGGAAATTGTAATGAAGATAATCAGTGTATTGTTTGATTATAGCAGATATGAAGCCAAGGATGCGGATGAGGTAAATGATTATTTTGCTCTTAACGTAGAACCGACAGCCAGACCGCTGGTTATCAATGTTGATTATAACGAGGCGACGTTTCAGATCACAAAAGATATCCAGAGTGTAATGAGCGGCATGCGAAAAGAAGAAAGTTTAAGTGCAATTGAGAAATCTTATTACGATGCAGCAGAAAAATTTATTCAGGGAAAATCAGAAACGGCGGAAGACTGGGCAGCATATGAATCCAGACTTGCAGCAGTTGGAAGGTTGATAGAAGGAAACTACCGGTCAACAGCCAAAAGATACCTGGATGATGCAGACGGTGAAATACCGAAGTCTCTTCAGCAGCTTGAAAAAGACACTTTCATTCAGATTATCATGGGTGTAAAACCAATTACTTACTTTGACACTTTTGTGCAGGAATGGTATGAACAGGGCGGCGAAGAGCTGACTGAGCAGATTCGCCGCTCTAATCCAGGAGAATGATTATTTTTCGAGATGCCAGATGTCGTCATTGTACTCTTTGATGGTTCTGTCTGAGGAGAAGAATCCGGCTTCTGCAATATTGATCAGAGTTCTGCGGCTCCATGCTTCCGGATTTACAGCATAATCACTCATTGCCTGTTCTTTGCGGACAATGTATGCATTGAAATCCGGAAGAGTCTGGAACCAGTCTTTATTTATCAGTTCGTTCTGCAGTCGTTTCAGATGTTCTTCATCTCCATATTTCAGCATTTCTTCACTGGTAAGGAAATCGATGGCACGACGAAGGTTCGAGTCTGCTTCATACCAGTCTTTTGCACAGTAGTCACCGGCTGCATAGCGGTGAATAACCTGCTTGCTGCTCTGACCAAAGATGTAAATATTGTCATTTCCGACAGCTTCGGCAATTTCTACATTTGCACCGTCCATGGTTCCAAGAGTCAGTGCACCGTTCAGCATGAATTTCATGTTTCCGGTTCCGGATGCTTCTTTGGATGCAAGGCTGATCTGTTCAGAAAGATCACATGCCGGAATCATTTTTTCTGCTGCAGAAACATTGTAATTTTCTACAAATGCAAGCTGCAGATATCTGGAAACTTCAGAGTCCGCACTGATAACCTGTGACAGGGTAAGAAGAGCGTGAATGATATCTTTGGCGATGATATAGGCAGGAGCTGCTTTTGCACCGAAGATACTTACTAATGGAGTTACTGGAGTATGTCCTGCTTTGATCTCCAGGTATTCATGAATCAGGAAAAGCAGGTTCAGCTGCTGACGTTTGTATTCATGAAGTCGTTTGGACTGAATGGAAAACATTGCATTGGTGTTCAATTTGATTCCCTGTTTGTCTTCTAACCAGGAAGCAAGTGCTTCTTTGTTGGATTTTTTAATACAACTGAGTTTTTTCAGTACTTCTGCATCGTCTGTATAATTCAGAAGCTTTTTCAGTTCAGAAGCATCTTTTTTGAAACCGGATCCGATCAGAGATTCAATTTCAGAAGTCAGGGCCGGATTACATTTCAGAAGCCAGCGGCGGAAGGTGATGCCGTTTGTTTTATTATTAAATTTGTTCGGATACATCTGATAAAATCCTGCCAGTTCGCTTTCTTTCAGAATCTGTGTATGCAGTGCGGCAACACCGTTTGTGGAGTGAGAAAAATGAATATCCATATGTGCCATATGAACGACCTGATTCTGATCAATGATAGCAAGTGAAGGATCAGTTGTACGTGTTTTTGCAATGTCATCCAGCTTTTCAATAATTGGCATAAGCTGAGGAACAACGGTATCGAGATAATGACGTGGCCATTTTTCCAGAGCTTCTGCAAGAATCGTATGATTGGTATATGCACAAGTATCTGTTACGATCTGAACTGCCTCATCAAAGCTGATTCCGTGTTCCTCAAGGAGGCGGATCAGCTCCGGGATTACCATACTTGGGTGTGTATCATTGATTTGGATAGCTGCATAGTCGGCAAGGTCATGATAGTTACATCCACGTGCAGCACATTCGTTGAGAATAAGCTGAGCACCGGCAGAAACCATGAAATACTGCTGATAGATACGAAGCAGTCGGCCGTCTTCATCGGAGTCGTCTGGATAGAGGAATAATGTAAGGTTTCTGGCAATATCTTTTTTGTCAAAAGAAATTCCGTCACCGATCACAGATTCATCTACAGAATCCAGATCAAACAGATTCAGCATATTGGTTCTGCCTTCATAGCCGGTAACAGGAAGTTTGTAGAGTCTTGCAGAATAGGTGTTTCCTGCAAGCGAAACCGGAAATACTGTATCGGTAGCTTTGGCAGCACACTGGTCAGTCAGCCAGAAATCAGGAGTTTCGTTCTGGATGTTGTTTTTGAAATTCTGATGAAAAAGTCCGCAGTGATAACGAAGACCGACACCATCGCCTGGAAGATTCAGAGTTGCAAGGCTGTCAAGAAAACATGCAGCAAGTCGTCCAAGACCACCATTTCCAAGACTTGGCTCCGGTTCCTGCTCTTCGATATCTGCAAGAGATTTTCCGACACTGGCAAGTGTTTCACGAACTTCATCATACAGACCAAGGTTGATCAGGTTGTTGGAAAGTAATTTTCCAATCAGGAATTCGGCAGAAATATAATACAGTTTTCTGCCAGTTACTGGTTTTATCTGTTTCTGACTCTGTTCCTGCACAAGTTTCAGAAGGGCTGTATAAAGTTCTGCGTCGGAAGCAGTTGCAATATCCTTTTGGCAAAGTTCATTTAGTGTTGTTTTCATAGATTCACTCATGGGAGTTGCTCCTTTCATATATAAAATGGTTGTAGTTTCGTTAACTTAAGTTGCTTTAGTTATATCACAGGTAGTCCGTTGTTTCTTGTCAAAAGCGAGCAAGAAATGATACTATCCTATCATAGAGGCGGAAATAGATGAAAGAAAAAGAAAGTGGTACAAAATATCAGGAAACAAAACAGCATGGCAGCCGGTTGTTTCCGTTTAATATTTATCCATGTACGATTCCATTGGATTTTCCGGCGGTTCCTTTGCACTGGCATAAGGAGATGGAATTGATTTATATAAAAAAGGGAAAAGGGCTGATCCAGATCGAAACAAAAAGCTTTGAGGGAGAACCGGGGGATATTTTTGTAGTAACACCTGGAACCCTTCATGCAATTCATAGGATAAAAGGATATTCTATGGAATACGAAAATATTATCTTTGAAATGGATTTTCTGGGAGAAGGAGCAGCAGATCTCTGTGCAGGAGAATTTCTCGTCCCGCTTGCAGCAGGTAAGTTGTTTCCTCCGGTACAGATAAAGCCAGAGGAAGTGCATTATGATTCATTAAAAAGATGTCTTATTCAGATGGAAGAATTGTGTGAAACAAAAGAAAATGCTTATGAGCTAGGAGTGAAAGCTGCAGTTTTGCAGATTATATTTCTTCTCATAAGAATGTATCCGTCCAGAGAAATCGTGTCTTCTCCGGATAGGGAGCAGTTGAAAGAAGTACTGCAGGAAATCAGTGTTAAAAGCAGTGAGAATCTTTCGGTAGCAGACATGGCGAAATTTTGTGGCTGGAGCAGCAGCCACTTCATGCGTTGGTTCAAAAAGATGACGGGAGACAGCTTTACTTCTTATGTAAATGACCGGAGACTTGCGGAGGCTGCAGAGGCATTGTGCCAGACTGATGATAAAATATTGACGATCGCACAGGATGCAGGATTTATGAATCTGTCAAATTTTAATCGTCAATTTAAAAAACGCTATGGAGTTACGCCGAGAGAGTATCGGGAAATGATAGGAATTTAAAGATTGTGTTAAAGGAGGTACATATGAAGAAAAAGCGCGGATCAGAGCAAAAGTATTTATTGCAATTTTGGGACTGAATGTGACAGCTGCTGTATTGGGAGGCTGCAGGACGCAGAGTGTACGAAATTGAAAAATAAAAAAAGTTTCAAAAAGTGTTGACATATCTCTATGACAGTGGTATTCTAACTAAGCTGTCGCAAGGAATTGTTTCTTCTGACTAAACAATTTAAAAAGTTTTGAAAAAACAAAAAATAGTTGTTGACAAAGAAACAAAGATGTGATAGAGTAAACAAGTCGCTTGAGAGCGACACACAGACATCAAAAAATGTCTCGAAAAAAATTTAAAAAAGTACTTGACAGGCGCTGGTGAATGTGATAAAGTAAACGAGCTGTCTGAGAGACAGACAAACAAAGAACCTTGATAACTAAACAGTGAAACACATACGATTCTCGAAAATTCTTTAAGAATCATCATTCAACAGAATGAACTTTTTATAAACAGTAAAACGAGAGATAGCTAGTTGTTATCTTGAGTGAATCAAACATTTTATCAGAGAGTTTGATCCTGGCTCAGGATGAACGCTGGCGGCGTGCTTAACA